>Ga0105237_10006715_pt1 | contig 12713 bp, 10 predicted proteins | sample KBSC24metaG_FD_81520 | JGI IMG/M metagenome (GOLD analysis project Ga0105237, IMG submission 81520) | Corn rhizosphere microbial communities from Kellogg Biological Station, Michigan, USA - KBS C2-4 metaG | ecosystem: Host-associated > Plants > Roots > Rhizosphere > Soil | place: Michigan, USA...
ATCGAGGAGCTGATCGAGCTCGTGGGTCTACAGAACGGACGTGAACGTCCTCTTCGCTCCTACTCGAAGGGCATGCTCCAGCGCATCGGCCTGGCCCAGGCACTGATCCATGATCCCGATCTTCTTTTCCTCGACGAGCCGACGGCGGGGGTCGACCCGCTCGGTTCGTCCCAAATTCGCGACCTCATCCTGCGCCTGAAAAAGATGGGCAAGACCGTGGTCTTCTCCTCCCACCTACTCGAGCAGGTGCAGGAGGTGGCCGACCGGGTGGCGATCTTCTCGCTGGGGAAAAAAGTGCTCGAGGGTTCGCTCGATACGCTCCTGGCCGGGGAGCAGGGCACGCAGATCGAAATTTCCTCCGACCTCACCCCGGAACAGCGCGAGAAAGTGCGGCAATCGCTAACTCAAGCCGGGGTCGGCGGCGATGTCCGTTTTTCCCGGCCGCGCCTTTCGCTCGAGCAGCTCTATCTCCAGACGGTCCAGCCCAAGACCGCCGCGCCGGCGCAGGAAACCTCCCGTCCATGATCGCCTCTCTCGACCGCATCATCACGATTGGCCGCGCCACGCTCGTCGAGGCGGTGCGGCAGCGCGTGCTGAGCGTGCTGCTCATCTTCGGTCTTATCCTCGTCGGAGCCTCCGTGTTCGTCTCGACTGTGGTCACGCCCGGACTCGACGCCGCCGGGCTTTTCGACGAGCAGATCAAGTTCGTGAAGGATTTCGGCTGCGGTGCGATGGGGCTCATCGGCTTCGCCATCGCGCTGCTCTCGACCGCGCAGCTCATCCCGCAGGAGCTCCACAATCGGACCATTTACAGCATCCTCGCCAAGCCGGTCCGGCGCGGTGAATTCCTGCTCGGAAAATTCTTCGGCGTCGTCCTGTTGCTGGCCTTGTGCGTGACGCTTATGTCGCTCGCCTTCGCTGCCGCGCTCTACTGGCAGGAGCAGCAGGGCATCGCCTTCGCGCACGGGCTCTACGATCAGCAGATGGCCGGACACCACACGCCGGAGGAGGCAAAGGCGATCGAGGCGCAATATCAGAAGGATATTCAGGACATCGTCGGGAAGGTCCGGGACCCGCAGCTCATCGAGGCGATCCTGCTCATCTTCGCCAAGCTGGTCATGACCGGCGCCATTGCGCTGCTCATTTCAAGCTTCGCCACATCGTCCATCTTTACCATCGTCACCACCTTCATGGTCTATTTGATCGGCCACATGGAGGGCGTGGCGCGGGAGATGTGGCTGAGCCGTGGCGCCGACACGACCGTCTGGCAAAGCGCGATGGTCGGTCTTCTCTCCATGATCATTCCCGACATGAACTCCTTCACCATCGTCGATGAAATTTTGGCCGGCAACCGGGTCCCGTGGGAGCATACCTTCAATCTGCTTGGCTACGCGGGCGTCTATACGATTGTGCTGCTGGCAGTGAGTGAAGTGATCTTCCGTTTTCGCGAGATATGATCGGCCTCTCCCTTTCCCGACGGCTTCAACGCGCGCTCCTGGTCGCCCTTCTCCTCGGACTCTGGGCGCCGGTGAAGGTCATGTGGGAGGAGGGCATTTCCCGCGAGCAGAATGATCTCCGTTACCAGGGCATGACGATCACGCGTCAGCTGCGCGACCAACTCGGCCAGGGGCTGACCATCGGCGTCCTCAGTGGCATGCGTAACGTGGTGGCCGACTTCATTTACGTGATCAACGTGACCCTCGCCTGGGAAAACCAGGAATGGTTCCGAATGGAGAGCTACATCAATCTCTGCACCACGCTGCAGCCCCGCAGCATCCCCTTCTGGGACGGCGGCGGCTGGCAACTGGCCTGGAATGCTTCGGTGGGGGCCATGAGGGACGTGAACCAGCCCACCAAGCTGCGACGGCTCCATGCCTCGCGTTACTGGATCAATAAAGGCCTCGACGTTTATCTCCGCGGCATCGCCAATAATCCCGAGCACTACAGGCTCTGGGCCGATACCGGCCAGCTCTATCAGCAGCGCCTGAGCGATTTTCCCAAGGCGGCCTATTACTACGAACAGGCCAGTTTGCGCCCTGATTGCCCCACTTATTACGAACGATTTCCCGCCATCATGTACGCCAACGCCGGGGACGAGCAAGCCTCTTACGACGCCTGGGTCCGGCTCTGGAAGCGCCTGACGCCCTCTCAACGAGCCGAACCTCTGCACCAGGGCGACCGAATCGAGTCAAATATCCGCCGGCTCGAGAAAAAACTTTCCGTCCCCCCGGAAAAAAGAATCTTTCCCAATTAAGCCATGCTCAGTAACCTTAAAGTGTGACCCTGTAAGTTGGACGAACGCATGAGATTTGGCATTTTTGGAGATATCCATAGCAACCTCGAGGCCCTAGAGGCCGTATTAGAGGACATGCAGGCACAAGCGGTGACCCATACCATCTGCATCGGCGACATCGTCGGATACAATGCCAACCCCCGGGAATGTCTTGAAATCGTACGCGCACTGGGCTGCCCCATCGTCAAAGGCAACCACGATGAGGAGGCTTCCGAAGCTCGCGAAGTGGAACACTTCAATGACATGGCCCTCTCAGCCATCCGCTATACCCGCAACCAGCTGACCAAGGAGCAGCGCGAATTTCTCCGCGCCCTGCCGCTCCAGCGTCCGGTCAATTCCTTCACCGTTGTCCATTCCACCCTCGACCAGCCTAACCGTTGGGGTTACGTCTTCTCCTGCCTCGAGGCCGAGAGCAGCTTCCAATACCAGAAGACGAGCCTTTGCTTCTTCGGCCATACGCACGTACCCCACGTCTTCATCCGGGACACGAAGGTCCACGAGTTCTTCTACAAGAAGATCGACATCCAGCCGGAGAAAAAATACTTCGTGAACGTCGGCAGCGTGGGCCAGCCCCGCGATGGCGACTGGCGCGCCGCCTACGTGATCTTCGATTCGGGAGCCAACACCATCGAGCTGCGGCGCCTGCCCTACGATCTCGCCAAAGCCCAAGCCAAGATCATGAATGCGGGCCTTCCTGCCCGTCTGGCCGAGCGCCTGGCGAATGCCGTTTGATTTGAATGTGGCGACGGTCCGCTGCATTAGGAATGACAGGATCGTAACCTGATTGATGAACTCCCGCACTTGCCCTGAGACGGCATTCCCCTAAATTGAAGTAAGGGATTTTTCGGTCCTCTTTTCCCCCATGCAACTTTTCATCGACCTTCATTGCCACTCTCGCTTTTCCGCCGATGGCGTGGCCGAGCCCGAGTCACTTATCTCGGAAGCCCGTGCACGGGGGCTGCACGGCTTTGCCATCACCGATCACAACACCTGCGCCTGCGTCGACTACTTTGAGCAGCACGGCTTCATGAACAAAGAAGGCCTGCCGGTTGACGGCCTGCTCATCATTCCGGGCCAGGAAATCACCACGGCCGAGGGACATCTCCTCGCCCTTGGCGTTCGGCTGCCCGACCTAAAGGGCATTCCCGCCATCGAGGCAGTGGAACTGATCCACAAGGCAGGCGGTCTCGCCATTCCGCCTCATCCCTACGACTTTTTCCGCGCGGGCATCCGTGAGCCCGTGCTGGAGACGCTCAAGATCGACGCCATCGAGGTCTTCAATGCGGCAACCACCCTCAAGCGCTACAACAAGCAGGCCTTCAATTACGCCCAGAATCGCGGCCTGCCCATGACCGCCGCCAGCGATGCCCACGACAGCGCAGCGCTCGGCACGGCCTACAGCATCCTCGAGACGGAGGATTTTTCGGTGACGGGAGTCCTCAATGCCATCCGCAAGGGCCCCGCCCTGCGTCAGCGTTACCTCACTCCCGCCAATGCGCTGAAGAAGACTTGGAATAATGTCTTCCGCCTGCGCCGCAAACGCCGTTCCACCCCGGAAAAGGTTGCTTAGCTCCCTGCCTCCTGCGGAGAGTAGTTTGGACGCTTACGCGTAGACCCTTCTCCTTAGCCTCCGTCATCCTGAGCTTGTCGAAGGATCAGCCCCGGAAAACGGACACGTTATCCTTAAGTGATGACTTACCGGGAGCTGATCCTTCGACAAGCTCAGGATGACGGAAAAAGAGGTCGGGGATGCATAAAAGCTGACCTAATGGTTAAACCCCGGTTTTCCGGTCCGATTAAATCTTTGTTAGTTGATGCGCCGAGACTTGCGCTTCACCGCCCTAAACGGGATATTCAGGCTCTTCCCTTATGCTCGACATCCGCAAGATTCGTGAGAATCCCGATTATTACCGGGAACGGCTTGCCCGTCGCAACTCGGGCGACGAGAAGGCGGTCGCCGAATTGCTGATCCTCGACGAACAACGCCGCAAGCATCTCCAAGAGGGCGAGGCCCTTAAAAGTGAGCGCAACCGCGCCAGCAAGGAGATCGGCGCGATCAAAGCCAAAGGCGGCGACATCGCCGAGGCCTCGGCGAAGGTCAAGGCGGTCGGCGAACAGATCGCCAGGATCGACCAGGAACTTGCCAAGATCGAGCACGCCCAGAACGATCTCCTCCTCCGCATTCCCAACGTCAACCATGACTCGGTTCCCGTCGGCAAGGGCGCCGAGGACAACCGCGTCGAGCGGATCGTCGGCCAGAAGGCCGAGTTTGCCTTCAAGCCGAAACCCCATTGGGAAATCGGTACACAGCTCGGCCTGATCGACCTCGAGGCCGCGACGAAAATTTCCGGCAGCGGCTTCATCGTCTTCAAGGGGCCCGGCGCCCGCCTGCAACGCGCGCTCATCAATTATCTGCTCGATCTCCACACCGGCCAGCATGGCTACACCGAGGTGTCGCCGCCCTTCCTCGTCCGCGGCGAAAGCATGGTCGGCACTTCGCAGCTGCCGAAGTTCGCCGAGGACATGTATCGCGTGGAAGAAGAACCGCCACTTTACCTCGTGCCGACCGCCGAGGTGCCCGTGACCAATCTGCACCGCGAGGAGATCGTCGCCGCCGACCAGCTCCCGATCCGTTACGCTGCTTACACGCCCTGCTTCCGTCGCGAGGCGGGCAGCGCGGGCAAGGACACCCGGGGCCTGATCCGTGTTCACCAGTTCGACAAGGTGGAACTGGTCCACATCACGACACCGGAGGAGTCGTACGCCACGCTCGAGATTCTTGTCGGTCATGCCGAGAAGGTGCTCCAGGAGCTCGGCCTCCATTACCGTGCGCTCTCGCTCTGCACGGGCGACATCGGGTTCGGCGCCGCGAAATGCTACGACCTTGAAGTCTGGGCTCCCGGCGTGGGTGCGTGGCTCGAGGTTTCCTCGTGCAGCAATTTCGAGGATTTCCAGGCCCGCCGCATGAACCTGCGCTACAAGAACAGCGAGGGAAAAAACATCTTCTGCCACACTCTCAACGGCTCGGGACTCGCCCTGCCCCGGCTCTACATCGCTCTGCTGGAAACTTACCAGCAGGCCGATGGTCACGTCGTCATTCCCCCACCGCTGCGCCCCTACCTCGGGGGCGTGGAGAAACTCTAAATTTATGTCCTCCCGATCCAAAATCCTCCACGGCCTCTCCTTCTCCTTGATGGCGGCTCTATTCCTCACCTTCGTTTTCATCGGCCGCGCCGACAATACGAACCAGCCCCCCGCGACTCCGGCGAAGCCCGCAGTTGCCGCCCCAGCGGAAGCAATCAAGGAAGGCGATGTCAAAGCCGCGCCGAAGACCATCGTGGTCAAGCCGATGATCGTCCATGCCGATCGCGACGCGGAAATCGGGCACGTCGTGGCCGAGCTGCTGGAGCAGGGCCATTACCTGCAGAAGCCGATCGACGCCGAAATCTCGCAGCGCTGGCTGAAGAATTACTTCCTCGCTCTCGATCCCAATCATCTCTTCTTCCTGCAGAGCGACATCGACGAGTTCACCGCCCGTTATGGCAACACCCTCGGCGACCTGCTTCACGGCGACAAGGAAGAGGATGCCATTACTCCCGCCTTCGAAATTTTCAAGCGCTACATGCAACGGGTCAGCGAAGACGTGGCCCTCGCCGACCGGACGCTTCACGAGAAAATGGATTTCACCAAGGACGACATGTTCACCATCCCGACCAGCAAATCGGCCTGGATGAAGGATCCCGCCGCGGCGCAGGATACCTGGAGCAAGGAGGTCAAATCCGATCTGCTCAACGGCCTCCTCGACAAGAAGGCGCCCGACGCCACGGTCAAGCGCCTCACCAAACGCTACGACTCGCTGCTCAAGTCGGGCCAGGAGATGGAGGACATGGACGTGCTCGAGACCTATCTCAGCGCGCTCACCCACGCCTACGATCCCCATTCCGATTACTTCTCGCCCGAGGAGGCGCAGAATTTCGCCATCCAGTCGATCGACCTTTCCGTGACCGGCATCGGCGCCGTCCTCCGGCCCGACGACGGCTACGCCACCATCGAGAACATCATCGCGGGTGGTCCCGCCGACCTCGATAAGCGACTTCAGATTGGCGACAAGATCATCGCCGTCGGCCAGGGCAACAGCGAGCCGGTCGACGCGGTCAACATGAAGCTCAACAAGGTCGTACAGATGATCCGCGGCCCCAAGGGCAGCTGGGTCCACCTCGTCATCCAGCCCGCTGCGAACGGCCCCGACTCGGCCGGGCACAAGGACATCAACATCAAGCGCGACGAGGTGAAGATCAAGGACAGCCTCACCAAGGCCCGGATCATCGACCACGCCCTGCCCGGCGGCGGGACGGAAAAGATCGGCATCATCAATCTCCCCGAGTTCTACAACAACACCGCCACCGACGTGGCCAAGCTCATCCAGCGCCTGAAGAAGGAGCACGTTTCCGGCATCATCCTCGACGTGCGCAACAACGGCGGCGGCCTGCTCGACCAGGCGGTCGACCTGACCGGCCTCTTCGTGAAGCACGAGACGGTGGTGCAGATTCGGCGCTGGGACAATTACATCAACCAGCTCGGCCCCGAGGGCACACCGCAGATCTACAACGGCCCGCTCCTCGTCATGGTCAACAAGGCGAGCGCCTCGGCGACGGAGATCGTGGCCGGTGCGCTGCAGGATTACGGTCGCGCGATCGTCGTCGGCGACCAGAGCACCCACGGCAAGGGCACGGTCCAGACCCTGATCTCCCTCGATCAGCGGATGCCTATCGGCTTCCCCAGCGATCCCGGCCCGGGCAAGCTCAAGATGACGGTGCAGAAGTTTTACCGCGTGGCGGGCGGCTCCACACAGCAGAAGGGTGTCGTACCCGACATCGTCCTGCCCTCGCTCCTCGATGCCCTCGAACTCGGCGAGACCACGCTGCCCTACTACCTGCCCTACGACACAGTTTCTCCGGCCAACTTCGACGACCTCAACCTGGTCACGCCTTACCTGCCCGCGCTACGCTCCGCTTCCGCCGCCCGCGTTGCCGCCTCGCCCGACTTCGCCTACGTGAAGCGCGACATCGATTACTACAAGAAGAAGGTGCAGGATCCCACCGTCTCGCTCAATCTCGCCACCCGGCAGAAGCAGATGGACGAGCAGAAGACGCTGCTTGAACTACGCAAAAAGGATCTCGAGGCACGGAAAGGCTCGCGCGATCCGCAGCTCGAGTTGACCCTCGACATGGTCGACCAGAATCTCCCCGCCGCTCCACCGAAGGACAAAAAGAAGCCTGCCAAGAACGCCGATGAGGATTCGGAGACGTCCGAACTGGCCAATTCGCTCAACGATCTCAAGTTCGACCCGCAGCTCGACGAGTCCCTCAACATTATGTGCGACTACAACCGGATGCTCCGCGACGCGGGCTCCAAGCTCGTGCAGGCAGTGCCCAGCACTTCGAAATAACAGAAATTTGACGGAACTACGGAATTGATCTCGTTCCCAAACTCCATTTGGGAACGCGGTTGCCGAGGCAATTCCATTGCCGATCCCTTTTTCAAATCAGCACGAAATAGAATTTCGTGAAGAACAAGGCACGTTCCCAAATGGAGTTTGGGAACGAGAGAATGAGATCACCCGCAGGATTCCACTCAGGCCGGTTCGCCCTCGCTGATGCGGTAGCCGACACCGCGGACGGTCTCGATGTAAGAGGCGAGAGGCCCCATCTTCTCACGCAGACGGCGGACGTGGGTATCGACCGTGCGCGTGTCGATGACCGTCTCGTAACCCCAGACGTCGTTGAGCAGCCGGTCGCGGCCCTGGACGCGGCCCCGGCGATCCATTAGCAAGGCCAGGAGCTTGAACTCAGTCGCCGTCAGATCAATCGGATCATTCTTCACCCGCACCTCGTGCCGGGAGTGATCGAGGACGAGGTCACCGATAACCATCTTCTCGACGGTGGGCACCTTGTCCTTGCCACGGCGCAGGGAGCGGTTGACGCGCAGGATGATTTCGCGCGGGCTGAACGGCTTGGTGACGTAGTCATCCGCGCCGAGCTCGAGGCCGACGATCTTGTCGACCTCCTCCGCCTTGGCCGTGAGCATGATGACCGGGATGTGGCGCGTGGCGATGTCACCCTTGAGCGTCTTGCAGACCTCAAGGCCTGACATTTGCGGCAGCATCAAATCGAGGATGATGAGCGACGGCGGTTCCTTGCGCACCTTGGCCAGCGCGGAGGCGCCGTCTTCCGCGGCCATGACGTTAAAACCCGCGGCGCGCAGGTTGATGACCAGCATATCGATGACATCCGTTTCGTCGTCTACCACGAGGATTTTATGTTGCATAAGGAAAAGTAAGGGTTGCCTGCCAACGCAGACATTCGACATGTAGCCGACAAGCCGGTTGTCGCAAGTCCCTGATTTGTTACATTTCGATGACGCATCAAGGTAGCAGCTCAAAGGAGCTCTTGCATCTTTTCTCCCCTCCGCGAATATTTTCGCTTAACCCCTTCCCTTTCATGCACATCACGTCCATTGAACTCAAAGTCCGGCTCGACCAGGGTATTCCCCTCCGCCTGATCGACGTCCGGGAAGCCGATGAGTGGGCCATCGCCCAACTGCCCAAGGCGGAGTTGATTCCCCTTTCCCAATTCCAGCAGCGTGCCACTCAGGAACTTTCCCCGGACGAACTGATCATCGTCTATTGTCACCACGGCATGCGCTCAGCCCGCGCCCAGGCTTATCTCAAGGCGCAGGGCTACGAGAACGTCGTGAACCTGACCGGTGGAATCGATGCGTGGGCTCTCCAGATCGATCCCACGATGAAGCGCTATTAGCTAAGGGCCGATTCCTCTCCCTTCTCCCGAACGCAAGCGAGTCTACCCTTCATCACTCCACCTGCCCGTCATCCTGAGCCTGTCGAAGGATCAGCCCCCGATAAGTCAACATATGCCGAGTAAAGTGAACGCTCTCCGGGAGCTGATCCTTCGACAAGCTCAGGATAACAGAGGCTAAAAGAGAGGGCTTTTACGCCTAGGCGTCCAACTGCTCCTCCGTAGGAGTTTCCTCGACAGAAGCCTCCAAAAGGGATAGTCTTGCAACCTTAATTAGCATGAATGTCTGTCCATGCGTTTGACTTGAATTTTCCCGGGCCGCTTGCGGTCCTCCCGACAGCATAGCCTTTTTCCTTTTCCATTTTCCCATGAAATTCATCGATAGCATTTTCCAGAAGCTTCGCAGCCATCCGAAACGGATCGTCTTCCCCGAGGGGACCGAGCCACGCGTGCTGGCCGCCGCCGCCGAATTCGTGCACCAGAAGCTCGGCATCGCCGTCCTGCTGGGCAAGCGGGACGAGATCGAAGCCGCCGCCAAGAAGGCCCAGACCTCCCTCAACAAGATCCTCATCATCGATCCCGACGAGGCGGCGGATCTGCCCCTCTTCATTAAACGGCTCGAAAGCCTGAATCGCTACAAGGGGATTGCGGACGTCGATGCGCGCAAGATCGTGACGAATCCGAATTATTTCGGCGCCCTCATGCTCCAGAATGGCCAGGTGGACGGCCTCGTCGGTGGCGCCACGTCGAACTCGGGCAGCATCCTGCGTCCCCTCTTCCAGCTCATCAAGCCGCTGGCCGGGATCAAGTCGATCTCCTCGTGCATGGTGCTCCACATCCCCAATGAAAAATATGGCGAACAGGGCCTCTTCACCTTTTCCGACTGCGGCGTCATCCCGAATCCCAACGTCGACCAGCTTGCCAGCATCGCCATCGAATCGGCCCGCCTCTTCCGGCAGCTGACCGGCGCCACGCCGCGCGTCGCGATGCTCTCCTACTCGACCAAGGGCTCGGCCCAGACGCAGGACACCGAGAAGATCGTTGCCGCGACTGCCCTGGCCAAGCAGCAGCTCTTCGACAAGATGCAGACCGCCGAGATCGACGGCGAGCTCCAAGCCGACACTGCGCTCGTCTCCGAGATCGCCGAGATCAAGGCGCCCGGCAGCCTCGTCGCAGGCCGGGCCAACGTGCTCGTCTTCCCCGACCTCAACTCGGGCAACATCTCGGTGAAATTGGTCCAGCGCCTGGCCGGTGGCGAAGCCTACGGCCAGATCCTGCTTGGCCTCGACAAGCCGGCGGCCGATCTCTCCCGTGGCGCCAGCGTGCACGAAATCGTCGGCGTGGCCGCGATCGTCGGCCTGCAGGCGGTCGAATACCGACGGCTCTACCCCGACCAGGGTGCGGGCCGTTACGAAGCGGCCACCAGCTAACATCGCTGAAAAAAGCATGATTTTACGGCCAATGCCTGTGTCCCCCTAAGACAAGCCCATGGCCAACTCCGTCTTCCTCGAATCGGCGCCCGTCCGCCCCGAGCTGATCCTGCGCAACACGATCACGCCGCGCATCTTCGTCGCCGCCACCCGGATGGACGACGGCAAGACGACAACCTCCGTCGGCCTCTTCTCCGCCCTGCAGCAGCGCTTCCCCCGCATCGGCTACATCAAGCCGGTGGGCCAGCGCTTCGTCGAGGTCGAAGGGGCCAAGATCGACGAGGACACGGTGCTCATCAACGACACCTACAGCGTCCACACCCCGCTGCGCGCGATGAGTCCCATCGCGGTCGAGCCCGATTTCACCCGGCGTTACCTGACTGGCGGCATCACCCACCAACTGCACGACCGGGTCCGCTCCGCCTTCGACGAGGCGGCATGGGAAAAGGACTTCGTCATCATCGAGGGCACTGGACATGCGGGCGTGGGCAGTGTCTTCGATCTTTCCAACGCCACCGTGGCCAAGCTGCTCAAGAGCAAGGTCATTATCGTCAGTCGCGGCGGCATCGGACGGCCCATCGACGAGATCAGCCTCAACCTCGCCCTCTTCGAAAAACAGGGCGTCGAGGTGATCGGCGCGATTATCAACAAAGTCCTGCCCGAGAAAATGGCGATGCTGAAGGAGTACGCCACCATCGGTCTGGCCAAGCTGGGCCTTCCCCTCCTCGGCATGATCCCGCTCCACACCGAGCTCTATAAGCCAACGGTCAACCAGGCCTGCGTCCAGCTCAAGGGCGAATTCCTCGCCGGGGCCCAGCACAAGCGCCGCCGCATTGCGCGGATCGGTATCGGCGCCATGTCCTCACGCCACGCCGAGCGGCTGCTCAGTCCCGGCACGCTCATCATCACTCCCGGCGATCGCGAGGATTTGATCATGATGATCCTCAACGAAGATACCGGGACTCCTTCCCGCGGCTACGTGGCTGGGGTTGTCCTGACCGATGGCATCCTGCCGCATGCGAGCGTGCTGGAGCTCATCCGGCAGCGTTCCATCCCTTTCATCTCGACTCGTGCCGACGTCTCCAGCGCCACCACCACCATCGCCCGCATGACGGTAAAGACGGAGGTGGGCGATCTCGATAAGATCGGGCTGATCCAGAAGCTGGTGCAGGAACATGTGCAGGTCGACCGGATCATCGATCTGGTCCAGAAAAGCGACCCGCAGATGAGCCTCGGGATGTAGTCCGTTTCGAGCGGGTACTTAGCTGGTAGCCGCCGCGCGATGCGCGACGGCTACACAAAGAAAATCGATACTTCCTATCCGTTGGCCTGATTGCTCATGCCGGTGATGATGCCGATCATCGGGAGGAAGAGCGCGATGACGATCGTGCCGACAATTACCGCCAGGAGCACGATCATGATCGGCTCCAGGATGCTGGTGAGACCGGCGACGACGTTGTCGACTTCATTCTCATAAACGTCGGCCACCTTGACGAGCATGTCGGGCAGCTGGCCGGTCTCTTCTCCCACCTGCACCATGCTGGTGACGAGCGGGGGGAAGACACCGGAGGACTCCATGGGCCCCACGACCGATTCACCTTCCTTGACGCTATCATGGATCTTGCCGATGGCGGTGGAGACGACGTAATTCCCCGCCGTTTCCCGAGTGATGTTCAGGGCCTGGAGGATGGGCACGCCGCTGCTGATCAGGGTTCCGAGGGTGCGGCTGAACCGCGCGATGGCCGTCTTGCTGACCAAGTCGCCGAAAACCGGCATTCGCAGCTTGAACCGATCCAGCATGATAATCCCGACCGGCGTGCCAGAGAAAACCTTGTAGCCCACGATCAGGAGCACAACGCCACCGATCACGAAATACCATTGCGAGGTCAGGATGTGGCTGAGATCGATGACGAACTGGGTAACCGCCGGCAGCGGCTGATTGGGCAGCGCGTCATGATAGATCTGCTGGAATTTCGGGACGATGAAGGCGAGCAGGAAGCTGAGGATGAGAACGGCGATGCAAAGCACCACGACCGGATAGACCATGGCCGAAACCACCTTGCCCTTGATCTTCTGCGACTTTTCCTGGAATTCGGCCAGGCGAGTCAAAACGATTTCAAGCACGCCGCCCAGCTCGCCCGCCTTCACCATGTTGACGTAAAGCTTGTTGAAAAC
>Ga0105237_10006717_pt1 | contig 12710 bp, 10 predicted proteins | sample KBSC24metaG_FD_81520 | JGI IMG/M metagenome (GOLD analysis project Ga0105237, IMG submission 81520) | Corn rhizosphere microbial communities from Kellogg Biological Station, Michigan, USA - KBS C2-4 metaG | ecosystem: Host-associated > Plants > Roots > Rhizosphere > Soil | place: Michigan, USA...
TAGACCGTCCTGCCCACCCCCATATTGGGGCGACTGACGCGTGAAGGAATCCAACTTGAGCGAACTTCTCAACCGCCGCCTGGCCCTGCTCGGCAAGCGCGAACACCTCTCCCTGCTAGAGCATTGCCTGCATGGCATCGAGCGCGAATGCCTGCGTGTCACCAGTGAGGGACGCCTGGCGCAAACCCCGCACCCCGAAGCCCTGGGCGCCGCGTTGACCCATGAGCAGATCACCACCGACTACTCGGAATCGCTGCTGGAGTTCATTACACCAGCCCTGCCCAACCCGGCCGATACCCTGAGCAGCCTGGACAAGATCCATCGCTTCGCTTATTCCAAGCTCGGCAGCGAATACCTGTGGAGCCCCTCGATGCCGTGCCCGTTGCCGGCCGAGGAAGATATTCCGATTGCCTACTACGGCACCTCCAATATCGGCCAGCTCAAGTATGTGTACCGCAAGGGCCTGGCCTTGCGTTACGGCAAGACCATGCAATGTATCGCCGGGATTCACTACAACTTCTCGTTGCCGGAACAGCTGTGGCCACTGCTCAAGGAAACCGAAGGTTTTGTTGGCACCGACCGCGACTACCAGTCCGACGCCTATATCGCGCTGATCCGTAACTTCCGCCGCTACAGCTGGCTGCTGATGTACCTGTTCGGCGCCTCGCCGGCCCTGGACGCCGGCTTCCTGCGCGGGCGCTCGCACCAACTGGAAGTGCTGGATGCCGACACCCTGTACCTGCCGTACGCCACCAGCCTGCGCATGAGCGACCTGGGTTACCAGAGCAACGCCCAGGCCGGCCTGACGCCGTGCTACAACGATCTCGCCAGCTACACCGACAGCCTGCGCAAGGCAGTCGCAACGCCCTACGCGCCCTACGTCGAAATCGGCACCCACAAGGATGGTGAATGGGTTCAGCTCAACACCAACATCCTGCAGATCGAAAACGAGTACTACTCCAACATCCGCCCCAAGCGCGTGACCTACACCGGCGAGCGGCCGATCCAGGCGCTGATGGCGCGCGGCATCCAGTACATCGAAGTGCGTTGCCTGGACATCAACCCGTTCCTGCCGATGGGCATCGACCTGCCGGAGTCGCGCTTCCTCGACGCCTTCCTGTTGTACTGCGCGCTGAACGACAGCCCGCTGTTCGCCAACAACGAGTGCGGCAACGCCACCTCCAACTTCCTCAGCGTGGTCAAGGAAGGCCGCCGCCCCGGCCTGCAATTGCAGCGCAAGGGCCAGGCTGTGGACATGAAGGAATGGGCCACCGAGTTGCTGGAGCAGATCGCGCCCCTGGCAGCCCTGCTTGATGAAAGCCACGGCATCACCGAGCACAGCCAGGCGCTGGACGCTCAGTTGGCCAAGGTCAACGACCCGTCGCTGACCCCCTCGGCCCAAGTGCTGGCGGCGATGGCCGAACGCAAGGAAAGCTTCGCGCAGTTCTCCCTGCACCAAAGCGAGGTGCATGCCGAGCATTTCCGCCAGGAGCCACTGCCAGCTGCTGAGCAGGCGCGCTTTGAAGAGCTGGCGCGCACGTCGCTGGCACAACAGGCGGAACTGGAGCAGAACGAAGTGGGCGACTTTGATGTGTTTGTCGGGTCGTACCAGGCGAGCATCCTCGCCATCAGTAACTAAGAACCTACTCGGTCCCCTGTGGCAGGGGGCTTGCCCTAATGCCAGCGTAAATCGCTCCTACCAAAAAGCCTTAACTGACTGGCATTCGGGCTTGCCCCCTCCCACATTTGCCTTCTTCAATCTCAAGATCAGCCTCAACTTTTCTCCACATAAGCTAATTCGAAAATGTTATTTATTTTCGGATTCTTAGATCATTTAGTCTCCTCACATGCCGACCCTCGGCCGCTTGATTGAGGAGCTTCCCCTTGAAACTGCTTACCCCTCTGCGCCTCTTGGCGGCGTTGTCCCTGGCCGGTGCCAGCCTGTTTGCCCAGGCGGCGGATGTGACCATCGCCTACCAGACCACCGTGGACCCGGCCAAAGTCGCCCAGGCCGACGGTGCTTATGAAAAAGCCACCCACGCCAAGATCGACTGGCGCAAATTCGACAATGGCGCCGATATCATCGCCGCCATCGCCTCCGGCGATGTGCAAATCGGCTACCTCGGTTCCAGCCCACTGACCGCTGCGATCACCCGCAAAGTGCCAGTGGAAACCTTCCTCGTCGCCACCCAGATCGGCGGTGCCGAAGCCCTGGTGGCGCGCAACGGTTCCGGGATCAACGGCCCCCAGGACCTGATCGGCAAGAAAGTCGCGGTACCGTTCGTATCCACCGGCCACTACAGCCTGTTGGCCGCGCTGAAGCATTGGAATATCGACCCGTCGAAAGTCACCATCCTCAACCTCGCACCACCGGCAATCATCGCCGCCTGGAAGCGCGGTGATATCGACGCCACCTACGTGTGGGACCCAGCCCTGGGCGTAGCCAAGGAAAACGGCAAGGTGCTGATCACCTCCGGCGAACTGGCCAAGTTCGGTGCGCCCACCTTCGATGCGTGGATCGTGCGTAAGGACTTTGCCGAGAAACACCCGGAAATCGTCAGCGCGTTCGCCAAAGTCACGCTCGATGCCTACGCCGAGTACCGCAAAGACCCACAAGCCTGGCTGGCCGACAAAGGCAACGTCGACAAGCTGGTGAAACTCTCCGGCGCCAAGGCCAGCGACATCCCGTTGCTGCTGCAAGGCAACGTCTACCCGCTGGCCGCTGACCAGGTGACCTTGCTGGGCGCACCGACCACCAAAGCGGTGACCGACACCGCCGCGTTCCTCAAGGAACAAGGCAAGGTCGAGGCCGTGCTGCCGGACTACGCCCCTTACGTCAGCGCCAAGTTCATCACCCACTGATTCAAGGAGTTCATCGCGATGGCCTTGCTACAACTGGAGCGCATCAGCGCACAGTACCCAGGCGCCACAGAACCGGTACTGTCTGACATTTCACTGAACCTTGGGCCTCAGCAATTGCTGGTGGCCCTCGGCCCGTCCGGCAGTGGCAAGACTTCGCTGTTGAACCTGATCGCCGGCTTTGTCGAACCTTCTGCCGGGCGCATCACCCTCGATGGCATACCGGTCAAAGGCCCCAGCGCCGAACGCGGCGTGGTGTTCCAGGACGACGCCCTGCTGCCCTGGCAGGACGTGCTGGCCAACGTCGGTTTCGGCCTTGAGCTGGCCGGCGTGCCCAAGGCGCAACGCGAAGCCCGTGCGCGAGAAATGCTCGCGCTGGTGGACCTGGCCGGTTTTGACAGCCGCCGCATCTGGCAACTGTCAGGCGGGCAGAAACAGCGCGTGGGCCTGGCTCGCGCCCTGGCGGCAGATCCTCGCGTATTGCTGATGGACGAACCCTTCGGCGCCCTCGATGCCTTCACCCGCGAGCAGATGCAGGAGCTGTTGCTGCAAGTCTGGAAGCGCACGGCCAAGCCGACCTTCCTGATTACCCATGACATCGAAGAGGCCGTATTCCTTGCCACCGACCTGATCCTGCTGGCGCCCAACCCAGGCCAGATCGTCGAGCGCCTGCACCTGGACTTCGGCCAGCGCTACGCGGCCGGTGAAGCGGCGCGTGCGATCAAGTCCGACCCACGCTTTATCGAAACCCGCGAACACGTGCTGGGCAAAGTGTTCTCGCAACGGCAGGTGTCCGCATGAGCAGCTACGAACTCCCCGCCACCGCTGCAAAGCCGGTAGCGCACGTGGTTATCCCCGCGCGTCGCAGCTTGAGCACACGCTGGATCAGCCTGCTGACCCTGGTCGCCTTGCTGGCGATCTGGTGGGCGGTGACCGCCACGGGCTTGATCGAACCGCTGTTCCTGCCGCCGCCATCCGCCGTGCTGCAAAAGGCCTGGTTGCTGGCGACGTCCGGCTACATGGATTCCACTCTGTGGCAGCACCTGGGCGCGAGCCTCAGCCGTATCGGCCTGGGCTTGGGCTTTGCGGTGTTGACCGCCGTGCCCGTGGGTATTGCCATCGGTTCCAACCGCATTGCCCGCGGCATTCTCGACCCGCTGATCGAGTTCTACCGGCCGATTCCGCCCCTGGCCTACCTGCCGTTGATCGTGATCTGGTGCGGTATCGGCGAGCTGTCCAAGGTGTTGCTGATTTACCTGGCGATCTTTGCGCCGATCGCCATCGCCACCGCCACCGGTGTGCGCACCGTCGACCCGGCCAAGCTGCGCGCCGCGCAGTCATTGGGCGCCACCCGCGCGCAGTTGATCCGCCATGTGATCCTGCCCAGCGCGCTGCCGGACATTCTCACCGGCGTGCGCATTGGTTTAGGGGTGGGCTGGTCGACCCTGGTCGCCGCCGAGTTGATCGCCGCCACCAGCGGCCTGGGTTTCATGGTGCAGTCAGCGGCGCAATTCCTGGTCACCGATGTGGTGGTGCTTGGCATTCTGGTGATCGCACTGATCGCCTTCGCCATGGAAATGGGCCTGCGCGCCCTGCAGCGTAAATTAGTGCCATGGCACGGCCAGGCACATTAAGTGAGAACAGCATGAGCAGCCTGACCGTTACCCCATTGAGCACCGCCCTGGGCGCCCAGATCAGTGGCGTGGATATCACCCAACCGCTGAACATCGAACAACGCGACGCCATCGAACAGGCGTTGCTCACCCACTCCGTGCTGTTCTTCCGCGACCAGCCGATCACGCCGCAGCAACAGGCGCGGTTTGCGGCGAATTTCGGCGACCTGCACATCCACCCGATCTACCCCAACGTGCCGGAACAGCCCGAAGTGCTGATCCTCGACACCGCCGTCACCGACGTACGCGACAATGCCGTATGGCACACCGACGTGACCTTCCTGCCCACCCCTGCCCTCGGCGCGGTGTTGAGTGCCAAGCAGTTGCCCGCGTTTGGTGGCGACACGTTGTGGGCCAGTGGCATTGCCGCGTACGAGGCGTTGTCGGAGCCGTTGAAAGTGCTGCTCAACGGGCTGACGGCAACCCATGACTTCATCAAGTCCTTCCCGCTGGAGCGCTTCGGCAACACCACCGAAGACCTGGCGCGCTGGGAAGAAACCCGCAAGAAGAACCCACCGCTGTCACACCCTGTGGTGCGCACGCATCCGGTGAGTGGGCGCAAGTCGCTGTTCGTCAGTGAGGGCTTCACCACCAGGATCAATGAGCTTGAGCCTGCTGAAAGCGAGGCGATCCTCAAGCTGTTGTTCGCCCATGCGACCCGCCCGGAGTTCACCATTCGCTGGCGCTGGCAGGAAAATGACGTGGCGTTCTGGGATAACCGCGTAACCCAGCATTACGCGGTGGATGACTACCGGCCGCAACGGCGGGTGATGCATCGGGCGACGATTCTTGGGGATGTGCCGTTCTAGTCGCCACACTGAAAATCAAATGAGGGAGGGGGCTTGCTCCCTCCCTCATTGACCCAGTGCAGCCGGGTTATTCAGCGCTGGATGGCTTTTCCCACAAGTTGATCCCGCCTTCCTGCGCAAACCGATCGATCTCCGCCAGTTCCTCGGCGGTGAAGCTCAAGTTCTTCAACGCCCCGACGTTCTCGATGATCTGCTCCGGCCGGCTTGCACCGATCAGCGCGCTGGTCACCCGAGGGTCACGCAAGGTCCAGGCCAGCGCCAGTTGCGCCAGGCTTTGGCCACGGCGCTGGGCGATTTCGTTCAGTGCACGTACGTGGGCGATGTTGGTTTCAGACAGGTGCTTGGCCTGCAACGAACCGCCACCCGGACGGTTGACCCGGGCGTCGGCCGGCACGCCGTTGAGGTACTTGTCGGTGAGCAGGCCCTGGGCCAGCGGCGTGAATGCGATCACCCCGGCGCCGAGTTCTTCGGTGGTGTCCAGCAGGTCTTTTTCCACCCAGCGGTTAAGCAGGTTATAGGCCGGTTGGTGGATCAGCAGCGGCACTTTCCACTCTTTGAGCAGGGTGGCGATTTCGCGGGTTTTCACACCGGAGTAAGAAGAGATACCGATGTACAGCGCCTTGCCCTGTTGCACGGCGGTGGCGAGGGCGCTGGCGGTTTCTTCCAGGGGGGTGTCGGCGTCGAAGCGGTGGGAGTAGAAAATATCCACGTAGTCGACGCCCAGGCGTTGCAGGCTCTGGTCCAGGCTTGCCAGCACATATTTGCGCGAGCCGCCGCCCTGGCCGTAAGGGCCCGGCCACATGTCCCAACCGGCTTTGCTGGAGATGATCAATTCGTCGCGGTAGTGCTTGAAGTCTTCGCGCAGCAAACGGCCGAAGTTGATCTCGGCGCTGCCGTAGGGCGGGCCGTAGTTGTTGGCCAGGTCGAAGTGGTTGATCCCAAGGTCGAACGCGGTGCGCAACAGGGCGCGTTGTGTGTCGATCGGGGTGCTGTCGCCAAAGTTGTGCCACAGGCCCAGGGACAGTGCCGGCAGCACCAGTCCACTGCGGCCTACGCGGCGATACGGGATAGATTCATAGCGGTTTTCGGCAGCAATGTAAGTCATCGAATCCTCTCTTGGACGTAGGCAAATAAGGCCTGGGAATAACGATATTCCCAGGCCTTTTAACCAGCTGAATCGCTTAAGTCTGCCTTTCCGTTTTACAGCAATTGCCTACCAGAGGGGAACGACATAGCTGACATAGAAGCGGTTTTCGTCCTGCACCGTGGCGCCGGTAATGTCCGGGCTGGCGTGCGCGTTTTTCCATGTGACACCAAGGCCCTTGAGGGTCCCGGTCGGCACTTGATAGGCCACGGCCACGTTACGTTCCCATTCGCTGGTGGTGCCTTGGGCAGTGCGGATGTCATCGCCGTGGGCATAGGCAGCGGAGAACGTCAGGCCGTTGAGGCCAAGCTTGCCGAAGTCATATTTGTATTGCGCCAGCCAGGTGCGCTCACCCGCGTGCTGGAATTTGTTCAACTGCATGTTGGTCAACGCCGGAGTGTCGGCACCCGAGCCAGGCCCTTGCCGGTTATCGCCGCTGTTCAGGCCGGAATCCAGGTACGGGAAGTCGCTATCGCCACTGTTTTTCTGGATGCCCAGGCCGACGGTATGGCCCTCCAGGCTGTAGCTTTCCAGCAGGCTGACGGTGGACTGGTTGATGCGCCCCTTGGTGCTGCCATCGCCATATAAACCGGCGCCGGCAAAGTCTTTGTCGCCATCGGCGTTACCGCCTACCCCCAGGCTGCGGAACACGCGTACATCGGTGTCGATCGCACCGACTGACAAGGCGTCATGGCGCTTGGCGCCGAGGAAGAACTGCTGGTAGTAATCCTCAAGGTTGGAGTACCACAAGCTGACAGTGGTGTTCTGTAGGCCGGTGTAGTCCGCACCGCCGAACAGGAAGCGGTCACTTTCTTTGGTCCCGCCGGCGGTGATCATGCCCTGGTCGCCGGTTTCGTTGCGGATCTTGGTCTTGAAAATATCGCCGCCGGTGAAGGTAAAGTCACTGAGGTCCTTGGACACCAGTTGCACACCGGTGTTGGTCTGCTGGTACAGGCGCCCGTCGGTGTTGGCCAGCACCGGGTTGTTGCCGTACAGCGTGCCAACGCGCAACTCATCCTTGGCAAAGCGCATCTTGAAGGTCGGGCTGAGCACACCGAATTGGTCTGCGGACTTGCCGTTGTCCAGCGGGAACATGCTGCCAGGGTAGCGGCCCTGGTGGTCCTTGTCGTTGAGGTCGCCGCCGGAATCCAGCTTCAAGCCGTAGAACGCTTGCAGGTCCAAGCCAAAGCCAACCGGCCCCTCGGTGTAGCCCGATTTGAAGTTGAACTCGAACCCCTGGCCCCAATCCCGAATGCTGTGGGCCTTGGCATTGCTGCCAACCACGTCACGCCCCTGCTGGTTGAGGTAGCGGTTGAGCAGGGTCACGTCGGCGTGGCTGTCCTCGATAAAATCGGCATGGGCAGACAGCATAAAGCTCGCCATGGCGGCTCCCACCACAGGGCTTAAAAACGTCTTCATGGGTACCGGTCTCCGTCACTGTTCTGAAATGAAAGCGTCAAACGCTTCACACAATTACGCAGTGGCCAGATGACAGTTACGCGTCAAAACGGCGCGCAGGCGGATGAAATTAAATTTAAGAAAGCCCGTGAATTCAGGGCCTTGCGCGGTTTTTTTGTGGGAGGGGGCCAGCCCCCTCCCACAAACGGCTAGCGAACCAAATGTAAAAACTGCAGGTGCCGCTCGTACTGGTCGAGGATGTCGTTGATGATCTGCTCCTTGGTGTAGCCCACCAGATCGTAGTCCTGGCTGCCCTCGCTCAAGTGCACTTCCGCGCGGTAGTAGCGGCGGTTGTTGATCTCTTTGGAACCCATGCCGCCACGGGCAAACGACGGCGTGAAGTAGCCGCGCATCTGCACCTGGTAGATGAACGGGTGCTCCTCGCCGTGGCCGATTTCCAGGCTGACGCTGTCGTTGGAAGGATCGGGCTGAGTCACGACCGAGAGCCCCTTCTCGACAAACACCGCTGTCACTTCTTCGATCGCCGGGCGCACGGTCGATTCGAGGAAGCGGTACACCTCGTCCCGCGATGGGAAGTGCACCGCCTGGCTCAGGCGCTGGCGCCAACCGCCCTTGCCTTTGCGCGAGGCCGACACCGGCGCCAGCGAATGCAACTGGGCGATGCGCTTTTGCGATTCGAGGTAGAAGGCCTTGTGCAGCCCCCACATCATCAGCAAGAGGATCAGCGAGAACGGCAATGAGGTCAGCACCACGGCCGACTTCAGCGAGTCGATGCTGCCGGCAAACAACAACGCACTGGTGACCAGCGCGGTCATGGCGCCCCAGAACACCCGCAGCCATTTCGGCCCGTCTTCATCGGCGTTGCCGCCCTTGGACGACAGGGTTGAGAGCACCACCGTGCCGGAGTCGGCCGACGTGACGAAGAACACGAAGCTGATAAACACCGTGACCGCGATGACGGTTTTGCTCAACGGGTAGGTTTCCAGCAGCAGGTAGAGGCTCATCGAGGGGTCATCGATGGCCGACTGACCGAGCGCGGTCATCCCGTGGTTGAGCACCTGGTCGATAGCGCTGTTGCCGAAAATCGACATCCACGCCAGGGTGAAACCCAGCGGGATCAGCAGCACGCCGAACACGAATTCGCGGATGGTCCGGCCACGGGAAATCCGTGCGATAAACAGGCCCACGAACGGTGACCATGCGATCCACCAGGCCCAGTAGAACACCGTCCAGCCGCCCAGCCAGTCGCTCGGTTTGTCGTAGGCGTACACATCGAAACTCTTGGTCGGCAGCGCACCCAGGTAATCACCGATGTTCTGGATCAGGGTGTTGAGCAAGTGCTGGGTGGGGCCGGCAAACAACACGAACAGCAGCAGCGCGCAGGCCAGCAGCATGTTGATGTCGGACATCACCCGCACACCCTTGTCGACGCCGGCCACGGCGACGAGGATCGCCGCGCCCATCATCAAGGTGATCAAGCCGACCTGGATCCATTGGGTGTGGGCAACGCCGAACAGGTAGTCGAGGCCGGAGTTGAGGTGCAGCACGCCAAAGCCCATGTCGGCACCCAGGCCAAACACCGTGGCGATGATGCCGAAGCCGTCCACCGCATAGCCGATAGGGCCATTGATGCGTTTGCCGATCAGCGGGTACAGCGCCGAGCGCAGGGCCAGCGGCAGGTTATGCCGGTAGGCGAAGTACGCCAGGGCCATGCCGACAAAGGCAAACACCCCCCAACCATGCAGGCCCCAGTGCAGGAAGAGAATCTGCATGGCCTGGCGCGCGGCATCGGCATTCATCGCCTCGCCCTGGGGCGGTTGCACCAGGTGGGTCAGCGGCTCGGAAACGCAGAAGAAAAACAGCGTGATGCTGATCCCGGCGGCGAACAGCATGCCGGCCCAGGACAGGTAACTGAATTCGGGCTCGTCGTGGTCGGCACCGAGTTTTATCTTGCCGTAGCCCGATAACGCGGTGACCACCACGAAGACCAGATACAGGGTCATCGCCAGCATGTAGTACCAGCCGACCGTATTGGCCGCCCAGTTTTGCGCCGCCAGCAGCCAGGCACCAGCCTGTTGCGGGATAGCGATGACAGTGATGCCGAACAGCAGGATGAAGGTCGCGGCAAAGTAGAAGACGGGCGCATTCATGCGCACCAGGCCGCTGGCTGGGGTGGACGATGCACTCATGAACGATGCACCCCGAGGGTGAAGGATGTGGCTGTGAATAACGGACTCAGCAAAGGTAAGCCTCCTGTTGTGAGCGGGCAGCGAACCACCGGTTTAACTTGAACGAGCATTCAAGTTAAACATGGATAGGCAGTCTGGGACTAATCGCAGGGCCGAGTGGTAGGGGATTCCTACATCAGCTCAAGGATTGGTATGACGGGTGGGAGAGGCAAATCGTTCAGCCCTTGCTGACTGAAATACGGCTCAACTTTGCAATGCAGTCACAAAATGTGGGAGGGGGCTTGCCCCCGATAGCGGTGTGTCAGTCACAGATGCATTGACTGAACCACCTATATCGGGGGCAAGCCCCCTCCCACAGGGTTGTGTGTGATTTTCAAGACCGGCGCTATTTCTGCGCCCCATCATCATGCTGCAAATTCGCCTGCGTAATATTCGCCCCCGCCGGCACACTGCGGGTCAGCCACACGTTACCGCCAATGGTCGAACCCTTGCCGATGGTGATCCGCCCGAGGATCGTCGCCCCGGCATAGATCACCACGTCATCCTCGACAATCGGATGGCGCGGATGGCCCTTCTGCAACTGCCCATCTTCATCTGCCGGGAAACGCTTGGCGCCAAGGGTCACGGCCTGGTAGATGCGCACCCGCTCACCGATGATCGCGGTTTCGCCGATCACCACGCCGGTCCCATGGTCGATAAAGAAGCTTGGGCCAATCTGCGCGCCGGGGTGAATGTCGATGCCCGTGGCCGAGTGGGCGATTTCCGCGCTGATCCGCGCCAAAAGCGGCAGGCCGGCCCGGTACAGATGGTGCGCCAGGCGATGGTGAATCACCGCGAGGATCCCCGGATAGCACAGCAGCACTTCGTCCACGCTGCGCGCGGCAGGGTCGCCGTGGTAAGCGGCCAGCACGTCGGTGTCGAGCAGGCTGCGCAGGGACGGCAAGGCCAGGGCGAAGTCCTGGATCAGGCGGATGGCAAGGGCGTCGACGTCGCTGTCGTCCTGGCCGCTTTGCCGGGCGGCATAGCGCAGTTCCAGGCGCGCCTGAGCGAGCAAAGCGTTGAGGGCAACATCGAGGGTATGCCCGACGTAGAAATCTTCACTCTCTTCACGCAGGTCCACCGGCCCCAGGCGCATCGGGAACAGCGCACCACACAGCGCTTCAAGAATCTGCGCCACGGCTTCGCGCGAGGGCAGCTCACGCCCGCCGTGCTCGCCGCTCAAACGGCCATTGCGCGCACGCCACTGGTCACGGGCGCCGCGCAGTTGGCTGACGATGGTCTGTAATTGCCAATGACTGGAACGCTCACTCACGGTATTCACTCCTGACGAAATGGCCATCACTTTACGGTATGCACCCCGGCCGCCCTTAAGAACCAATGGTGTGATGCTAAGAACCTTCCGGCATATGCGATTGACGGTTGCCCGATGAAAAGTGCCTGCCTATAGTCCCTCCATCACTTAGCAACCGTGCGTAGCCATGATCAAACAACAGCTCGAACGCTTTAACCGTCTGGAACTGCTGGGCGGTGCCACCGCCCTGGAAAAACTCGAGCGGCTGTCGACCTGGCTGGGACGCGATATCTACGTCAAACGCGATGACACCACGCCGCTGGCCATGGGCGGCAACAAGCTGCGCAAACTCGAATACCTGGCCGCCGATGCCCTCGCCCAGGGGGCCGACACCCTGGTGACCGCTGGCGCCATCCAATCCAACCACGTACGCCAGACCGCCGCGCTCGCCGCCAAGCTCGGCCTGGGCTGCGTCGCCCTGCTGGAAAACCCCACCGGCACCGAAGACCCCAACTACCTGGGCAACGGCAACCGCCTGCTGCTGGAGCTGTTCGACGCCAAGGTCGAGTTGGTGGAGAACCTCGACAACGTCGACGAGCAACTCAACGCCCTCGCCGACCGCCTGCGCAGCAACGGCAAGAAGCCTTACCTCGTCCCCATCGGCGGCTCCAATGCACTCGGCGCCCTGGGCTACGTGCGTGCCGGCCTGGAACTGGCCGGGCAGATCGAGGCCAGCGGGATCGAGTTTGCCGCCGTGGTGCTGGCCTCCGGCAGCGCCGGTACCCACAGCGGCCTGGCACTGGCCTTGAGCGAAGTGCTGCCGAAGTTGCCGGTAATCGGCGTTACGGTGTCGCGCACCGAGGAAGCGCAGTTGCCGAAAGTGCAGGGCCTGGCCGAACGCACGGCCGAGTTGCTCGGCGTGGACATCCCCGACGCGTTCAAGGTGATTCTGTGGGACGAATATTTCGGCCCTCGTTATGGCGAACCGAACGCCGGCACCCTTTCGGCGGTCAAGCTCTTGGCAAGCCAGGAAGGCCTGCTGCTGGACCCGGTCTACACTGGCAAGGCCATGGCCGGCTTGCTGGACGGTATCGGGCGCCAGCGCTTTGAAGATGGCCCGATTATTTTCCTGCATACCGGCGGGGCATCGGCGTTGTTTGCCTATGACTCGGTTTTCAGCTGAATAAACGCGGGCTGAATATAGGAGGGGGCTTGCCCTAATGCCGTTCAGTTAAGGCTTTTTTGTAGGAGCGAGCTTGCTCGCGAAGAACTCACAGGCGCCGCGTTCACTCAGGAAACACGCGTTATCGTTGACGTTTTTCGCGA
>Ga0105237_10006720_pt1 | contig 12706 bp, 11 predicted proteins | sample KBSC24metaG_FD_81520 | JGI IMG/M metagenome (GOLD analysis project Ga0105237, IMG submission 81520) | Corn rhizosphere microbial communities from Kellogg Biological Station, Michigan, USA - KBS C2-4 metaG | ecosystem: Host-associated > Plants > Roots > Rhizosphere > Soil | place: Michigan, USA...
CCGATCATCGCGCCGCGCGAACCGGACTCGCTCGCCCAGGTCGGGGTTTCGCCTCTGACTGGTGCAGGGAATCTGTGGCTGTGGCAGCCCCAGGTTCGCGTGGAGCAGCGGATCTCGCTAACGGAGCAGGCCGGATTGCGCGCTCAGTTTGGGCTCTACCAGACGGCGGAAGGCGGCACAGGATTGACGTCGCCCGATCTGGCGCGAGCCCGTCCAGGATATCAAGGCCGTTTCGAGTTCTGGGCGAAATCGGCGAGCCGCCGGATTGAAATCGCGCCCAGTTTCCACGTCAGCTCTACGCGCGTGCTCGGGAAATCGGTCCCCTCGCGGATCTTTTCCATTGACTGGCTGATTCGTCCCGCGGCCCGGGTCGATTTCACCGGCGCGTTTTTCTATGGAGAAAATACCGGCGTCATCGGCGGTCTTCGGCAGGGCGTTAGCCTGATCAACGGCCAGGCACGCGCGGTAGGCGCGACGGGAGGCTGGGCGCAGTTCACGTTCCGAGCCACCCGGCGGGCTACGTTCAATCTTTATGGCGGGCAGGAGGACGATCGCAATCGGGATTTGAATCTGGGCGCGGTCGGCAAAAACCAGGGCTACGGCGCGAACATCATTTATCGGCTAGGCTCAAATATTCTGGCCAGCTTCGAGTCTTCGCAGATGCGCACCACTTATGTGGGATCGAAAACGGTAATCAATCCGCATTATGATCTGGCCTTCGCATACCTTTTTTAGTCTGCTACGATATTCGCCCGCACAACGGAGCTCAGCGCGCCGAGAGTCGCGGCTGGTGTTCCTGAAGAGATTAGGTGCGCCGGCCCTGTGCGGGCTGTTTTTAAGCCTGGCGGCGGTGACGAATTTGGTTGCCGGATCGGTATCGGGCCGCGTGGAGCTGCGCGATTCGCAGGATGCGGCCGTACGCAAGCATATGGATTTCTCCGGCGTAGTGGTATGGCTGGAACCGGTTAGTGGATCGCTCCCCCCGGCGCTACCGGGCGTAACTGCGAGGATGATTCAGAAGGATAAAACTTTCACGCCTCACGTGCTAGCAATCCGCACGGGCACTAGCGTCGATTTTCCCAATTTCGATCCCATCTTTCACAACGCGTTTTCGAACTACAACGGAAAGAATTTCGATGTGGGGCTGTACCCGCCGGGAACTTCACAGCGCGTACCCTTCACCCGGCCCGGCATCGTAAGGGTTTTTTGTAACATTCATGCGAACATGAGCGCCGTGATCGCGGTGCTCAATACGCCGTACTTCCAAGTCACCCCCAAAAACGGAATTTTCCAACTCGACAATATTCCGGCCGGTGAATACACGCTGTGGTTTTTCCATGAGCGCGCCACGCAGGCAACCCTCGACGCTCTCACCCGCCGCGTCACGATCACAGAAGGAAGCCTCGCGCTACCGACGATCGGTATCTCAGAAAGCGGATATATTGTAATTCCGCACCATAACAAATACGGTCACGATTATACTGAGCCTCCTGACGACGGCGGAATTTACCCGGCAGTTCGCAAATGATCCGGAAATGAAACTCAAGTTACATTCCGTTTCTTTGCTGTGGCGCATTCTTTTCTCCACCTCCATCGCAATCACGGTGTTGTTCGCCGCCATGGGATGGCTGCTGCAGGATCAGTTTGTGCGTATCGCCTCGGCCACGTTGGGAGACGAGGCTGGCGCTAGCTTCCGGGCTTATGAATCGCTGTGGAAAGCCCGCGGGGACCAACTGGCCAGCATCAGTCTGATCCTGAGCCGCCTGCCCAGCGTTCGTTCGGCCTTCAACACCGGCGATGGAGCCACCATCCGCGATTCGGCCAGCGAGGTTTGGGATCAGCTCTCGCGCCCGCAGACACTGTTTCTGGTGTGCGATCCCAAAGGTGCAGTGATCGCCTCTGTAGCCGGACTGGAGGGCAAGGAAAAAACCACTGCGCAAATGTCGCAGATTGCGGTAGTGCGCTCGGCTGCCCGAGAGTTTCCCCACCAGGCCCGCGGCTTCGTCACGCTCGGCGGACGTTTGTATCAGATCGTGATTACGCCGGTTTACGTGGCGACTACTCAGGATTCTGCGCTGCTGAATGTATTGGTAGCAGGAATCGCGGTAGATGCGGATTTGGTCCGCGAGCTCAAGAGCGCCACTGGCGGAAGTGACTTCGTTTTTCTCGCGCACGGATTGGTGGTAGCGTCGACGCTCGATCCTGCGGCGGAGCGTGCGGTGGCCGCCGAATCCTCCGATCAGCGCCAAGTCGCGCTTCTCGGCTCGGACTATCTTCAGGTGGCGTTTCCGTTGACCGACGTCGATGGGAACTCAGTGGGCGAATTACGCATCTTGCGCTCATTTGAAGGAGCGTTGAACCAGATCACTGCCGTGCGCTCGAGACTAGCCGTGCTGTGGCTGGCCGCCGTATTGGCGGGCATCGGCTTGACCTACTTACTGGCGCGCCGGCTTCTCCAACCGGTGGACGAATTAGATTGTGCCGCGGCCGAAATCGCCTCGGGGAATTACAATGTGCGCGTTCCGGTGCACGGCGGCGGCGAAATCGGGCGCCTGGCGGAAACCTTCAACAGTATGTGTGCTTCGATCCGCAAAGCCCGCGAGGATCTCATCCGGCAGGAGCGGATCGCCACCATCGGCCGGCTGTCGACGTCCATCATCCACGACCTGCGCAATCCGCTGGCGGCCATCTATGGCGGGGCTGAAATGCTAGTGGATACCAAGCTATCCGGAGCTCAGGTGGAGCGTCTGGCCGCGAACATCTATCGGGCGTCGCGCCAGGTGCAGAGCCTGCTGCAAGAGCTGGCGGATGTCACCCAGGGACGTGGGCATGCACGCGAAGTTTGCCGCTTACGCGAGGTGGTCACAGCGGCGTATGAGCCCCTGGCCGCAGTGGCCGAGTCTCGCAGTATCAGGGTTCAGATCGACCTCGAAGAAGACGTAGAGTTGCCGCTCGACCGCTCCCCCATGGAACGCGTATTCCAAAATCTATTGAGTAACGCGATCGAAGCCATGCCGAACGGCGGCTCGGTCTGTGTCCGCGCAGTCCGTCGAGACGGCGAAATCGTGGTCAGCGTGGAGGATAACGGTCCTGGAATTCCGGCCTCTATCGCGGCCCAGCTTTTCGAGCCTTTCGTCACGGCGGGGAAAAAGAATGGAGTGGGTCTGGGACTCGCGCTTTCACGCGAAACGGTGGTCTCTCACGGGGGGGACCTGTGGTCGGACAGCAAGCCGGATGGCGCGCGGTTTGTGCTTAGGCTCCCGGTATAGGTTGCGATTACGCGGCCGATTTCCGCGTGGCATCACGTGACATGGCCGCGGCTAGCTTGCGCCGGGCGCTTACGATGTAGGCTTTTGCCCCGCTCTTGTTAGTCAGGCCCAGCATGCGGCTGACGGTATTGAGCGGCATTTCCTGTCCATAGTGGAGCATCATCACACGAGCTTCGGTTTCATCTAACGTTTCCAGGATGAAACGCCAACTCCGGCGCCGGCTTTGCTCGATTTCAACCGCGGTGTGCACATCGACTGAAGCGGTATCCGGGAAATCAGCGGGGCTGGCCTTGGCAACCCACACTGGTTCCGAAGAGCGTTTTTGGATCGCGCTCAGGCACAGATTGCGGGCGATCACGTACAGCCACGTCGAGAAGCGGCATTCTCCGCGGTAGCTGTCCAGATTGCGAAATGCGCGCAACAGGATTTCCTGGGCTAGGTCGGATGCGGATTCCCGATCATGCGTGAAGCGGTAGCACCAGCGCGTAATCCGGGTTTGGTGCCGGAGAAATAATTCGGCGGCTGCATCTTCCCGAGCCTGGCTTTCCCAATTGGTCCGCAAGTTCTCGCGATAGATGACGACAAGGTCTTCGTCCGAAAGGGCCTTCCACCCACTCGGTTCGGGCGGCAGAGTAAAAAGGGTTGCACTGGGAAACGTGGCGAAGGTGACGGCTGGAGCGCTCATACGGCCCCATCCTACGAAGCAAGCCTGTGGGAAGTCGTGTACAGGTTGTAAAAGACTTGTAAAATCGACTTCAAGCCGGCAAGACTAGACGAGCTTCGCAACCCCGGCCATCCTCGCGATTGCGCAGTTCGAGCGACCCCCCGTGGGCTTCGGCGATCTGACGGCTGAGCACCAAGCCGATCCCTGAGCCGCCCGGCTTGGTGGTGAAAAAAGGAACGAACAGGTTCGCAGTATTGGCTAAGCCTGGACCTTCATCCTCCACGGAAACCTCCAGTCGCGCGCCGTGCCGCTTCCAGGAGACGGCCACCGCTCCACCGGTTTCCAGTGACGCATCCACGGCGTTTCGCAACAGGTTGATGATCACCTGTTCGAGCTGATCGCGATCGCCCTGAATGGTCATCTCCGGACCAGGCCGCACCTCGCTCGTTAAACGCTGCTCGAGGGTGGCCGACTGACGAATCCACGTTCCTACTTCCATAGGTGCGGGGCGAGGAGGAGGCAGCTTAGCCAGCAGCGCATAGGCTCCCAGAAAACGGCTCAGTCCTTCGCTGCGCGTCGCGATGATCGAAAGACCGCGGCGCGCATCATCGCGCCAATCCTCGGGGAGAGGGTCGCGCGCCACCAAGGATTCCAGGCTCCCGGCGATGGACTTGATCGGCGCGAGAGAATTATTGAGTTCGTGGCCCAGCACGCGGACCAATCGCTGCCAAGCCTTGAGTTCTTCTTCGCGCAGTGCACGGGTGAGATCGCTGACCACCAAAAGTTGGTGTGGAAGGCCGCCTTCACGGAACATCGAACGGGTCATGGCCCAGCGGCCTGCGCCCGTCGGAAAGGTGCGCTGCACCGTGCGGGTTGGCTCGCCTTCGAGGAAATCGGCGAGCCCCAGGTTCTCAGCGCTGGATGTCAGAATGCGCTCAGCGGGCTGCTTCAAAAGCCGCTCTCCCGCGCGATTCACCAGGCGCAGGCGTTGCTCCCCGTCGAAGGCGAAGACGGCGACATCGATCTCCTCCATCACCTTGCGCAGGAGCGTGGTGGCCTCCAGCGCGCCCAGGCGCTGTGCCCGCAGGGTCGCGCTCATGGCATTTACCTGGTGCATGACGTCGGCCAGAGCATCTTCCGCCGTCCCCTCCTTGCCCGCGCCGGTTCCGCGGCCACGAATCGAGTAGTCGCCTTCGCGCATGGCTTCGAGCAGGTTGGCCAATGTGCGCAGCGGAGACGCCACTCGTTCGCGAATGGCTGAAGCGCAAGCCCACCAGATCGCCAGGATCAGGACGGTGACTGTCCATTGAACTTTGGGTGTGTAGTCCGCGATCCAGAGGAGCACCAGCGCGGCAATGACGGCGGGAAGCCCGGCTCCCAACGCCAGCAGGCGCATGCGCTGCTCGTGCACGGGCCTGAGCTGCTCCGTTATTTTCACAAGCTAATTTTCACAAACCGTAACGTTGTAAACGCCGGTAAAGTGCGCTGCGGCTCAACCCGAGCCCGTTGGCGGCGTGGCTCACGTTGCCGTTGTACCGGGCCAATGCCTTCTTAATGAGAAACGCTTCCACTTCTTCCAGGCTCATGTCATCCAGTTTGGGAGAGCCCTGTGGTCCTGAGCGAAGGGCCAGATCAGCGCTGCGGATCATCGTGTCCTGCGCCAGCAGGACGGCCCGCTCGATTACGTGGTTCAGCTCGCGGACGTTCCCCTGCCAGGGATTGTCGAGCAGAGCCTGCATGGCAGTCTGATCGAAGCCGCGCAGGTCCTTGCGATACCGGCGGGCGTGTACGCTCAGGAAATGCGACGCCAGGGCGGAAATATCCTCGCGCCGCTCACGTAACGCCGGCAGGTGGATCTCGACGGTGTTCAGCCGGAACAACAGATCTTCGCGAAACCGGCCCGCGGCCACTTCTTCCGGTAGCCGGGCATTGGTCGCCGAGATCACGCGCACGTCAACGCGTTTGGTTTTCGAGGACCCGACGCGTTCGATCTCGCCTATTTCGAGCGCCCGCAACATCTTGGCCTGCAGGTTCAGCGGCACGTTGGCGATCTCATCCAGAAAGAGCGTGCCACCGTCGGCGAGCTCGAAGCGGCCTACGCGGTCCATCTTCGCGTCGGTAAATGCCCCGCGCACGTGACCGAATAGCTCACTTTCGAAAATTCCTTCCGCGAGCCCGCCAGCGTTAACTGTAACCATGGGGCGCGAAGCCCGCGCGGATACCGCATGAAGCGTGCGCGCGACTACTTCCTTGCCTGTCCCTGCCTCGCCCGTGATCAGCACATTCGCGTCCGAGGGACCCACCCGTGCGATCAGTTGCAGCACAGGCTGCATGGTGGGGGATTCTGCGATTAACGCTGGCCCGCCGTCGGTGCGCAACAACCGGTTTTCAGCCTCCAGGCGCTGTCCGCGCTTTAGCGCATTGCTGAGTTCAATCTGTGTGCGGAGGATCGCGAGCAGACGTGCATTGTCCCAAGGCTTCTGTACGAAATCGCGCGCACCCCGGCGCATGGCCTCCACGGCGAGGTCCACGCTGCCCCACGCCGTCATTACTACAACCGTCGTTGAAGGGTCGTTAGAACGTATACGCGAAAGGAGATCCAGGCCCTCCTGCCCGCTGGTTGTATCGCGGGTGTAGTTCAGGTCCATCAGGACCACGTCGAAATCGCTGGTTTCGAGGGCGGCCATAATTCCAGCCGGGGAGTTTGCGGATTCGATTCCAAATCCTTCGCCCTTTAAGAGCAGGCGCAGGGCTTCCAGCACGTCCGCTTGATCGTCAGCAATGAGAACCCGTCCGTCGTTTGCCAAGTATCCTCTATTCTAGTGAAGATGAGGCTGTGGCAATTCAGGAACCGATCTATCTCACTGAAAACAGGGATGATTTAATCGGAGAGCCTGTCCGTTTATGGGATTCGCTGCGCGGAACCAAAGCTCCTAGCGGCCGGGACCCGCGCCCGTATTCGATTGACCTCCGCCCGGGCTGAATGTACCAGTGGGAGCGAATGTGCTTGGCGTAGGGGCCTGACCGGGACCGCCCGGCGTTTGTCCGTTGGTGGGAATGCCACCTCCGGGATTTGCTGCAACTGGGGTCGCATTCGCCGTCGGGCTGAACACAAATTCCCATTTTTCGTACTGCTCCTGATCTTTGTAGATCTTGATGCTGGGACCCTGATGCGTACTCGCGATGCCAGCAATCCCACCGATCTGGTTGCTGCCGGTGGACGTCGGTGTCGGGGCAGTAACCTGGCGCGGAGTGGTGAGGAGCTGGTTGATCGCGGTTAACGCCGCACTCGGCGAACCCTGCACCGGACCCGATGCAGTGGGAGGTTGCGGCGTAAACGGCTGTACCGGAATTCCTTGGGTCTGACCCGGATTTCCTTGGATTTGTCCGGGAGTGCCTTGGCCCGGAACAGGGGCGCTCGGCACCAACTGACCATTCGCATCGATCTGGAATCCTGGCGGCACACCTGGGATTCCACCTGGTAGTCCTGGCGGGGCCTGTCCGGGGGTAACCCCGCCCTGCGGGTTCTGCACTGGAATGGGGACTTGTCCTGTGTATTGGCCTTGCTGGGAGCTCCGTCCGGGGATTAGTCCTGGATTTTGTACAGGGGTTTGCTGACCAGGCTGTCCAACGGGAGTCAGCGTGATGGGAGGTAGGCCTCCGGGCTGATTCATGCCCCCGGGTTGCAAGGTGATAGGCGGCAGGGCCCCTTGCCCCTGCTGCGGTTGCAGCGTGATGGGGGGAAGCGGCGTGTTCACCGGTTGCCCGGATGGATCTTGCCCAGCGATCGTCTGCCCAAACCCGGGCGGTGCGACCGGACGATCGCTGGGGCGCTGCAACACGGCGGCATTCACCTGCGGCGGTTCGTTGGTGGCCGTTGTATTGTTGCTCGCGGTACTGGAGCTGCTATTAGTCGAGTTGCTGGCCGACTGTCCCTGAGCATCCGTGGGAGGCTTCTGCACCAGCGAATCCGTAAGAAACCCGCCATTGGTGTGAACGATTCGCCACTCGGCTTTGCCGGTAAAAGGATCCACGAACCGCCGCCGCAGAAAACGCTTTTCCGGTTTCTCCAGATCGTCGAGGCTGGTGGGGTATCGCCGGTTGTTGGCTAGATAATACAGCTGAATGGCGCGCGTATATTGTTCGCCGCGGTCGATCAGGAGTTGTTCTTTTTCGCGCTCGCTTTCGAAGGCCACACGCGGCAGCTGCTGATAGAGCATCAGCGCGATGATGGCGGCCATCAGGAATATCATCAGCAGGGCGTAGCCTTGCTGCGATTCGCGCCGTCTTCTCGTCACCCTCTTCATTGCGCTTCTTCGGCCAGCGGCAAGGTCTGTTGATTCTTGGCGACCGTGTCCTCCACTATCGCCGAGTTTACGCCTATCCGGATGATCTTGTAACGATTCCGGATGGTGTCATTTTCGCCGGCCTGGATGATGTCTTCGCCGTCCAGAAAGAAAGCTCTCCGCACATTGGATCGCATGGCTCCCGAGTAGCCATAGAACTTCAGCGGAATGGGCGGCGCTGGTGGAGGTCCCTTCACCAGCTCGGCGGCTTTTAGTTCGGCGGCCGTGGGCGGCGGCTTGGGCATGATGGGCGGCGGCTTGGGAGGTGGTGGAGGCGGTGGCGGAGGCGGCGTATAAAACTCAAACAAACTGCGGGATCCGCCTTCGACCGATACGTTTCGTAGTTTGGCTAGCCGATCCAGCCTCAAAGTGGGATCGATGCCACTTACATCCACGCCCTCCGGTAGTTTCAGCGTGGGCCGGAAATCGTCGCCAGAAGCGGACACACGCCCGCCGCGCGTTGCAGTTCTGGGACCGTAGGAAGGCGTCGTGGTGCGTACCGGCTTAGAGGATGGCGCGGGTGCCGGTGCGGCCGTCTTACTTACCGCGGGTCCCGATGGAGGTGCCGTCGTATTCGTGCCGGCAGGCGGGTCAGGCCGGCTCATCCAGTAATACGTTCCGCCGGCCCCCACTAGCAACGCCAGCAGAATGGCAAGCTTCTTGGGCTCCGCGCCGATACCTGTGGGAGCCAGTTTCATCGTAATTCCTCTGAGCGGGCAGCGGTCTGAACAGTCTCCAGAGGCGCCGAATCGTCCCTGATAAAAGCATCGATCTTCAGGCTCACGGTCAGGATATTCGAGCCCTGCTGCGGCGCGGCGCTCATCGATTCGATGATCAGCAACTGCTGGGAACGGTCCACCTCGTTAATGAAGTTCAGCAGATTACGGTAGGTACCTTCGTAGTTGGCGGTAATAGTCATCATGCTGAGCGAATCCGAGCCTTCGATGTATTCGGTGGTCTGGGCCCGGTCGCGCTCTTTGATCTGGGCCTTGCTGGCGGCGTCGGACAGCACGGAGAGTAAGGCGGAATCCGCGGTGCGGCGGCTCAGAAAATAGTCGTTCAGAAAACGGTCGCCTGCCCCGCGCGCCTTTTCGATGGCGGTGACGTTGAGCCTGCTGCGCTCGAGCAACGCGCGCTTCTGCATGATTTGCGACTGCAAGGTGGCTAGTTCGCGTTCCAGATCGTCGGCCGAACCCCCAGGAGGGAAAAGGACGAGCCCTACGGCGATCAAGTTGAGCGCCAGCAGCGCACCCAAGACGATACGGATTTTCCGCGTGAGATCGCGCGTGTGGCTTCTGGCCGCCGCACCCGTGCTTTTAGAGCTTCTGGGCATAGCTCACCGTAATCCGGAAACGCCACAAAGGGTCGTTCTGAGTGGGAGGCGACTGGCGTGAAAGGTTGGTTGGTCCGAACAATGAAGAATCCTGGAGGCGCTTCAAAAACTCGATCACCGGGCCCTGGCTTTGCGCACCAACTTCCATGTCGAGTGTGACTTCGTTGCGGGAATTGATCTGGGGGAGACGTACCTGAATCAGCCGCACGTTATCGGGCTTCACGCCTTCGATATCGGCGTACAACTTGGTCCAGCTAATCGATTTGCGTTGGATCAGCGAGTTCAGTAACAGGCTACGTTCCAGCACCTCAGCGTTCATGGGCAGGTGCAGCGTCGCGTCGAGCTTGGTCTGTTCGGTGGAAATCGCGCGCAGCTCGGAATTCAGCTTGGCGACGGCCGTTCGAGTCTCGGTCTGGCGGCTCCGCTCGCTCAGGATAAGAAACACCAGCAGGCCCAGCAGTGCCACCAGGACGGCGGCACAGGCGGTCGAAGCCACTAGCACGGGCCGGTCGCGGCGAAAGGGCTCACTTGCGAGATTGACCTGAATACGCATACTCAGACAGCTGCCTCCAGATACCCGAGCAGTCCGGCGTTATATGCGTTAGGCGCGCCCAAGCGGCTCCTCAGCGGCTCCATTTCCACATTCAAGCCTTCAATTGGCTTAGCGAATCCGCACAGCAGCAGCTTTTCGGGTTTCTGGCCCAATTCGTCTTCTATGTAGGCAAAAGTCGGATTGAGCACCGCCAAAATTTCCTCGTCGCTGCCATCTTCGATGGTCAAGCACCGGAAGAGTTTCAATTGCCCATCGTCGACGGCCATCACGGTAAGAACGTTGCCGGTCAGCTTCGCAATCACCGCCACGCCGCCGCCGCTATACAGATTCAGCGCCGCGAGGCCGGAGGTGGTGACTTCACCAGGATATAGGTTCGCGTTCCGGAAGACCGCCTCATAGCGAGCCAGAATCTCCATCGCCACGGTGACCGCGACCACCTCGATCTTCTTCGCGCCGCCTTTGGTTGAGGCCGGCTGGGCCCAGTAACTGACGGCGGCCGAATCGATATCGAAAGGAATCGTTTTCTTCACCCGGAACCGGACCAACGGCAACTGCTCGTCAGGTGAAGAAGGGAAAGAATCGAAATCGAGCAAACTGACACGAGTGGCGTAATCCGGCAGAATCACTGTCGCGGGACGCCGCTTGTTTCCATTAGGCGGAGCGATGCGCGCGAGAGCGGACATCACCGCGTCCGGACGCAACAGGTTATCGGCTACCGGCGAGACTGCGAGCACGCCGGGTTCGAAGACCTGGAAGCCGGTTTCCCCATTTCGCGCATAGGCGATACCTGCTTCGGACAATTCGAAGATGTGATCCGGAGGCGGATCCTTCACCAGACGCGCGATTTGCTTCCACCAGGCCATGGGAATGGGAATCTAGCTTTCGATGAAGGTGACCTTATTAATTTCCTTGAGCGTGGTGATTCCTTCACGCGCTTTCTCCACTGCCGATTCGCGCAGGAAGGTCATGCCCTCCTCGCGCGCCTTGCGGCGGATTTCGGTGCTGGGCCGCCGGTTAAGTATCAAGTCGCGGATGTTGTCGCTCAAGTCGAGAAGCTCGGAGATGGCGCTGCGTCCGCGGAATCCGGTCCCGCCGCATTCAAAGCAGCCTGCGCCTTCATAAAGCGGTACATCGCGCCACTGGGCGGGATCGAGGCCGCTTTCGACCAAGTACGAATCCGGATAGGCTACCTGCTTCTTGCAATGCGGGCAGATCATGCGGACTAGCCGCTGCGCCAGGATGCAGTTCAGCGCGGAGACAAAATTGTAGAGTTCCACGCCCATATTCAGGAAGCGGCCCAGTACGTCCAGCACGTTGTTGGCGTGCACCGTGGTGAAGACCAGGTGTCCGGTGAGCGCGGCGTTGATGGCGATCTGCGCGGTCTCGTTATCGCGGATTTCGCCGACCAGAATTTTGTCGGGATCGTGGCGCAGGATTGACCGCAGGCCGCGCGCGAAGGTCAGACCCTTCTTCTCGTTCACTGGAATCTGGGTGATGCCGCGGATCTGATACTCCACCGGATCTTCGATGGTGATGATCTTGTCTTCGTCGTTCTTGATCTCGCTCAGGGCGGCGTAGAGGGTCGTGGTTTTACCCGAACCCGTGGGGCCCGTGACCAGCACCATGCCGTACGGTTCTTTGATGTAGCGCCGGAACTTCGCCAGCTCGGATGCCGAAAATCCGACTACTTCGAGCGAGAGATTCGAGAACTTCTCGCTCATCGATTCTTTATCGAGTACGCGCAGCACCGCATCTTCGCCGTAGATCGTCGGCATGATGGAGACGCGGAAGTCGATTAAACGGGTTTTGTAGCGCACGCGAAAACGCCCGTCTTGCGGAATGCGCCGCTCGGCGATATCCAGTTCCGACATCACCTTGATGCGCGAAATAATGGTCGAGTGCCAGTCCTTGGCGATAGGCGGCATCGCGTAGTGCAGGACGCCGTCAATCCGATATTTGATCGCTACTTCCTGATCGCGAGTCTCGATGTGAATATCGCTGGCCCGCCGCTCGAGCGCGTTGAAGATGGTGGTGTCCACCAGCTTGATCACCGGCGCGATGTCCGAATCGCCGGCGGCGAGCCGGTCGATGGACAGCGTTTCGTCGGGATTCTCTTCGTCGCCGACGACGTCGAGCGTAAAGCCCTCGGTGACTTCATCCAGCACGCGCTGCGATTGCTCGGTTTTCTTGAGCAGGTCGGAAATTTGCGAGAGCGTCGCGACTTTGACCCGGAGTTTCTTGCCTAGCAGCACAGCCAGTTCGTCGATCAGACTGAGATTGCGCGGGTCGGCCAGCGCGATGTCGAGGGTCCCGTTGTGGCCTTCTATGGGCACGAAGTTGTAGCGGAACATCAGGTCCACCGGAATGGAGGTGAAGAGGTCGTGATCGATGCGCACTTCGCGTAGATCCACGAACTCGTGGTAGTAGCGCTCGGCCACGGCGCGGGCGCGCGCGGCTTCCTGAAGGGGATCCTGAGGCGTCATACGGTCGCTACTGGACATTTAGAATCAGTTACTTAGCCTGGGGACACTGCGCCCAAAC
>Ga0105237_10006722_pt1 | contig 12704 bp, 7 predicted proteins | sample KBSC24metaG_FD_81520 | JGI IMG/M metagenome (GOLD analysis project Ga0105237, IMG submission 81520) | Corn rhizosphere microbial communities from Kellogg Biological Station, Michigan, USA - KBS C2-4 metaG | ecosystem: Host-associated > Plants > Roots > Rhizosphere > Soil | place: Michigan, USA...
CACCGTGAAGAAGGGTAAAGCCGCATGTGCCAGTTGAGGGAAGAGTCAGGGTGGACTGGGCAGGTTGAGCGTCACGTGTCTTCCCTCCACTCCCATGTTGGGATCGTATGAGCAAAGAGCCACATCTCGGCAGTGGCCCATCCAGGTGAGATACAACAGCGGTGAGTCGATAAGTAGGTTGTATTTGCAACAGGGCTCAGGTCTCGAATGCTGATACCTGCGGATGATGTTCGTATTGCTCGATATGCGGTGCTTCATGTCTGCACGAGGGCAATCAGCCAGGGCCAAGCAACCACGTGACTGCCTCCACCAAATTGTTCATCCCACCTCCTTTGCCATGCTAGTACTAGTAGAAGGTCTGATATGGGTTCGAGAATACATTGGGAGCTGTGAATTCAGGCCTGTCCATCAAGCCGAGACGCAGATTCGAGGTTGATTGATGCGCTGAATACCGACCCGGTTATTGGCGTGGGTTTGCAGGCCGCGGAGGATCCAGGACAGCATTCTAGGAAGAACCTCGCCTCAGCCCCACCAATTTTGGAGATTGAGGTCTTTCTGTGACTTGGGCGAAAAAGGTAGGCAGACTGTTGAATCCAACTGTAGTTCTACACCAAGGCGAGCTGTTGGACTCTAGCCTCGGCGAACCTGATGTGAAGCATGCGGCCGAGGCCAAAATAAGGACTTGTCGGTGCCCAAGGGTGAGCGTTGCATTCTTTCATCTTCCTTGTGCAATTGAATAAAGCTGGAAGCGCAAGAAATGGGCTGTGATTGTACAGTGAATACCCTCAATCTGGGCCGTTGGACCTGCCATGAGCAATGGAAAAACCCGGCATCATAAGATGAAGGCAAACACAGCCTGTTGCCTTGGTCGGCTCGACGGTAGTGGTTTCTTCTTTGACGTGAGAATTGCCGGCCTAAAAGAGGCGTTGTGTCGTGCTGCCTCTGTTCACTGTTGATGGATGGAGGTGGAAGTTGAATTGAAGTTAGGGAGGGGTGGCTGTTTGTGGTTGGGGTTGCTCCTTCCATTGGCCGAGCTTGAACTTACCGCATTGGTCTTAGCCCTCGTTCTTTCCCTGTGGCGGCCCCTCGGGCCTCGCGGCCCACGTGGTGCAGGTGGGAGCCGCCCAGGACTGTCCTTTTGCTCCCACTTGAGGCTGAAAGGCATTTTAAAGAGAGAGCACCTCCTCCACTGGATCCATGGCTTTTCTCGATCCTTTGGATCCCGTGAGTAGCATTGACCAATTACTCACTCTACTCTCTTTACTAGCACTCAATTTGCGCGCATACACTGGCTCTTATTTTGAGAAACTCGCCGTGTTGGATCGGCAGTGAACCAGCCTGCTCGGTTCGCCACTTGGCCAACAATTTCAGCGTCTCCTGCATTTTGCTCCTCTTCAGCCGACACTCAAATCAGGAATGCTGGTTTGCTCAAGTTCGGATATCACAGCATTTCAGCTTGGATGAGCAACCAATTCAAGGTAAGGTATACGATTACTGGTTTTCAGAGTATCTGGCCGTTTATAATGCGATTCGCCCGCAGATGAGGCTGTGCAACCCTCTTGCCTCCCGCTTTCCAGTGTCGCCACACATGCTACTACCTTTTAGGTAGAGATACACCAAAAGACAGAGGATTCCCTGCACTCCGTACGGAGTACAGAGTCAAGGTTTGTTGCTTCCCAGTGTTGATCCCTATTACTCTTAGGAGAAGCGCAATGGCTGCGCAGCACCATGCCCTCGACAGAAACCGATCCTAAAATCAAGCTATCGTTGCTCACCCTTACGACAAGGCCAGCTCTGTATGTAATCACAAGATAGTGGCCAATAAACAAGACTGTCAAACCCCGAGCCAGCTGACAAATTCCAACCAATAATTATCGTCTCTTTCCTTTACGAAGCTTTTGGTTCTTGCTGCTTCCGGTTTTTTCTGGTACTACGACTATGTGGAGAGCTTGCGCGGCATAGTCTGGCAAGGCACCCGTTGACTCGATTGCCACAGACAAGCCCAGGTACTCCGGGCTGACCACTGCTTGGTTCATTGGCTCATGTGTCAAGACGACGAAGCCTCAATTGCCTGGAAAATGGCACTCAAGCCTGCTACCAGCTAGGGCAGCCAATATCACTGTTGCTCATCTTCCAGTCAATTCCGACCACGCAATCCTCTGTACCAAGTTTTCTCCGTTTCAGGTGAAGCCAGGTTGAAAGCCATGGAGACATCTCAGTTGCCTTGGACAGTTTCCTTGCCTAATTCATCAAACCTGTGGGGTTGGGACTTTTACTTGTGGCACATTTCTGGCTTTGAGCGACTCACACTGTCGGTGCAGACCTTGCAATCTCCTTTCCAAACCAAGCTTGAGAGAAGGCATCCGGGCTAATCATGTCACATCTTGCCTGCCAGACGCTAATCAGCGGTACCACGGCAACTCCTTGAACATGCAACAACTGCATTGTGGATGTACGGAGCACCATGCACGAGGTTGCCTTGCACTAGAGACGGCGGCTGTGAATAGGACAAGGAGTGGTCGAGTTTCCACTATGTGCTAGCTTGTCAAGGCATCAGTCAGTTTGCTTTGAGGGAGGGGGGCTAATACTATTGACGCACATGTCCCTTCTCTCGAGCATCAGCCGCTGGCTTGCCTCACTTTCATTTATTCCCCACAGGCCACATCTGACTCAATTTGCACGGGTTTCCGAGAATATTCAACGGAGGGGCGCCGACTGGACTAAAATCACCGGTACTGATCCCCGTCACTGGGCCAAAGGCGGATACGGCAAAAGCATGTGGGTGTGCCTAACTGTGTCTTGACTCTTGGCCTAAATTATTTGGACCCCCGGAGGAAGGACTGCCTGTTCCAGGCGGCCCCCTCTCTGTATTATATTACTCGTACTCCCAGGATCACAACCGGCTAGCTAGGTGAATGGGTCATTTCATTCCGATCCTACTTTGGTTGCCTACTCATTTCCACAGTTAAGTTGATTTACCTCCGGATCAAGGTGCGTGCTCCGAGAACAAGGGAGCCTTCGGGCAACATACACTCCTGCGCCTTTATCACACACTTACAGGCTTGAGCGAAACTCTCCTTCCCAACGATACCGCTTACTCCCTTCTTCATTGACGCCTTTTAAGGCGCCGTGAGCGACCTGGAGCTTCGCATTGCCTAATACCTCTGGCAACGGGTATCCTCCAACCCCCAAAAGGCTCGCCATGCGTCATGACCTATCCTTCGAGGATGTTGGCTTTTTTGGGATCCTAGTGGTCTGCCTTTCTGCCTTTCCTTGAGTCAACTGCATGAGCGGTGACCACCATCCATTGACCAACAGTCATGTGTTAGACTGCAGGAAAGAGTGGACACTTGTGGGCATTGCGATTTAGCTCCTCCACACCGCTCAGCGCAGAAAAATTACAAGTGCCGTTCTGCCACGCCGAGAGGACTGGCATCAACAAGGAATCGAGTCATTCTGATCCATTGCGATTCATACCGCCGAATATACCCTCGATTTGGCCTTCAGACAAACACTCGATCACACCATTTACAATAGTACATCAGGCAAGAACCTAGAATTCACACCACATCAGTGAGGCTGAGACTTGCATTAGTCTAACTAGTCCATTTCCCCTATCCTTTCTCCCTATCAGTCGAGCCTTGTCTCATACGTGTCGCCACAGCCTGATGGACAAAAGCAAAGATAATTGAAAAGAACTTGAACACGCTGATGAGAGATATTTCAATTGTCGTTGGGACCGTCGCGTTCAAGTGCGCCACACTGTTTCGTGATCTGAAATCATCAAAGCGCCAAATCCCACGACACATGGTGTGAAACATTGCCGTAGGCTGGCGATGTCCCACCCTTTCACCGTCGCTGAAATCGTCTCACCAGCTGCGGTTTATAACATTACAGGTTCATAGGAGAAAAGCAAAAAGATAATGCAAAGGCAAGGTTGAGTCATTTGTCGCCCCGCTCCGTCATCGTTAGTCACAAGCACAACATCCGCCTTCCTGTGAAGACGCGGATCCCTATGACATTTCCAATGCCCTCGACATCACAGGTGCAGGGTCTCGATGATCGAGTGACGGAATGAACGAAGTATAACAAAGAAATCTCGATCTCACCCAAGTGAATTTTCCCTTCAACAATGGTACCCACGGAGAATAGCGGTGGCACCCCTTAGGGGGCCCTCCACAACAACCTCGGTGCCCGAGGTCTCGAAATCTCCGCACTCTTTCGGAGGCATCCAAGCCTGGGTTGTTCCCTGAAGACCACTTCCTCCTGACACTCGGTCCCTGCTTCTCATCCAGACTTCCTGACAGTCTCAGCTCGGCCATGCTTTTCTCATCTGTGGTTAAATAATGCCGAGTGAGATCTTTGGCTAATAAGTATCTATATACTTCTTAAACAAGCATTCTGTCCGCACCCAGCGAACCATACCACGCTCTCTGCGTTCTCGTTCCCCTGCTCATCTATGCTTCGTGCGATTGCTTTTCGCTCCTTATCCCGCAGGTTATTCATAAGATAGTGCATGAGTTGATCGCAATTGCAATGTACATGTCACACTGTGTACAACTAATTTAAATGCGCATCTACATATCTGGCAATACGGCGATGGCCACGCTACATTGCCCAAGTATTGCCTATCTGCGTTGAGAGTGTTTGATGGGGCTCAATGGAAGCCCTGATACTTCCGCAACACGCAGTTCTTAAGTAGAGCTGGCGAGCAATAAGAGTCGAAATGACCAACTAACTAGCCGTTTCACCTCCTCTTCCGAGTGTGAGAAAACCCTTGCGGCTCTATCCTCTTCCTCTGCAAAGATCCTTGTGCCAGAGCCAGATACTCGCGCCTACACGGCAGAGACTTCATCGGTGTCCACCTCCCTTCCACAAAGCCCCTTGCGAGATCATGCGTAAATGACTGCAAGCCGAACTATCCTCACGCAATGTCCAATTCCTTCTGCCCTCGCCAGCGCTCGTGATCCCGTCTTTTCGCCATTTTTATTGCTTTTTCTTTGCCTTGGAGACTGGCTTCCCGGCCCCGCCAGCGGCATTGGAGGGAACGCGACCGAGCAGCGCGGGGCTCAGTTTCCAAAGCACCCACAGGAAGCCCAGAACAATGGTGAATACGGTGACCCCCTCGACCGTCTGGGAGGATGCTGTTTCCGTGTCCAGCACGGGGATCTGGATCTTCTCGACCAAGTTGGCCGTAGAGTTGACCGGGTGTGGGTCGAGATGGTAGAACATGGTGCGTGGGCCGAAGAGGCCTTCGAACCCAAGGTGTGTGCGGTCGAACGGGTTCACGGGGAATCTCGTGCCTTCTTCCGCGGTACATGCCCAGAATACAACAGGCCATGGTAGAGACGCTCGGGTGAGTCCGCCCGCTTGTGGTACTAGGTACCGCAGGTGCAATGGGATCGTCACGTCCCATGACATGGGGTCTTGCGATTCGTTGCTGCTTGAGTCTGGGGTTTGGATACCCAGCAGGAGTGTTGAGCCCCATTTCTCGACCACATAGTCCGGCGCTTCGAGGTCAGTCTCTCCTGCGATGGTGTGTAGCTGGCCGAGATGGTGGGACTTCTGGAATAAGGGGTCATTGCTGAGGAAGGCGTACTTGTCGGCGAATATGTGGGACGGCAGGATGAGATATGTTTGCAACGCGCATGTGCTTCCTGGGGGCTTGTTGTTTGGCTCGACGAGTGCGGTGGACGAAGGGAATGAGATTCGCAGTATGGGATGCAAACCGGTGGGCTCGGCGAATGAAACTCGGTATTTCTGTTGCTTTGACTGCTCCGGTGCCAGGGCGTGATGGCGAGAAGGGAAACTGAACAAGGTCGCTTTTGGCTTGACATCGTCTCCAAGCACAGTCAAGAAGCCTGAGAGGGTAAGTTCTGATGGATCCTGTGGAGGGTCTAGACTGAGAATTCCGACTTCAACCTTGTCGGTGCGCTTTGGCTGGATGTCAATGTTCCAGGCATCGAGGGTAGTGAATTCCCCAATGGGATCGTAAAAGACTTCAGGCTGCTTGGACCAGAAGGCTGTCAAAGTCAATGCATGCGAGATACTGTCGTAGTCCAGGTCAACAGAGTCGGCAATATTGAGCAAAGACGCCGAGTGCAGGCAAGTCAGATCGGACGGAGTGCATACATGCCGTTGCAAATAGGCGACCAGCCCTTGGATGGAGGGCAGTAGAGAGTAATATTGACGGGAGGCTGTTTGGGCGAAACGCTCCGAAACCAATGGCGGACTGATGAATGATGTCTGAACAGATTCGCAGCGAAGGCTCGGGCTAAAGACTTTGTGGACGAGACCACAGAGTCGATCGTGTTGCTTCTCCCTCAATGGAGTATAGAATATATGGAGGCCAGGGGATACTCTGGAGAGAAATGGCGTCACTGTATTGAAGAGATGCTCTGGAGCCCAACGGATGTGAAGCTCAAGGGATTCCTGTAAGATCTCGGCAACCGTCTTGGGTAACTCGTTCAGTCCCAGTGTCAGCCTCTCTTCTCGAGCTGCTTTGATGGCGCCGAGAAGAAACCGGTTTCCGTCGACCTGGATGTCCTTGGGGTTGACAGCCCGACTGGGATCAGTGATGTATGTAGCCCGCCTCCTCATGACTACAGAATGGTAGGCAAACGTTGTGTGCTGAAAGTGGAATTGGTGAAATATGTCAATTGTTGATATTGATATGTTGTGGTGTTCCTTACATGCTTGCAGTGGATCTCGGATCACTCCTTTCCTTATCGATAAGGAATATCTCCAATCTGCAGGCTTCAGCTCCCATCCTGACGTAGCCCGAGGTCCCCCATGTTTGCTTTTTTTGACATGTGTCCTCACTGCGCACAACCTGGACTTCCATTTATTTCATTCTCGAACATGCATCACTCCTAGAGATAGTCGACTTCGCCTTCAACAGCTCCGAAATGGCTCCTGAACTGCCCCTTTCTAGGACCAAATTGTCCTATCCACTTAATGCCGCCGACTTCGACCCTTCCAACCAGGACTTTCTTCTTGTCGGTGGGGGAGGAGGATCTTCGTCAACTGGAGTTCCTAACAAGATCTCTCTTATCGATTCTTCCCCTCGAGAGCAGCTGAGAGAAATCGCCGACATTGAGCTTGCTAAGAATGAAGATTCGGTCACCACACTTGCCATCGCAGATTCGACCGCGTCATCTTTAACTGCATTCGCAGGCATTAACAGCTCCGCAGCCGACCAAGCTGCGGGGAAGAACGAGCATCTAAGGTCATTCCGCATTGGATTGCCTGCAAGAAAGAGAAAGGCAGATGGAAGTACTGTTGCAACCGAAGAGAAGACACCTGCAGCTGGAAGCACGACCCAAGCGCTAGGGCGCACCGCAGTCTTCGCATCTGCCAAAGCCACGAAGAATGACATGTACCAGAGGGTTCTCAGGTTCTCTCCTTTCCGAAAGGATTCATCCACTCCCCGACTCGCAGCCATCGCCACCGGTTTAGCTCCAGAGAATGAGATTGTTGTTTTCCGTCCAAGACCCAGTCCAGGCCCCAAGGATGAGGTTTCTCGTATCAGGCTAGGCAAGCGTGAAGCTGCGGACCTCGATTTGACAACATGTGGCGGCTCAAACCAGGACCATGTACTTGCCTATTGTACCGATGATGAAGTTTTTGTACAACAATTGCCTGGTGGAACTTCTGCCAAAGCTGCTCCCCGCTCCCTCTACCAAACTTCGGAATCTACGACAAGTCTACCCACGAACAGGAGACCCAAATTCAGGTCCTTACGCTTTCTGACACCACGACATATCCTCTTGGTCCAAAATTTACCTAACAGGTCGGGAGTTTTCCTACTAGTTCTTAAAATCAATAAGGACTACTCGCAGGCCCAGATTACTATTCGCAAGAAGCTCACCAAAGCCATCAAAGCAGCCGTGGGGCTGGATGTGTGTTCTCTGACAGAGTCAGAGCAAGGCGAAAAACAGCTCGTGATCGCTGTTGCCAGTCAGAACAGCTTCATCGAACTGCTGACAATCGACTACTCTCCAGAATCTGGCCTGCGGCGCTTTCGACCCTACACAGTGCTCGAAGAGGTTCACAATGGTCCTCTAACAAAACTTGTTTTTTCAAATTTCATCCGCCCATCACTTCCTGTGACAAAGGATACTGGCCCTCAATCCATTCGTCTCGCTTCAGTAGGAGTCGATCAATTCGTCACTGTTCACTATCTTCCACTTCGCCCTTTCCCAGCGGGAACGAACAAGACTCCACGATATGTGCTTGTACTACCTGCTAGATCAGAGTCTCTCCAGACTGCATTCAGTGTCGTTGTTGCACTTGTGGTTGTTGCTATGGTAGCCTTCCTGATGCAGGCATTCTCTGAAATTCGTGGTGCGGTTCCACCAATACTTGGTGCCACGGATTGGCTGTCTCCTCGAGTTCAGAGTTTTATTGCCCGTCCATGGATTTTCGCAGATGGAATACCACAGGCTCAAACACACATGTCGCTTAAGGCGGAGAGTGCGACGCAAAAATTTGAGGCCATAACTACCCAAATTCCCGGTGTCGATGATATCAAGGAGGCCATTAATGATATCACTTCGGAGTTGGGTCAGAAGTTAGCAGACCTAGTAGAATCCAACTCGGAACTCGAGACTCCCAAAGCGATAGTAGTGCGAGATGCGGGGGTCGGGGAGATCTCGACCGAATTGCACCACGATGCAGATTTGGTCAAAGAAGAAGCACTCACAAAGTGGGAGGAGCTAAGTGAGGCGCAGAAGAAAGGCTGGAAGAGAAAATTAAAAGATGCAGGCCACTGGGCAGAGCACCAAGGGGAGAGCATTCTCAAGGGCATTTTATTCTCTGAACTGGCTGGTGCTGTAGGGCAAGCTGTGAGAGGCGCCTAGGTATAGGTCACAAAGCTATGGACTGATCTCAAGTGACGCCCGTGATAGAGCCTGGCATTGCACACTTGGTTACCATCCGATCGAGTTATTTCACACCAAGAACGCCCCACTGTTTGAGTTCACAACGATCCCGGTGGCATTCAAATCCCTCAGGCAATAAAGATAAGCCTCTGCAAGATCCTCTGGTTGTCCAACATGGCCAGTTGGGTTCTTGTTCTCTTGGTCCAGGAAGAAAGCCTTTCGTGTTTCATCATCCATGCCCTCCCATAGATCTGTCTCGATGATTCCAGGCGCAACTATGTTGACACGAATAGGAGCAAGATCAAAGGCCAGCTGTTTTGTCAATCCATTCAACCCAGCACCAATGAGGGCCAACATTGCCCAACCCCCAGCAATAGGCTTCTCAGAAATAGACCCTCCTGTCAAAACGATTGATGACCTGCGGTCTTTCTTCATATACTTTGTGCCGATCTTGACGACCAGAATCGCAGCAATGGTGCGCACTTGATTGGACTTCTGCCATTTCTCAAGAGTGATCTGGTCCAGCGGCACCGTTGGCAGTCTATCACCTGCCATGTACACAATATGGTCAATCTCGCCCACTCTCTTGAACAAGTTCTCCACGTTTTCTTCAACGTTCGCACTGGAGAGGTCGCAGGTGTAGCCAGATACGCGGTCCTTGGCCTCCGGGTAGTCTTTGATGAGGGATGCGACGACTTGGTTGACTTTGGTTTCGCGAGAGGAGGAGAGAATGATGGTGGCGCCGAACTCGATTAGGGCTTGTGCCACGCCCACTCCAACACCCCCTGTTCCGCCAACGAGCAATACTCGCTGTCCAGTCAATTTTGAGGTGTAACGTGCAGGAGACATACTGGACCGATCTTGTTATCAAATTTGCTGGTAGCCTCAATAGCCGTCAAGGTTTGCTGCTTTGTTGGGGATTGTAATGGCCTTGTTGGATGATAGTGTTGCTTGTTGATGCTTGATTCTTGCATTCATGACCGATGAAGGACGACCTCTTGCATCTATATGTACTCGAACATCGAACCTTCCTCCATCATATCTCCGACGTGTGTCATTTGGAAACCTCACCTACCTTACATTTAACTCCATGTTCAAACCATGTTGACGCCGTGTTCATCCCCAAAACCCTCGCCAAGGCATTATTGAACCATAAGTTGTAAGTTATGTCCGATGTTGGCTCGGTCGATTCAAATTCTGTGTGCAGTGCACGGTGAATGTGATTGGTGCTCAAGAGCAAAGTTGCTTATCTACACCTGCGATGACGCACTCGGCAAAACTATGAAGCCGAAGCGCAATGTCCTAAAATGGCCACTCCTTCCAGCGTTCACACGTCTTGAGAGGCAGCTAATTTGTCAAAGACGTGCCTCGGTCAAAGAGCGATGCAATCAAATTCGGTATCGAGGGCTCTGCCTTTTTGCAGTGCTATGTAAGCTCTTCCTCAAGCGTAAGGCTCGCTTTTGACTGACCTCAAAATGAGCTCACACAGGAAAGGTCAGAGCCGGATGTGGATCGAACAGCACCACGGGTCTCTTGTCCTCAGCTGACAGGAATTCTGGGAACAAAAGCCGGAGAGCATCATTCATCTTCTCAGTCTCGTTATCCCCTTGCTTGCCATCATCTACCAACATGTCAATGACCTTTTGGATTGATTCGCTCGACGGGTGCGCCGAGACAAGCGCCTCGTCGCGGAAGATTGAGTCCAAGAGATGATAGACGGTTTGTGATAGCTGAGCATCCTTGCTCAAGGGTGATATGCTGCTGGCTCGCACATAGAAGTGGATAGTCCTCACCAACACCTCCCAGGAAACAAAGTAGTTGGGCGGGAGATGTTGGTCGAGTTTCTCGCCCTCGGTGACAGTCAGTGTCTGGGCCAGCTTGATGTAAAACTTGGGGGACGTTAGCAAACCCCTGGACATTGTAGCCTGTAGGCGGGCTTCTCTCATCTCATTGCCTGTTTCTTCTTCCTTTCCACGAAGGTTCGTGTTGGATGCATCCGGCAATAGGTTGTCGTTAGAAATCGTGCTACCACCGCTGCTGGTGTGACCGCCACCACCAGGTTTCTTCTCGAGTAAGTCTGTTTCCTTGACCAATCTCACGTTGGGCCCAATATACAGTGAGACTACCTGCTCAATGGCAACCTGAAGCTTGTTCTCAATGGCAATTCTGTCGTCGTCATACGTATCTGAAACTGTCCTGTCTTCTACCATATATACGCTAGATATTGGGTCAAAAGCTCATTAAGCTGAAGACTCGATGGATGATCTGGAAGCTGGGTAACATCGACGTCAGTGACTAGCGACTCCAAGTTGATATTGGACAAGTCGAATTGCGGCCATGCAGATCCTGAAGCGCTTTGGAGCCACTTGATGAAATCCCTGCGTAGCTCACGCACTCTGCCTGGAGAGATCAGGAAGTCCGGTGGAAGGGAGAGCCGCGCGAGACCTATCATGAGATGTTCCTTTGCGTATTCCGCAAACTCTACAGGGGAGTGAAAATCCGAGAGTCGCGGCGGTTTCCATCCACGTCTTGTCGTGCCGTCTACATTAGATACGTGTTGAGAGGCATATACCGCCATAGGCCAGTTTTTGAGTTCCACGAAGACAAGAGCGAACTTGAGGGACATGATATCGAACTCCTCGGAAGAAAATGGCATCCAGTCGGGCCGACCGCCTCTTTTCTCGGAAAACATCTCCATGGCCTGTTGGGCGTGGCGCCCGCAAGTTTCCCACTCCCTCAGATCATAGTATATCAGTGCTAAACCTCTCTGAGAGGCAAACTGGGCGGCAATGTCTCCGCTCCTGAGAGCCCCTCGAAGCAGCTCGACAAAGCAGGCCTTGGCTTTGTCAATCTGACGCGCGGCCAACAGCAGATTGGATGTATCGATGGCCCTCACCATGTTAGATCGATCAATCTTGTAGCTTTCGCTAGCCCACCCGACGTCAGCCACGTCTTGGATGCGATTGCTGCCTTTCGTACCAGCGCGGGGTTTTTTCGGCCGCCTGAATTCGTCGCCGAACAAAGTTGGAAGCGGCACTGACTTCGTCTCAGCAACCTTCTTCATGAGATCTAGAAAGGGCGTCGCGACATCTCGGCTGTATATCCTGTCTTCTTGCCTTGATACCTGAAAGAACGCCTGACATGTATGGGCAAGACGATCGTAGTAGTGTCTCTGTTCCTCCGTTGTCGCCGGTGCTGCGCGGCAGAGGACTATGCCTATCACAAACGCAATTGCGGCGCTTGGAAGGCCCTTCCTCATACAAAGATAGACATTTGCCATGTCCCAGAGGCCATCGGCCAGCCTGCTTGCTTGTGCCTAATTTAGTGGCTGTTTTGAAAGCAGGGGTGCCCTCGAGATATCCAGCATTTTTTCACCAAGCGAAGTGAGTCGCTGGGGGATTTGTCGACGTAAAATGCGAATAAATGGAAGCACAATCGCCTGTATAGTAAAGAAAAGTTGAGGCACGCGGCATCACCTGATTGTGAACGGGCTTCGAAGAGCTTGATGGCGGTGTCAGCATGATCCAGCAGTATATCGAACGGGATGGTGGCCGAGATCGATTCCATGGCGTGCTCCCACAAGATGTTGGTGATGGGGAGCCAAATCGATAGCGCGAATACAGCCGAGTTGGGGTCAGTGATAACGCTTGAATTGCTTTCAGAAGAGGAATGCAGTCCGGCAAAGTAGTTGAGGGTGTTGAAGTATGACTCGGACGAGGCCCTCGCATCGTCTGCTACTACCGGTATGGCCCTAAGGGCAAGGTCTTGGTAAAAAGTCATGAACAGATGTTTCTGCCAGGAAGTGTAGCTCTCCATATTGAG
>Ga0105237_10006723_pt1 | contig 12703 bp, 6 predicted proteins | sample KBSC24metaG_FD_81520 | JGI IMG/M metagenome (GOLD analysis project Ga0105237, IMG submission 81520) | Corn rhizosphere microbial communities from Kellogg Biological Station, Michigan, USA - KBS C2-4 metaG | ecosystem: Host-associated > Plants > Roots > Rhizosphere > Soil | place: Michigan, USA...
CCTGACTTCCTCCCCCCTCAAAGCAAAAGCCCTGTAAAAGCGAGGACTTTCGCTTTTGTCGGGCTACGGAGCGGTGGCGGTGGCCCACGTGGGTGGGGAGGCGAAGAGAGGAAGGAGGTTGAGTTTGGTGAGGAGGGCGTTGAGTTCTGGCGGCACTGCGGTCAAGGAGAGGTGCGGCGCGCTCTGTGCGCCGCACTGGAAGGTGCCGAGGCGGATGGTTTGGAGTTGGCGCAGAAGCCGGGTGACTTCGCCCCGTTCTGCGCACGCGCGCCATTGGGTGGCCAGGCGGGCGCTCAGCCAATAGGCGACAAAGCAGAGCCGCACATGGTTGATCACGCGGTCGGGCCGCCAATGGAACACCGGGCGCACCCGCAGGTAGCTCTTGAGCTCGCAGAAGGCTTCTTCGACTTCCAGCAGGTTTTTATAGTGACCCTGGATTTGCGCGGGCGAGGCCTCGGCGGCGACCAGATTGGTGTGGAGCAGATACCATCCGTCGTGCGCGCGTTCGGCGGCGATGACTTCCTCCTTGCGCGCCCAGTGCAGCACGCCTGCGGAGTCGACCTCGTAGGAGAAGTATTTGTGGGCCTTGAGGGTCTGCAGGGTGCGTCCGGCCTGGCTGGCGATCTTCTGTGCGTTGGGCCGGCGGCGTTGAGTGGCGGCGAGCTTGGTTAGCGCCGCCTCGGCCTTGGCCAGGCGCGCCGCGCGGCGCTCCTGGTCGCGCTGCTGCCGCCATGGGCCGCCAGCCACGATGTGCCGCTTTCCCTCATGTATGATCTCGACCAGCTTGTCGGTATCGGCCAGTTCGAGTTGCTGATCCTGTGGCAACTCGTCGAGCAGCTTCTCGAGGGTGGCGTTGCAGAGGCGAGTCACGAACTTGAGCCCGCTCTTTTCCAGGGCCTCCAGGTTGAGCTTGCTGCTCATGCCGCCGTCGAAAGCGAACACCGCCTCGCGGATCTGGAAACGCCGCCGCAGGATTTTGACGAAGCCTTGCAGGGTCGTCGTATCGGCCCGGTGACCGCGCAGCACGGAGAGGTGCAGCGGCACGCCGCGGGTATCGGTCGCCACGGCCAGGATCACCTGCGGCCGGTCGCCCCGGTGATCGCGGCTATGCCCGTAGCGACCCAAGCGCGCCGGACCCTTGCCCTCAAAGTAGACGCTCGTGAGATCATAGAGCACGAGGCTGATCGGCTCCTTGAAGGTTTCGGCGGCCAGGCCCTTTTCCAAGGCGCACCAATGGCCGCTGAGTGCGTCCATGGCTTCGTAAAGATCATCTTCGTCGAAACCTTCATCGGCCGGCAGACCGCAGGCCGGCGCCAGCAAGGTGCCCGCGGCCTGCGCACGCAAGGCCAGTTTGGCACAGGGAAAAAGCAGGCGCGCGAAAATCATGGCCTGGAGCAAAGAGCGCTGGCGCGGCGAGCCGATGCCGGCGAAGAGACGCGCCAGTCCGAGTTGCTCCCAAGCCTCGACGAGCACGGCCAGCCCCCCATAGTCGAGCGCTTGCTGGAGAGCGATCTGCTCGGCGGCGACCAGGCGCTGGCCGGCCAGGGCCTCGGTCACCAACTGGCGCACCGCCGGGGGCAGGGCGGTGATGTTGCAGACCGTCCGCGAGCGCGGCCCCTGGGCGGTGCGGAAGGACTCGCGGACGAGAAAGCTCTGATAGACCTTGGCGCCGCGACGGGATTTGGTGACCTGCACAAACACTGGCTACGATCATTGCCGCTTCTGCAAGCTCTGCGCAAGTGAAAAGTGATTATGATTTGTATTATTACTTGCTACAAATCGTGGCAAAAACGGGAAAATACAGGGCTTTCCCTTCAAAGGGGGAGGAAGTCAGGTTAAATCCACAGCGGGAGTGGTTCCACCTCTCCCGCTTTTTGCATGCGCAGCGCTCACTTTGACGGCTCACCGAGAACGATCTGCCGGTTGGGCCAGTCGACAGTCACCGTGAAACGCGAGAGCAACTCATTCCCGAGAAGTCCCGCCTCCCCTTCAAATAATGCCCGCCCATGGAGCGAGGTTTTCACTTTGTCCACGGCGTGCGAGCCAAGTGTGACCGACGTCAGCGCCGTATCGTTCGGACTCGTCACAAACCCGATGGAAACTCCGGCGCGCTCCTTGCGTTCCTGTGGGCGCGGAACCACCCAATGCAACGCGTCGTTGCAACCCGTGTCGAAGCGCGTCCACCGCGGCTGGGATTCGTTCACCCCCACGGGCACGCACATGATTCCATTCTGAAATTTCACGGGCAGCCGCTCGCCCGTCGACACCGCGGCGTCCGTCCCGGGAAAGCGCAGGCAACGCCGGGCGTAATCGATCTGCACCACGCGCCCCTTGAAAAAATCAACGCCGATGAGGCCATCGATCGGGTGGCTGCACAGCTCATCCGCCATGCTCAAATCCACAGCCAGCGGGATCGCCGGCAAAGCCACGGCGCCTGCGGCACTGCGGAGTGGCTCGATGTGAAATGCGGAAGCCTGGGAACCGACGCCGCGCACACTCTCCACGGCTCCCAGCTTCACCTTCAAACGGCGGGCCGTCCGCAGGCTCAAGGCAGATACGCCCGCTCCGGAATCCAGCAGGAAATAGAGTGGTTCACCGGTCGGGGTGACGCGGGCCTCGAAACAAATGAAGCCGTCGCTGAAATGAAACGGGATCTCTCCACCCTCCGCCCCGGCAAGGGCAGAGAAAGCCATCGATAACAACAGGAGTATAACAAGAGTAGTCTTCGGCATGGGCAGGATTCAGTCGCACATCTTTTTTTGTGTGCAACTGGGAGCTTCTACACAGAAACCCGCACCGCTCCCGAGGCACGCAACCGAACCCCTTAACGCGATTAATTAATTGAACAGGGCGGTCGAGAAAGCCGTCCAAATAAGTAAACAAAGACACCATGAATATATTCAAATCTCTCATCATCGGGGCGGTCGCCTTGGGTGCCGCCGCCATCGCCGCTCCGGCTCAGGCTCATGACCATCATCGTCACTGGGACCACGACCGGGATTGGCACCGCCACTATTATCACGGATACTCCTACTACTACGGCGGGCCGCGATCTTACGGCTACTACGGTGGCCCGTACTACTACGACTATCCGGGGTACACCTATTACCGGCCGTACTATTACGGCGGGCCCAGCTTCTCGTTCGCCTTTGGCGGACACCCGTGGGGCTGGCATCGGTGGCACTATTGGCACCGGTAGGCGTGAACGATTCGACGGAGGTCCCTCTCGATAGTGCCTCCGTCAGGTGCATCGGTGCGAGTGAGCGCGGCTCACCCGCACCGTGAGTTTTTTGGTGCGCGAGGTTTTCTTCCGCGTGCGGCGGCGCCCGATCTGGATGGGTTCATGACGAAGGAAGATCAGAGTTCGCAGCAATTCCGGATTGCGAAGCAGTGGCGGCCATCGAATGGGATTTGTCGAATCGCAATTCAGTCCGCTACGCTGCGGCCATGCCCTCCTTCGACATCGTTTCGGAAATCGACAAACAGGAAATCGACAACGCCATCAACCAGGCCACCAAGGAACTGGCCACGCGCTTTGATTTCAAGGGAAGTACGGCTGCAATCCACTGGCACGACAAGGAATCGAAAATCGAGCTGAAGGCGGAAGACGGGACACGGCTGAAGGCGCTGCATGAAATCGTCGTCGGCAAACTCGCGAAGCGAAATATCGACCTGCGCAACGTCGAGCGCAAAGACCCGGCCATCTCGCCGCTCGGCCACGCCACCCAGGACTTCATCATCAAGCAGGGCCTCGACGGCGAAAAGGCCAAGGAAATCGTGAAGGCGATCAAGGAAAAGGGGTTCAAAGTGCAGAGCGCCTTGCAGGAGCGGCAGGTCCGCGTCACCGGCAAGAAACGCGATGAACTTCAGGAGGTCATCGGGTTTCTGCGCAGCCGCGATTTCGAGGTCTCGCTCGGGTTCAAGAATTTCCGGGATTGAATCCTGTCCAAAAACCGTTCGCAGAGACTTAACGGTTACCAATCCCATTTCCCGCATGAAGCTCCCTCCCGCCCTTCTCGCCTTCGCATTTCCCCTCACCATCCTCGCCGCCGAACCCCGGCAAATCAGCGGGATCTATCCGCATCTCGCGATGTACAACAACGAAGGCGAATGCGGCACGGGCGCGGTGGTTCCGTGGGCGGATCGCTTGTGGGTCATCACCTACGGCCCGCACCTGCCCTATGGCTCGAGCGACAAGCTTTACGAGATTACGCCACAACTCGAGCAAATCATCCGCCCGGAAAGCGTCGGCGGCACGCCCGCGGACCGGCTCATCCATCGCGAATCGAATCAGTTGATCATCGGGCCCTATTTCATCGACGCGCAGCGCAACGTCCGCGTGGTCCCGCCCGCGTTGATGCCCGGCCGGCTCACCGCCGCCGCCCGTCATCTCGCCGATCCGGCGGGCAAAGTGTTCCTGGCGACGATGGAGGAAGGCCTCTACGAGGTGGACGTGAAGACGCTGGACGTCACCGGTCTGATCAAGGACGGCAACAAGCCGCCTGCGGGCAAGACACAGGAGGTCCATCCAGCGACGTTCAACTCGGATCTTCCCGGCTATCACGGCAAGGGCCTCTACAGCGGCCAGGGCCGGCTCATCTACGCCAACAACGGCGAGGACAAGGATCCTCGCGTGACCACGGACCCGACCGTGCCGAGCGGCGCGCTCGCCGAGTGGCACAAGCCGGGCGACGACTGGCAACTCGTGCGGCGCAATCAATTCACCGAGGTCACCGGCCCCGGCGGCATCTACGGCAATGAGCATCCGGAGACCGATCCCGTATGGAGCATCGGCTGGGATTCGCGCTCGCTGATCCTGATGTTGCTCGATGGCGGCAAATGGCGGGCCTACCGGCTGCCCAAATCCAGTCACAGCTACGATGGCGCACATGGGTGGAATACCGAATGGCCGCGCATTCGCGACATCGGCGAAGACTCCCTGCTCATGACGATGCATGGTGCGTTCTGGAGATTTCCCAAGACCTTTTCCGCGAAGAATTCCGCGGGCATCGCGCCCCGCAGCAATTTCCTCAAGATTACCGGTGATTTTACCCGCTGGCAGGATCGCATCGTCGTCGGCTGCGACGACACGGCGAAGAGCGAGTTCCTGAACAAGCGCAAAGCCAAGGGCAGCGCCATGGGCCCCGGGCAATCGCAATCGAATCTCTGGTTCATCGAGCCCTCGAAGCTCGACCATCTCGGGCCGGTCATCGGCGACGGCGCGGTGTGGCTCAATGAATCCGTGAAAGCCGCCACGCCCTCCGACGCGTTCCTCTTTGCCGGCTACGCCAACCGCCTGCTGCGCATCCGCAACGGCGGCACCGAACCAGTCACCTTTGCGCTGGAGGCCGATGCGAAAGGCAACGGCGAGTGGTCGACGCTACGCTCCGTGGCAGTGCCGGCGCACGGTTCGGTGTGGACACAATTCACGCCCGGTGAAAACGGCGCCTGGGTGCGATTGACACCGAGCCGCGATGCGGAGGGCATCACCGCCTCCTTCCATTATCGCAACGACGACGGACGCACGAACGAAGGCGCGCCCATGTTCGCGGGCGTCGCCAGGCCCGGCGACAGGAAGTTGAGCGGCGGGCTCGTCTACGCGCGCGGCGGCGGAAACAAGACGCTGCGCTTCGTGGCCAGCAATCCGGGCGGCGACCTGGGCTGCTACGACCTCGATGGCGATCTGAAACTGCAGCAGGTGGACGATGTCCCCGGCATCGAGTACGCGAAGAAAAATTACGCCATCCCGGAGGATGTGCTCACCATTGACGAAGCCTCTGTACTGTATGTCGACGTCAAGGGCCGCTGGCGCCTGCCGAAGGGGGACGCCTCGTTCGACAAACCCGGACCGCTCGGCGCCGAGCGCATTTGCCGCGAGGTCGTTACCGAGCGCGACATCTTCAACGCCGCCGGAACGTTCTTCGAAACGCCCGCGGAGAACGCCGGAGGCTTCGCCAAGATCCGTCCTATCAGCACGCATAATCGCCACATCAAGGACTACGCCTCCTATCGCGGCCTAGTCGTCCTCACCGGCGTGACCGACGACGCCCAAGGCGAGCACATCGTTCGTTCCGACGATGGCAAATGCGCGCTGTGGCTCGGCGCCGTCGATGACCTCTGGGAAATGGGCAAAGCCCGCGGCGAAGGCGGCCCATGGAAGAACACCACCGTGCAAGCCGGGCAACCCAGCGACGCCTTCCTCATGGCCGGTTACGACAGGAAACGCGTGACCCTGAGCCACGATGCGAAAAGCGCGGTCGAGTTCACGATCGAGATCGATTACCTCGGCGACGGCTCTTGGGACAAATACCAGACGTTCACGGTGGCTGCAGGCCAGAATCTCGAGCATGTCTTCCCCAATGGTTTCGAGGCCCGCTGGGTGCGAGTGACGGCAAATCAGTCCTGCCAGGCGACCGCAACCTTCAAATACGAGTAGCAAAATGCCCTTCCTGCGAATCACTTATCGCAGGGGGGCGACCCAAGGAGCGGCGGTTTTCCAACCGCCGAACCAACCATCGCGCCGGAGGCGCCAATCATCGTGGCGAGCGGTGATCTCGCCTCTCGATCAATCAAACCAGAAATTTGCGCCATTGGCGTGTGTGTCGATCGGCGGTTGGAAAACCGCCGCTCCTTGGTCACTCGCCGCTCGTCGCCCTACTAATCAAAGCCACGCGTCGGTTAGTTAGCGTGGCTATCAACTATCCACTAGCCACTTTCCACGATCAACTTCCCTTACAGCTCCCGCACATCGATCCACGTCTCAACCGTCCGCCCGGTCGTCGTGTCCCGTGCGGTGATGATGTGTTTGCCGGCTTTGGAAAGCCGCACGCGCTGGCGATCGCCGCTTTGTTCGCAGGGAAGTGAATCACAACTCCAGGCAACGCTCCCCGGCGCCACGGCCCGTAAGCGGACCCATTGGACGTCGGCGGGGAGATCGGGATCGAGAAAATAAGTCGCGCCGGGCGGCGGTTGAAGGATGCGCAGTTCCTGCGCGGTCGTGGCGCACGTGACAAGGCTGCCCAAGGCGTTCTGCGCCGAGGCCATCCAAGGCCCGTATTCCGGCGGGAGCACCACCCGGGCCTGAGCATCGAAATCGGTCGCACGCGCTGGTTCGGGCGCCCAGAGGCATTTCTCGGTGGCGGCGCCGGTATCGCCGGCGGCGGCCAGACGTCCGGTGAGCGGCTGGATGCGGTAGTTCGTGATCCCGTCAGGCCGCATGAAGGACGATGTGCCACGCTGGTCGTGGAGGTGCACGATGACTTCATGCATGAGCGGCGCCGCGCCGGTGACGCCGGTGATGCCGCGCATGGGTGAGCCGTCCATGTTGCCGACCCAGACGCCGACCGTGTATTCGGGCGTGCAGGCGAGCACCCAGTTGTCTCGGTAGTTGGAACTCGTGCCGGTCTTGCACGCGACCGGAAAATCGAAGGAGAGAAAGGAATTGAGTCCGAATGACGCGGCGCGCGCTCCATTGTCGGAAAGCATGTCGGCGACGAGCCAGGTCGCGCGCGCGTCGCAGACCCGGCGTCCGGGCCCGTTCTCCGGCTCCTCGCGCAGGAGCAAGCGATACGGCTTGTACAGGCCCAGCCGGCCGATGGTCGCGAAGGCGTTGGTCAGTTCGAGCAACCGCACTTCGCCGTTCCCGAGCGTAAGGCCCAGGCCGTAATCAGCGATCTCGTGATCGAGCGTGGTGATGCCGAGGTCATAAAGGCGGCGATGCAGGACCTCGGGGCCGCCCGCGAGTTCCAGGGCACGGATGGAGCCGACATTGAGCGAATTGCCAAGCGCGAACCGCAGGCTCACGGGACCGTAGAACCGGTGGTTGTAATTATTCGGACTGTAGAGGCCGGTGTCGGTGGAAAAGTCCGTCGGGATATCGGGCACGATCGTGCCGGGGTTTGCACCGTGCTCCAGAGCGAGCAGATAGGTGAACGGCTTCACTGCGGAGCCTGGCGAACGAATCGTCCACGCGCCATTGAACTGCCCCACGCCGGGCCGGAAATAGTCGCCGGAACTGACAAGCGCGAGCACGCCGCCAGTCGCGTTGTCGATGACCACGACCGCGCCGCTCGTGGCGTGTTTGTCCGCGATCCGCGCCAGTTGATTGGCCAGGCGGGCTTCGACGAACTGGTTCAGCGGGAGATCGAGCGTGGTGCGGAGCGGGCCGCCGTGTGCCGGGAGCGCGCCGCGACGCTGGAGGAGCAGGTCGAGAAAGTGCGGCGCGGCAAAATCGCGGCGTGGTGCGGCCAGTGCCAGCTTCTGGGCAAGCGCGCGGGACCAGGCATCTTCATCGAGTGCGCCATCGGTGCGCATGCGGCCCAGCACCCGGCGCTGCCGCGCTTGGGCATCGGCGAAGTGATCGTGCGGATCGAGACGCGACGGCGCCTGGGGCAGTCCGGCAAGGAAGGCTGCCTCGGCCGCGCTGAGATCGGACGGCGGTTTGGCGAAATAATACCGGCTGGCCGCGGCGATGCCGACCTGCAGATTTCCGTAGTCGAGCCGGTTGAGATATTCCTCCATGATCCGGTCCTTGCTCCACACCTGCTCGACGCGCACGGCGAGCCACATTTCGCAAAGTTTCCGGCCGACCGTGCGCGGGCCGGGATCGGCGAGCTTCACGAGCTGCTGGGTGATCGTGGATGCGCCGGAGCGCGGGTGACCCGCGTGCGCCGCCGAGCACGCCGCCCGAGCAAGCGCCCGCGGGTCGACCCCGCAATGGTCGCGAAACCGATGGTCCTCCGCGCTGATCGTCGCGGCGATCAGTTGCGGGGAGATTTCGGAGAGGGCGCAGCGCTGCGTATAGCGGCGTTCGTCCACGAGCATCAGCCGGAGAGGGCGGCCATCGCGGTCGAGAAACTCGGTGCTGTCGATCCGGCCGGAGAGGAGCGCGGCGGGGATGGAGGTAAGGTGGAGGGCGAGTTCGAGAGCGGCAGCGGCGATGATTGAGGCGATCGAAATCACGACCAGCTTGCGAACAAGGGGGCGCGTTCGCCTTACCTTGCAGCGACCACCATCACGCCCCAATGTCCCCGCTGCACCGTCCTCATTACAAGCTAATGGGTGCGCTCCCCCCTCCCCGTCATTCTGAGCGAAGCGAAGAACCTGTGATCTCTGCCTTTCTTCACCCGCGTGGCAACGAGATCGAGCATCGGACAACCGACGACGTCCACGAAGAAAGACAGAGATCAGAGGTCCTTCGCTTCGCTCAGAATGACGGTTGGAGGGAATGCTTCGCATTCCCAACCAGCCACGCGCTCTCTCCCAAAAGGCAAGAAACGTGCGCACACTCTCCCTCTCCTTCTTCCACTTTCTCTCCCTCTTCACGTTCACTATTTCTCCTCCGCCAATTTGCTGCTTAGCGCCACCGCTTCCCCCAACCCAAACCGCTCCGGCCGATACATTTCCTCCACCTTCGTCGGCCCGGCCGTGGCGCTGCCCGCGGCGCGCACTCTCGCGAGGTAGCGGTAGATGTAGGCCCCGGCTGGCATGAGGTCGCAGAAGTAGAGCACCCGGTCGGAGCGCACTTCGCGGTAGTCGCTCACACCGTCGGAGCCGGTCATTTCCGCTCCGCCCACGTCCTGGCTGCGGAACGCCGGATTCACAGCCTCGAAGATGGCCGGCAGCGGATCGTCAATCGCCACGAAGTGCCCGGGACGCGCGGTCTCCACGCGAAGCGTGACCACCACCCGATCGCCCACTTTCAGATCCGTGGGCTCCGCGAGTTTGCCGTCGTCGCCGATCTTGCGATAGCTGCGCGAAACCGCATAGCCGCGATCCTGGCGCGGCTGCACGGCAGCGGGCGGGCGCACCACCCAGCGGGTCTCACCAAAGAGCGTGCCGGTATGAGGATTGCGCACGCCCACCGGTTTCAAGACTTCCGTGGGGGTGAAGATGATCGACTCGGTGATCGAAGGCTGCTCGCGGGTGACGTGGAAAGGTTGCTCGCCGCCACGGCGCACAAGCGAGCCCGCCACCGCCTTGCCACCATCCTCGGCCGCGACGTAGTAGTGCGCGAGCGCCATCAGCGCCCAGGCGTTTTCCTGGGTTGTGGCCCAGTGGCCGTTCTTGCGGTAGCCGAGCAGTTCCTTGGTGAGGCGGCCGACCTCCGGGGTTTTTGGCTGGTAGAGCGTCCAGGCCAGCAATTGGATCGCGCGCTCGCGCGCGTCGCTCCCGAACCAGCAGATGGATTCCGGCGCCTCCATGCGACGGCTGAGCAGTTCCTCCACCATCTTCGCGGGGCCGTGCGACTCGAGGATCGCCAGCGCGACCAGCGCGCGGGATTCGTAGGAAAGCTCCCGGCGCCGGCGGAAGAATTCCTCGTGGTACGCAGGCTCGGAGCGCCCCGCCATGGCGAGCGCATACACGGCCAGGGCGCGCTGCGAGAGGCCGAGCTCGTCGCGCACCTTGGCCAGGCCGCGCAATTCTTCGCTCAGGTAATCGTAGAGTTTGCTGTCGCTCGGGATGCCTTCGAACCCGGCGCGGCCCAGCAAGGCGCCAGCCACACCGGCGTAGGCGCTCACGAAGAGAGAAGGATGACTCCCACCCGGCCAATAGCTGAACCCGCCGCCATCCGTCTGCATCGTCCCCAGCCGTTCGTAGCCCTTCGCGATGGCGTCCTTCACGTGCGCTTCGTCCTTCGCCAGGTCGGGCATGACACCGCGCAACTGCGGCAGCATCGCCCAGGGGATCATGGAAGAGATCGTCTGCTCGGCGCAGCCGTAGGGATACTCGAGCAATTGGTTCGCACTCTCGCGCAACTCGGCGAGGCGCGTGTTCGCCAACGTCACGGTGACGGTGCCTGCGCCGTCGAGGAGCTGTGGATTGACACCCGCGAGCAGATCGCTCGACGCGGCACTCAACTCGGTCTCGTAGGTCTCGTGCAGGACGGGCGACGACGAACCGACCTTGAGCGAGGCGCGCAGGTGATCCTCATACTTCCGGCCGCCGGATTGCATGCGGGCGCTCCAGGTCCATTGCGCCTTGCCCATGCCGGTGAGGCGCACGGGCAGATCGACGGCGCGCGATTCGCCGTTTTTCACCCCGATGCTCACGACGTTTGCGCCTTCCTTCGCCGGCTCGGCGGTCTGGTCGAGCTCCAGCTTCACCTCCGCCGAGGCGTCGGCGCCCGTGTCGTTGCGCACCACGGCGCGAGCCACCAGGGTGTCGCCTACATTGGCAAATTGCCCGAGCGCGGAGAGGACCATGAGCGGCTTGCGGATCGCGAACGTGGATTCGCCGGAGCCAAATTTCGCGCCCGCCTGCGACACCGCGACGAGGCGATAGCGGGTGACCGCGTCTGGCGCGGTGAAGTGCACGCGCACCTTGCCCGCCGCATCCGTCTTGAGTGACGGGAACCAGCAAGCGGTGCCGGGAAAATTCTCGCGCAGTTTGAAGCCCGCTCCCTCGGCGACTTCACCGCCGCCGCCGATGAGATAGCCCTTGTTCGAGAACTGGAGATCGCCCGGGTCTTCCGGCAGGAGATCGAAGAGGGAAATGCCAGTACGGACGGCGAGCGGATACGGCTCGTAAAAAGTCTTCAGCGGATCGGGGCGCTCGTAGCTCACGAGTTGCAACACTCCGTCATCGGCGGCGAAAAACGTCACCTCAGCATCGGCCAGCGGGGCGCCGGCACCGTCGCGCACGACAACCTCGGCTTCCACTTCTTCGCCGGGCTCGACGGTGGCGTGGGTGGGTGTGACGGCGATCTGCATGTGCTGCACGGGGTCGTCCACTTTCAGCATCACCGCACCGTAGCGATATTCCGCCGTCTTGAATTTGCGCGGGCTTTGCTCGCGTCCGCGGAGGATGACCACCGAGGCGTAGACGTTCGGGCCATCCTCCTTGCTGAGCGGGATCTCAATCGACGGCGCGTTGCCCTCGAGCTTCACTTTCATCGTGCGCAGGATGCGGTCTTCGCGCTCGATCGAGACCAGCGCCTCGCCGGAGATCGGCGTCTTCACGAGGAGCCGCGCGGTGTCGCCGGGATGATATTCCGCCTTGTCGGCCACGAGGTCCACCTGGCCGGGGTTGCGATAATTCCAGGCCACCGCCTCGTTGGCGGTGACAAATACCTCCATCTCGCTCGTCATCACGCGCCCGGCGGAATCGCGGGCGGTGGCGCGGAGCAGATATTCGCCGGCCTTGTCCATCTTGAAACGGAAGCTCGCGCCTTCGCCCACCGACCAGCCGCCGTTCACCTCGCGCACGGGCGCGAGTGTTTTGCCCTCGGCCTTCGCCACCACCTCCTGGACCTTTTCGCTGCGGAAAGTGATCGCCTTTCCGGCGCCCTGCACGCGCACCGTTTCGTAGCGAGTGCGGATAAGCTCGGCGTTCACGTCCACCGGCGCGGCGACAGGCGCGCCATCGGTCTTGATCGCGATGGCGCGGGCCTTCAGTTCATCACCCGGGCGGAGAATCGAGCCCTCCGGCTCGGACAGGCCGAGGTAGAAATCCGTCGCATCGCGCGTGAACCAAACGCTCTGGGAAACAGTTTGCTGATTGAGGTCGGTGACTTCCGCGGTGAGGGATCCCTGGTAGGCCCCGTTTTTCGCCTCGGGCAGTTTGGGTTGGATGGTGAGCGCTTCGGCTCCAGTGAGTTTGCCTTCGCCGTGCAGCGTGAGACTCTTTTCCCGCGCTCCGTCGCGGGGGCCGAAATACCAGCGGTCGAAGCCATCGGGCGAGAATGCTTTCCGCGAATACTGGA
>Ga0105237_10006725_pt1 | contig 12702 bp, 13 predicted proteins | sample KBSC24metaG_FD_81520 | JGI IMG/M metagenome (GOLD analysis project Ga0105237, IMG submission 81520) | Corn rhizosphere microbial communities from Kellogg Biological Station, Michigan, USA - KBS C2-4 metaG | ecosystem: Host-associated > Plants > Roots > Rhizosphere > Soil | place: Michigan, USA...
CCACGAGCCCTGCGCTTCTCGGCGCCTCTCAGGCGCGCCGCGACGGCCTGCCCGCCCCCGCCTTTGTGGAGGCATTGGCTGTTCGCGGTCGAATACAAGCCGCTGGTTCAGCGCGGCAGGCGGATACCGCCTGCCGCGCCCCACGGACCTTCGCGCAAGAACGCGAACAACGACCGTCCGCAACGGGCCGAAAGCAGCCACGCACAGGCAATGAGCTTCCAGACTATTCATACGCCGACGATCGACTTGCCGATCAGTCCTCGCTGGATCTCATTGGTGCCGCCGTAGATCGCGACCTTGCGCAAGTCGAGATAGAGTCCCGCCAGGGGATTCAGCTCGACGCCGCCGGGGGTCTCACCTTCGTAGTCCAGGTCCATTGCCGCCTCGACATGCGGCAGCGCATAAGGCCCGGCACACTCTATCAACAACTCGCCGATATCGGCCTGAATCTCCGAGCCGCGGATCTTCAGCATCGACGGCTCCGCGCCCAATCCCCGCCCCGATTGTTCGAGCGAGATCAGCCTTGCAAGCGCCCATTCATGGGCCAGCACGTCGATCTCGATCTTCGCGACCTTGTCGCGAAAGCGCGGATCGTCGATCAGCGGCTGCCCGTGCTTCATCTGCGTGCGTGCGATCTCCTTCAGCCGCCGCAGCAAGCGCTTGCACATGCCGAGGCCGGCGATGTTGGTGCGCTCGTGGCCGAGCAGGTACTTCGCCACTGTCCAGCCGTCGTTCTCCGTCCCGACGAGGTTCTCGACCGGCACCTGGACCGCATCCAGGAAAACCTCGTTCACGTCGTGCCCGCCGTCCAGCGTCCTGATCGGCCGCACGCTGATGCCTTTGGCGTCCATCGGAATCAGCAACAGCGAGATGCCGCGCTGCGGCTTGCCGTCGCTGGCGGTGCGCACCAGCGCGAACATCCAGTTGGCCCATTGCGCGAACGAGGTCCAGATCTTCTGGCCGGTGACCAGGTAGTGCCCGCCGACGAGTTCTGCCCGCGTCTTCAGCGACGCGAGGTCCGAGCCTGCCCCCGGCTCAGAATAGCCCTGGCACCACCAGTCGTCCATCGAGAGGATGCGCGGCAGGAAGCGCGCCTGCTGCGCAGCCGTGCCGTACTTCATCAGCACCGGCGCGATCATCGACAAGCCGAACGGCATCTGTCGCGGCGCGCCGGCGCTGAAGCATTCCTCGTCGAAGATGTTGCGCTGCACGGCGTTCCACCCGCAGCCGCCATGGGCGACCGGCCAGCCGGGCGCGCCCCAGCCGCGCGCGGCGAGGATGCGCTGCCAGCGCACGTAGTCCTCGCGCTCGACGCGCAGGAAGCCGAGCACCTTGCGGCGGATGTCGTCGGGCAGTTCGGCCGCGACGAAGGCTCTCACCTCGGCACGGAACTGCAGTTCTTCAGGGGATTCGCGAAGGTCCATCAGGCTTTTCCGCGGGTCAGCGGCCGGTGAAGCGGGGAGGGCGCTTCTCCAGGAAGGCGCGCTTGCCTTCCTGGAAGTCTTCGCAGACGTTGGCGGCCAGCATCTCCGCGCTGTCGCTGAGCACGGCTTCATGCAGGCTCTGGAAAGGCAGTTCCCAGAGCTGCTGCTTCAGCACGCGCAGCGATCGGGGCGAACACAGCGTGGCCATCTGGCGTGCGTAGGCATGGGTCGCCTCGGCCAGTTGGTCGCGGGCATGGACCTGGTTCACCAGGCCGATGCGCAGGCACTCCTCGCTGCGCAGCTTGCGGCCGGACAGCAGCAGGTCGAGTGCGTTCGCATGGCCGACGATGTTGCGCAGCGCCCAGCCCATGCCGTATTCCGAGGCCAGGCCGATGCGCGCGAACGCGGTCGTGACGACGGCATCCTCCGCTGCGAAGCGGATGTCCGCGAAGAGGGCGTGCACCAGCCCCAGCCCGGCGGTCGCGCCGTTGAGCATCGCGATGATCGGCTTGCCGATGGCCGGGAAATAGCACGCGCGGCTCTGGTAGTCGGGGCGGCGGCTGAAGTCGTAGGGGCGGGGCAGCTTGTCGAGCAGCTGGCGCGGGTTGTCGCTCTTGAACCCGGTCACGTCGCCGCCGGCACAGAAGGCCTTGCCCGCCCCGGTCAGCACGATGACGCGCACCGCCTCATCCCGCTCGGCCTCGTGCATCGCCTGCCAGACCTCTTCGGCCATCACGTCGGTCCAGGCATTGAGGGCTTCGGGGCGGTTCAAGGTGACGGTCGCGATCCGCTCCCGGACTTCGTAGTTGACTTGTGTGTAAGACATGGCTGTCGGGCGCTCAGCGCGTCAGGTTGGCGATCTCTTCCGCCCCGTAGCCGATCGCCCCGAACACTTCGGCGTTGTGTTCGCCGAGCCGCGGCGGTGGCAGGTGAATGCCGCCGGGCGTGGCCGAGAACTGGGTCGGCACGCTGGTGGTGAGCATCGGCCCCTCGCTCGGATGCTCGTAGCGGTGGAAGAAGCCGGTTTCGTTCAGATAGGCGTCGCTCAGCATGTCTTCGAAACGCGCCACCGGCCCGTTCGGGATGTCGATCGCATCGAGCCGCCGATGCCATTCGGCGGTGGTCTGCGTCTTCATCTGATCCGATACGACGCCGTACACCTGGTTGATGTTCGTCATGCGGCCGTCGACGGTGCAGAAGCGCGGGTCCGCCAGCAGCTCGGGCCGTCCGATGGTCGGCAGCAGGCGCCGCCATTGCTCGTCGTTGACGGCCAGCACGCAGATGTGGCCGTCGAGCGTTTCATAGGGCCGGCGGTGTTCCGAAAGCAGGCGCACGTAGCCGACGCCCGAGCCGAGCGGCGGGTCGAACACGCCGCCCCAGAGGTGCTCCTGCAGATTGAAGGCGACGATGGTCTCCAGCATCGGCACGCGCACCAGCTGGCCGGTGCCGGTGCGTTCTCGCGCATACAGCGCCATCGCGACGCCCGAGGCCAGCATGTAGCCGCAGAACTTGTCGACGATCACGGTCGGCAGGTAGCGCGCCTGGCCGACCGAGCGCAGCATCAGATCGGCAATGCCGGCTTCGCCCTGCACCACGTCGTCGAAGGCCGGATCGTTCTCGCGCGGGCCGCCGGGCTTGTAGCCGCAGCCATAGCCGTAGACGATGCGCGGGTTGCGCTGCGCGATCTCCTCGTAGGCGATGCCCAGCCGCTCCGCCGCCGCGGGCCGCATGCTGTGGATCAACACGTCGGCCTCGTCGACCATGCGCAGCAAGGCCTCGCGCGCTTCGGGGCGCTTCAGGTTCAAGGTCACGCTGCGCTTGTTGCGGTTCATGTTCAGGTGCATCGCGGCCATGTCCGGATGCCGCGACGGCCCGTTCCGGCGGTTCGGGTCGCCATCGGGCGTCTCGATCTTGATCACGTCGGCGCCCATGTCGCCGAGGATCATCGTCGCCACCGGCCCGAGCACGTTGATCGTCAGGTCGAGCACGCGCACGCCGGTCAGCGGCCCCTTGTTCGACAGGGCCGTCGCCCCGGCCGATGTCATCGGGCGCCTCCGTCGCGGCACTTGATCATGCGCAGCGGCGTGTACTCGAGCACCAGCGTGTCGCCGTTCTTCATCACCCGGTTGCGTGTGCGCACGATGCCGCGGCCCGGGCGGCTCTCGGAACGCCGCGCTTCCGTGACTTCGCATTCGACGTGGATCGTGTCGCCGGCGAAGGTCGGGCCCTTCACGTCGAGCTGCATGCCGAGGAAGGCGAAGCCGGTGCCCTGCATCGTCGACTGCGCCAGCAAGCCCTCGGCAAAGCAATAGACCAGCGAACCCGGAGCCAGCCGGCCGGCGAAACCGGCCTCGTTCTTCAGGAAATCGAGGTTGGTGAACAGCACCTCGGTCATGCCGATGGTGTTGATGAAGTTGACGATGTCGGGCTCGGTCACGGTGCGGCCGATGGTCTTGAATTGCCGCCCCAACGGCAGGTCTTCGAAACAAAAGCCCAGACCAACTGTTTGCATGCTTCTCCTCGTGTGCGAGCCCTTCGGCCGGCGTCCGGAGCGCAAGAATTTGCGCTTCCATTTTTGAACGATGTTCAGTAATATAAACGCCACGACGAGCCCTAGTCAACACGACGACTCCAGGGATTCCCCAGGGTCCGCATCGAGGACGAAGACATGAACGAGACCGACGATCGCTATGCCCGCTATGGCCGCCTGAAGTTCGACCGGCCGCACCCGCGCGTCCTGCGCATCACGCTGGCCTCGCCGCTGAAGATGGGCGCGATGGATGCCCGGATGCACCGCGAAGCCTCGGAGATCTGGGCCGACGTGGACGCCGACGACAGCGTCTCGGTGGCCATCATCACCGGCGACAGCCAGAGCTTCTCCGCTGGCGGCGACCTGAACCACGAGCGCAAGGTCTGCGAGGACTACGCGCTGCGCATGCAGGCCATGGCCGAGGCGCGCCGGTTGGTCATGGGCATGATCGATTGCAGGAAGCCGATCGTCGCCGCGGCGCGCGGCTGGGCGGTCGGTGCCGGCCTGGCGCTGCTGATCCTGGCCGATGTGTCGATCGCATCGAAGGAGGCGAAGTTCTCCGACGGCCACCTGAAGATCGGCGTCGCCTCGGGCGATCACGCGACCATCATCTGGCCCCTGCTCTGCGGCATGGCCAAGGCCAAGTACTACCTGATGACGGCCGACACCTTCACCGGCGAAGAAGCCGAGCGCATGAATCTGATCTCGATGGCGCTGCCCGATGGCGAAGTCGAGAGCAAGGCCGTCGAAGTGGCTTCGCGCCTGGCCGAGAGCGCGCCGGCAGCGCTGCGCTGGACCAAGCACACCTTAAACCACTGGCTGCGCCAGGCGGCGCCGATCTTCGATGCCTCGCTGGCGCTGGAGTTCATCGGCTTCGCCGGGCCCGAGGGGACCGAGGGCATCGATGCTTTCCTGCAGAAACGACCGCCGTCGTTCGGTCAGGACACGCCGGTCTGAAGCGGATTCGTGAAAAGTCCTGCGATTGCGGGCCGAGCGCCGGGCCGCTCCCAAGCCGGACCGCATCCCCTCGGGGGATCGGCGATGTACTCAATCGACGAGGGGCTCCATTGAACACTATCGGCGAACTGCTGGAGCGCAACGCGCGCTTCTATCCGCACAAGGAAGCGCTGGTCTGCGAGGGCCGGCGCCACACCTACAGGCAACTGCTCGATCGCACGAAGCGCCTGGCCGACGGCCTGCACCGGTTGGGGCTGCGGCGGCAGGACCGGGTCGCGATCCTGTCGATGAACTGCGCCGAGTACATGGAACTGCTGTGCGCCGGCGACTGGGCCGGCTACATCGTCGCGACCGTCAACTTCCGCCTGGCAGTGCCGGAGATCGAATGGATGCTGCGCGACTCCGCCCCGCGCATCCTGGTCTTCGAAGCCCAGTACGCCGAGACGGCCACGGCGCTGCGCGACAGGCTGCCCGCCATCGAGGCCTGGATCTGCATCGGCGGCGAGACGCCGGCCTGGGCCCAGGCCTTCGACGCGGTGGCTGACGGCGGCTCGCCCGAGGGGCCGCCTTTTCGTTCGCAGCCGGATGACTATGGTCCGCTCGTCTATACCAGCGGGACCACCGGCCGGCCCAAGGGTGCGCTGCGAAGCCAGCGGCGCTGGGTGGCGACCGCCGAAGGCGGCTCCTACGCCAGCGAGTTCACGTCCGACACGCGCGTGCTGCTGGCGACGCCGGCTTTCCACGTCGGCGTGATCGGCTATGCACTGCAGGCCTGCTGGCATGCCGGCACCGTGGTGCTGCTGCGCGGCTTCGATCCGGCGAAGGCGCTGCAGGCGATCGAGTCCGAACGCATCACCTTCACTTTCGTCGTCTCGGCCATGCTGCAGGCGCTGCTGGACGCCCCGGGCATCGCGGACAGCGATCTTTCCAGCCTGCGCAACATCGTGACCGCCGCGGCGCCCGTGCCGGTTTCGCTGCTGAAGCGGGCGATCGCGCGGCTCGGCCCAATCTTCTCGGTGCAGTACGGCGCCACCGAAACCGCGGCCACGGTGATGTTCGCGCATGAAGTGAAGCCCGATGGCGACGAGCGCGACATCAAGCGCATCGGCTCGGTCGGCCATCCCGGGCCGCGCACCCGGATCCGCGTTGTCGACGAGCAGGGCCGGCCCTGTCCGCCCGGCGTGCCGGGGGAAGTCTGCACCTTCACCGATCAGCGGCTCGACGGCTACTGGAACAACACCGCGGCCACGCTCGAGGCGCTGCGCGACGGCTGGTACCACACCGGCGACATCGGCTATCTCGACGAAGACGACTACCTGTTCCTGATCGACCGCAAGAAGGACATGATCATTTCCGGCGGCGAGAACATCTACAGCCGCGAGGTCGAGGAGGCGGTGCAGGCCTTTCCCGGCGTCATCGAATGCGCGGTGATCGGCGTGCCGGATGCCAAGTGGGGCGAGACGGTGATGGCCTACCTGGTTTGCAGGCCCGGCTCCAGGGCGGACGAGGCCGAGGTCATCGCGCACTGCCGCCGATTGATCGCCGGCTACAAGTGCCCGAAACGGGTCCAGGTGGTGGATGAGTTGCCGCGCGTCGCGAGCGGCAAGGTCAACAAGGTGGCGCTGCGCGATCTGTCGCGTGGTTCGCCGCGCCCCTAGTCCGCAGGAGACGAGACGATGTTCGAGATGATGGTCAGCGACCGCATTGCGACGGTCACGATGTGCCGGCCACCGGTCAACGCGCTCAGCGAGGAATGGGGAGACGCCTTCGACGAGTTGCTCGACGGACTCGCGGCACGCGGCGACTGGGCCGTGCTGCATCTGCGCAGCAGCCAGAAGGTCTTCGCGGCCGGGGCGGACCTCGCGCAGATCCACTCGTGGACGCGGGAGCGCTGTCCGGCCCGGAGACTGTCGCGCTACATCGCGCGCCTGCAGGCCGTCTTCCATCGATTGCAGCAATTGCCGCAGGTCACGCTGGCCGAGATCGGCGGCGCGGCACTCGGCGGCGGACTCGAACTCGCGTTGTCTTGCGACCTGCGCGTCGCGGCCGCGGAAGCCAAGCTCGGACTGCCCGAAGTCGGACTCGGCCTGATCCCCGGGCTCGGCGGCACGCAGCGATTGACGCGCTTGTGCGGCGCCGGCGTGGCCAGCCGCATGATCCTCGGCGCCGAGGTGGTGGACGGCAACGCAGCCAGGGATCTGGGCCTGGTGCAGTGGGCCGTGCCTCGCGCCTCGATCGCCGATGAGGCGATCGCACTGGCGCGGCGCGTTGCCGCCCTGCCGGCACCTGCGCTGCAAGCCGCGAAGGAACTGATCGCCGCAGCCGCCACCCCGTCGAGCACCGGCTTCGCGCTCGAGCGCGAACTCGGCGGCCGACTGCTGGAAACCCGCGCGGCCAAGTCCCTCATCGTCGCCTTCCTGCGCCGCAGCGGGAGAGTGGTCGAAGACGATTCGGACGACCCCTTGCTCTGAACATTCCCGAAGGAGACTTTCGAATGAGCGATACCCCTCCGTTGCCCGATACCTCGTGGCAGCACGTCACCGACCTGAGCGGCAAGACCGTCGTCGTCACCGGCTGCGCGTCCGGCATCGGCCGCGCCGCGGCCCTGCAGTTCGCCAGTGCCGGCGCCATTGTCTACGGCGGCGACCGCAACGCGGCCGATGGCGAGGAGACGCTGGCGCAGATCCGCGCCGCCGGCGGCCATGGCGCCTTCGTGACGCTCGACCTGACCGAGGGTGCGAGCATCGATGCCTTCGTCGATCAGGTGATGGAGACCATCGGCGGCGCGCCGGACATCATCGCCAACATTGCCGGGCTCGACCGCGTGATGCCCTTCCTCGAGAACACGCCCGATCTCTGGGAACTGCTGGCGAAGGTCAACTTCATCGGTCCGGTGCGCATGATCCACCGCTTCCTGCCGAAGATGATCGAGCGCCGCAGCGGCAAGATCGTCACGGTGGCGAGCGATGCCGGCCGCGTCGGCAGCATGGGCGAGACCTTCTATGCCGGCACCAAGGGCGCGATCATCGCGTTCACGAAATCGCTGGCGCGCGAGACGGCCCGCGCCGGGCTCACCTGCAATTGCGTCGCCCCCGGGCCGACCGATACACCGCTCTTCAACGGCACGATTCCCGAAGGCAAGCTGCGCGACGCCTTGATCAAGGCGATCCCGCTGAAGCGCCTGGCGCAGCCGGTGGAGATCGCGCACACCATCGTCTACCTGGCGACACCGGCGACGGACTTCATGACCGGGCAAGTCGTCTCGGTCAGTGGCGGCCTGACGATGCATGGCTGAACGGGACGGCCCCATGAACCCCGAGAAGGAATACTTCGAACACCTCGCCGCCGGCCGCTTCATGATCCAGAAGAGCCGCGGCACCGGCGGCCATGTGTTCTATCCCCGCATGGCCGAGCCCGGCACCGGCGCGGCCGACCTCGAATGGGTGCAAGCCTCCGGCCGGGGCACCGTGTACTCGACGACGGTGATCCGCCAGAAGCCGCCGGCACCGAACTACAACCTGGCGCTGATCGACCTGGCCGAAGGCCCGCGCATGATGAGCCGGGTCGACGGCATCGCGCCGGAGGCGGTCACGATCGGCATGCCGGTGACGGCGAAGATCGTGCAGGAGGGCGAGCAGCCGGTGCTCGTCTTCGTGCCTGAGGTCCGCCGATGAAAGAGAACTTCCCCCGCGGCAAGGCCGCGATCGTCGGCACCGCGACCTTCGGCTGCGGTGCAGCGCCCGGCTACAGCTCGATGGAACTCGCGCATCGGGCCAGCGTGCTCGCGCTCGCGTCGGCCGGGCTGAAGCCTTCGGATGTCGACGGCCTCTTCGTCGTGATCATGGACGATGCCTTGGCCGGCCTGACTTTTGCCGAAACCCTGGGCATCCACCCGCGCTTCCTGGACAACAACCGCACCGGCGGCTCCTCGTTCCAGGTGCACGCGATGCTGGCCGCATTGGCGCTCGATGCCGGCCTCTGCGAGGTGGCCCTGATCGCCTATGGCAGCAACCAGCGCAGCAGCACCGGGAAGCTGGTCTCGTCCTCGCGGCCTTCGCCATGGGAGTCGGCGTACAAGCCGTTGCGGCCGATCTCGTCGTATGCGCTGGCCGCCGCACGCCACATGCATCAGTACGGGACGACCAAGGCGCAGCTCGGTGCAGTGGCCGTCGCCGCGCGTCAGTGGGCCCGGCTCAACCCCGAGGCCTACACGCGCGAGGCGCTGACGCTCGACGACTACATGCAGGCCCGCCCTGTCGCCGACCCCTTCGGCGTGCGCGATTGCTGCCTCGTCACCGACGGCGCCGCGGCCGTCGCGATGACGCGGGCCGATCGGGCGAGGGACTTGTGCGCGAGCCCGGCCTATGTGCTGGCGGGGGCGCAGGCCACCACGCATCGCGAGATCGCCAGCATGCCCGATCTCACGGTGACCGGCCTGGCCGACGCCGGCCCGCGCGCCTATGCGCAGGCCGGCGTCGGCCCGAAGGACATCGATGTCGTCGAGCTCTACGATGCCTTCACGATCAACCCCATCCTGTTCCTCGAGGACCTGGGCTTCTGCGCGAAGGGCGAAGGCGGCGCCTTCGTCGAAGGCGGGCGCATCGCGCCCGGGGGCAGCCTGGCCGTCAACACCAACGGGGGCGGGCTCTCCTGCGTGCACCCCGGCATGTACGGCCTGTTCACGATCGTGGAGGCCGCCCGCCAGCTCGGCGGGCAGGCCGGCGAGCGCCAGGTCGCGGACGCGAAGCTGGCGCTCGCGCAGGGCAACGGCGGCGAGCTCTCGCATGAAGCGCTGCTGATCCTCGGCACCGAAGAGACTCTGTAGGACACCCGATGCTCGACTATCACGTCTGCAAGAACTGGGCTTTCCCGGACATCGTCCACCGCTACACCGAGCGCGACACGATGCTGTATGCGCTCGGACTCGGCTTCGGCGCCGACCCGATGGATCGCGGCGCGCTGCGCTTCGTCTACGAGAGAAACCTGCAGGCCGTGCCGACGATGGCCACGGTGATGGGCTCGCCCGGCATCTGGTGGCGCGACCCGAAAACGGGCGCCGACTTCGTCAAGCTCGTGCACGGCGAGCAGGATGTTCGTTTGCTGAGGCCGCTCGAGCCCCAGGGCACGCTGATCGCCCGCAACCGCGTCGTCTCGCTGACCGACAAGGGCGCAGGCAAGGGCGCGCTCGCCGTGGTGATGCGCAGCTTGATCGACGAAGCCAGCGGCGAGACCGTGGCCGAGAGCCGCAATGCGACCTTCCTGCGCGGCGACGGCGGGTTCAGCGAAGGCGGCGGCATCTCCGATCCGGGGCCGGAGCCGTTGCCGCCGGTTCCCGAGCGCCGGGCCGATGTCGAGGTGACCTATGCCACGCGCCCCGAGGCGGCACTGATCTATCGACTGAGCGGCGACATCAACCCTTTGCATGCCGACCCCGATGTCGCGGCGAAAGCCGGCTTCGACCGACCGATCCTGCATGGCCTCTGCACCTACGGCATGGGTGCCCGCGCGGTGATCGAGGCGGTGCTCGGCCACGAGGCGGCTCGCCTGAAGCGCCTGGCGGTGCGCTTCACGTCGCCGGTGTGGCCGGGGGAATCGGTGCGCTATGAACTCTGGCGCGAAGGCGAAGGCGATGGCGTGCTGCGCCTGCGCGCCAGCGTCGATGCACGCCAGGTCGTCGTGCTGAACAATGGCGTCGTCGAAATCGCCTGAGTCTGCACGCCCATGGACTTCCACTATTCATCCGCCGACGAAGCCTTTCGAGCGGAGGTGCGCGGCTTCCTCGAGACACATCTGCCCGCCGATATCGCACATCGACATGCGCTCGGCTTCCATCCGGTGCCGAAGCATGATCTGCTCGAATGGAACCGCATCCTCGCCGACAAGGGCTGGGCCGCGCCGCACTGGCCGGCGGAGTACGGCGGCCCGGGCTGGACGCCGATCCAGCGGCACATCTTCGAGGAGGAGTGCCGCAAGGCCCATGCGCCGGACCTGAGCTGGCAGGGCATCCGGCTTTGCGCGCCGGTCATCTACAGCTTCGGCACGCCGGCGCAGAAGCAGCGCTTCCTGCCGCCGATCCTGCGCGGCGACTACCTGCTGGCCCAGGGCTTCTCGGAGCCGAACGCGGGCTCGGACCTCGTCTCGCTGAAGACCAGTGCCGTCCGTGGCCGGGACGAGCAGGGCGAGCACTACATCGTCAACGGCCAGAAGACCTGGAGCAGCGAGGGCCACTATGCCGAATGGGGCTTCTTCCTCGTGCGCACCGATGCGTCGGTGAAGCCGCAGCGAAGCATCTCCTTCCTGATGATCGACCTGCGCTCGCCCGGCGTGGCGGTACGGCCGATCCGGATGTTCAACGGCATGCACTACGTCAACGAGATCTTCCTGGACAAGGTGCGCGTGCCGGCGGAGAACCTGATCGGCGAGGAGGGAGCAGGCTGGCGCTATGCGAAGTTCCTGCTCGACAACGAGCGCACGTCGAGCGCCTTCATTCACTTCTCGTGGCATTGGCTGGAGCGGGCGCGCAGCATCGCGCGCCGCGAAACGGTAGGCGGCGTACCGTTGATCCAGACGCCGGCCTTCGCGCGCCGGCTGGCGGCGGCCGAGATCGAACTGCAGGCGCTCGAGTATTCAGTATTGCGCGTGCTGACCGAAGAGAAGACGCCGTGGGATGCGACCGCCGTGGCCTCCGGGCTGAAGCTGCGCGGCTCGGCGATCCAGCAGCGGGTCACCGAGCTCGCGTTCGATGCGCTGGGCCTGCGCGGCTTGCGTTCCATCGATGGATTCGATGACGGACTCGTGGCCGAAGGCGCCCAGGGCGAGCGTTGGCCTGCGGATGTCGCGGGCGTGGGCTCGGGCATGCTGCAGACCCGTGCGGTGACGATCTACGGCGGCGCGATGGAAGTCCAGAAGAACATCGTCGCGCGGCTGGCCTTCGGCCTGTGAGTTGAAGAAGGAGCGTGCCATGCATCAGAACAAGGTCGTGATCGTCACCGGCGCCTTCGGCGCGTTGGGGCAGAGCGTCGCGCGCACGCTCGCCGCCCAGGGCGCAAAGCTCGCGCTGCTGGATGCGGCGGCTGCCGTGCCGGATGCGCTGAAGCAGGCGTTCCAGGCTCATCTCGTGCTGTCCGGCATCGACCTCTCGCGCGACGAAACCACCGCCGCGGCGGTGTCTCGAGTGGTCTCGCAGTTCGGACATGTCGATGCGCTCGTCAACATCGCCGGGGGCTTCGCCTGGGAGACGGTCGAGGCCGGCCATGTCGCGACCTGGGAGCGCATGTTCGCGATGAACCTGAAGACGGCCCTGCATGCCTGCCGGGCCGTGCTGCCGCATCTGATCGCCAAGGGCGCGGGGCGCATCGTCAACATCGGCGCCGCCGGGGCGGCGAGGGCCGGCGCCGGCATGGGCGCCTACGCCGCTTCGAAGTCGGGTGTGCTGCGGCTCACCGAGGCGCTGTCCGAAGAGACCAAGGATCGTGGCCTGACCGTCAACGCGATCCTGCCCGGCATCATCGACACGGCGACGAACCGAAAGGACATGCCCGACGCGGACCACACACGCTGGGTGGCGCCGGAGGCGATCGCCGATGTGGTGAGCTTCCTGCTATCCGACGCTGCCCGTGCGGTCACCGGCGCGGGGATACCGGTGATGGGCCGCCTCTGATGCGAGGACGATGAACTGGAAGCCAAGTGCGAAGCGCTGGGTGAGGCACCCGGCATCGGCACGGCTCGGCCCGACCTGGGCAGGGGCATTTGCGTGCTGCCTTACGGGCGCTACCTCATCTATCGCGCGGC
>Ga0105237_10006726_pt1 | contig 12701 bp, 7 predicted proteins | sample KBSC24metaG_FD_81520 | JGI IMG/M metagenome (GOLD analysis project Ga0105237, IMG submission 81520) | Corn rhizosphere microbial communities from Kellogg Biological Station, Michigan, USA - KBS C2-4 metaG | ecosystem: Host-associated > Plants > Roots > Rhizosphere > Soil | place: Michigan, USA...
TAAGACTGATCGATCCGCTACCTCCACTGGCCGAAATAGCCAGCCCCGAATATGCCAGTGGCACCGGAAAGAAATTTGTATAGATTTCAGTGGTGGCAGCGCTCGGCGAGAGGAACGCTAGCCCGGGCCAGTCGAAGCCTCCGGTAATCAAAACTCTTCCGTCATAGAGCAAGGTGCTGGTGTGCCACTCCCGGAGCGAGGTCATGCTGCCGGTTGCGGCAAAGGTGCCCGTGCCAGGATCGTAGATCTCGGCGCTAGCCTCGCTGCCGGACACTATGCAGGTAGTACCGTTGCATGCGTCGCCCTCACCGCCGGCAATCAAAACCTTTCCGTCGGGCAGCAATGTGGCAGTGTGGCCGTAACGCGCCTTCGTCATGCTACCGGTTGCGGTGAACATTCCGGTGGAAGCGTCGTATAATTCGGCGTCAGCTATTGGAATGTCGGCAGAATTTCCCTGAGGTTGGCCGCCACCGGTGAGCAATACCTTCCCGTTCGGGAGCAAAGTGCCCGTGCGACCTGCTATATATGCTGGCTTGTTTCCGAAAACACGCGTGACCATTTCGCCTGTAAGACTGAAGGTCTCAGAGACAGGATCGTACAGTTCGGCGGTAGGCTCCCCTGCGAGCAACACCCTGCCGTCGGAAAGCAAGGCAGCTGTGGGGTAGCCCGGTCCGCCAAGAATATATCCGGGAGTACCGAGGCCCGCGTATAAACCGGTAAAAGTGAAAGTGCCAGTCGAGGGATCGTAGAGTTCGGCCCTGGCAATTTTTGCGTCGCAACACTCGCCGGCTATGCCACCTGCGATCAAGACCTTTCCATTGCCAAGCAATGTAGCCGTGTAGTTAGTCTGGCCGATAAGCATGTTCGCAGTAGCGGTGAAGGCTCCCGTTGAGGGATCGTACAATTCAGCAGTACTGGTCTGCGGCGAGCCTTCGAGACTGAAATCGCCACCGGCGATCAAGACCCGGCCGTCATGAAGTAGAGTGGCTGTGTGCCACGCGCGCACAGTGGTCATGTTCCCGGTTGCGGTAAGCGTGCCCGTCGCAGGATCGTAGACTTCAGCACTAGCCAGGAGAACCGGCGGGTAGGCGTTGGCCACCAGTCCACCCGCGATCAGAACCTTCCCGTTCAACAGCAAGGTAGCGGTGTGCCCCGCGCGTGCCGCGGTCATGTTGCCGCTCGCGGTGAACGTGCCAGGAATTTGCGCGACGGCGCTCGAGCCGCAGGCCGCAAGCCCCAACAGCAGCAGACAGAGGGACAAATCGGTTTTGAGATCTCGACGCATCATTACTTGGTCAATGCCGGCAACGTAGTGAACGTGTGCGCTGGCCGAACACGTATTCCCAGGACGCTAATTTGCGTCCCGGGAGGCGCATCCAGTTCAATGGTGCCGCGAATGCGCGCCGTCTCCGGAAATTTGTCGACAGCCAACGTAAACGCGCTATGACCGTTGGCTGCCAGGGGGATGAGTCCACTCGCGATTTGCGCACCGGTCTCGTCGCGAACCACCGCCGAGACGTTGACCGCCTGCGTCGATAAGCTGCTCACCGCCACTCCCGTCGCATTCCCATCGGTATTGTCGAAAGCCAGCAGATAGGCCCCGGCGTTGCGGTTTTCGAGCGGCACCCCTGCCTCCTGACCGTCGGGATTGTAGCGGAAGATCACGAATCCCCCGACACTGCTGCCTTCGGCGGCGAGCTGCGCTGAGCCCATCGTGAGCACGGGGGGCGTGGCGGTTTCGACGATCAGCGATGCGCCCGGCATTAGCGTTCGATCCACGCTGGGAACCACGATGCTCGAGTTTCCACCCAATTGTGGAAAGGAGAGTGGCACCGGAAGCGCGTTGCCGCTGTCGTCGAAGAAACTTAGGTGCGCCTGCGCGATCCCCAGCCCGGTGTTGACCAGCACAAACGTCGTTTGCCAACCGTTGCCGATGGCAATATGCGCGAACGAACCACCGTTAGTCCCGGCGTCCGTCACCGGAGGGATGGTAGTGAGCGCGCTACCAACAGGCAGGGGAGTGGTGCGGATTCCCAGTACGCTGATTCGGCCGCCAGGAGGCGTGTCGAATTCGATAGTCCCACGCTTGTTCGCCGTAATCGGGTACTGAGAGGCTAATTCAAAAGAAGTGTGCCCGCTTCCAAGGAGTGCCATCGCAGCTCCAGGCAAGCCGATCTGCACGCCGTTATCATCGCGAATCACTACCGGAATGCTAGCGCCCTGCGCTGATATATTCTCCACGGCGACGCCCAACCCCGCGCCACTGGTATTGTCGAAGGCCAGCAGGTAGGAGCTGGCATTCCGCGTTTCCAGCGGCACCACCGCTTCTTGCGACGAGAGTAAGTTATGAAAAGTGGCAAATCCATCAATGGGGCCAGCAGCCGCCAGTTGCGCGGAGCCTTGTACCACGGGTGGGATCTGCGGACCCGCCGTGTCGATGGTTAACAGGGAATTCGCCGCTAACGTACGATCGAACGACGAGGCTAATATCGGCAAGGGAGCAGGCATCACCTGTGGAAACCCTAGTGGCAAGGTCAGCGCTTCGCCGGGATCGCCGAACAAACTGAGGCGCGCCACAGCCGGCGCCGGACCCTTGTTCACTAGTGTGAATGTGGTGCTCCAGTCCTCCTCGGCGACGACGTGCGGCATCGACCCGATCAGGGTCAGGCCAGGAATGGAAGCCGCCTGCTGCTCCACCGTAAACGAGAGGCCGCCAACAGTAATCGTGGTGGAGCGGCTCGCTCCCGCATTCGCCGCCACCTGATAATTCAACGTCCCGTTACCTGTCCCCGACACTGGTCCGGTAAAGCTAATCCAATCCGCAGTACTCGAGGCCGTCCACGAGGAGTGGGCGGGGAACGTGAGGTTGACTGAGCCGCTGGCGCCGCTTGCGGATAGCGCCGCTCCAGAATATGGCAATGCCGCCGAACTGCTATAAACCTCAGCGGTGTTAAGGGTTGGCAGGCTGAACTCTGGAAGCCCGCTGTCGTCGTACCCGCCAGTGATCAAGACCCTTCCGTCCTGAAGCAGGGTAGCCGTATGCGAATTCCGGCGTGAGGTCATGTTGGCACCCACGGTAAACGCTCCACTGCGCGGATCGTAAATCTCTGTGGTGGCCTTACTCGCATATTCCAGACCCGTGCCGCCAGCGATCAGAACCGTTCCATCAGGGAGGAGGCTGGCGGTGTGCCCCGAGCGGGCTTCGATCAAGCCAGGCGTGACACTAAAATTTCCGCTCGCGAAGTCGTACAAGACGGCTTTGCTAAAAGCGCCACATCCGTCACAATAGCCACCCGCCAGCAAGACGTTGCCGCTTGTGAGTAGGGTCGCTGTGCGTGCGGCCGTGGCTGCTAACATCGTGTCGCTGGTCGGACTGAAGGTGCCGGCAGCAGCGTCGTAGAGTTCAGAAGCACAACAGCTAACGAGAAAACGAGATCCGAGATAGCCAAAGCAACAAGTCAGTCCGAATCCGCCATCGCTGATTAAGACGTTGCCGTTGGGGAGCACGGTGGCCATGGGCGTACCGTCATGAACGATCGACATTGCCCCGGTATCGGCGAATATACCTGTCGAAGGATCGTAGAGTTGGGCTGTAATGACGTTAATATGCGGTGCTGGTTGGGCTACACCGTAACCGAGAACCAAAGCTTTTCCATTGTGGAGAAGTGCCGACGCCACCACGGACAACAGGCTATCGGTGTGGCCGGCGGCAGTGAAGACACTTGTAGCAGGATCATAAATCTCCGCGCTGGCGCCCGTAAGGGTGCCTCCGATAATCAAGACACGACCGTCAGGGAGTAGGCTGGCCGTGTGCCCCAAGCGTGGTGTGGTCATGTTCCCGGTCGGGGTAAACAGGCCTGTCACAGGATCGTAAAGCTCCGCGCTCGGCAAGCCAGTGCCGCCGGCAATCAGGACTTTACCGTTGGGGAGCAGGGTAGCGGTGTGCCCGGCGCGGGCCGCAGTCATGTTGCTGGTAGCGGTGAAGGTGCCGGGAGTCTGCGCAATCGCGCTCGCGGTGATGGCTCCTAGTCCCAATAGGAGCAGACAAAGGGACAAATCGGTTTTGAGGTCTCGATGCATAGCTACCCTCGTTTTCGGACGGTTGAATTTCAGACGTATGCGCATCGCGAGGTTGTCTCAGTAATACCAGCAGCCCGCACACAAGACCATCTGGTAATCCAGTAACCACTGTTCTGCCGAAACAACCGCGAACCCGTCGCCACCCCCCATTGCGATAATCTTGTCGATCGCTCCAGGAGTATTGTCGATAGATCCAAGCACTCCGAATCCCGCAGGGGCACCGGCGAACACGGGAGATCGCTGCCAATACCAAGCCCACTGCCAGAAATTGAGGCTGTTGGTTCCTGCGGAGCCCTGCATCGCGGCAATGGCCCGTTGCCAGGGATCCAGCGCCTGGCGATAGTACAGTACCCAAAGTTCCGCGGAAGTATTTTGAAGTCCATTGCCGCCACCCGCAGCGATAATCTTTTCGATGAATCCAGGCGTATTATCGATAGACCCCAGCACTCCGAATCCCGCGGGGGCCCCGGGGAAGGCGGGGGATCTCTGCCAGAGCCAGTCCCACTGCCAAAAATTGAAGCTATCGCTTCCTCCCGCGGTTTTCATGGCAGTGATGGCCTGTTGCCACGGCTCTGCTGGCGGAGTGTAGATCTCGGCACTGGCAGGCACTCCCTGATTCGGGTATGTGTCAAAGGACGAACCTCCAGTGATAAGCACTCGACCGTCTTGGAGCAGCGTAGCTTGATGGTTCAAACGGCCCGATTCCATGCTGCCTGCCTGGGAAAACATGCCCGTGATGGGATCATAAAGCTCCGCGATAGGACTCGTATGGTCAAAGCCATCAATCCCGCCTCCGGTAATCAAAACCGTTCCGTCCGCTAAAAGTGTGGCGGCATGGGACCTTCGGGGCAGAGCCATGTTGCCGGTAGACATAAACGTTCCAGACGAGGGAACGTAGAGTTCAGCCGAGCTGAGAAGGTCGTAGTCATCTGTATCGTATTCTATCGGCGAACCGCCCGTGACCAGCACGTTTCCATTTGGGAGAAGTGTCGCCGTACGGCCGTAAATACTGGTTGGTTCACCACCATCATCACCAAGGGCAGTCATGCTGGCGGTGAGACTAAAAGAGTTGCTGACTGGATCATAGAGTTCGGCGGCAGATTCCGAGGAGATCAAAACCTTGCCGTCCTGTAGTAGAGTGGCGGGGGCGAAGGCCAGTCCTGAAGTCCCCGCACTGAAAGTCGCCGAAAAGGATGGGGCTCCAGTGTCAGCATAGGGTCCGGCGAAGCTGAACATCTGGGTGGAGGGGTCGTACACTACTGGGTCCGCTGCGATTGCACAGCAATCCGAAAAGCCATTTGTCCCACCGGTAATCAGAACCTCGCCGTTGTCGAGCAAAGTGGCGGTGCCCCCGCCGCGGTACCCGATCATATTGCCGACTGCGATGTCAGTGAAAATCCCTGTGGAGGGGTCGAAAAGTTCCACGCCGGTGCTCGAGATGAACAAGACCGTGCCGTCCTGGAGCAGCGCGGGAATGCCGCCGCGAATCATATTACCCGTTGCGGTGAAGGTCCCCGTTGCAGGATCGTAAAGCTCCGCGCTGGGCGGCCCGTCGAAATTGCCCCCAGCGATCAGGACCCTGCCGTCCTTAAGCAAAGTAGCCGAGTGGCCCCTGCGAGGCGTGGTCATATTGCCGGTCGGCGTAAAGGTGCCAGGAGTTTGCGCGACGGCTAAAGCGGCACAGGCAGCAACCGCCAACAACAACGAGTACGATGACACGTTGATTTTTTTCACCTTGATCTCCTCCAGTGAGGAGCCGTCAAAATACAAACTTCACCTGCATCCACATGCTCCGGATGCCGCCATCCGTGAAATCGCGATTCAGAAACCGCGAAGCCGGTGAGCCGAACACACGTTTTTCCGGAACCTGAGTAAACTGCTGATGGTTCAAAGCATTGAATGCTTCCCAGCGAAACTCCAAATGCCGTTGCTCTCCGATGGGGAAGGACTTGAATAGGCTCAGGTCAAAATTGTCGACGACGCCGGCCCGCAAGGTATTGCGGCCTACCGTAGACGCGTTGGGCAATCCAGTTCCTTCGATCCAGTGGACGTCTTGGGGGCTCACGCATCTGCCGGTATCAGCGTTACGGTAACCAGTGGGACAGGACTGGGGTCCGGAATCGAGTGTCAGCACAGCGCGGCTGTTGAGTGGCGCGTTCGGATTGCCGATATCGGGCCGGTCGTTTGCCAGCGCGTCGTTGTTGCGATCGAAGCCGTTTTCAACGGTGAACGGGGCGCCAGACTGAAATGTTGCGATGCCTGTGGTTGACCAACCACCGAGCGCAAACTTCCAGAAACCGTGGGTGGGGCCGGGCACGTTCCATAGGTAGAGAACCGTCATCCGCTGGGGACGGTCGTAATCGCTTGGTCCGCGATCGAGTGCCAACCCACCTAGCGCCACGGGTATCGACGTTTTGTTGCCTCCATCGGACTGATTGCTGACTGTGCCGACTCCCTCGCTGGCGCTGTCCAGGTTCCGTGACCAGGTATACGACGCCGTCGTTTGAAAGCCGCTTGCAAAACGCCGATCCAGACGCCATTGCAGGGCTTGATACGATGAATTTCCCTGGCTGTCGCGAATTTCCCGCCGGCCGAAGTCCGGATAGAGACGCTGCCCGTTTGGTTGGCGCGGATTAACGTCATCCCAAATAGTCAGCTTGTGGCTTTCGGAGCCCACATATGAGCCATCCAAAATGACTCTGCTCGAAAGTTGACGCTGGAAGCCAAACGACCAGCGCTCCGTGTAAGGGCTGCGAAAGTTTTGCTGCAGGGCACCCTGTTGGGCATCGAGCAAACTCGGCGCGCCCGGCGCTGCCGGCAATTGCGCGGACCAGTTCGGCGACCCGCGGCCAGTCCCCTGCGCCTGAATATCAGGGCTGAGGGCATTCGGCGTGGAGGTGGCTAACAACAGCGCAATCGCCTGACTGAAAAACGCGTCGTAGCTGATTTGATAGCCACCACGCCACACGGTCTTATGCTCCCCGAAGAGTCTGCTTAACCATGCGGAGTGAAACGTTGGCGACCAGGCCAGCCCTGCGGAAGGTCCAAAATTGTTGTCGTCGGTGTTCACCCGATTCGGCTTCAGGAAATCGCCGGGATTGAAACCCGGGAAGACCGGATAACGAAGTGAGTTCGCAGGTTGTCCGAAGTTCTCATAGCGGAGTCCCAGTGTCAGATATAGGGAGGGCACCGGCAGCCAATTATCCTGAAAAAAATAAACTTGACGGAATTGATCAGGATGGAACGCGATTGCGCCAAAATCCTTGCGTGCCGTTCCGGAAGGTCCACTGAAATCGTCCAGGTAGTTGGCAAAAGCGGAATAGCCGACAGCGTCGGTATAAGTGAACTCGCCCTGCGATCTGGAAGCGGGCAGCTGGGTCGCCAGTTGCCTCAGAAACTCGAGCCCGTAGCGAAATGTGTGATGCCCGATCAGTTTGGTTTGCGTTTCCTGAAATAAAAAATTGCTAACCTGCCGGTCTTGGAGCATGAGGAATTCCACTCCGGGTGAAGCGATGGACGCGATGTTGATCCGCGGGAGCGTTTGGGCCAGGGGAACCGATTGCGTCGAAATCCGCCGGGTATCGGCGTCCTGCCTTCCGTAGGTGAAACGGAATTCGTTCGCCCAACTCGCGGAAAAGGAGTATTGGTCAGTGGCGAGCAGATTCTGATTTCGTGCGATTTGATCGAGGACAAAACCGGGAAAGTATACGTTGGTCGGGGAAAGGCTGCTGTAGTCAAAAATGTAGCGAAATGCCAGGCGGTGCGCCTCGGAAGAATTGTGATCCAGCCGCAACAGCCACTGCGGGCCTCCGTCGGATACGGACAGAGCCAGTGGCGCCGCCGCGAACTGCACTTGGCCGCGGTCTACGCCAGTAAGCGGATCGACGCCAAGCTGCAAGGGGATAGGGTTGGCCGAGCCGCGCAACCCACCCAGAAGACCCAGATAGAGATCCAAGCGAGGGTTGGAAGGAAACCAAGACCGAAGCGTGGCGACCGCTGATTCCGTCGGAACCGTCAACGGAAAATTCTGCGTGGATCGAAGCGCGTCCTCCTGAAAGCTTGCGAAAAAGAACGTCCTGTTCTCACGAACCGCACCGCCCAGCGTGAAGCCATACACATTTCGGCTGAAGACGGATTTGGGCGTGCCGTTAAGTTTGTCCAAGTTGGAAACCGAGTCGAACCTTTGTGATTGGTAGCGCCACATCGTGGTCCCATGCAAACTATTGGTCCCGGACTTAGTGACCACATTGAAGACACCGCCACCGGCGCGGCCGAACTCGACGCCAAAGTTACCGGTCTGGACTGATACTTCCTCCACCGCGTCTGCAATATTGAAAGGTTGTGCGATACCGGTGAAGGCGATGTCGTTGTTCTCCGTGCTATCCAGTAGGTAGTTATTGGCGCGCGGCCGTTGACCGTTCACGGAGAACTGCGTAGCCTGCCCGCCTTGTCCATACAGAAAACTGCCCGTGGGTTCGATCACACCCGGCAGCGTCCGCGCGAGTGATATCGGGTTCAGAGACACCAGAGGCAGAACGCGCACTTCGCCGGAGAGGAAGTTGCCCCCTCGCTGAGGGCCTGCCTGAACTAACGGACCCCCCGCCTCCGCCATAACGCTTTCCGCCGACGAGCCCAATTCCATCGAAAAGTTCAAGGAGATAACGTCCTGCACTTGCAAATCTACGTCCGGTTTCACGATGGTCCGGAAAGCAAATTTCTGTACGATGATGCGATAGGCGCCCGGCGAAAGATTCGGAATGGTGTAGAGTCCTTCCATGTTGGTTTCCCCGAAAAAAGTCACGTTGGTCTCGACGTTCGTTGCCTGCACCTTTACCCCGGTCATGATCCCGCCGGACGCATCGGTTACCCGTCCAGTGAGGGTTGCTGTCGGACCAGCAGATGCGACGTTTGCGAGAAGACACACTACTAGCCACCATGGAAGCGGAGAACGGGCGCGCTTGCTTCTAGTCCGGTTGGTATTCACCCGATTTGTTTTACGTCAGAGTATGCCGCTGGAATCGTACTTTTGTACCAGGCCGGTGTTGCCAGGGCTCAGGGGTGATTGGGATTCGCCTTTAAGTACGCGTAGAGAAACTTGTGGCCCGTTGGTTTGGTGCTTCCACCGGGCGGCTCGACGGTCACAAAGACAGAATCGATTTCCGCCAAAATGTCCGGGTCCTCAAATCTGAGCACCCAGCGGTTTTGCTTTTGATCGTCCACGTAAAAGATTCCCAGGCTTTGGGCCGGGATTTGAGCTGGTCCGCGAGCTCCCCAAACCTGGAAGGAAGCATTTCGCTTCGCAATAGTGCGGTCTCCCAGATCAAAGGCATAAAAGATCAGGGATTTTCCTTCGGTATAGAAAACACGGCCAAAAGTGCGGCTGTCTTTGCCTTTGCTGTCGACATCCTGCACATCGACAATATGGAGGTTGCGAGCGCCCATCAAATCATGGATGTCGCGCCCGGCTGCTAACAGGCTCCTTTCCCGCTCCAAACTTTCCATTTGAGAGCTTAAACCTTCGGATAATTGACGGATCTGCAGCCCTTGAGCGGCGATGGCGGCGGCATCTTTGGACCGGTTCTCGCGAGCGCTCTGGAGTTCCCTGTTGACCTGAGCGATATTCTGCTCCGACTCCCTGAGCTTGCTCTCCAGTTGATTCCGCGCCTCGATTGCTTCGGAGATTTGTGTTTTTGCAGCTTGGAGTTCGGAGGCGGTCTCTTGGTTTTGCGCCTGGAGGATCTTCGCGTGCGCTTCTGCGCCCTCCCGTTCTTGGCGCGCGTTGATAAGCTCCTGGCCCGCATCAGAAACGGCGGCTACTGGCGGAGCCGACAATGTGGAAGGGGAAGTTGTCTCCGAAGCGGGGACGCTGGGAATGGGCCGCTGTCGCTGATCGATCTGCCTCCTGATCGCAGCGGTCTCCCACGCCAAATTCCTGTAGCGTATATTGCCTTGGCGCAGGCTGTAGCTCAAAATAGCTGTTGTCATCAGCAAGACAACCACTGCTCCGGCAAAAAACAGCGCATAGCCGGGTACGCCCGATAGCCAAAATCCCAGCTTGCTTCGATGCTCTTCCGGCCAGGGCGTGTGGGAAACTGGCAGACCAAGTTTGCGGGCGCGGCTTAGAAAGCGTGCGCGATATAACGACCGCCCGGAAAGAAACCCGGAAAGCCGGGAAGGAGCTGTTAGTTCAGCAGACGCCAGCGGCAGCTTATTGTGGAGCAGGTCAACAAAATCGCCTTTGGTGGATCGGCATTCAGCACAGCCTTGCAGGTGATCTCGCAGTTCTACAAATTCCGTTTCAGAAATGAACCCACTCGCGGCGAGTGCACAGAGCTCCTCGAAGTATTCGGAATGAGGTTTTTCAGGATTAATCATCGGCGGCCTCCCGGGTAAACCCTTCGGGGCTGTTCTTCCGAGCCAGGATGGAGTCTAAGAAATTTTCTCAGCCCATTTAGCCCGCGATAGTAATTGTGTCTGACGTTGGGCAACGGGTCCTTGGTACGCTCGGCAATTTCACTGAGCAAGAGGCCTTGGAAGCAGACCAGCTCGATGGTCCGGCGCTGCTTCTCAGTCAAGGTTTCCAGCCCTTGCTCGATGACTCGTCTCCATTCGCGAAACGTCAGTCCTTTCCATGACATCTCCGAAGAGTTGGATTCGACAACTTCACGCTCCGTAGTTTGTTGCCTGTGATAGAAATCCCTGAGTGCAAGATACTGACGGCGGTTTAGACTCCGGTGGTACGCGTATTGGACGATCCATGTTTTCGCGCTGCCCTTGGCGGCATCAAATTGATCCGCCTTGTTGAAGATTTCAAAAAAAACGTCCTGCATTAAATCCTCCGCCTCGCCGGCGTCGCGAAGGATCCTTAGAGCGATTTTCAAAACGAGCTTGTAAAACCGGTCAAACAGAATAGGCAAGGCATCCGGATGTCCCTGGCGGAGCTGCCCCATCAACTCTTCATCTGACAGTATTGGCATTCGCGCGATGGGAACGCCGAAGTCGGAGGTTGTGGTATCGGGGACCATGGGTTGGTTGAGCACAGTTCAACCCTCTATCCCCAGCCCCATCGCGTTAGCGGGTTTCGCGAACGAGAGAGCAGACGGGATCTCGGCAGCACTCCTTTGGTACAGTATGCCTGGGACTTGGGCTGTTTGTACCAAGGGGAGTAAGAAAATTGTTCCGCGCGGGAACCGCCATCGTCTCGATGGGCCAGTTCTGTGATCCATTCAGCGTTTGAAGAGGGCGCGCTAGGGGATGGGCATCCCGGTGACTCTCCACCAATTCTGGTGGCGTACTTGTGAGGTACTACCGATAATGTTGCTTATCGGGCTAAGCCTGCTCCTGCGACTTTGGGAGAGTCCGGGGAAGAAAAGTGATGTCCGCTCCGTCAAACGGGCATGAAGAAATTATCAATGCCCCTTCTCAGGACCGTAACTATCTTGGCAGCTTCCATGACCTTTCTGATCGGCGCCGAGTTGCAGACTGGAATCGCGCCAGTTGTCACCCACGAGTGGGGAACATTCACTTCAGTCGCGCAAGAAGACGGCACCGCGGTCGAATGGGCACCGTTGCTTGGGCCCGGCGACCTTCCTTGTTTTGTTGGTCGCGACCGGCAAATTCGCAAGGTTGCGCTGAGAGGCCTTGTCCGTATGGAGACGCCGGTACTCTATTTCTACGCCAAGCAACCAGCGACACTTTCAATCCATGTCGATTTCCCCCAAGGATTGATCACCGAGTGGTATCCCAATCCGCTGCCAGCGGCGGCCCCGCAGCGTCAGACCGGGCCCGATTCAGCCGGTAGTATTGAGTGGAAACAGGTTCAAGTCATACCCGGGAAGGACCCCTCCTATCCTCTGACCAAAGGCGCGAGCCATTATTACGCGGCGCGGAAAACGGATGCAAGCCCGCTACGCATCGGCGATCAGCAAGAGAAGATGATTTTTTACCGCGGCCTGGGGGGCTTCGCTCCGCCGTTACGCGCACAATATCAAAGCGAGGGAAGACTGGAGATCCGCAACACCGGAAGCGAAACGATTCCCTTCGCCATCTTGTTTGAGAATCAAGGTGGCGCGCTTGGTTATAGTATCGCCGAGAACGTGACTGGTTCGGTGACCATCAATGCCCCTCAGTTGACGCAGGACATTGAGGCGCTCCGTCAAGCCCTGGTAACTCGGCTGACCGGTTTGGGGCTATATCCCAAGGAGGCTCGTGCGATGGTGGAGACCTGGGCGGACTCGTGGTTCACGGAGGGTTCCCGAGTACTCTATATTGTCCCGAGGACTATGGTTGACTCACTCCTTCCACTGACCATTTCCCCGGCGCCTTTGGAACTCCAGCGAGTATTCGTGGGACGCTTGGAGGTTCTCTCTCCGTGGACGAAGGACACCCTCCAGCACGCTTTACGCTCCGGCGATAGCGAAACGCTCACCGTGTTTGGCCGGTTTCTTGAACCCTTCTTTGCTCAGATTCAACGTGCCGACAAAGAGTTTCTCGTCTCGCCGACAGCCCAAACATACCTCCACGCGATTGCGGCTGGCATTTCTGTTCATGGAAACTGGTACGCTAACGCGTTGGAAACATCCGATCCGCCGTCCTGCGTCGAGTAATCGAGAGACGGCCTA
>Ga0105237_10006727_pt1 | contig 12697 bp, 10 predicted proteins | sample KBSC24metaG_FD_81520 | JGI IMG/M metagenome (GOLD analysis project Ga0105237, IMG submission 81520) | Corn rhizosphere microbial communities from Kellogg Biological Station, Michigan, USA - KBS C2-4 metaG | ecosystem: Host-associated > Plants > Roots > Rhizosphere > Soil | place: Michigan, USA...
CCAGACTTCTGGTTGAAAAACGTCTACGCGCCTTTCAATGATACCCCCCAAAGGATCCGACATTTGAAGGCTGTAAGTTCCGTAGGGAATGTTCTTTCCCAGCGCGCCATCGAATAAGCCAGCCATATCCGTGTCGTCGTCCGCATTGCGAAATCGCGCTACCTTAACCAAGCTCGGTTCAACGTCTTGTATGCCATTTTGGGTGGTTAGCAATCCAATATGCACTCGCGCTGAATGACTGGGAACCTCAACTCCTTCAGACGGCTTGCACACGTCCACTGTGCGCCCGAACGTATCCGCTCCGGATCGTGCTCGAACTTCGATCCGATATTTTCCATAGGGTATTGGTGGTGTCTGGAAAGATTTCTTGCCATGCGTCTCGAAGCGATAGACATGGCTAGCAGCGGGTTGCGACTCTCTTACAGCCGAGACGTTGTAAGCGGCAGGGTCAAGCGGTTGTCCTAGGCCATCTGTCAACGAAACGGCCAGAATGCCCTTCTTCTGCCCAGTGTTTCCGGTGCATTGGGATGTTCCTTGGGAGCTCAACATGACCAACAGGAAGGCCATCAAAATCAGTTTCATCGCACGCCTCAGAAACAGTCGGCTTTTAGCTTGTCTGATATGTTCTTCGTGATGTCACTAACTTTCAATCCGAGCCGCGTCTGGATCTCGCTGTCTGTCAAGCCGGTGACGTTGTGAACGAGCTCATGCGCGATCATTGCAGAATTGTCCCAAAATGTGTTGGTCTTTGTGATTGCGGTTAGGGCCGGATTAATGTAAATGCTATTTCCGTTGAGCGCAGAGATGGCTTCCATACCTGGATTGGAAGCCATCGCCTGCTTTACCGTCATCGTCGTAAATTGCCCCTGTGCAGCATGATAGAGCTGCGGACTTGAATTGGCAAAAAGGCTCGATCTAAGAGCGTCGCTGGTTGTGCCGTTGCTCAATTTTGCATTTTGCGCCCCTGCTTGCATTGCTCCTGGCGTCGTGTTTAGATCCTGCAGGTCCTGTTTGCAGGGTTTTTTATTGAACTTGTTCTTTTGTACCTGTTTCAACGCATCATTCGCATTGGAAAGATCTTTGTCCGGCTTCGAATTGTTGCTTGCCAATCCTCCCATCGCACCGCCGACCGCGCCTGTAGTGATGGCACTCGTCCAAGTGTACTCGACCACATTGAGTGAAAGCTGTCCCCCGGCCGAAACTGTCGTCGAAGTGAAATCGACGAATCCTGCACCGGTCGTTGTCGCACCGAACCAAGCCGGCGCCACCTCCGGCAATATCGCCACTCCAATTCCAATCCCAAGTCCTATCAACAAATTCGACCACCAGCTTTTCCCGCTCGGATCAGTAACTCCAACTGGATCGTTTCGTCCATAGGGATATCGATTCCAAGACTGAGGATCACCTGGCGAGCCTGCAAGGGGATCCGCCGAGCAAAATGTGCCAGTACGGCTATCGTAGTAACGTGCCAACGCATAGTCGAGTCCGCTCTCTGAATCCCGCTGATAGGTGGTAAAGATCCACTTGTTCGCCGAGCCTGTCTGATACCACCTTTCTCCAAATGGATAATGCCCCTCTTGTGTAGTGATCGCTCCGCTTCCGTTCGAAACCAATCGAACCGATAGGTTATCTTGATGGTAATACGACGTTACGCCTGCCGAGATCTGTGCGAGCAGAGTCTTAGCCCCTCCGCCGGTGTCGTTATACACATACTCTCGTGAAGGCGCCGAGGGAGCGGCTCCGTTATCGTACTCGGCGATCACCGAAGACCCTGACAGTATGCTGACTGTCGAGGATCCTCCCAGAGACTTGATAATGCGCGCTCCATTTCCATCATATGTATAGGATGCTGCACCCCCATTACCGCTGAACGCTGTCATCCGATTCTCACCGTCGTATGTCATGTTGTTTGGGGGAGAGAGTGGCTCAACAGTCATATTGCCGCTCTGATCAAATGTGTAGCCTACGGGTTGGTTCGTCGGATTGAAGCTCAAGCTCGATGATGGTCCGGTGCCCGCCGTAACCGTTTGGCTGAGCCGGTTCCCGTATCGGTCGTAGCTTTCTGACAGACCCCACTGAGGGTAACCTGAAGAGCCATTGGTCTTTGCCGTGCTTAGCCGCCCAAGTGGATCGTAAGCATAGTTGATGGTCCGGCCTCCATCAACACTATCGGTTATGCATTGAATGCTTCCATTATTCCGAACAGTCCCATTCGGACAATTGGGCGAATTCTGCTGATACCAATAGCCGAGCCCCAAATAGGTCTGTGTGCCTAGACTGTATGTTAATGAAGAGAGCTGCATTCTCTGAGGTGAGTAGCCGAATGATGCAAGGATGCCATTGCCATATTTAAATCCGGTCAGGCTTCCCGGAGAATTGTAGGTGTATGCACCGGCATAGTAGGTGCTATCGTTGCAACTTGAGGCCGTCGCTGCGATCTCGCAAAGCTGGCCAATTGCGTTATATGCTTGCTGCACGACCCGGCCGGAAGGATATGTGACTCGGGTGACTTCGCCGCCTTGATTGTATCCATAACCAATGTTGTAAGTTTGTCCGTTGATTAATTTCGAAAGCTGAGTAAGTCGCCCGCCAGCGTCGTAGCTGTATCCTTCAGATCCAGTTGGATCCGTGATTTTGGTAATCCGACCCAGCGCATAGACTTGCGATCCTCCTTGATCATAGGAATAGCAAACATTCGCCGATGTTCCATTAGGAACAGTTGTACAGACATTTGGCATTGAGGCTATTCCCTTACCCCCCGGAACTGTATAAGACACCCCCGTAAGCCGGTTGGTGTGATCATAGGAGTAAGTGCTGACAACGCCACGCGCGTCGGTTCGTTGACAAACATTTGAAGGGTCTCCGCTGCAGAGACCGCCTCCCGAGGTAGTATATGCGTATGTGACGGTTCCTGCCTCTGGCGTAATTTCAGAGGTCTTCCGTCCAAGTCCATCGTAAGCGAAGGTTCGAGTCTGCACGCCCTGAACTACTTTTGTCAGATGATCTCCGACATCATAGCTGTAGTTCGTATAGAGAGGGGAGGATCCAATCCCTCCCGAACCGCCGCTAAGTGAACCGGACGAGGGCGAAACAGCGTAAGCCGGGCCTCCAAAGCATGGATTGTATGGAGGGCAGCTTTGGTTGTAGAACGTGGCGGAACTCGAGAACGTGAAATTGCCGGATGTCCCCGGTCCTTTCGCCGTCAAGACAATGGAAGCACCATTTACTGCAGCACTAACCGGGGAATTAGCATCACCATTGAACGTTGCGGCCAATGATGAAGCAACGGTACTCGCGGCGATGTACGAGGGATACGATCCGTTCGGCCCATAGGATGTACTCGCAGTATACCCATTCACAGTGAGCGAGATAGTTCCGGAGTTAGGGATTGTCTGAGGGCAGCTTGCGTGCGGCTGACAGGGATCGAATGACTGCCACTGCTGACCGCTGCCGCTGATCGAGACAGTGGCTGTTGCGAAAGTTGCACTCGTGGTACTTGGTTCATCCACCTCAATGATTCGGCCTAGTCCGTCAACCCACTTTTGCCTCTGATGCCCGGATTCATCTTGAGAGATCTGAGGATATCCATAGCCGTAGGTTGTTGATGATCCCTGCTGAGTAAGAATGCCTCCTAGAACGCCGACATTGGCGCCATAGGCGGCTCCTTGCATCTGGCCGTCTGCGTGTAGAGCGCTAATCTGTCTATCCAGAGCATCATAACCAAAGGTTTCGAAGACATGGTTTGGATCTCCAGCGCCCGAATAGGGATGGCTCTGACTCTGCAAACGACCGGTCGTATCGTAGCTATTATCGATATTCACTTGCCCGACTGGGTTGTTAACGAGGATCTGAGAAAGCGATCGCCCATAAGCATCCAGGAGTGTCCGAGTATGTTTACAACTTGAGCATCCCGTAGAGGGTGAACTGTCTGCCACGGCTGTATAGATATCCGATTGCGTGGCGGTCGGATATGTAGCCAGCCTCCAGCCGTAGGCGCCAGCTTCCTCCGTTTGGCGGTCAAGGCCGTCTTGGTAATGCCGATTAGTGGTTACGCCGTTATAGTCAGCCGCCTTGGCCAATTGTCCACTGCCCCAGTAGTAGCCGAATGTTTGCGTTCCGATTGCATCTCTCACGCTCGTCAGATAGGCATTCGTCGCGCTAGCCGGCGTGTAGGGCACCGGGGATGTATTATTGCCGCCATCGGCGAAGAAGGAGTCAGAGTAGCCGAAGTACGTCAGATTTCCCATAGGGTCGGTTTTAGTTAGAACCTGGCCCGTTGTGTCGTAGGTATATGAGGTTGTCAGATATGTCGAACCACTCACCCACCTTGATTCCGAGGTCACGTTGCCTCGCGTCGTGTATGCGACGCCAACGCTGTCATCGTGCTGAGCCGCTCCGTTGAGCAATGTTAAGCCGCTTGCGCCATAGTTGTCATAGGAGTACACCGTTTGCGCAACGACCGACCCGCCGCCGGGGCAGGATGAGCTCGAACCGATGTTGTTACACAAGGTTATGCCAAGCGGCCGGTTTATATTGTTCGTCCCCGTGGTTAAGAAGCTGCTGTACGTTGCCCGATCTGGCACCGGCGCAAAACTGTTTCCTGAGATATAGTTCCATTCCTGTGTTGCGGTTCGATTCCCTTTCTGCGGGCTGTCATATTGATAGCTGGTCTGCTTGGTCCGCGCACCGCCCGGAGTGTAGACAGTTGTCTGTTGGGACGACATGCGTATGAACGAATTTCCGTGACAGTTGATTGGAGCGCACGGCTGGCTCATGTCCCAGGTATTGACTACCGATGTCAGTGTGTTTCCAGATCCATCCTTTTGAACGACACTGATTGGCCAAGCGCCGTTGTTCAACTGAAATTTGTATATGGTTTGAGATCCGTTCGGAGACGATACGGTCGTCTGCTGCTGGCAATTCACCTGTGTTGAACTGCACGTTGTGAGGACCTGTGGAGAATAGAACCAGTTGCCACTCGCGGTATTACGCGAATTTACCCATTGACTTTTACTATTGTAGGAGTTTGTAAACGTCGTGTAGAAATAGCGCACTTCTCCGCCGGTTGGGAGGGTCATGCTTGTGAGTAGGCCGTAATATGCGCTTTGACCCGAGGGTGATCCGCATGCGCTGTTCCCAGAGCTCGAATCGCAGTCGTATCTGAAGTAGTATGTGGACCCTACAGCATCTGGAAGTGTCAAAGAACGAATAACAGTGAGCTGAGTACTAGTTTCCTGAACTCCAGACTGCTGGAACTTCGTAGTAACGTTGATGGTCGAATAGGAGAGAGTTACCTGGGAGGTGCCCTGCGACGTAGAGAACGAAGTCGACGTGCCCCCGCAGATACTGCTCCCCGTAACTATGGGCCTGTTTAGCGTGTCGTAGACGGTTGAGGGACAGGCGTTGTTGTAAGACATATAGTTGCCATTGCTGTCTTTTGCAATAAAGATGCGCCGCTGAGGATCCCTCGAAGCCTGTGAGTAGACAAGGGTACCATCTGGAGCATAAACAGTTAGGTCGGCGGAGCTCGAGTACATATGATAACCGGAGGAATCTATGGCAAATGCATCCGCGCTTGAGGGGCATCCTTGGCCCCCCGTGTAGCTCAGATTTAGATGAAAGGTATGCGGGGTTCCCGTCTGGTCAGCCCAAGTCTGATCGGTCCAACAGCCCTGGCTAACTTGATTCGCATATACCTGTCCGCTCGCCTCAAACGAGTAGTACCATCCCCCAAGAAGTTGGTAGCCTGGGCCGTTCTTGGGCTCCCACTGTGTAGTAAAGCCATTCACAAATGGAGTCCAAATGTTACTGTCATATTCCAGCGTTATCGCCTGGGGTTGCCCTGTAGCACGCTGTGGGTATGATCCGATTGGAATCGACAGGTGAAGGTTGCCACTTGCAGTATCCACAAAGCCGAGCTCAATTGGCTCAGGCGCGGAAAAACTGGGGGAACCTGTGCTCGTAAGAAAGTTTTGACCTCTCGCCGGCAGCACTGTACTTTCGAAGAGAAACAGAAACAGCGCAAATCTGCCAAGGCGTCGAAATCCGTTCCAATTTAGCCGAATCACCGAGCTGATGTACTCTGTGGATTCCAAGACACTAAAAACCTGGTTCATCCCGTGCTCCTTTTCTGTCTTAACGGAGTACAGCGATTCGACCTCTGATATTAATTGCTTATTCCGCGAAATCAGAGTCGGTTATTCCAGTGTTGAATGAGGCATGATCAACTTGCAGAGTGCTCTGCGTAACGCCATTGGTGGATTCTGAAATGGTGAGCGGCACGGAAATTCCTTCCTGAACGTGATAATTTGAGTATCGAACTTCATGAGGGAGGCCGTCATTCCCTGCATTGCTGAAGTGAATTTGGTCCGCGATGGCGCACACCAGAAAACTATTGGAGTCGATATACACGTCACGCCCCTCTCGCTCGCCTCTGTCCCCAAATGAATCCTGTCGAAACGTGTACCCTCTCTCAAATCGTATGTGATACGCGGGAATACCATCATGTCGTGTAATGCCGCGGTAGAGAATTTTCGTTGAAGGATTTTGCATCAAGACGATGAGATGAAGATACGGGAAAGTCACACTTCGAAGATCGGAGATGATCTGCCGCGATATGGGCAGGGATTGGCCATTGGCATCTCTGACCCACCCGCCTCCTCCATCAACGATAGTGGTTCGCCGGCCCTCGGGCAGATCGACATCCATTCTGAGCTGCTTCAGGCCTCGCTCCTTAATCGTCACGCTTCCTGTAAGCTGCTCCTCAAAGAAAAATGTCATGGTCCCCACTTCAGAGAGATCTTGAATCGAAGCCAATGACTCTTGGCCTCCGGCGACAGCTATGGCTTGAGCTAGAATTCTTAGAGCCTGCTGATCGCGTTGCGAATTTCCCTGACCAAAGCAATTAGATTGGCTTAACAGAAGCAGTAGGCATAACCCGAGATGCGCACGCGTGTACATCAGTCGTCCTCCTGTTCAGACGGAAGCGCAGGGCACCCGGGGGTGCTTTACGCTAAAGCGGACTTGTTTATCTATGCGAGCGCCGAGAGACGAATCGGCGTCTTCTTAGGGTCATACAGCAAAGGGCTGCAAAGTTGAATCTGGAGACGAGAAAAAGGAAATCATGAGTGACGCACATTGTCAAGGCCAGATTGCGAGAAACTTAGGTCTCCATGGAATCACTAGACAATGCTGATATGGCAGCGTCCTATATGGCGTCGACACTTATGTTCGCCAAAGCGGTTGAAGGCGAGCTAGGGCTCACAACTTGTTATGAGTCATGCGAGCTATGAACCGCATGACCATCTCCTCAGCGCCACTGCAACTAGACGAGCAGTCGCCGCTGGCTGGACAGGTCTCGGCGGGCTTCGAAATTCATCATCCCAAAGGCGCTAAACGGTTGCAGTCCGTTATGCATTTCAAACTTGACAAACCGAAGCACGCGCGCGTGGTGCTCACCGTACATCATGGCGGCAAGACGAAGTCGGCCGCCTTCCCGTTCGGCAAGAGCGTTCACAGGAATCAGCAACTCAAACTCTCGCTCGCCCCGCGAGCAGGAATGGGCGGTGTGCATCACATTTCCGTACACGGCTTCGCGCAAAGGAAAAACAGCAAGACGAAAGTGCGGCTCCATCTCAAACACATTGATGTGTCGCATTTGTCGCCCCGCAAATGAAATGGATTGAGCTTTAGGACGCTAGCCGCGCGGCCTATTCAGTGAACGGAAGGAGCGTAACCGCGATGCAGCAACCCGGTCACCCTGTTCTTGGAAGGACTGACGTTTTATAGATCTTTGATAGCGACTCTCTTCTCTGTTGCTTTCGTCAAAAAATTCTGGCAGAATTCTTCAGCTTAGGAGAAAACTAAGTCCTATGGCGACGGCTGCGGCTATTCGTGTGTCGGTCCCGGACCGATGTGAGCAACTGGTTGTTAGGCATGGGAGATTTTTGTCTTTCGTCGGAGCGCTACTCGTATTTGCGACCTCTATAGTCAAGGACGCCTTGCCGAGACAATCTGAGGATACGGGACTCAGTTACGCCTTGTATACGCTCGGTTGGGGCTTGGCATTTACCGGCCGGCTCTTCGGAGTGAAGGAGCTAGGGTTCGGAGCCGACTAAGCCGAGCCTACCTTGCACTGATGCTGTCTGTCGACACTCACCACTTTTGGGAATGGAGGCGTCTGTGAACAAAGGATCACTTTGTCTTTGTATTGTGTTGGGTTTCGCTGCAAGCCCACTCAGAGCTGGTCAATCGCCGCTTGACACGGTTCGGAGTTCACTCGAATCAAAATTGAACTCGGTCCAGCAAATCCAGGCGCAGATCGGGGAGAAAATTGAAAGAGCTGACCCAGCAGTTCAGAATGCCGTTCAATCGATTCCTACTGTTGCTCCTTCGGTGCAGGCTAAGCCAGAGCTGGTCAGCGACGGAAATAGAGAACTTCTTTTGAAAAAAATTGGAGATTTCGTTGATCACACTCAGTACTACGAATCGCTCTATGGTCGATGGGCATTAGGTTTGATAATCGGTGCGGCTGTGCTCGCCCTCACAGGAGCAATCTTCAGCTTCGCACGACAGCACATAGTGGCAGGAATCGCTGGACTCATTGTCACAGCGATGATCAGCTTCTCCAACGCTTACCCCTTGAACGCGTTGGCCGATTTCTATCGGGGTTTGTATTCTCAGGCTTCATCGCTGCAGGTTGACTGTCAGCTCAAACAGCCTTTCACGGTTGATTCGTACAATTCGGCTGCGAATCAACTGAAACTTCTGTACGTAGCAGAAGGCCAGAGGCCTGGGTTCGGAAATTACAAGATTCAGACTCGTGATCTGCAGACTGAATTGCAAAGTGTCAAGACAAGCTACGACTCTGTGGAGAAGGCAAAAGTCGCGGTTGAGGCTTTAGAGAAGGGTTCTTCGACAAAGATGTAGCTCTACTTGAGTTTCTTTTCAGGGTGCGATCCTTTGTCGGCGTTTCGAGCATTTGTATTCCTTCCCGAACACAAGGTCCGATCCTCTGAGGCTTTGTCTCGAGGTACGACGACCCTCCTGGGAACACAGGATTCCATGGGCTACAACTCATGCCTAAAGAGCTGGGAGGGTCTTCAAGTCGATGGAAGGCTGATGCGATCTTACTTGATCCTTGACGATCAGAACTCCGCATCGGTGGGTCTTTCAGATCCGGAATGTTTAGGCGACCTCTTTCAGCTGAAGGAAAGATCTATTTCTCCCAGAGTTCAATCGATGGAAGTAGGCCAACGCTTCCCGCACGAGGTTCCGATCTTGCTTCTCGACCTCTTCCCGTACGAGGAAGCGGTCGCCCAAACGCGCGAGCCATCACCCGAACACAAAATTCATGGGTTGTCGCTGCCTGCCACAAGAGAAGCGGTCGCGAATCGCGAGTAGGCTACCATCTCGTGCTGAGAACGGGCCCATATCCGTTTACACCATCAACAGTCACCCGTTTGAGGATATTGTTCGGAACTCTGGAGTCAGGAGCGATTGCAGCTGGTGACCGCCGCAAGATAGGAGTTCAGCAGAGACTTACGTGCTTTGCATGGCTGTTCTTGCTCAGAGTTGGCCGCCGCTGGAGAGGACGTGATAAGCCGGAGATCGAGTAACCGAGCGCTAAAAATTTCTGGCAATTCGCTCTTGATGATCCAACGGCCCTCAACAGCAGCGAAATGGATATCGAACCAGGCTCCTAAACCATCGATAAGCCGCCAGAATGACGGCCAAGCGTCGATGGGAAACATCAAGTTCTTGTGTCCTGGAAGCAGGCCGAGACACCAGCACCAATATTCTTCAGGAGCTAGGCAGATCAACGTCACCTTATCTAGGGTTTCCGGCAGTTGCAAGGATCTCGATCTTGGGAATCCGAGTGCTTCGATCCAATACGGTTTTAGGTTCGGCCAGACTTTCCGAATAGCGAATCCGTAGGCTGCTACTTCCACGAGCATTCTAAGGGGAGATTCTTCAGGCTTTCTTTTCTTCAACTCAATTGGTACCGGGAGAAAGGCTGCTCCGATTCCAAGCAGGTCGATTGAGCCCCAGCAACCGTCTTCACGTGTGCGCTGTAGGGGAAATTGGTAAGTTTGAATGCGCTTGCAGTTCGAAGTGAAGTCGACACTGCTCCCAGGACCCCACCTCTCGTAGATTGCTCTTTCCCACTTGTCTTCTTCATGCGTGAGCTTGGGGAGAACTGCGGAACGATTGAGGCGGAAGCCGTTCGTGCGAAGAGGGGCCTTCTCGTTGGTCTTCTCAACTAGCCTGGGGAGGTTTGACAGAATGTCCTCGGCTTGCTCCTTTGAGTACTTCAGTTGGAAGGCGAATGAATGGTTCTTCGCCTTTGGGTTACCCAGCTCATGCAACCCGAGCCCGAGACTGGAATCAATCACTCGACGTCCACCCCTCTTATGAGGTTCCGTTCTCATTTCTGCTACCTTCACACACACGGTTGATTATTGCCGAATCATAGTATCATTCGATCTTGCTTAGCCTGAATTCCAACCTCGACGATTTCCAAGCTTGATGGCTCACGATTTGCGTCACTCGGAACGACGGATCGGGCCCGTGAAATACTGGCCTAAGTCACAGCCGAGCGCTGTCCCGTATGAGGAAGCAGTCAGCAGAACTCATAGAGCAGCCTACCCCACTTCCGTGAACATCACTCTTTCGGAACGTCAATGCGGAGACCATGACCGGCGCACTGTAGCCCTGATCTTCCTTTGCGCTATGATGTTTCGACGTTCTAAATACCCTGGCTTCCGATGGGTCGGTCGACAATCTCGGCCCTAAACGCTTTTCATCGCGGGAGAACGGAGCATCAACTGATAGCGGTCATCTGTTCTCTTACCCAGGTGTATATTGGTGGCAATTGCCAAAGACAAAAGTTGCTTTGTGCACAGGACCCAAGGCGGGTTTTGGCAGCAACATGGTCAGTTAAGTGGAGGACTGTTCGATGCCCAGGGCTAAGATTCTCTCGTTCATCAACTACAAAGGAGGTGTGGCGAAAACCACGACTACCTACCACGTTGGATGCTCACTCGCGCAACATTTCAACAAGAAGGTTTTGCTTGTCGACATCGATCCACAGACGAATCTGACATTTCTTTGTTCTCCCATTGAAAAATGGGAGGAATTCAAGAAGAAAACGGGAACGATTGCCGCGATGTACAAGCGCTACTTGGATAAACAACCTGTAGATACCAAGCGTTTCATCTGGCGCTCCCCGATTCAAGCCGGAAAACAGAGAGTTGCGAACCTGGATCTGATCCCATGCGACATTGATTTGCTTGGCGAAGACCTCAGCGGAGGGCAGGTCGTCGGTTCATTCCCGAACCTCGAACTGTTGCGAAGACAAGCTTCGCAGTACCTCCGCGATCGAATGTTTATGAAGAAGGCACTAAAGGAGATTGAGGACGACTATGATTATGTGCTCATAGATTGCCCTCCAAATCTCTATCTGATGACCCAGAATGCGCTTGCGGCCAGCAAATGGTACGTGGTGACCACAATTCCTGATCACCTGTCGACAATCGGCCTCAGCATTTTGGAAAAGAAGGTTTCGCGGATCGGAGAATACCTAAAGTCTGCTCAGACGTTCGCTGGGGACCACACGAACGCTGGCACTGTCGCAAAGCGAGGCGGCATCATCTTTGTTCGCGTCCGAATTGGGGGCAGTGTGCTCACTAATGTTCATGCAGAGATCATGTCCAAGGTGGACAAGCTGGTAGGGCCTGGCGTCTGCTTCGCTGCGCATACAACTGAACTGATAGGCTATAGCGAGGCGGCAGAGAACGTCCTGCCGATCTGGATGTTGAACACTCCTAATGCGCAGCGAGCAGCTGCTAAACGTGAATATGAGTACATTACTCAGGAGTTCCTCAAGAGGTTCTGAGAAGTATGGCTGCTAAGAGAGGCAATCAGTTCTTTGACGCGCGGAGGTTTGCTTCCGCATTGGGTGAGCTCGTAGCTTCGTTGCCTAGCGAGGCCAGCAAGCGAGAGCTTGATGCTCATTTCGACCGCGTCATTCAGTTCTTAAACAGTGCCCGTGAGAGGCTTGCGCAAGTTCCGACGAAAGAGGACATGCAAGGAGCCCAGCTTTCGGCACGAATCATCGAGGATCTTGTATCGCAGGCAGGCCAAGACCCCGGGCTGCGTGCCGCGCTTGGAATGAGCGAGCCCAAACAACGGAAGAGGCCCATCGCCCCGAACGAGCAGGAACTAGGTCGCGCTCAAGAACAGATTGCAATTCTCGAGGTGATGCCAATCGACGAAATGAGGCGAGCCCTTGAGGACGAAAGCCGTTACTCAATGCGGGACCTTGTGTCGCTCTCCCGTCAAATGGGAATTCGAACCAGAGAACACGCGGGGCGAGACACTATGATTCACCAGATCGCAACGAGGATCTCCAATTTTCGCGGTTACAAGGGGCTCGGTGCGAACCGCAATGACGTCAACAAGCCGGACCGGTCAGCTGTCGGGCCAGCGAACGACGAAACAGCTTTGTCTTGAATCCTTAAAAGAATTGTGACTTGGCCCGATATATCAGCGGCTCGCAGCCTATTTTCTGGACCGACCTCTTGATGTGGCGCGTCTCTTCCGTTTACCTCGTTTTCCGATTGCGGCAAGCTGCTTTCCCAATTGTCTCTGGAGTGAAAGAGCCTCCTTTGAAGCCTCCAGTCTTCCACGCCTTACG
>Ga0105237_10006729_pt1 | contig 12695 bp, 7 predicted proteins | sample KBSC24metaG_FD_81520 | JGI IMG/M metagenome (GOLD analysis project Ga0105237, IMG submission 81520) | Corn rhizosphere microbial communities from Kellogg Biological Station, Michigan, USA - KBS C2-4 metaG | ecosystem: Host-associated > Plants > Roots > Rhizosphere > Soil | place: Michigan, USA...
CAGCCCCGGCATCGGGCTGGACGACCCCGGCGATGATCTTGGCCAGGGTGCTTTTGCCCGCGCCGTTCTCGCCGCAAAGGGCGTGGACCTCTCCGGGACGGACGTCGAAGTTCACGCCCTTGAGGGCGTAGACGCCGCCGTAATGCTTTTCAATGGCTCGACATTCCAGCATGGACAAGCGGCTTTCTCAGGGGACGGGAACGAGCTTCAAGTAATCGAGACCGAAGAAGAACTTGGAAGAGGCGCTGTTCTTGCCGGTGACTTCGAAGCTAAGGACATGCGCGCCAGCGGTAAGGGTAACGACGCCCAGGTCGATCGGATCAGTGGGTACGACGTTGCCCTCGTAGAGATCGATCGGAGTTCCCAGTTTCGTGCCGTCCATCGCGGACTGGACTATCCCATAATCGCGCGCCTTCGTACAACGGACAATCATCCGGTACTTGCCTGCCTTGGTCACCGGCACTTCCAGTTCCAGCTTCGCACCCACCGTTTCGGGCCGCCACCAAAGCTGCGCATCCCCGCTCCACTTGGACACGTCGTTGGGCTCCAACATCTGGGGACCCAGTTCCCGGCCGCTGAGGATCTTCAGGCTTTCGCCCTCGAGGACGCCCGGTTCCCGATAGGGCTGAATACGGACCATGTACCCGACCCGCTCGGAGACGGGAACGGACGTGTAGGGATCAGTCCCGTCATCGGAAAGATACCAGTAGGCGACCGCGGCGAAAAAGGTCGGACGGTCGTTCTGGAAATACTTCTCGAGACTGGCCTCAAATGATTGCTGAAACGGAATGTTGTCGGCGATGTGCCAGCGGTGGACGCTGACATGGCCCCGGTTGTCCTCGTTGACCGACTGGCCATGAAGCGCCTGATTGAAGGGAGCACCCGTGCTCCAGGCGTAGCCGAAGTAATCCTCCGAGCCGGTGCCGATGGTGGAAGGGAACTTTTCCCCGTCGACGAAGAACTTCTCGTCCCCCTCGCCCCACCAGCCGCCGCGCGGATTCCAGATGTGGAGCTGCGTGCCCACGAAGCGGCCCTTGCCCTTGGTCGTCAGCAGCGTCCAGTCGGGCCAGCGGTCCTTCCGGTCGGTGGGAAAGGCATCGCGATGCCACTTCGCGTGGAAGCGCATGAGCGAGGCAATGGGTTTCGTCAAGGGAGCGTGGACGACTTCCCAGCTCATCGTCACCGGCTTGGCGCTGTCGTTATCGACCGCGAGGGCCGCGTGCGAGGCGAACGGCATGTACCAATAGCAGTAGAACTGCCCGTCCTTGTCCTTCGTGAAACCGGTGACGAGGGAGCTGTAGGGCGCGGGGCCCGCCGCGTCGGCGAAGAAATCACCGATGGGCGCCCAGACCGCCGGGGCAGTCTGCTTGTCCCAGGTGATGCGAACAGCAAGTCGACGGAGAAAATTCGCCTGCTCATCGATGCCCTGCGGAATGCCATCGATATGGCAGCGCAGCGCGGTGATCGCACCGGCGCCGTCGAGATCGACGACCGTCCCCGATTTGCCGGGCTCCACCGTAACCGTCTTGCTCTCGCTTTTCTGGCCGGGACGGTTTCCCGCCGGGTCCTGGCCGCAATTGCCAAGGATGCGATTGGCCTCGTCGAGCGCCGCACCATCTTCCGCCGAAAGCGGCAGCTTGAACGTCGGCACCACAGTGCCGGGAGGAAACTGGGTGTAGTTGAAGTGGTAGTAATTGCCCCAGCGCGGGTCAGCCACGATCTTGCAGGATTTCTGGAAGGGGATCGGCGTGTAGTTGTCGAATCCGTTGGCCGTAGTCCGATAGGCGATATTGGTGCGGGTGAAGGGCTCGCTCTTACCGTCGAAATACGCGCTGAAGGGCAGGTCGATCACCGGCTTCTCCGCGCCATCGAGGTAAATCTTTACGTGTCCCTCGGCGGGCGTGGCCGACCAGGTGCGCCAGATGCAGCCCGGGCCCTTGATCTCGGCCATGACGATCTGCTCACCTTCTTTGCGGATGATCCCCTGCCCGTCGCTGTTCGCATCCCACGCGAGATACTTGTCGGCGGCGGCATCGTACTGGCTGGCCCGGTCGTAGCTGGAGGCGAGTGCGCCCTTTTCGCCCGCCGCCGGGGTTTCCGACACTTGCTCGAGGTCGGTCAACCGTTTGACCAATTGGGGATAAGTGTACGTTTCGGCCCGCGACATCGCGAGCCCAGCGGCCAAAAAGAACGCCAGCGCGCCGCCGCGCATCATCGCCTGTTTCATAGAGGTCTTTCTATTGAACGGGAACGAGTTTGATGTAGTCGAGGCCGAAGAAGGAACCGCCTGAAGACTTGTTCTTCTCGGCGGCTTCGAAGCTCAGGACATGCTTGTCCGCCGTCAAATCGAACGTGCCCAGTTCGACGGGATCGGCGGGCTTGAGCGCCGGGCTGTAGAGATCCTGCGGATCGCCCGCCTTGTTGCCGTCGATCGACGCCTGGAAGGTCCCGTAATTGGGGGCCTTGTTGAAGCGCGCGAGGACTTTGTACTTGCCCGCCTTGGCCACGGGAAGATCGAGCTCCAGCTTGTTGCCGGGAGCGGCCGCGCGCCACTCGAGCATCCGGTCGCCACTCCATTGGCTGAGGGCGATCTCGGGGATGAGATCAGTGCCCTTGGCCTCGACAGTTCCCGGCGGCTGCTGGGAAATCACCTTCAGGCTTTCACCCTCGATGGCGTCGGGCTCTACGTAAACTGCGGTACGGGTCCAGTAGCCAACCCGGTCGGCCACTGGCACGGGCGCATAGGGATCGGTGCCGTCGGGCGTGAGGTACCAGTAGACGACCGACGCATAGAGAGTCGGGCGCGAATTCGGGAAATGCTTCTCGATGTAACCGTCGAAGGATTGCTGGAACGGAACATTGTCCGCGATGTGCCAGCGGTGCACGCTGATGTGGCCCTTGTTGTTCTCATTGGTGGGCTGGCCGTGCAGCGCCTGAGTGAAGGTCTTGCCCGAGCTCCAGGCATAGCCGAAGTAATCCTCCGAACCCGTGCCGAAGATGGAGGGGAATTTTTCACCCTCCAGGAAGAACTTCTCGTCCCCCTCGCCCCACCAGCCGCCGCGTGGACTCCAGATGTGGAGCTGCGTGCCGACATAGCGGCCCTTGCCCTTGGTCGTCAGCAACGTCCAGTCGAGCTCGCGGTCCTTGCGTGTCGGAAGAAAAGTGTCGCGGTGCCACTTGGCGTGAAAGCGCAGCAGCGTGTCGATCGGCTTGGTCAGCGGCGCGTGGACCACTTCCCAGCTCATCGACACCGGCTTGGCGCTGTCGTTGTCGACCGCGACCGTCGCGTGCGAGGCGTAGGGCATATACCAGTAGCAGTAAAACTGTCCGTCTTTGTCCTTGGTGAAACCGCTGACCAGTGAGCTGTAGGGCGATGTGCCTGCGGCGTCGGCGAAGAAGTCACCGATCGGCGACCAGACCGCCGGAGAGTCCTGCTTGTCCCAGGTGATGCGGAGCGCAATCTGGCGCAGGAAATTGGTCTGCTCGTCGATACCCGCGGGAATACCGTCGATGTGGCACCGCAATGCGGTAATCGCCCCGGCGCCATCGAGATCGGCCACGATGCCGGTCTGGCCGGGATCAATCGCGACCGTCTTGGTCTCGGTCTGCTGACCCTGGCGTTCACCCGCCGGATCGACGCCGCAGTTGCCAAGGATGCGATTAGCCTCGTCCAGCGCGGCACTGTCGTCCCCCGAAAGCGGCAGCTTGAACGTCGGCACTGTCGTGCCGGGGGGGAAGATGGTGTAGCTGTATTGGAAGTAATCGGCCCAACCGTTGCCGAAATTGGGATCGGCCACGATCTTGCACGACTTCTGGAAGGAAATCGGCGTGTAGTCATCAAAGCCGTCGGCGGACGTCCGGTAAACGAGATTGGAGCGCGTAAACGGCTCGCTCTTGCCGTTGAAATAGCCATCGAAAGGAAGGTCGATGGCGGGTTTCTCGTCGCCGTCGAGGTAGATTTTGACATGAATGCCGCGAATCGTCGCCGCCCACATCCGCCAAATGCAACCCGGTCCCTGAATGTCGGCGAAAACTTTAAACTCGCCCTCTTTCCGGACAAACCCGCTGCCATCGAGGTTCTCGTACCAGTTGAGATACTTGTCGGCTGCCTCGTCGTATTTGCTGATCCGGTTGTAGCTGGAAGCAAGCCCGCCCTTCTCTCCTTCCGGCGGCACCTGGGCAATGCGCTCGAGGTCGGTCAGTTGTTTGACCAGGTCAGGATAAGTATACGTGTCGGCGGCGCGTGTGCCGGCCACACCGGTAACGAAAAACAGAACCAGGGCGGTGGAGAGAAGAGTCTCTTTCATATCATCCTATTCTAGGACTCCCTTCAATCTGGAGAGAATAGACAGTCTTATGGAAAACTTGTATTTCCTTACGATCGGTCCGAGCCCGGATTATCGCGTTGATGGTCAATAAAAAGCGAGTCTCGTTGGACATCACACTTGTTTTATGTGATGGGATCAAGCCGGTATTTATTTCATCGCCGTCCAAGTAAAATCAGCTCAGGGCGATATGTAATCTATCCTGGGCCTGAAGAGTCGTCTCGGTGGGCAGGCTGATCATCACCCGCGAACCGGTCTGCTGGAGAGTCGCCTCCACTTTCCGGTCATTGAGATCGACCGAGATGGAAGACGCCGTGGCTTGATCCGGAAATGCGAGCGAGAACGTCTTGAGCCGCAACTTGCCCCACTTAAGTTCGACGGTGGCAGCGAGAGCCTTCCCCTTGAGCTGCTGCGAGAAAGTTCCCCAGCCTTCCGCCGCGGTGAAGGCGGCGCGGAAATCCTCCGGCGTCAATCGCGGTGCAAAACCAAGGTGCCCCTTGGGCCCATGATGCTCGTAGCCCGAGGCGGCGACGTAAACGCCGTAGCTCGCCATGGCCCGCGAGTAGTGGTCGCCGCACTCGATTTCGTTCCATGGATTGCGCTTGGAAGGATGGTGCCTGTCGTGGATCGCACGCTCGATGGCAAGTCCTTCCTGGACCAGTCCCTCCCCGATCATGTGCCCGGCGACCTGGTGCTCCGTGCCGGTCCAGCACTCGTTGAAGTAGCGGGCGAAGCCGCTCTTGCCGCGGGCCTGCTGGTAATCCCAGCCCGGCTGCGGGAAAGTGCACATCTGCGTGCCCGGTTCACCCGCGACGGCGTAGACGCGGCGCTCGTTGTAGACCTTGATGTAGGGCCCGATGTCCATCGCGTAATTGTATTTCCAGATCGACTGCAGGGCGGAGCGGGTCTCCTTCTCCGGCAGGATGCGCGGGAGGCCAATCTGCAGCGCCCAGCTCTGGCCCAGGACCTGGTCAATTTCGCAACCGGTGCCCGAGTTGGTCGTCTCGGCATGCTGGGGATCGATCTTGTTGATGAAATACTCGCCGTTGAAAAGCTTCTCCGTGATGCTCTTCGTGCCGTTCTCGGCGATGGTGCGGCACTGCTTGGCGAATTCATCGTCGCCCATCTCCAGCGCCATCTGCTCGCCCGCACGCAGAGCGCCCAGGTAGAGTGAGCTCAGCCAGGAGATCTGCCCAAACCAAGGCGTGTCGAGCGTGTTCATCTGCGCGCCTTCCAGGATGCCGTCCCGGTCGGCGTCGAGGGCGAGGAGCGGATCGAAGGCTTTCTTGACCTTGGGCCAGACGCGCTTGAGGAAACTGCCGTCGGGCGACATCTGGTGCTCACGGTAAGTGCGCATCAGGATCCCTGCCTGCCCGTCGACTGCGAAGCTGCGATCGAATTCGCAACGGAAGCCGATCACGCCATTCTTGGGATCGAGCGCCAATCCGTAGTCGATGTTCTCCCGCGTGATCCGCTCCAGCTCGGGGAAAACCCGACCGACCGACTGCGCGTAGAGCCAGACGTGCGCGCACGTCCCCTCGCAGCAACCCACCCCCTCCCAGCTGTAAAAGCGCCCGCTGGCGAAACGGTAGGGCGTTGAGGTGGCCAGAGTGGAAACACTGGAGAACGTGCGGTCGAGAAACCAGTAAGGCAGCGTCGAGTCGTACCAGGTATTGCGCCAGAGGCGAGTCTGGGTGGTGAGCCGCTCGAAGTTGTCGGCGACGTACTGGGCCACCGTCTGGGCCGAGGGGAACCGGGCCGCGTAGTAGCGGCCGACATCGCCCAGCATCGGCAGTTTGAGATTGGGAAAATTCCAGGTGACCACGAAATCAACCGTGGCCGATTCGCCCGGCTTCAGGCTCAGTTTCCGGCCGAGGGCGCCGGTAAGGACCTTGTCGCCCGGGACCGTCGCGGTGGCGTCCGTCTTGCCTCCGAAGCCGTGCGTGACATCGGAAACCATCGCGTGCTCAGCGGGTGCACCGAGGAGAGCCAGCCCCATCGTGCCGTAGTCGGAGACCTTCTTCACCTCGTCCGCGGTGATCGCCTTGTTGCTCTGGGAGATGCGGCCCACGCCGATATTGCCCCAGCCGCCGCTTCCCGCGTCAACGATCTCGATGACCGCCTGCTTGCCCTTCCAAGCGCTCACGTCGAACGCGTGCCGCTCCATGATATTGCTGTCCGTGCCCGCCGCCCCGGCCACCTTCTTGCCGTCAACCAAGACGTGAAAAGCGGTCTGCTCGATCTTGCCGCCGCCGCCGATCCACGCATTGATGTAGGTGCGCTCGATGGTGAACGGCTTGCTGGTCAACTTGCCGACCTGGGCATCCCGCTCCTGGCCCGTGCTCCCGGGCGCGCTGGCATGCGAGTTGGCCACCCGGTCGGTGTCTCCCCCCAACTTCCCCATGTAGGCAGGCAGCTTCGTCACCTCGATGGGGCCCGTACCGAAAGCGGTTCCCTCCACTGTCCAGCCGTCGTAGCTCTCCTTGTTCCAGTCCTCCACCAGGATGTCGGCCTGCTGGTCGCCCGTCTCCACCGGCGCTTCTATCGAACCGTTGAGGAAGGTGAGGCCTTGGCTCTGAACGACCAAATTGCGGCGCAGCATGCCGCCGAGGATCGCTTTCTGTCGCGGGCAAACCGCGTTCTCGAGCCAGCCGGCCAGCGTGGCTTCGACCGGATCGCTCGATGTATTTTTAACCGTGAAGTGAAGAACCGTCGCAGGCAGGCCCGAGTCGTCGGCGTTCAGCGGGATGAAAGGAGAGAAAGCTTCGAGAGTGATCTCGAGTGGAACTTTGCTGTTTCTATATTCGACCGTACCGATGGGATATTCGCCAAGGAAGGTCAGATCGGGAAAAGTAGCGAGATCGAGCGGATAAATTTTCGCGTCATCCCCCGAACCGATTTGAATCGCGAAGCCCTGATCCACCGGTGAGTCCTTGGTCGGGACAAACGGATCGACATAACGGGGACCGTCACAACCGGAGTTCACGAGGATATTAAAAATATCCCAGTGCCATAATTTGCCCTCGCCGCTGAGATAAAGCTGCCCGGTACAGATGCCACCAATCGGCATGCCTATATATTTCAGATCCGCACCGCGCCGCACGGAAGGCGTGCCACGATCAAAAAGCGATTTGACCCAATTGGGATCGAGATTCTTGTCGGCAGGGATGAGTCCTTTGTGAACAGATTCAAGGGCGGAAGTATCAGCCATGGTAGTAAGTGAAGAGGTCAATAATGCAAGGGAACTCATTCCAGTCATTCGCAAGAAATCACGCCGATCGACACCTTTGCGACAGAATAAACACATAAATCGGCCTTCTACGCCTTGGACGGGAAATTGCTCATTCGAGATGAAATACCCCGATAAAGGCCAATGGTAAATGATTGATTTAATCAGAAACTCATCATAAATAATTTATACTATTCAAATAATACTTAATACTGCTCTATTTTTCCCTTGGAAAGAGCGAAATCATTTTCAAATAGTTCCAATCACCTCTAGAACAATTAATTCAGAAATCTCCAACAAGGGGGAACGATCTCTATGACCGACCGGATTCCAGAGAGGGCCAAATGGATTCGCAATCATCCCGATATGCGGGCGTCCTACCTCATTCAAACGCCCGCCACAGGTCGTCCACTGATGGAACTCGGTCTCGACATGGCGGGTATCGACCGGCTCACTCATTACTTTTATGCGGGCACACCGATGTCCCCGACCCATCTCGTCTGGTTTGTCACGCAGGGCCAGATTAAATGCGACTACGGGGAAGGCCCCAAGCTGGTGAAAGAAGGCGAGGTGGTCATCTGTCCCGCGCGCACGCCCCATTGGATCGAGCTGGCCTCCCCGCGGGCAAAGGGGCTCTGGTTTCATTTCCTTGACCTCAAACGCTGGCGCTTCCTGAACGACCGCGGAGCCTGCATCCGCCCCGCGAAGGAAATCGTGCAGTTGGAAACGTTGATGGAGCAATGCCTGGTCGAGTTGAACAGCAAGGATCCGCCATCCCCGCAGATCGCCTTCCATTATTGCGAGATCATCGCGCTGATCCTGACGCGGGAACTGGGCTTCAAGTTCGCACCCGCCCACGTCGTCACCCATCAGCGGCTGGAAAAACTCTGGGCCGAGGTCAACGCCAACTTGAAAGCCGACTGGACCGTCGCGCATTTGGCCGCGCGACTCAATATTAGCACCGGCTTCCTGCACAAGCTCGCCCTGCGTCACTTCAGTCTGCGCCCCATGCAGATGGTGCTGCGCCTTCGAATGAACCGGGCGATGGAATTACTGACTCACACGAATCTTTCGCTCGAAGCCATTGCCGAAGAAATCGGCTATGGCACTCCTTACGCCTTCTCCAACGCCTTCCTGCGTCACGTGGGCATGCGCCCGCGGACTTTCCGCCATCGCTGAAGATTACTTCTTCATTCGAAAGCGGATGTCCGGTTCAGGAGCAACCGCGAAGCAGAAAGATAATGAGAAGGATGGGTACAGGGATACCCAGCAACCATAGGAGAAGCAGGGAAACCTTACCGCTGATCGACTTTTTAGACATTGGCGTTTTCGTTTTCATAAGAGTATTTATTCCTTGCTCGATTGGACCTTCGAAATGGCGGGCACAGATGCCTTGGAAAGCTTGGCATCGGTTGCGACTTCCTCGCTCAAGGTCTGGGAGAGCAGCTTGACGGCAGCGGACAGTCCAAGAGCCTTCGCCAGCGAGCAAGCGCTGGTGTATGCGGCGATCTCGTAGTGTTCGACACGCTGACCCGCAGCGATGAGCATGACGTCTTTCGTCTCGGGAGTGGCTTTTTCGTCAATGGCTTCCTGACCTTCCTCCACCAAACCGGCCGTAGCCATGCACTTCTTGCCTGCCGGTTTTTCCTTCAACGATTCACAGATTTTTTTGATCCGCGCGGCGTGTCCCTTGGTTTGTTCCAAGTGAGCGAGAAAGCCTTTTTTCAAATCAGGGGCAGTGGCGGCTTTCGCCATTTTAGGAAGGGCCTTGATGAGCTGAGACTCGGCGCTGTAGAGATCTTTCAGTTGATCCACGAACACTTCTTGTAGGGTTGAGATTTTTGACATACCTGAACCTATGCAGATGTGATGCCATTAAACCCCTACCACCTAAGCTCTTATCACTAGTGATAGTTATTTATTATGCCGTTTATTTGAAATCGGGCTAATTGCGTCAATGGCCCTGCGGGGTAGGCATTTTGCAGAAACTTTAACCACCTTCCGTTATTGCGTGGCTTCTGAGTTGAGGTAAGCTTCCCCACGAAGCCCATGCATCTACGAATCGCGATTCATCTCCTCCTGGTCGTGGTGATGCTGGTTCCCGCCGATGCGCAACCGGTCTGCGCCCGCACGATGGCGGCTCCCGTCGCGAAGGCTTCCTGCTGTACTTCCGATTGCCATTGCCCGGTCGACACCGCCTGCCAGTCGGGCCGTGCTTCCGTCACCACCGTACCCGACAAGGGCATGCCGGACCGCACACCCCTTTCGCCCTCGCCCCGGATCGACGTAAGTCTCTTTGCCCTGGCTCCGTCACATCTCGCCGATTCCGCTTTGTCCTCCGCCTTTTCCTATGCGGAGACGAACGACTCCCCGCTCTACGGCGGAAGTCCGCCCCAGGCCGTGCTGCGCCTCTGGCGCGTTTAATCCGCTCCCGCCTCCCGTTGGTTTCCCGCGTCGCCCGACGTCGGGACCCGTCGTCTTCAACTCGTTCCCGGAGGTCGGATCATGTCCCTTATTCAACAGTTTCAAAACGTCTCGAAATCCAGTCTCAACCGCCGTCAGGCCCTGCTCGGGCTGTCGCTGCTAACCCTTACCGCCTGCTCGCGTCCGGCGTCGACTACGCCCGCGACGGACAGCGGCATTTCCTACTACACTTGCACGATGCACCCTTCCGTCCATGCGGCGGACCCGGGGAAATGTCCCATTTGCGGCATGACATTGGTGCCAGTGATGAAATCATCGGCAGCCTCTACCCCGAATGATTCCATAGCCACCAACGCGGCTCCCGCGCTGGCTACTGCCGACATGACCAATGGCACCGTCGACATCGCTCCGGAACGGCTGAAGGAAATCGGCGCGACGACCGAGACGGTGACAAAGCGCCTCCTCACCCGCACCCTCCGCGCCCCTGCCCGCGCCGAGATCGACCAATCAACCTTACGCGACATCAATGTGAAGGCGGGCGCCGGTTACGTCACCAAGCTCTACGCCAACTACGAGGGCATGACCGTTCGCAAGGGCGAACCCCTCATGACCGTGCTCTGCGAAGGCTGGCTCAACGCGCAGATCGATTACATCCGCGCCTACCGGGCCTACCGGCGGACGCCCACGGCGTCGCCCAACAACAGCTTCGCGCTCGACAACAAGCTGGAGTTGCAACGGGCCCGCATTCGGGTCTGGGACCTCTCGGAAGGCCAGATCGCGAACCTGGAAAAATTCGCGCTCAGCACCAACGAGATCGATCTCCGCACCGGCCACGGTCTCTCCGGCAGCTTCGACGTGCTCGCGCCGTTCGACGGCTACGTCCACATGAAAAAAGCGGTCGAAGGGATGCGCTTCGAGGCGGGCCAGTCCCTCCTCGAGCTCGCCAGCCACAACAGCGTCTGGATTGTCGCCCGGTTCCCGGAGAATCAGGCCTCCTTCCTCAACACGGGGCAGCGGGTGATGGTGACTTTTCCCTCCATGCCGCAACATCGACTCTCCGGCGAAATCGGTTTTCTCGATCCGCACGTCGACGACCAGGAACACCGGATCACGGCGCGGATCGTTGTCGCCGATGAAAATCACCTGTTCCATCCCGGCCTCTTCGCCGAAGTCTCGGGCGAAGTCCCGCTCGGTGAACGGCTCAGCGTCTCCTCCGGCGCGGTGGTGCCGACGGGAAATTCCTACGTCGTCTTCGTCGATCACGGCAATGGAAAAATCGAGCCGCGTCAGATCGAAATCGGCGCGCACTCCGGCGACAACTATGAAGTGCTCTCGGGTCTAAGTGAAGGTGAGCGAGTCATCTCCAGCGCCAACTTCCTCATCGATTCGGAAAGTCGCATCCAGGGCGTCCTCAAGACGTGGGGGACGCGTCCGTGAACCCCAGCACCCCTTCCGATGCCCCCACCGGGCTCATCGAGCGGATCACCGACGCGAGCGGACGCAATCCGTTTCTCATCGGCTTGCTTGTCTTCATCGCTGTACTGGGCGGACTCGTCGCCCTCGCCCGCGTGCCACTCGACGCGGTGCCCGATCTCTCCGACGTGCAGGTGATCGTCTACACGAACTGGGAGGGCCGCAGCCCGGCGCTGGTCGAGGACCAGGTCACCTATCCCATCACCAGCCGCTTCCTCGGCGCACCGAAGGTGAAGGCCGTGCGCGGTCTCTCCATGATGGGCCGCTCATTCGTTTACGTGATTTTCGAGGACGGCACCGACATCTATTGGGCGCGTTCCCGCGTACTCGAATATCTCGGCGGCGTCCGCAACGCCCTGCCCGCCGACGCCTCCCCTACTCTCGGTCCCGATGCCACCGGCGTCGGCTGGGTCTACCAATACGCGCTGGTCGACGAAACCGGGAAACACGACCTTGCACAGTTGCGCAGCCTCCAGGACTGGACGCTCAAATATGCGCTCGGCTCTGTGAAAGGCGTCGCCGAAGTGGCAAGCATCGGCGGCTTCGTGCGTCAGTACCAGGTCAACCTCGACCCGGACAAGCTGGTCTACTACGGCATCGGCCTCAGCGACGTCATCGACGCCGTGCGCAAGAGCAACCTCGACGTGGGCGGCAAATCGTTCGAAGTCTCGACCGCCGAGTACTACATCCGTGGCCAGGGCTACATCCACTCACTCGACGATCTCCGCCACATCGCCCTCAAGGCCTCGAACGCAGGCACGCCCGTCACCATTGACCAGATTGCCACCGTGCAGTTCGGTCCCGCGCTCCGCGAAGGCATCGCCGAATTCAACGGCCAGGGCGAGACCGTCGGCGGCATCGTCGTCATGCGTTACGGTGAGAATGCGCTCGCAGTCATCGACCGGGTGAAGCAAAAAATCGCGCAGGTACAGCCCGCGTTGCCGGCCGGCGTGAAGATCGTGCCGGTCTACGACCGCTCCAAGCTGATCCTGCGCTCAATTGACACGCTGCGCGAAAAGCTGATCGAGGAATGCCTCATCGTCAGCCTCGTCTGCGCCCTCTTCCTCTGGCATTTGCGAAGCAGCCTCGTCGCCATCGTCATGTTGCCGACGGCCATCGTCCTTTCTTTCATCCCGTTCGCCGCGCTTCATCTCACGGCCAATATCATGTCACTCGGCGGCATCGCCATCGCCATCGGCGCGATGGTCGACGCGGCGATCATCATGATCGAGAACGCCCACAAG
>Ga0105237_10006730_pt1 | contig 12695 bp, 10 predicted proteins | sample KBSC24metaG_FD_81520 | JGI IMG/M metagenome (GOLD analysis project Ga0105237, IMG submission 81520) | Corn rhizosphere microbial communities from Kellogg Biological Station, Michigan, USA - KBS C2-4 metaG | ecosystem: Host-associated > Plants > Roots > Rhizosphere > Soil | place: Michigan, USA...
CACCATCGCCGCCCAGCCGATCCGCCGCGGCGAAGCCTCCAGCCAGAGATTGCGTTCAAATTCCGGATTCAAGCCTGCGTCCCCCGCGACCTGCCCGCCTCGGCCAGATAGGCCTGTTCCAGGCTGGCGCGCACCGGCGTGAAGGCGCAGGGCCGAAGGCCCGCATTCACCAGGGCGGCGGAGTCGAAGCTGATGCTGTAATTACGATAGCTTGGTTCCGTCCATTGAGGGTTTGATTCCGGTACGCTAAAAGGCGCCATATTTGGGCTTTCGGGGGCAATGATGTACAGATTGTCGTTCGACCCTACGGTGAAGGGGCCCAGTTTTACAGAGTTGGACCCAAACTGTGTATCGCCATGCGAGTCGATGTAGGTGAATTCATATCCTTTCGACGTGACGCCGGAAAGAGGAGGAAGGGCTTTGTAAGCGTCGGCAACAGATACGAGGTCCTATCTCGGATGTCAATACTACTTTATGGTAAAATAAAGGTCGCGATCAATGCGATGGAAGATCACCCCTTCCACTTCCTCAACTGCTGCAACAGCGCCCGCATGTCTTTGGGCAGCGGGGCTTCGAAGAAGTGTTCTGTTCCTTCGGCGTCCTTGAATCTCAGGGACTGGGAATGCAGAGCCAGCCGGTGAAGGATGGGATGTTCTTCGAGCTCGTTCTTGCTGAGCTTGTAGTTGCGTTTGAAGGAGGAAATAAAAATGGGACGACCGTCCCCATACGTATCGTCACAGACGATGGGATGACCCAGGGCTTGCATGTGGACGCGGATCTGGTGGGTGCGGCCGGTGTGGATGCGGAACTGCACCAGGGAATAAAGCCCCAGTTCCTCCAATACTTCGTAGTCGGTGAGGGAGGCCCGTCCGCGCTTGTTGATGACCATCACCGCGGGTTTTGTGGGGTGCTCCATGATAGGCTGATCCACGCTGCCTTTGGGCTGGGTCAGAGCGCCTTGTACGATGCCGGCGTATATTTTTTCGACGGCCCGCTCTTCGAATATTTTCGACAGGTACTGATGGGTGGCTTCGTCCTTTGCAAAGACGATGACCCCGCTGGTGTCACGGTCCAGGCGATGGACGGTGAAGATATTACCGTATTTTTCTCTTAGCCAGCTTTTGAGGGATGGGTCTTTTCCTTCCCGGTCGGGGATGCTGAGCAGTCCGGCGGGTTTGTTGAGGGCAATAAAATGATCGTTCTCGTATATGATCTCGGGCTTGTTGTGCATGGGATGACGGGATTAATGAGGGCGACGGCCGGAAGGTTTAGAGGGCCTGGACGAACGAGGGGCCGTGGACCTGGCGGACGCCTGTTGTGATTTGGCTTTTGATTTTATATACGATCCGCCGGACTTGCGACCACGGAGACCACCATTGGGCATGGGGGGCTTTTTGGAGTCTGGGGCGGACTTTGCGGCGCCCCTGGCTGATCCTGTCGCGGCCGGAGCTGGTTTTTCGGGCCGCCCTGCCGGGCGGGCTTTCTTCGGGCCAGCTGGCGTGTTGGGGCCTGTCCGCTTGAATTTTTTGGGGCCAGGACCTTTCGGGGCGGACGAACCTTTGACTGCCGGTGCTTTGGCGACCTGCCGGTCCGGTGCCTGAGCTGGTGTTTCGATGTCTTCTCCTTCATCCTCCTTATGTGCCTTTGGCGCAGCGAGCGACCCTCTGAAAGAGGAGTTCAGGTATTTTAAAATGCGGATCTCTTTTTCGGTGAGCAGCCGCCAATGTCCACGTTGTACATTCTTCTTGGTCAGTCCAGCATACATCACCCTATCCAGTCCTCTTACATCATAGCCAAGATGTTCGAAGATGCGACGGACGATACGATTGCGTCCGCTGTGTATCTCCAGTCCTATCTGTGTTTTATCCTTGGAGTCTGCATAGGCCAGCACATCTACATAGGCTATCCCATCCTCGAGTGTGATGCCGCTGGCAATTTTATCAAAGTCCGCCTTGGTCAGCGGCTTGTCCAGCGAGACATGATATATCTTTTTTATTTCGTGCTTTGGATGGGCCAGCTTTTGGGCCAGATCGCCATCGTTGGTCAGCAGCAGCACGCCGGAGGTATTGCGATCCAGACGTCCTACCGGGAAGACCCTTTCGGGTGTGGCCTGACGGATAAGGTCGAGGACGGTCTTACGCCCTTGCGGATCGTCGGTGGTGGTGATATAGTCCTTTGGCTTGTTCAGAAGTATATAGACAAAGTTGCGGGATATGGTAACCTTTTTGCCATTGACCTTCACGATGTCGTTGGGGGAGACCTTGGAGCCGGGCTCGGTGATGAGCTGACCGTTGACCTGTACTTTTCCCTGGCGAATGAGTTCGGCAGCATCGCGACGGGAACAGATGCCACCGTGGGCAATGTATTTGTTCAGGGGCAGCGCGTTGGGGTCGGAGGACGAGACGGTAGCTTTTGATGTTGGCGCACCGGCGGGAACTTTTGATCCCGGGCCTCCGGCTGGCAGAGTGGGATCTTTTACCGGACCAGCAGGCCGGAAGGTCTTTACTGGCTTGCCGGCTGCGAACTGCTGTTCACGGGCCTTTCTTTTCTCTTCGAAATGACGCTCTATGGCTTCTTTTCTTTCTTTCTTAGCGGCCTTCTTTTCCTGGCGAAAGCCTTCTTTGATGGCAGCATTGTTCTTTTTGTTATAGAACTTGCTGAAGTTATCCGTTTTTCGCTTCATGCGTTGGGGGATTTGCTGTTTTACAACAGTAATTATAAATAAACGGCAAAGATACGAATAATAAAATAAATGGGTTTCCGAGTAAATATTACCACACTAAATGCGATATACACCATAAAAATATTAGTCTACTAATCGAGTAGGGTATATATTTGCATCTGGAAAACACTATTGAGTCACTAAAAGCACTGTTATGAAGAAGCTGCTAACCGGATGCATACCGGCAAGGCATAGATATTTATTCGCCGGATTAATGCTCGTCTTATTTTCTCTCTCCTCTCAAGCACAAACATTCAAAGCCACAGGTGTAGTTACAGGAAAGCCAGACAGCCTGCCCTTGCAGGGTGTCACCGTAGCCGTAAAAGGCGGGCATAAGGCCACGCAAACGGATGCCTCGGGCAAATTCGAGATAACTGTTTCACCGGGAGACATACTACTGATCAGCTTCATCGGCTATCAGCCTTTGGAGATACCCGCCAATGCAACGACTCCCTTTTCTATAACACTCGAGCAGGCCAAGGGTGCATTGAATGAAGTGGTCGTGACGGCGCTGGGTATCACGCGTCAGAAAAAAGCCCTGGGCTACTCTGTGCAGGAACTGAAGTCAAAAGATATCTCCGAGACGTCGGCACCCAATCTTGTCAATGCGCTGGAAGGCAAGGTGGCCGGCGTCCGTGTGACGAACAGCCAGGGTGATATGGGCTCTTCCCGCATCGTCATAAGAGGGGAGACCTCTATTTCAGGGAACAACCAGCCGTTGTTCGTCGTCAACGGTTTCCCGGTGGACAATTCGCAGCTGGGCGCCAGCGTAGGCTCAGGCGGTTCGCGGGATTTTGCCAACGCCATTTCGGATATCAATCCGAATGATATAGAGTCCATCAGCTTTTTAAAGGGACCCAATGCGGCGGCTTTGTACGGTTCCCGCGCGGCACAAGGTGTTGTGCTGATCAAGACAAAGAGCGCCAGAAAGAAACAGGGCATCGGCGTCACCGTAAACTCCAATACGAGCTGGTCAAATCTGCTGACCCTACCTAAATATCAGAACGTCTTTGGCCAAGGCTCCAATGGCCAATTCAGCTACGTGAACGGCGCTGGCGGTGGTGTGAACGATGCCGTGGATGAAAGCTGGGGACCTAAGATGAACGGTCAGCTGATCCCACAATTCTTCGATGGAACGCCCCAGCCTTTCGTACCGCACCCCGACAACGTAAAAAGCTTTTTCAAGACGGGTGTCAGCTATAACAACGGCGTTTCATTCGGGGATGCCGGTGAGAAATATGATTATCGATTTGGCGTCAATACGCAGAAAATGTTCGGCGTGATCCCCAACAGCGACCTGGGACGGAATACCTTCTCCCTCAACACCACGTTGAAGCTGGATCCCAAGCTGACCCTGACGGTCAATGGCAACTATGTACAGACCAGTTCCGGCAATCTGCCCGGCGCGGGTGGTAAAAGATCCACGAGCACCATGCTGCAATTTATCTGGATGGGAAGACAGGTGGATATGAACAAGCTGCGGCATCATTATGACAGCACCGGCAGCCCGCTGAACTGGAACAACGCCTACTATAGCAACCCCTTCTTTGTAGCCAATCAAAACACGGTGGGTCAGCGGCGCGACAGGCTAATCGGGAATGTCGGATTGAGCTATAAGATCACGCCGGAGCTGACAGCCAGTCTAAAGTCAGGCACCGACTATTACACGGACAGACGCAAGCTGAAGATAGCCTATGGCACCAGCGGAACGCCGTATGGCAGCTATGAAGAGGACGCCTTTACGGTGAATGAGAACAATACAGAGTTCACCCTCAATTATAATAAGAAGCTCAACAGCGACTTTAGCCTGGAAGTACTGGGCGGGACCAATATACGCACCAAATCCTATGAAGAGAACGATCAAAAGGCGCCCAAACTGGCGGTGGCCGGGATATATACCCTGACCAATTCCAGAGACCCGCTGGTATCGTCCAATGTTTTTTACAAGCTGAAGACGTATAGTGTATTCGGATCGGCCCAAATAGGGTTTCGCAACTATGCATTCGTGAATTTTACGGCGCGTAACGACTGGTCATCCACCCTGCCACAAGAAAATCTTTCTTATTTCTATCCCTCTGTCAACGGTACGCTGGTGCTCTCCGACGCCTTTGATATACGCAGCGATGTGCTGAGCTATGCCAAGATACGCGGAGGATGGTCGAAAGTGGGCAGCGATGCGACGCCCTATCAATTGATCAATACCTATCCCTTTATCACACCTGCCTTTGGGTCGAATCCCGAACTGACGGCGGCTACCCTGGCGTTGAATGCCAACCTAAAACCCGAGACGACCACTTCCACAGAGGTGGGCCTGGAGGCAGGGTTCTTCAGGAACAGGGTTCGCCTGGACCTTAGCTTCTACCGCAGCAGCAGCTACAACCAGATATTGAATGTGGATATAAGCTCCACCACGGGGTATTCGCAAAAGCTGATCAATGCAGGCCGGCTGAATAATAAAGGGCTGGAGGCACAGCTGGGACTCACGGTGTTGAAGACGACCCATTTTACCTGGGACATCAATGCCAATTACGCCCTCAATCGCAGTAAGCTTATCTCACTCGACAACGAGGGGCTGTTGAAGAACTATGTATTGGGCAGCGATGGCAGTATACAAACCATTGCTACAGTGGGTAAGGCGTATGGCAGTCTCTTCGGTACCGCCTACTTGCGGAACAACCAGGGGCAGATCATCGTCAATGATGACGGGTCGCCTGCTACGAACCCCACCAATAAGATACTGGGGAAATATACGCCCGACTGGCTGGGTGGCGTCACCAATACTTTCACGTATGACCATTTCACCCTTAGCTTCCTCATCGACGGCAGCTTTGGCGGGTCACAGTATTCTTCCACCAATGCGACGGGTGTATACACCGGGGTTCTCGCGTCTACATTACCCGGGAGGGATGCGGCACACGGAGGATTGTCTTATTATTATCCGGGGAATGATAAAGGGCAGGCGCCTGTCCAGGGAACTGCAGGCCCTTCCGGCGAGACGGTGTATGATGATGGAGTCGTCTTTAAAGGTGTAACCCAGGACGGCAAGCCAAATAAGTCTATCCTGCCTGCACAGCAATATTACAAAGCGCTGAACAACTTTGACGAGGCGTGGGTATACAGCTCTTCCTTTATCAAACTGCGGGAATTGAAGATCGGGTATGAGCTGCCGGCCGTATGGCTGCACCGGATAGGACTGGTGGGTGCGAACGTCTCCCTGGTAGGTCGCAATCTTTGGATCATCCATAAGAATGTACCCAATGTGGACCCTGAGACAGCCTTTAACACGGGCAATGGACAGGGTTTGGAAGACCTGAGCCTGCCCGGAACGCGGAGCTATGGCATCAATGTGAACTTTAAATTTTAAGAAGATGAAGACGAAATACGCATATATCTTTTTGTTATCAACATTATCATTCGGCGCCCTGTCCTGCAAGAAGGAGCTGGCAAGCATTAATAAGAATCCCAATGCGGTGGAGAACCCTCAACCCGACTATTTATTGACGGCCGCTATTAAAATAACGGCAGACAACTATTGGGGCGTAGATAATAATATGAACTCGACACTGCTGTTCATCCAGCATTGGGCAAAGATCCAATACACGGACCCTGATCGTTATATCTTTAGTAACAGCAGCTTTGTCACGTTATGGAATACATTGTACGGGCAGAGCATTACAGACCTCAATAAGATCATCTCCATCGGAGATCAGCAACATTATCCCAACTATAAAGGTGTGGCGCTGGTGCTGCGGTCCTGGGTATTCCAGCTGCTGACGGATGCATACGGTGACATCCCTTATAGCCAGGCAGGGAAGATCGACAGCTTCCTCACGCCTAAGTATGATACACAGGAAGATGTATACAAGGGGTTGCTGACTGATCTGAAGACGGCGCAGGATGCGCTGGACTCTACGGGTTCTGCTATACAGGGAGATATCATTTATGGAGGAAAGATCGCCCGCTGGAAGAAGTTTGCCAATTCGCTGCGGTTGCGGATCGCGCTACGCATTGCGGACCGCGACCCTGATCTTAGCAAGGCTACCTTGCAAGCCATTCAGACAGAGGGTGGGGCCTATATTTCGGACAACTCAGAGATCGCGGAGCTGATCTACCAGGATTCGCCGAACCAGAATCCTATCAGCAATATCTTCGATACACGGGATGACTATCGTATCAGCAAGAGCGTCACAGACAAGCTCGCGAGCCTGAATGATCCCCGTCTGCCCATTTATTCGGATGTGACGGCCGATGCGCCTCATGGATATGTAGGGATACCCAATGGGCTCACTGTGGGAGATGCCAGCAACCTGGGCTTTAGCAAGACGTCCAAACCCGGTACTTATTTCCGTGCGCCGCATGCACCGGCTGTTATCATAAGCTACTCGGAAGTGCTGTTCGACCAGGCGGAGGCTGTGGCCCGCGGACTTATTACGGGCGATGCTAATGACCTGTATACCCGTGCGATACTGGCCAGCCTGGCGCAGTATGGGATCACGGATGCGACGGTGACGGGGAATTATCTTTCGCAGGCTGCTGTGCAGTATGATGCGGCACAGTACAGGAAGTCCATCGGCGAGCAGAAGTGGATTGCGCTCTTCGGACAGGGACAAGAGGCTTTTGCGGAATGGAGGAGACTGGACTACCCGCAGCTGTCGCCCGCGGTGGCCGGTGTGCTGGGAGGGAAGATGCCTGTACGGCTGATCTATCCCGGGTCGGAACAGTCATTGAATGGGGCTAATTATACCAAGGCCGTGGAGCACCAGGGTATGGATGCGTTGACAACAAAGTTGTGGTTTGATGTGAATTAGATGACGGCGCCACGGGTGGGCAGGAAAACGAAAAAACCTCCAAGGCTAGTCGGAGGTTTTTCATGGAAAATTGGATCAGCATTTCCAAAGGGTACAAACGGTCGGGTTTAGGGGCTAGGGTTTGTTCAAAGGTGGTTCAGGGGTGGTTCAGGGCGAGGGTTGATTCAGGGTTGCGAGGCATGACCGGGCCAGGTCGGGGTAATGGGGTATCGGATCTTAACGGATATTGGATTAGTTTTTATGGATATTGAATCGGTTTTTAAGGATATTGGGGTCAGTTGCTTCAGTTGCTTTTGATAGATCAAAGATGCGGCAAAATGGGTGGCTGATCCAAAAAATGGCACCCGGGATTTCCAATATTCGTTACTAAACTTAAGAGAGATTACACATAAACGCTTAAAATCGGGGCCCCGAACAGATGTTCGGGGCTTTTTATTGTCCGGAATTGAGGGGGCGGGCTATTCCCGGCCGTCAAAGATGTGCCATCTTGAGCTTCCCCAGCTCTACCCTGTCACCTACGAACGTAAAGTCCATGACCCCCTCACCGCAGTCATCTGGTAAATATGGCGTATATACGTAAATATATCCGGGGCGAAGGTGGGCAGATGATGATGGAGAATGGGGATGTTGTGGATGTGGCGCGCCGGAAGAAGGAAGATTTTCTGAGTCTGCTGTATTTATAGGGCCTTGTTGCCGGCCAGGGGTGGGGGTCAGGTGGTCGGATTATAAAAGGAAAAAACCTCCAAGGCTAGTCGGAGGTTTTTCATGGAAAATTGGATCAGCATTTTCCCAGGGTACGAAACAGGCCGGGTCCAGGGGTTAGGGTTTGGTTCAGGGTTGCGAGGCATGACCGGGCCAGGTCAGGGTAATGGGGCGTCGGATTTTAAGGATATTTGGATTTGGTTGCGTCGATTGCTTTTGGTAGAACAAAGATGCGGCAAAATGGGTGGCTGGTCCAAAAAATAGCGTCCGGGATTTTCAATATTCGTTACTAAACTTAGGGGGGATTAGGCATAAACGCTTAAAAATTAGGCCCCGGATTGCTCCGGGGCCTGCTGGGTGTATCGTATAACCATTCGTACAACGCTGATTAGTGACCGATCCTGCGGCTGACCCTGTTCTCCTGTCTATTGAGACGGGCCTGGTTGCGGCGGGTGATGTGTCCGTTGTGACGGGCTGCCATATGCCGTTCTTCACGACGGATGCGGTGATCCTGACGATGGAGACGGGCCGCCTGTCCACGGCTGATCTCGCCTTCTTTTCTCTCCTGGTGGATACGTCTATCCTGGTTGTTCAGGCGGGCGTTGACCTCGGCGCGGCGGGGATGTGTTTGATCCCATTTACCGGCTTGTGCAAAAGATGAGGTTGAAATGCCCAAGAAAGCTATCAGTCCGAGTGTAAATAATTTCGTGTTCATACATAACAGATTTTAAGTGTTATATATAAGACTGGGAGAGGGGAGGAAGGTTTAATTAAAAAAGGCCGGCAAAAATAGCCGACCTTTGTAAGTCTTGTGGTTTAATCAGATAGCGGTGAATTTTTCACCGTCGGCACCATCGTTCTCCATAGCATGGCGGCCTCTATCCCATCCGGGGCGTCCGCCGGGACCATCGTGACCAAAGCCATGTTTGTGTGACATCTCTTCGAATTTGCTGAACTGTTCGGGTGTAAGCACTGACTTGAATACGTCCTTTCTTTTCGCCATAAGGCCCTTCATCTGTTCCATCTTCTGTTGAGGCAGGAGGTTATCATTATCGTGAATAGCTTTTACCTGTGCGTGCAGATCGGCCTGGCCTGCTTTGATCTTTGTTACCTGGTCATCGCTGAGGCCCAGACGAAGCTTGAGTCTTTCCATGTGGGCAGCTTCGGCCACTTGTCTGTTCTCTTCTGCCATTTTCTTGCGGCATGCCAGCTGGTCCTTTTGTTGAGGGGTCAGCAGCGCCTCCATCTTGCTGCGTTTGTCTTTCTGCAGCGCTACGAGGCTGGCTTTGTATTCTCTCAAAGTGATGTTGTCTTTTTTGAAAAGTTCGGCTGACTTATCATGGTACTCCTTGTTGATGGCCATCAGCTGGCGGCGTTGTTCAGGCGTGTAGTGGACGCCTTCATGGCCGGGGCCAAAACCTCTGTGACTTCTTCCGGCGAAGCCATGTCTTTCTCCTCCATTGCCATCACGATGCCAGGCGCTGTCTCCGCCCCCGCGAGGACCCCAATGATGCATACCGCGATGAGTGGAGTCAGTGTTATTGCTGGTGGACTGAGCGTGGGCGATCCCGCATGTCAATAGGATCCCCGCCACGAGCAGGGAGTTTTTAAGGAGTTTTTGGGATTTTGAATTCATAATATGCGTTTTCAGTATAAGACACGCATATGAGGGGAATGTTTAACCTTTTGGGGGTATAAATACCGTGAAAATGGGGCTATTTACCGAAAAGGGAGAAGATCAATGATCCTTATTCGCCAGCTGTCCACAGGCGGCATCGATGTCTTTCCCACGGCTGCGGCGCAGGCGGGCGTTGACCCTGTTCTTCTCCAGATGGTTCATAAACCTATCGATGGCGTCGTCATCGGGCTTGGAGAAAAGCGCTGCCTCGATGGGGTTGTATTCAATAATATTCACAAGGTCGGCGGGCACCTGGCGGTAGATCTTTATCAGCTCGTCGGCATCCTGGCGGCTGTCATTGAAATCCTTAAAAAGAATATATTCAAAAGTGATCTCGTTCCCCGTCTGCTGATAAAAATGATTCAATGCATCCACAAGGGCCTTTATATTATTGGTCTCATTGATGGGCATTATCTCGTTGCGCTTGGCATCATTCGCGGCATGCAGGGAAAGGGCCAGCTTGAACTTGACCTTGTCATCACCCAGCTGATGGATCATCTTAGCGACACCAGCTGTGCTGACGGTGATACGACGGGGGCTCATGCCAAGCCCATCGGGAGCCGTGATCCGTTCGATGGCCTTTAATACATTACGGTAGTTCAGCAGGGGCTCACCCATACCCATAAAAACGATGTTGGAGAGCTTCTTTTCATAGACACGCTCCGACTGCTGATTGATCAGCACCACCTCATCATAGATCTCGTCGTAATCCAGATTGCGGCGACGCTGCATATATCCCGTTGCGCAGAATTTGCAGCTGAGGGAGCAGCCTATCTGGGAGGAGACGCAGGCCGTCTTCCGTTCGTCCGTAGGTATCAACACTCCTTCCACGAGATGATTGTCAAAAGTGCGGAATCGGCTTTTGATGGTGCCGTCAGCAGAATATTGGGTGGTATCGACCGTGAGCGCGGGGTAGGAGAAGTTGTCCTCCAGTAGCTGGCGAAGGTCCTTGCTGAGATTGGTCATGGACTGGAAACCCATGGCATGTTTTTGCCAGATCCATTCATAGACCTGCCGGGCCCTGAACTTCTTCTCTCCAAGGCTTTCAAAATATTGCTCTAACTCATTGAGAGTCAGGTGTCGTATGTTCTTCTTTTTCTCCACTGTCGGTATCATCGGACTGCAAAGGTACGACGGGATGGTCAATTCCTATAATCCAACGCCGGCTGACGATCGCCCAGCAGGGGGATGTATTTGAAATCCTGCCCGCGATCTTTTTCAAACTCCTCTTTTGCCTCTCTGACCAGGGTGGGCTGTGTCAGCAGGTCGATACCCATCAAGGTCATGGTCTTGGCAGCGACCATCATACCTTTTATACCGATCTCGGTACCGCCACAAGCCACTGCCTGCCAGCTATGTGGGGGTGTACCGGCTACCCAGGTGGCGGCGCCCAGCCCAACGGTAGGGACATTCCAGCTGACATCTCCCACATCGGAAGAAGCGGGGCCTTTTTCGACGGTGAGGGATAAGGGGGCGACCCTATTCACGGATGTGATGGGAGGGACTGAATAATTAAAAGTGGCCTGGATCTTTTTGGCAAACTCCGTCTCCCCGGGGGTATAGGTCACGCCGCCAACCTTTTCCAGGTCCTTCTGCATGGCCATTGAAAGGACCTTGTTGGGGAGTATGTCATAATCCCCGTCGATGATCTCATAATCCATGGTGGTGCCGGTGCCCAGGGCCGCCCCTTGCCCTGCTTTTACCATACGATCGAATAGCTGGCGGACGACGTCGCGGTCGTAATGGCGTACGAAATAATAAGACTCGGCGAAATCAGGGACCACATTCGGCGCCTTGCCGCCCTGTGTAATGACATAATGAACGCGCGCATCGGAAGGTATATGTTCGCGCATCATATTTACCATATAATCCATGCTCTCTACTGCATCCAGGGCAGAGCGGCCTTTGTCAGGAGCTGCGGCGGCGTGAGCAGACAGACCATGAAACCGGAATTTGGCGGATACCAATGCCAGTGAGGTAGAATAAGCGACAGCATTGTCACTGGCGGGATGCCAGTGGATGACCACATCGACATCTTTGAACAGGCCGGCGCGAACCATATACACTTTTCCGGCGCCGCCTTCTTCAGCGGGTGTTCCATAGAGACGGATAGTCCCCGGGAGATGATATTGTTCCATGATCTTTTTAAGCTCGATGGCAGTGGCTACCGAGGCAGTACCAAATAGATGATGACCACAGGCATGGCCTGCTACGCTGCCGATGGGCTTCTTCTCCGGAACGGAGTCCTGGGAGAGGCCAGGCAGCGCGTCGAATTCCGCCAGTATCCCGATGACCGGCTGTCCGCTGCCGTACGTAGCTATAAAGGCAGTAGGTATGCCTGCGACGCCAGCCTTTACGGTAAAACCATTGTCGGCCAGCGTCTTTTGATGGAGGGTCGAGCTTTGAGTCTCTTTGTAGCCCAATTCGGCAAATCCCCAGATCTGCAGGGCGATGTGTTTATATTGCTCGCGCCGGGACTGGAGGTCGTCCAGGGCCTGGTCCTTATATTTATCGATGGCGGCAGTGTTGATTTGGGCGTGTGTGGATGGAAGAGAGGTAAAGAAAAAATAAAAAATGCCGATAGCCGGCAGACTGAGTCGTCTCATGTGCAGTAGTTTATCCTACAATATAAGGAAATTAGGCTATTTTCAATGATAACACTTATGACAGACATTGAGCACGACAATAAGCCCGAGACATTCCCGCTTATGGCCCTGATTGGTAAAAGGGTGACGGATGTCCTTTCCGCAGCAAAATATGATGAAGAATATGCTCTTTATTTTGG
>Ga0105237_10006733_pt1 | contig 12692 bp, 12 predicted proteins | sample KBSC24metaG_FD_81520 | JGI IMG/M metagenome (GOLD analysis project Ga0105237, IMG submission 81520) | Corn rhizosphere microbial communities from Kellogg Biological Station, Michigan, USA - KBS C2-4 metaG | ecosystem: Host-associated > Plants > Roots > Rhizosphere > Soil | place: Michigan, USA...
GCGCCGGGCCGAAGACGAACACGAGCTCTTGCGCGGTCGCCTCGAGCCCGTAGAGCACCGGCACTTGCTCCGGCGGGAACAGCCGCGGCCACAACCCGCGGACGATCGCGATGACGGGCGGCTGGCTGATTCCAGCGGCCACCGCGCACGCGAGCACGCCGGCGTACGGGCCATTGGCGGCAACCGCTAGTCCGATCATCGCGGCGCAGTAACCGCACGCCATCGGCACCAGCACGCGACGCAACCCGATCCAGGCGCACAGCCGGGTCGACACCGGAGCGCACGCGCCGATGACCGCGACGTAGGTCCCGACGACGACGCCGGCGTGGCCGTAACCATGGCGCGGCGACACGAGCAACAGGATCGACAAGCTCGCCATCCCGATCGGCGAGCGCGCGACGAGAGTGAGGGCCACCAGTCGCGCGATCCCCGGGGTGCGCAGCACCTCGCGGTAACGACTGAAGGCCATGCCCCCACCATGCCTTACGGCGCCGTCAGTTCGACACCGGTTTACCGGACGCGGCTTTCGTCCTGTCTGCGTTTCGCGTCCGCCGCGGCGAGGTGTTCGTCGTACTTCGCCGCCGGCCACACGACGACGCCGTCCGCGTCGGCGACGACTAGATCACCGTCGCGTACGACGACCCCGCCGATCGTCACCTGGCCGCCGATCGAGCCGACGCCGTCTTTGCGACTCGCGACCGGCGTCACGCCGCGCGCCCACACCGGCAGGCCGAGCTCGGCGACCGCGCGCGAGTCGCGGATGAGCCCGTCGGTCACGACCCCGGCGACGCCAGCGGCGAGCAGATCGGCCGCGACGAGGTCGCCGAGGATCGCCGTACGCGACTCGCCGGCGCCCGCGACGACGACGACAACGCCGGGCTGCGTGACCGCGCCGGGCACGCCGCGCATCGGCGTGTTGTCGTCCAGCCCGACCGCGACGACCAACGCGGGCCCGGCGACGGTCGCGGCCGGCGACAACGCGTGAATCCACGGCGGCAACGCACCTCGGCCAGCAGCGCCGTCAGCGGCCAGGGTGCTCGAAAGCCAATCCGGTACGTCGACCACCGGCATATCTTTGCGCGCCGACTTGTCAGCACGTCACGTGGCTATAGCCACGCCAGCTGCTGACAAGTCGCGGGTCAGGTGCAACTGTCGGCGAGGTTCTGCAGATCGGTCAGCGAGAGCTTGGCGCCGCTGGTCAAGACGATCGCGCTGCCACGGTTGGCCCAGGTCAAGTAGCTATGCACCAGAACGGCTTCGTTGCCGACCTTTCGCACCGTCGCCTCGTATCCGTAGGCGACTTGCCCTTGCGCGGTCAGTTGTTGCGGCGTCACGAGCGAGTTCCCCGTGATCGGGCCGACGCTAAGACCGTCGTCTGGCGGAGACACGTACAACGCCGTGTCGCCGTCGTTGAGCAACATGACGACGGACCCGCTGTCTTGCAAGTAGTAGGCGCCGTGACCGGGGCAGTCAGGAACGTAGAGCCCACCACCAGCGGCGCTCGCCTCGGCCGCGGTCGCGAACGGCCGGCCGGTCGTCGGATCCTTGCCCCCGAGGCCGATGACGCCGGGCAGGCACGCGCCGGGAACCGTCACACAGCGGTCGTAACTCCCCTGGTCCGCGATGCCCAGATGAGATGACGGTCGCGTCGCCGACAACGCGACACCGGTGACCCCGGCCGCAACACACACACTCGCGACGCACCAACTCGCAATCGCTGCGCGCCGGCGGCGGCGTGACCGCACGCCGCGGGTCAGCACCACTTCCAGTTCGCCGTCGTACGGACTCGGCAGATCGTCGAGGAGTTGCTCGCGGAGCAGCGTCGCGTCATCGATCATGTCGGCTCTCCTCCAGCCTCGAGGCGAAGGGCGGCAAGCGCCTTGTGCAAGTAGCTCTTGACCGAGCCCTGACTCAGCCCGAGCAGATCGGCGGTTTGCTGCTCGGAGAGATCGAGCACCAGCCGCGCGGCCACGACTTCGCGTTGCCGGCGCGGCAACGACGACAGCAACCGCGCGACGTCGTCCGGCTCCGCGCTCGCCGTGCCCGGCTCGGTCATGTCGGCGGGCGCGGTCGGCGTCTCGTGGCTGCGACGGCGGGTGTTCCGGCCGGCCCTCGTGCGGGCCGCGTTCAACACCGCGCTGCGCAGATAAGCCTCGGCAGTCGATGCGTCGCGCAGCACCCGTGGCCGGGCGAACACTTTGACGAAAGCGTCGTGCACGGCCTCGCGCGCGTCGGAGTCGTCGACCGCGTTCACCACTTGCACCAACCGGACCAATCGTCCGTACTGCGCGTAGAACAGCGCCATGAGCGCGTCGCGGTCAGACGGCGGCGCGGCGTGGCCGGCGGTCTCCCCCACACTGACCTCGGCCACGACGCACCCCATGCACAACAGACCTTTTGACCAGCCGGCAAGGTTGCCCGCTACCGCGACATTCTCGTCGGTCACGAGACGATGGTCGGGTGACACGGGAACGCGGGTGACAGAGGACGTCGGGGTCGGGCCGCATCCGAAACCGTGGCCGGACGACCCGCGGCTGGATCCCGAATTGCTCGAGCACGGCGACCGGCGCAACGTCGTCGACGACTACCGCTACTGGCGCCGCGAGGCGATCGTGGCCGATCTCGATGTGCGGCGGCACCCGTTCCACGTCGCGATCGAGAACTGGCAGCACGACTTCAACATCGGCGCGATCGTCCGCAACGCCAACGCGTTTCTCGCAGCCGAGGTGCACATCATCGGTCGCCGTCGCTGGAACCGTCGCGGCGCCATGGTCACGGATCGCTATCAGCACGTCCGGCATCACGACGACATCGCCGTGTTCACGTCGTGGGCCGCTGACGCCGGCCTGCCGGTCATCGGGATCGACAACGTTCCCGGCTCGCGTTGCCTTGCGGATGCAACGCTCCCCCGCGCGTGCGTGTTCGTCTTCGGTCAAGAAGGACCGGGGCTTTCCGCCGCCGCGACACAAGTGTGCGAGACGGTGCTCTACATCCCGCAGTTTGGATCAACACGGTCGATCAACGCGGGCGTCGCGTCCGGCATCGCGATGTACGAGTGGGTCCGCCAGCACGCGCACACCGACGCGGGTTCGTGATCATGGCGTTTCACCCTGTGTTTCGCCATGATCACGGCCAAAAAGGGGCTAAAACGCCATGATCACGAACCGAGGGCGCCGGGTCGGCTAGCGGCGGCGGGCGTCGTAGTCCTTCAGGGCGGCTTCGGCCGCTTCGAGCTCGGCGCGCAACGCCGCCGCCCGCTCCTCGACCACCGACCGGCACGACTCGATCGTTTCGGTCAGCGCCTCGCGGACGGCGCCGTCCTCGACAAGGTCGGCGAATGCCTTGACCGCGCCAGGCCGGACCGCGACCGCCTTCGACACCCGCCGCGCGCCGCGCGACGCTTCGACCGTCCAGTCGCCGTCGTTGAACCGCAACGTCACGACGAGCGCCGGCAATGTCTTGCGCTTCGCGGCCGTCGGGCGCCTCGTCGGCGCCGCCCGCTTCGCCGGCGCCGTCGCCTTCTTTGCCGGCGGAGCCGTCCTCTTCGGCGGCGCAGCTTTCTTTGCGGACCGGGCCGGAGCCGCCGACGCCTTCTTGGCGGGCGCCGGCGGCGCCGCAGCAGCCTTCGCCGGCCGCCCACCGCGGCTGCCGACCGCCAGCTCACTCGGCGCGAACGGCACCTCGTCGCGACCCAGCCGTACGACGATGAACTCGCCGTCCGACGGGTTGCCGATCCGCACGACGTTGCCGCGCGTCCCGGCCGGCACCGCCGCGGACGCGGTCCGGACCACGACCCGAGGCTTCTCGCCGGCCGAAAGCCGCGCCCGCAGGTCGCCGACGTCGCTGTCGGTGAGCGCGGGCGGGCCGGCCGGGGCCTTCTTCCGTGGTGGCACGGCGAAAGACTACGACCGCAGGCACACGTCACGCCCAGCCCGGTGCCTCGTTAGTCAAATCGTGAACCGCGCCCTCGCCCTGACCGCAACGATTGCCGTCGCGACGTGCGCCGTCGCCGCCTCGACCGCGACCGCCGCGCCCGCGCCCAAGAAGGGCGCCGTCGTCTGCGCCGGCGACCCCTCGATCGCGCACCGGCTCGACCTCACCGTCGCCGGCACGAAGACCTTCGGGTTCTACGCCGTCCCGCGGGGCAAGGCCAAGGGCATCGTCGTGTTCGACCACGGTTACGGCCACACGGCGTACTCCTGGGTGCAGCACGTCAAGCAGGTCGCCGCCCGCGACGGCGTCATCGCGATCGCGATGGACTACCGGTTCCAGCACGACTCGCCGCCGGCGAAAGGCGAGACCTTGCCGAGCTCGCGCGGCTGGCGGGTCAGCGAAGGCGCGCAAGACTCGATCGCCGCCGCGCAGCTGTTCGACCGCAGCTGCCGCACCGGCGGCGTCAACACGATCTACGGCGTCAGCATGGGCGGCAACACCAGCGGCCTCGTCGTCGCCGCGAAGCCGACCCGCGCCGACGGCAAGCCGTTGTTCGACTACTGGTTCGCGATCGAGCCGGCCGTCAACGTCACAGAGACCTGGGCCGAAGCGACCGCTGTGGCGAAGTCCGGCAACACGTTCGCGGTCAACGCGGCCGCCGACATCGAGGAAGAGACCGGCGGCACTCCGGTGACCGCGACGTCGGCGTACGAGTCGCGCACCGTCGTCGCGCGCATCTCCGACATCGCCGCGGCCGGCCTCAAGGGCGTCGCGGTCGTCCAAGGCGTCGACGACGGCTTGGTGCCGTACAACCAGACTCGCGAGCTCGTCACGGAACTTCGCGCGAACCGGATCCCGACCTACGACGCCACCGTGCTCACCCGCGGCGCCGGCGAAGCCGGCACGACGCTGTCGGGCAACGTGCTCGGCGAAGCCGGCCAGGAGTCGCCGCTCGCCGGCCATGCCTCGGAGGTCAGCAACACGCAGCTCGTCGGCGTCACCGGGTTCAACCTGCTCGACGAGCTCTACAGCGACAAGACAGCGCCGGGGTGCGCCGACTCGGTCGTCGACGGCGACACGCAGTCGTCGTTCACCGCCTCCTGCTGAGTCCGCGCCTGGGTCAGCGCGCGTCGCTCGCGATCCGCGTCGGCGGCCGTCTCGGCGGCATCGCTTCGGTCGACCATCGACGCGGCCCGGACCACAGCGCCGGCACCGCGTCGGTCGCCCACGCGAGCGAATACGCCAGCGACTCGTAGTTGACCCGCCAGCCGCGAAAGTGCGGCCACGCGTCCTCGGCCGACCGTTCGATCGGGAAGCCGACTTCTTCGAGCCGCGCCACTCCTTGCCGGAACTCGTCGTAGGTCAACGTCAGCGGCTGATCCGGATCCGGGTCGAAGTCGACCGGCAGCCCCAGCGCGACGCCGATCTGGCGCAACGCGGTGAAGCCCATCCGCAGGCACTGCCGCGTCTCGTACCGCTCCTGACTCGGGCACAACGACAGATGCATCGCGGCCGAGTCGAGCACCGCGAGCAAGCCGACCAGCCACGACGACAGCGGTTGCGGCGAACGGAAGCGCACCAGCACCGGATAGTTCGCGTGACTCTCCGCGACATCCGCGGCCCAACGCTCCCAGCCGGCGTAGAAGTCGGGCAGGTCGTCGGTCCGCGTGCGCACGCCGTACCGGGTCCGCGCGAGCAACTCGGGTCCCCACGCCGGCGTGCCCGCCCGGGCGCCGAGCAGGGTGATCTCAGTCTCACGCCGGTTGAACGCGGAGTACAGCGACGGCAGGTACGCGATCTGCACCGCGACGACGACCAGCCCGGCCAGCGCGGCGAGCGCGTCGAGCGCCGTCGGCCCCGCGCGTTGCGTCGACGCGAAACCCAGGGTGAGCATCGAGCTCGCCGCTTCGCGGAACGACTCGCCGATGTCGTGCGTCCACGGCCACAACTGCAACGCGAACGCCACGAGGTACGACGTCAGCCACGCGACCAGGACCGCGACGAGATAGGCCGCCGCCTGCCCGGCGAGGACTTCGTCGCGCGTCTCGTAGGTCTGGCATCGACGGGTCAGGGTCACGAAGACGCGATCGACGAAGCGGTCGACGGCGCGGGCCAGCCCGCCGGGTCGCGACCGCGGGATCACGAGATTCCGGACGACGCTCGCGGTCGTGAGCAGCGCGAGCAGCAGCCCCACCACCGCGCCGACGACCCGGACCATCTGCACCGCGACAGTCTGACGGCCGCGCCGATCACCGATGTCAGCGCGGGGTCATCGCACCGGTCAGCCGGTGTAGCCGCGGACCAAGACGAGCACCTTCTGCATGGCGGCCATCGCGGTCGACGTGCTCGCGTCGCCGTTCGTGAGGATCGAGAAGGTGACGGCGCGACCGGCGCCGTCGGTCGTGTAACCCGCGAGGCATTTCACCCCGTCGAGCGTGCCGGTCTTCGCCCAGACTTTGCCGGCCGTCGCGGTCGCGCATAGGTCGTGTTCGAGCGTGCCGGTGCGGCACGCGACCGGAAGGCTGCCGCGCAACAGCGTTGCCGCGGTCGACTTCGCGGCGTACAGCAAGAGCGCAGTCTCGGCGCGCGTCGTCGTGACGTCGTAGAGCGACAAGCCGGACCCGTCGGTCGCGGAAGTGTTCGTGACGCCGGCCGCGTCGCTGGTCGCGGTCACCGCCGAGCGCCCTTCGATGCTCAGCAATTGTTCGGCGTAGAAGTTGACCGAGTAGAGCAACGTGGTCGCGACGATCGACGCCATCGTCGCCGAGCTGTGACTGGTGAACTGGCGCGGCATGCTGAGATGCCGTTCGACCGCGGTCGATCCGAGGATGCCGACGCCGGCGGCCTTGAGCCGCACGCGCAGGTACGCGAGATTGCCGGCGGTCGGCGCGGCGAGATAACTCGACGACGAGCTGATCCGGTCGCCGCCGATCGGGAACGGCGAGAGCGGCGCGACATCCGACGGGACGTACGACGATTTCCAGCCGCTGCGGACTCGGGTGGTCGGCAGGCTGCCGATGTCGAGCACCAACCGGCCGGTGACCTTGCGCACGCCCGCGTCGTGCAACCGCTGTGCGAGGCGGGCGACGTCCGGCCCGGACAGTGTCGGATCGCCGGAGCTGCGGACGATCAGATCGGCATGCAGGACGCCGAGGCTCGGGCCTTTCGTCGAGCCGATGGCGGTGACGAGATGCCGGCTCGGCTGGTTGAGCAACACCGGCAACGTGGTGAACAGCTTTTCCGTCGACGCCGGCCGCAGCCCGGTCGCGCCGGCGACGTCGACGACGCGGCCCTTGCCGGCGATGTCGATGACGACCGACCACGCACGTGCCGTCGACGTCGCCATGCGCGCCCGGACTCCGCTGGTGAGCGACGCGTCGAGTCCGGTCGCGGTCCGCGGCTGCGCCGCGCTCGTCGTCGTCGTTGTTGTCGATGATGTCGTGGCCGTTCGGGGCGCCGCCGCGGCCGTGCCGGAGGTGTACGTGCCCACGTCGGCGGGGCGAGCGATGCTGCCGGAGCCGCTCACCGCGTTCGCGGCCGGCACGGCGGCGAACGCGACGAACCCGCCGATCAGCGCGACGGCGAGGCGGCGGGGTGGGCGCATGGACGGATTCTCGGCTGGCCGGGCCGGCAAGTTCAGCCGATTCGCCCGAATGTCACCTGTGAGTCTTGTCGGAATGCCCGGTGAGAATGAGCACCGTGCTCATGCTTGCCGAGGTCGTCGCCGCGTCGGCCGACGTCGGCGCGACGGGCAGCCGGACGGCGAAGGCCGAGCGGGTCGCGGCGCTGCTTCGCCACGCCGGGCCCGACGAGGCGGCTGTGGTCGTGCCGTGGTTGTCCGGCGAGTTGCGGCAGCGGCGTACCGGCGTCGGCTATGCGACGTTGCGCGATGCGCCCGCCCCGGCGGCGGCGCCGAGCTTGTCGGTCCGCCAGGTCGATGGCGCGTTCGCGACGCTGGCGACGGTCGCCGGCGCCGGCGCGGCCGCCGAACGCCGGCGCATCGTCAACGACATTTGGTCGCGCGCGACCGCGGCCGAGCAGCAGTTCCTGGTCGGGCTCGTCTCCGGCGAGCTGCGGCAGGGCGCGCTCGAAGGCGTGATGGTCGAGGCGGTCGCGCGGGCGACCGACGTGCCGGTCGCCGACGTACGGCGGGCGGCGATGTTGTGTGGCGCGGTCGCGCCGGTGGCCGAGGCGGCAATGCGCGGCGGCGTCGCGGCGCTCGGCGAGTTCCGGTTGCAGGTCGGCCGGCCGGTGCAACCGATGCTCGCCGGGACAGCGACGTCGGTCGACGACGCGATGACCAAGCTCGGCACGGCCGCGCTCGACTGGAAGCTCGACGGCATCCGCGCGCAGCTGCACAAGGACGGCGACGACATCGCTGTGTTCACCCGGTCGCTCGACGACGTGACCGCGCGGGCGCCCGAGATCGTCGCGCTTGTGGCTGCGTTTCCGGCCCGCACGTTGGTGCTCGACGGCGAGGCGATCGCGTTGCGCGACGACGGCCGGCCGCGGCCGTTTCAGGAGACCGGCGCGCGGGCGGCGACCCGCACGACCGGCGCCCCGACGCCGTTGTCGTTGTTCGTGTTCGACGTGTTGCACGCCGACGGCGCCGACACTCTCGACTTGCCGCTGTCGGAACGGCGTGCGGTCCTGGCAGACGTCGTGCCACCAGAGCATCGAGTGCCCAGCATCGTGACCGCGTCGGCGGCCGAGGCGGCGGCGTTCTTCGACGAGACCGTACGGCGCGGGCACGAAGGCGTCGTCGCGAAGTCGTTGACTGCGCCCTATGAAGCCGGGCGCCGCGGCGCGGGCTGGCTCAAGGTCAAGCCCGTGCACACGCTCGACCTCGTCGTGCTCGCGGCCGAGTGGGGACACGGCCGGCGGCGCGGCTGGCTGTCCAACCTGCACCTCGGCGCGCGCGATCCGGCGACCGGCGGCTTCGTGATGCTGGGCAAGACGTTCAAGGGCATGACCGACGAGCTGCTGCGCTGGCAGACGGCGGAATTGCTCGCCCGCGAGGTGGAGCGCAACGACTGGCAGGTGTTCGTCCGGCCCGAGCTCGTCGTCGAGATCGCGTTCGACGGCGTGCAGCGATCGACCCGGTATCCCGGCGGCGTTGCGCTGCGGTTCGCCCGTGTGTTGCGCTACCGCGACGACAAGACGGCAGCCGAAGCCGACACGATCGACACGGTACGCACGTTCGCCTAGTTGAGTAACGTTGCGTATCAGCAGCGGGGCCGCGCTGACACACAACGCCACAGTCGACGATGGAGATTGTCGGAGGGGTCGATTAGCCTACCGACGGACACAGCCATACATTGACTGGCCTATGTAGCCCAGCTGATTGCGAGGGACCGGGGAACGTGCTGACGACGCGCTATCTGTTGTCGACCAAGAATGTCGATGCGATCTTTGACAAGATCATCGGCGGAATCGCCCCCGAAAAGTTCAATATCGAACACCTGAAGGCGCTTGGCTTCGCCAGTAGTCATGATCGAGCGATAGTGCCCCTACTTAAAGATCTAGGTTTTCTGACGCCCGACGGGACCCCGACGGCCCGGTATCACGCATATCGCGATAGGTCCAAGTCGAAATCCGTAATGGCCGAAGCGATTCGTGACGCCTACTCGGATGTTTTTCATCTCAACGAGAAGCCTACCCTCGCGGATCGACCTTCTGTCGAGGGGCTCTTCAAGTCCAAACTGAACTCGTCGGATCGGGTCGCACAGATTCAGGCGATGACCTTCTACGCACTTCTGGCACGCGCCGACCTGAATACGGCAACCCCTACGACGTCGCCCCTTCCCGACCAAATCGTGCGCGATGAGATTCGGCACGACTCCGAGTTATCGCCTGAACAAGAAGGAACGACGGCCCGACGGTCACTTCCGACACAATTTCACTACACGATCCAAGTCCACCTGCCGGCCACCAAGGACTTAGAGGTTTACAACGCGATCTTCCGATCGTTGCGCGAGAACCTCCTCGCATGACTGAAGCCGGCGACGAGCTCAGAAGCTGGCTGTTCCGCAGCCTGATGTTCGAGGCGGAGGCAGAGACCTTCCGTCAGGCCGGCGTTCGTATAGGTCTGGATGATGGGTCCGTCGAAGAGAATCTGCTTCACGAGACTTTGGCTCCGTTCTCGATAGCAGTACGGAACGAAGCACTCCGAATGTCCCGACTCTACGCGGTAATTTACTGCTTCGAAGTCTCTGTTCGTGACCTGATTCGATCACGCATGGGCGATTCGGACGCAGCGTGGTGGGAGAGCACGCGGGTACCACGGAAGGTCCGGGACACGGCCGCGAGCCGACAGAAGGACGCAGAGAGCAACTCATGGCTGGAGGGCCAAAGTCGTGACGTGCTCGGGTTCGTCGACTTTGGGGGTCTCACGGACATCATCGTCAATAATTGGGCCGACTTCGAAGACTTGATTCCCTCCCAGCATTGGCTCAAGCAGCGTCTAGATGAACTTGAGCGCGCGCGCAACTACATTGCGCATAATCGGATGCTCACACCAGCAGAATTCGCGCGGCTTGAGATGTACGTTGGCGACTGGAATCGACAGGTCGGACTGTAACCGCACACAACTGTCGCGGCGCCGCGGCAGCTTACGCGGGGGTGAATGAGTCCCAAACGTGCATGATCGCCGGCCATACGGGACCAACGGCTCAGCCGCCAAGGAGGCCGAGCAGCTGGCCGAGCTCGTCGCCGGAGTTGTTCGGGACGATGTAGCCCTCTTGGCTCTCGATCTCGTCGATGTGGTCGAGCACATCTTCGGCAGTCGGGTGCCGGTCCTTGCCGGAATACCAGCCCTTGCACAGCCCGACGAAGATGCGCGCGTAACGGCCGCCCGCGGCCGAGAACACCTCGTGCGTGAACGTGCACTGCTCCGACGCGAGGAACACGACCATCGGCGTGACGCCTTCGGGGTCGAGCACCTTCGCGAAGTCGCCGAGCAGCTCCTCGGTCATCCGGGTGCGCGCGACCGGCGCGATGCAGTTGGACAGGATGTTGTTCTTCGCGCCTTCGATCGCGAGCACGTTGGACAGCCCGACGAGGCCCATCTTCGCGGCGCCGTAATTGGCCTGCCCGAAGTTGCCGAAGATGCCGGAGTTGGACGACGTGTGCACGAACCGGCCGTAGTTGTTTTCCTTCATCACCTTGAACGCCGGCTGCGAGACGTAGAACGCGCCCTTGAGGTGCACGTCGAGCACGAGGTGCAGGTCTTCCCACGTCATTTTCGCGAACGACTTGTCGCGCAAGATGCCCGCGTTGTTGATGACGATGTCGACCTTGCCGAACGCGTCCACGGCGGTCTTCACGATGTTCTCGCCACCTTCGGGCGTCGACACCGAGTCGTAGTTGGGCACCGCCTCGCCGCCGGCGGCCTTGATCTCGTCGACGACCTTCTGCGCCGCTGCGTCGCTGCCACCTTGGCCGTCGACCGACCCGCCGAGGTCGTTGACGACGACCTTCGCGCCGCGACGGGCGAGGTCGAGGGCGTACGTGCGGCCCAAGCCGCCACCCGCACCGGTGACGATCGCAACCCGGCCGTCGAAGGAGATCTCGGACACGTGCACTCCTGGCAGTCATGGGGCCGATTCAGCCCCGGCTTAGAACGGCATTCTGCCCGGTTGCCCAGCACGGCATGTGCACCGGGTCGCCGCGATGGCAGACTGCGCGCATGTCCGCCAACGCGCGCGCCGACGCGCTGCTGCGACGGCTCGCCGAGCCCGGGCCGCGGTTCCACGCGATGTGGTCGCTCGCCTACGCGACTCAGTCGGTGTCGGCGTGGCTGGTCTGGCGCGCCGACGCCTCGCACGGCGAGTACGACGTGCCCGCGTTCACGGCGTACGGCGCGCAGCTCGGCCTGTCCGTCGCGTGGGCGATGTGGTACTTCGGCTTTCGCAAGCCGGCGATCGCGCTCGTCAACGCCTGCGTCCTCTGGATCGCGGTCGCGGTGACCGTCGTCGAGTTCGCCCGCCGGCACCGCTGGGCGGCGATGCTGTTCCTGCCCTACCTGCTCTGGGCGACGTACGCGACCGTCGTCAACGCGGCTACCTGGTGGAGCTCGCGGTGGGACGCACCCTAAGCGAGCCGCTCGTCGAGCGCATGCGCTCTTACGGGACGACCATCTTCGCCGAGATGACCGCGCTCGCGCAGCAGACGGGCGCGGTCAACCTCGGCCAAGGCTTTCCCGACACCGACGGCCCGAACGCGATGCTCGAGCAAGCCGTCGACGCGATCCGCGGCGGGCTCAACCAGTACCCGCCCGGCCCCGGCCTGCCGCCGTTGCGGCAAGCGATCGCCGCGCACCGCAAGGCGAGATACGGCTTGGCGTACAACCCCGACACCGAGATCCTCGTGACCGTCGGCGCGACCGAGGCGATCAGCGCCGCGATCCTCGCGCTCTGCGAAGCCGGCGACGAAGTCGTGATGCTCGAGCCCTATTACGACTCGTACTCCGCCGCCGTCGCGCTCGCCGGCGCGGTCCGCCGTCCGGTCCCGCTCCGGCCGGTCACGTCGACCGGCCGATTTGCCTTTGATCCCAACGATTTGCGCGCGGCCGTGACTCCGCGCACCCGCGTGTTGCTGCTCAACTCGCCGCACAACCCGACCGGCACCGCGTTGACCGTCGACGAGCTGCAGGCCGTCGCGGACATCGCGATCGAGCACGATCTCATCGTCGTCACCGACGAGGTCTACGAGCACTTGACGTTCGACGACGTCGTGCACGTGCCGATCGCGACGTTGCC
>Ga0105237_10006736_pt1 | contig 12690 bp, 12 predicted proteins | sample KBSC24metaG_FD_81520 | JGI IMG/M metagenome (GOLD analysis project Ga0105237, IMG submission 81520) | Corn rhizosphere microbial communities from Kellogg Biological Station, Michigan, USA - KBS C2-4 metaG | ecosystem: Host-associated > Plants > Roots > Rhizosphere > Soil | place: Michigan, USA...
TAAATTCAGTGTGTTACCGAGCCGCGACCGCGAGGGAGCGGTTTCACATTCCATATGACCGACCAGCCTCCGATCATTTCGGCGCGCGATCTGCGCGTGAGCTACGGGGAGCGAGAGGTACTTCACGGCCTGACGTTCGATGTGCGGCGCGGCGAGACGATGGTGCTGATGGGCGGTTCCGGCTCGGGCAAGAGCACCACGCTGCGAACGCTGGTGGGGCTCGAGAAGGCTTCGTCGGGGCATGTGTTGATCAACGGACAGGATATTTCCACCGCGAGTACCCGTCAGAGGGACGCAATTCGCAAGCGCATCGGCCTGGCTTTCCAGGGTGGAGCGTTGATTGGATCGCTGACGGTAGGCGAGAACATTGCGCTGCCGCTGCACGAGCACACGATGCTTGAATCCAGCACGATCGAGGTGATGGTGCGAATCAAGTTGGAACAGGTCGGTCTGAGCGGTTTCGAAAACTACAGCCCCGCGCAACTCAGCGGAGGCATGCGGAAGCGCGCCGCGTTCGCAAGGGCGATTGCGCTCGATCCCGAGATTCTATTCTTCGACGAACCCTCGGCAGGCTTGGATCCGATTACAGCGGCGGGAATCGACGAGCTGATCCTCAGCCTGAAGAAGGCGTACGGGATCACGATGGTGGTGGTGACGCACGAACTGGCGAGTGCATTCCTGATTGCCGATCGCATCGTGCTGATCGATCATGGCAATATTGCGGCGATGGGTTCGGCGGAGGAAGTGAGGAGCAGCCAGCATCCCCGAGTGCGGCAGTTTCTGGATCGGATTGCGGATTCCACGCAGGACGACGATGTAGATCATCTCCGCATCTACACGGAAGGGATCAGGTAAAGCGATGGACGCGGTGCGCGAGCGAACGCTGGTGGGGGCATTCGTGCTGATAGCCGGAGCCTTGTTGTTGGGGACCACGGTTGTGCTTTCCGGCGGACTGAGCGGGGCGACCGTGTCGCATCGGGCGTACTTCAAGTTCGCAGGCGGTGTGCAGTCCGGCGCGCCGGTACGGTATGGCGGCATGACGGTGGGGAAGGTGCAGAGGGTCCGCGTCGATCCAGGGGACACGACCCGAATCGAAATCGATCTTACGGTGAATCGCGATGCACCGATTAAGACCGACAGCATCGCAAAGATCTCGACGCTGGGTCCACTGACGGATAACTATATCGAGATCACGACTGGCAGCCAGCAAGCGGCACTGCTGCCGCCGGATTCGCCCATGCAATCGATGGAGGCTTTCGGGCTGCCACAGTTAGGCGACGCGGCGCAGGCCTTGATGCCGGACGTGCAGAAGGCAATCCAGAAACTGAATACGAGTCTGGACGGGTTGCAATTGACGTTGACGCGCGCCAACGATCTGCTGAACGATCGCAATCGGGCACAGATCGCAGGGACCATCAGCGGCCTCAATGGATTGGTTGCCGAGGTTCGCCCGAAAGCGAATCAATCGCTCGACCAGCTCAACGGGATGCTGACAGAGACGCGTCCCAAAGTGGCGGCCAGCCTGAGCAACGTGCAGGACTTGACGACCAAGATGACGCCGCTGCTGGATTCCCTGAACGTCACCATCGCTCGCGCCAACGATACCTTGGGACATCTGGACGGAATGCTTACGGAAAACCGGCCGGACATTCGCGCCGTGGTGACGGGGCTGCGCGATACGTTGGCGAAGTCTAACGGGCTGTTGGGCCAGTTGAACCAGACCTTCGATCAGAACTCCGGGAACATCGACGAACTGCTGGAGAACCTCCGGCTGACGACCGAGAATCTGCGGGCACTGACGGAGACGCTGTCGCGATCTCCGGCGAGCTTGATTCGCGGCATCAGAGTGCCGGACCGAAAGCCGGGGGATATTCAGAAATGAAGCTGCGCATATTAGGACCGGTTGTGCTGGCGAGCGTGGCGGCGATCGCGTGCGTCTCGTCGAAGCCGGTGCACTACTACACGCTGGGACGTGTCGTGCCGCCTGCCAATCAGTCGAAGGCGGACGGACAGGTTCTGTTGGTAGGCACGTTCGCTACTCCCGAGGCGCTACAGGATGGCCGCATTCGCTACAAGCGCGGGTCCAACGAGACGGGCGCGTACGAGTTTCATCGATGGACGGAACGTCCCGGAACGATGGTCCGCGACGAGTTAATTCGTGTGCTGCGCCACTCCGGAAAATATCAACGCGTGCTGGTGGCGGGCAGTGCGACGAACGGCGACTATCTGGTGCGCGGCAAACTGGAAGAGTTCGAAGAGGTGGATGCGGCGACCATCCAAACCAGGATCTCGCTTTATGTCGAAGTGCTGGACCGCAAGACCAATCAGAATGTCTGGGAGCACACGATAGCGAGAGAGGAGCCCGTGAACGGCAAGACAGTACCGGAAGTCGTGCAGTCATTGGACCGGAACTTGCAGCATGTGGTGAGCGAGGCGGCGGACGGGATCGATCAGTTTCTGTCGACGCGCCATTGACGCCGCGTTCTGTGGCAGGGGTGAAAACCACTCTGCCCAGCCAGCTTCCGGAATGGACAGGCGAAAGTGCCTGGCCCACAACAAAGCAGTCGTGCCTGCCGGCGTGTAGTACGCACTTTCTTGGACTGCACTCTCCTAGCGCGTGACGTTGGTGTACAGTCTTATTTGTGCCTGAATTTGTTATCGAGCGCGAGATTCCCGGCGCCGGATCCATGTCCGACTCGGAGATTCGCGACGTTTCGTTGCGTTCCCTAAAGACGTTGAAGGAAATGGGGCCGCAGATTCATTGGGTCCACAGCTATGTCACCGAAGACAAGCTGTATTGCGTGTACCTGGCGCCTGATGAGGACTCGATTCGCGAGCACGCACGCCGAGTCGGAATTCCTGCTGATCGGATCGCTGCGGTGCGGCGAATGCTGGATCCGGAAAAACTTTCGTAGCGAGAAACACCACTCCCTGGCGGTCGAGGTTCGGTAGCTAAGCGGTCAGGGCCTTGTCGAGAGGCGCTAGCGCCAGCTGGATTGCGTTTTGCAGACTCATAGTGCTGCCGCGGGTCCAGGCAAGCTTACCCTCAGTGCCACTGAGCGCTTTCCATGCGGGCAGCAGGGTCTGATCGAGTTTGGATTGCTCCGCGACGTGCTGGGTAGCGTTGACCGACTGGCGCAGGTGAGTTGCCGCAGCGGCGAGTTCGAGTGCGCGGGTGGGGTGGCCTTGCGACAAGGCAAGGTATGCCGCACTTTCGAGCGCGCGTGCGATGCCTCGACGGTTTCCGAGGCACGCCAGGATGTCCAGTGCTTCAGTGGATGCCGCGTGTCCCGCCAGATAGTCTCCCTGTGCGGCGGCAACGAAGGCCAGGTCCGTAAGGGATCGCGCCGAGCCCCACGGATCGCCGGCTTCGCGGAACGTAGATAGTGCGCGTTGATAGAGCTCCCGTGCGGTTGCCCAGTCGCCTTGTGCTCGCGCGATGTCGCCTTGCTGGTTAATCGCCCAGGCCGCGCCGGTGGGATCGCCAAGCTCTTCGAAAATCGAGACCGCTTCACCGAGAGCCCATTGGGCGCGGGCGTAGTCACCCCGTATCCTGACGACATTGGCGAGGTTGTGGAGGCAGCGCGCGATAGCCGGCCGATCGGGCAGCAGACGCCAACAGGCGAGGCTACGTTCAAAATTTGCCTGCGACGCGGCGTAGTCGCCGCGATCGCGCGCAGCGACTGCCAGGGCGTTCAAGGAAACTGCGGTGCCCCATTCATCGCCCAACTCTTCGTAAAGAGACAGGCTCTGTTCCAGGTAACTTTGGGCTGCCGGATAGTCGCCTTGCGAGGTAGCCAGGGCGCCGAGAAACTGAGTCAGCTTGGCGCGTTTTGGCAGATGTTCGCTGCCGGCCAGGCGCAGTACGGCTTCGATGCGGATGCGGCCCTCGGTCAGGTGCTCGCGCATATCCCAGTACCGGAACGACGCCACACAGAGGCGCAGGGCCCAATCCAAATTCTTCGTCTGGAGCAGCCAGTCGTGCGCGGAACGGTGATTATCGACGTCGGCGTCGTACTGCTCTAGCCAACGAGCCCGGTCGTCGCTGCTCAGCTCGGGATTTCCTTCTTCCGCCAGCACCAGGCAGTACGCTGCATGAGCCCGCCGCGTGTTCGCTTCTTCACCGCATTCGGTGAGGCGTTCGTGAGCGTACTCACGCATGGTTTCGAGCATTGCGAAACGCGGTTCGGCCTCCGTTCGATCCGTACACTGCACCAGGTTCTTGTCCACAAGGGAGGATAGCCCCTCGAAGAGATCGATGCCGAGGTCGCGATTGGTGTTGCATACCGCCTCCGCGGCTTCCAAGGTGCAGCGCCCGGCGAACACCGACACACGGCGAAAGAGTTTGCGCTCGCCGTCATTCAGAAGGCCGTAGCTCCAGTCGATGGTTTTGCGCAGGGTTTGCTGTCGTTCCGGCAGGTCGAGCGGACCACCGGTGAGCAGTTGCAGGCGGTGCTGCAAGCGGTCCAGGATGGCTTTGGCCGGGAGCACCTTACTGCGGGCCGCTGCCAACTCGATGGCGAGGGGCAGTCCGTCCAGGCGTTGACAAATTTCCCGAACGGCCATTGCATTTTCGGGGGTGACCGAAAATCCAGGCACCACCGCCGCGGCTCGCTGTACAAACAGTTCAATGGCGGAGTCCGGCGCGAGCGGCGCGACTGGGAATTCCTGCTCGCCATAAATCCGCAGACACGAGCGGCTGGTGACCAGGACCTTAAGAGATGGGCACGCTTCCAGTATTTCGGCGACCACGGTCGCGGCGGGGAGTACCTGTTCGAAGTTGTCCAACAGGAGCAGGAAGGGGCTGGAATCTCCGAGTTGCTCGCTGATGAGTTGTGGCAGGGTGCGATTCGCGACCTGCTGAATTTCGAGCGCATCGGCAAGTGCAGTCGCCACCATCTCCGGCTGCGAAATGGATGCCAGGCTGACGAACTGGACACCTGCCGTGAAGTGTTCTGATATAGCGGTTGCGACGGCGATCGCGAGCCGCGTCTTGCCCGCGCCTCCGGGACCGGTGAGCGTCAGGACCCGTACGTCGTTACGGAGGAGCAATCCGGCGGCGTCGGCGAGTTGCTGTTCGCGTCCGATCAACGAAGTCCGCGGCGTGGGGAGATTGCGGTGCCTGCGTGTGGCCTTCGTTTCGTGCAAGTCGCGAACGGGGTCCTTCGAGGTACGCTCGATCACCTCGGCGGTGAACAGGTAGCCGCGCCGGGGCACGGTCTTGAATAACTGCTGATTGCGGTCGTCCAGCGCGCGGCGCAATTCGAGTGCGCACTGCACCAGCGAATCGTCGGTGACGAACGAGTCGGGCCAGACCGCCTGCATCAACTCCTGTTTCCCGATGAGCTGGCCTGGATGTTCAACCAGGTACTTGAGGGCCTGATAAACTTTCGGGCGAAGCTTCAGATCCGCGCCTGACCTGATGACGCAGCCTCTTCCCACGTCCAGGACGAATTCACCGAATTGGTAGTAGCGCGACATCAAGAGAGGTTTTCCGGAACTTTTGGTTTTTCTTTTGGTGTTGTTTCGTTACTGCCGATCCCGAGAATTGTTACCTTCGATTGTCAGGCGGACGCTTTCGACTCCGTTGCGCCCATCCCACGACGGCAACCTGTATAGAGCCTCACTACAAGCGAATTTTAACAGACGCAACATACGGGATCAGCCGTTCGCGGCGGTTGCAACGAAATAGGAGTACCATTCCGCCAAAAGGAAGATAAGTCCAATGAAAACAAAGCAACTTTCCTCACTTTCCAGAACTGCGAGACTCTTCGCGACGCGATTGCAGTACTCGATGCTCGCACTCGCACTGATGAACACTGGTGTTTCGCGCCTGCTGGCGCAAGATGACCATTCACACGCCACCCAAACCGAGCATGCGGCGCAGACCCCCGAGCAGCTGGCCAATGCCAGCGCCCTCGTCAAAGTCGTGCAGGACTCGACCGAGAAATTCAAGAGCGTGCTGCTGGCACAAGCGGCGGGATACCAACTGCAGTTCGGTTGTGTGGCCGGTGACGATTTCGGCGCCATGGGCATGCACTACGTGAATGGCGACCTGGTCAACAAGGGCGAACTGGACGCAACCAAGCCACAGATCGTGATCTACGAACCGACCCCCAACGGTGGGTTGAAACTCATTGGTGTCGATTATCTGCTGATAGCCGACGCATGGAATGCGAAGCACTCCAGCCCTCCGGAGTTGATGGGGCAGATGTTCCACTTGTTCACTGCACCTAATCGCTTTGGGCTGCCGGCGTTCTATACGCTGCATGTCTGGGCGTGGAAGCCGAATCCCAAGGGCGCGTTCGTCAACTGGCATCCCAACGTTTCGTGCGAGCAGTATGGCGGCAAAGAGCAGTGACGCGGGACAAAGAAAATCTCGAAGGAGAAAGCAATGAGTACAATACAGGCTCCAGTACTGGACATGAACAAGCTGAACGCGTTCATCGGTCAGTTCGTGACGGATTTGGGCGCCGCCGTTCATGCCGGCATGGTGGTAATTGGGGAAAAGCTGGGGCTCTACAAAGCCCTGGTCGCAGGTCCGCTGACTTCCGCGCAACTCGCAGTTAAGACAAAGACGGATGAGCGGTATCTGCGCGAGTGGCTCTCAAGCCAGGCTGCCGGCGGATACATTACTTATGACTCGAAGGATCACACCTTCAGCCTGAGCCAGGAGCAAGCGTTCACGCTGGCGCTGGAAGACAGTCCGGCGTATTTGCCGGGAGCATTTGAACTGGCGTTGGGTTCGCTGGCGGCCGTGCCGCGGATCGCGGAGTCGTTCCGTAGCGGTGCGGGCATGGGCTGGCATGAGCACGAGGACGGCGTGTTTCACGGTTGCGAGAAGTTTTTCCGGCCGGGTTACGCCGCCAATCTGGTCAGCACCTGGATTCCCGCATTGAACGGCGTGCAGGAGAAACTCGAGGCGGGCGCGCGGGTAGCGGACGTAGGCTGCGGCAAGGGCGCTTCGACGATTCTGTTGGCGCAGGCATATCCGAACTCGCGGTTTTTCGGTTTCGATTATCACGACAAATCGATTGAAGCGGCACGGGAGTCGGCGGAACGAAATGGGGTCGCCGATCGGGTCACCTTCGCTGTGGCCAAGGCGAAGGATTTCCCTGGCAAGGACTACGACTTCGTGGCGGTCTTCGATTGCCTGCACGACATGGGGGATCCGATCGGGGCGGCTGCGCATGTGCGGCAGTCGCTGGCGAAGGACGGCACGTGGATGATTGTGGAGCCGTTTGCCAACGATCAACTGAAGGACAATCTGAATCCGGTGGGGCGCGTGTACTACGGATTCTCGACGCTGTTGTGCACGCCTTGCTCGCGTTCGCAAGAAGTCGGTTTGTGCTTGGGTGCGCAGGCCGGCGAGTCGCGAATCAAGGATGTGGTGACGTCGGCCGGATTCAATCGCTTCCGACGAGCTACGGAAACTCCATTCAATATCGTTTACGAAGCACGCCCTTAAAAAAGCACCACTCCCTTGCGGCCGCGGCTCGGTAACAGTAACGAAAGTGTGCCCAGTCGCGATTGCTGGGAGTGGACTGTTAGGTCAGTCAAGGCGTTGTAGGACAGGCCGCTCCCCGAGCGGCCCAAATTTTCACGTTTACGAAGAAGTCCTTCTGAGGGGTGGGGATTGGCGTACGGCCCTCGCCGGGACGCCAGCCCCACAGTACCAGCGGCGAAGACATGTGCGCGACAATCGCGCCCATCGTGCGATTCCCATTCTGTTTCGGGTCCTTGAGAAGTTCGCAGAGTTGACGGTCCGTTAGACCTTCCCAGATCATCGGCACATCCGGCGAGGGCAGGTGCCACTCGGGCGCGCCCGGCGGGGTGTGAACTCCCACCAGGTTATGGTCCTGGTGGCAGGAGTTGCATTTCACGGCATTCAGTCCCTTGCCGTCGGGTCCGCGACGGACTTGCATCGCGTGCGGATGACTGTCATTTCCCTGTCGCGGAAAATCTCCGATGGAATGGCAATTCATTCAGCGCGGATGACGCAGGACCGGAATCATACGCCGAAACGCATCGGCGGAAGGTCCTGACTGCGCGGCCGCATTGAACGGTAGCAGTAAGGCAACGAGACCGGTGGCGGCAATTCGCATAATCATGCCCTACCTTCGTGGATCGCTGCTAGTACCCGTTCGGGAGTGAAGGGCACGCGGCGCAGGCGCGCTCCAGTCGCATCGAAAATCGCGTTGCCGATGGCTGCGGGCGTGACGGTGATAGATGTCTCACCGGCGCCGAGAGCGGGTACACCATCGGGTTCTACAAAAACTGTTTCAATCGGAGGCATCTCGTAGTCGAGATGCAGGCTGCGGTACGTCTCCCAATCCACAGACGTGATGCGCTGATTGTCCCAGGTCACCTCCTCCACCAGGGCGCGGCTGAGGCCTTGCAGGATGCCACCCTCGGTCTGGTTGCGGAGACCATCCGGGTTGGAGATCGGTCCACAATCCACGGCCACCACGAAGCGGGTGGGATGGATCTCGCCGGTTTCCAGATTCGCGGAGACTTCGGCGATGAGCGCCGCATAACCATTGCCGCCTTCGTAATCGACGCAGGCGATGCCTCGTCCGGTGACAACGCCCGTGGTTTGAGGATGCGGCGTCGGGAATTGACGAGTCTGCCATTTCGCCGCTTTAGCAGCCGCCCGAATTACCCCGATCACGCGCGGATTCTCCAAATGCTTCAGACGGAACGCTACCGGATCCGCGTTTGCTCGTGCACACAACTCGTCCATGAAGCATTCGTTGGCAAATGCATTCTGTATGCGCAGAGGCGAACGCAGCGGTCCAGTGAAGAAGGGGGATCGCACGGTGTGGGTGAGAGCGCGCTCACTGCGGACGGTGCCGCCTTCCCCACAGAGGCCGTCGATGCATCCCGCGAAATACGGCGGCACGGTGTTGCTTTGATTTTGCAGTTTGCCGGACGGCGGCTTGGCTGGTGTGGGCTTTGGTGTCTCGGGTTCATAGCCGACCAGCACTCGATGACGACGAGTTTCACCAGCCCCTTTTTCTCAGTCAAATTGATTCCAAGTTGATCGTGAAGGGCCTGCGCGAGGCCCGGTCCGGAATCATCTTCGGTCCAACGCAATCGAAGGTCGTACTCGCCGGTCAATCCGGTCAGATCTACCACCGGTCTCTGCAGTTTTGCCGTCAGCTCTTCGGCCAGATCCTTGATGGTGCTTCGCGGAAAGAACAAGCTCGTGCGAGGTCCGACTGTAAGCACTTCGGGGTCGGCGGAAGATGACGGCTTTTGAGGCTTGATGGTATTGCCCGCAACGGTAATTTCATAGCGCGGCAGCATGCGCGTTTCGACACGGGCCTTGAGCGCGAAGCGGTCAATCAGGAGATTGCGCAGCATTTCGCGAAGCTGCTGGTTAGTCGCATTCGATGGAAGCTTTGCCTGAATGTGAAAGCGCTGATCGTCCATCCACGAGGGCCCGGAAACTTGTGAGGTGTCAACCGAGTAGGCTTTGGCGATCAAGTCGCGGAGCTTGTAGTATTCGCACGACCATGTCCCCGGGGTGGGCGAGTCGGGGCCGCCGTGGTCGAGCATGGTGAAAGAGACTCCGGGCGGTGACAGCTTGATGGAAGCGACCTCGAATTCCTGTCGATGTGGCACCTGTGCGGCGAGTAGAGGGCAGAGGAGCACGAGCGCGGCGAACTTCACTGTTGTTCAGCATACCGCCCTCCGGGGAGCGATAAAATCGAGCCATGCGAAGCCTGGTTGCGATCGCCCTGCTGGCAGCGGTGTCGCTGACTGCTCAAGTCCTCACCTCGCAGTATGACAACGCGCGCACCGGCGCCATCCTGACGGAAACCACGCTCACTCCCGCGAATGTGAATTCCGCGCATTTCGGCAAGCGTTTCTCCCTCGCGGTGGATGGCGACCTTTATGGCCAGCCGCTCTTTGTGCCCGGCCTGGAGATTCCCGGCAAGGGCAGACACGACGTGATTTTTGTCGCGACCGAACACGATAGCGTCTATGCCTTTGACGCCACTGGCGTCCCCGCCGAACCGCTGTGGAAGGTCAACTTCTTGAATACCTCCGCGGGCGTCACGACGGTTCGCGCGCAGGATGTGCGATGCCCTTTCATCACGCCCGAGATCGGCATCACCCCGACGCCGGTGATCGACTATGAGAGTGGCACGCTTTACGTGCTGGCGCGGACGAAGGAAGGCAAAGGACTGACTCGGCCTCGCTTTGTACAGAAGCTTCATGCGCTCGCGATTACGACGGGGGCGGAGAAGTTTGGCGGACCTGTCGAGATCAAGGCGAACGGCTTCGATCCCTTGCGGGAACTGCCGCGGGCTGGTCTCTTGTTGGACGGAGGCCAGCTCTACCTGACATGGGGCTCGTCGTGTGATGCGGGTCCGTATCACGGCTGGGTGATGGCCTACGACGCGCATACCTTGCGGCAGACGGCGGTTTTCAATACTTCTCCGGACGCGGAAGAGTCCGGCATTTGGCAGAGCGATAACGCGCCCGCGGCGGATGGAGCGGGAAATATCTTCGTGGCGACCGGCAACGGCAAGTTCGATGCTCGCGCGAAGGGACGCGACTATGGCGATAGTCTGCTGAAGCTGGATCGCGGGCTCGTGGTGCGCGATTATTTCACGCCGGCAGACGAAAGCGAAATGAACCGCAAAGACAATGACCTGGGTTCGGGCGGGCCCGTGCTGTTGCCCGATCATAAACTGCTCATTGGCGGTAAAGACGGCCGGCTCTTTGTGGTGGATCGCGATCATCCTGGCGAGTCCGTGCAGTCGGTTCGCATGTTGGGAGGGATTTATTCAGCGCCCGCATATTGGAACGGGCACGTTTATGTTCTGGCACGTAGAGATTTTCTGCGCGATTACAAGTGGGAGAAGGGCACACTATCGAAGGAGCCCGTTACCGGCAAACAGACTTTTGCGAATTCCGGAGCGACTCCGGCGATCTCCGCGAATGGTACCCGCAACGGAATCGTTTGGTTCATCGAGTCCAAAGACTGGAACGGAGCAGATCGTCCCGCGGTCCTGCATGCCTTCGATGCCCGCGACGTGACGAGGGAGATCTACAGCAGCGAGCAGGTGCCGAATCGCGATCGTGCGGGTATGACGCTGCGGTTTACGATTCCGACGGTGGCGAACGGGCGCGTGTATGTGAATGCGAAGCGGAAACTGGAAGTTTATGGACTACTGGGAAAATGACGAAAATTTGGCCTCGTCGGAGAAATCTGTGGATCACCGATACGCTCCAATGGGCGCCTGAAGCGCGGCTAGCGCAGCCCGCGAACGCGATGTGGGTAGCGCGGCTTCAGCTGTGCTTGCACGTGGGGCAGGTGCAGTCTCGGTCACTCTTCTGGATTGGCCAGCACGCCGCGCTACTCTTCTCGTAGTGCCGTCATGGGATCGGTCTCAGTTGCCCGCCGCGCCGGCAGGTAGCACGCCAGCATCGCCAGGCCAGACAGGAACAGAGGCGCCCCGACGACCAGAAATGGATCGTAGCCGCTTCGGCCGAAGGTGCGCGCCACCGCGTCGCTGTACGCGGAAAAGACGTGCGATATGGCGAACGCGCCGCTGAAGCCGAGTGCCGAGCCCACCACCACCAGCGCCATCCCTTCCCTGAGCACGAGCCCCAGTACCTGGCGGCCGCGTGCTCCCAGGGCCATCCGGATGCCGATCTCTTTTCGCCGCTGCGCCACCGCGTAAGCCGTGACTCCGCCCAAGCCAATGCAGGCCAGCAGGAGGGCGAAAACGCCCAGAACCTCGAAGATCCCGGCTTGCCATGCGACCAACGAGTTCATCCTGTCAAGGTCTTCGCGCAGGGTATGGGCGTTGTATACAGTGAGATCGGGATGGAGCGAAGCTAGTTGGCTCCGCACGGCCGCCATACTCTCCAGACCCGCCGTTCCGCGCACCAGGAGCGTGGCGCCCAGCGCCGGGTCCTTGCGAAACTGCTCGCGTGTTAGCGGCAGAAACACGGTAGCAATTGGTTTTGTTATCCCAAACCCGAACTGTACGTCCCGCGCGAGGCCGACCACCGTGCAGGTCACCGCCCCCTCGCGAATGGAGCGGCCAATCGGGTCTTGGCTGCCGAACAACTCGCGCGCGGCGGTCTGATTGACGATCGCCGGAATGGCCGCACTGCCCGTTGACGCCGGTGCATCCGATTGTTGGTCCCGGGGATCGAACTCGCGCCCGCCCACCAAAGGTACGCCGAGCGTGGCGTAATAATTTGACCCAATACGATCCCGGAAAACTGCACTCAACACTTGGTCGCTCTGGCCTTCGGCCGCGGAGGACGATACTCGGGTATTGGGCCGATCGGCCATCATGCCGGAGAACGGCGCGCTCCCGGTCAGCGACACGGCGCGGACTCCGTTGACGCGCGATAGCTCGTCCGGCAGTGCCGCAAAGAGCGATGCCGCTTCCTCGGCGGAATGGCCGTCACGCACCGGGTCAATCGAAAGAAGGTTGAGGTTCGCGATTTCAAAACCGGGATCGCCGCGGGCCATGCGCGTATAACCCGCGACCAGATAGCAAGTGACCAGCAGGAGCATCAGGGATGCCGCCATCTGGCAGACCACAAACAGATTGCGTAAGCCGAAACGGCGATAGCTGCGCAACGGCGCCTGTGCACCTTCCTTCAGCGTGAGACCAATGTTGACGCGCGCCGATGATAGCGCCGGCGCCAGTCCGA
>Ga0105237_10006741_pt1 | contig 12686 bp, 12 predicted proteins | sample KBSC24metaG_FD_81520 | JGI IMG/M metagenome (GOLD analysis project Ga0105237, IMG submission 81520) | Corn rhizosphere microbial communities from Kellogg Biological Station, Michigan, USA - KBS C2-4 metaG | ecosystem: Host-associated > Plants > Roots > Rhizosphere > Soil | place: Michigan, USA...
ATGGACACGATGAAGTTCGAGCCCGACATGTTCGGCAGTGCACCGGCTTCGTATTCGCCGACCAAGCGGCTCGGCAGCGACCTCTCGCGCCTCTCGCAGATCACGGATGGGCGCTGGAAGGTCGTGTCCGACTACATCGAGCCGTCCAAGTGATGGTGACCCACGACGGCGGCTGCACCTGCCGCCAGGTTCGTTATCGCCTGACCAGCGGCCCGCTGTTCGTGCACTGCTGCCACTGCCGCTGGTGCCAACGTGAAACCGGCACGGCGTTCGCGCTGAACGCGATGATCGAGGCCGATCGGGTCGAGCTGCTGGCCGGCGAGGTCGAGATCGTCGACACGCCGTCGAACAGCGGCAAGGGCCAGAAGATCGCCCGCTGCCCGCGCTGCCGGATTGCGCTGTGGAGCAACTACGCCGGTGCCGGGGACTCGGTGCGCTTCGTCCGTGTCGGCACGCTCGACGATCCCGACCGGCTGCCGCCCGACATCCACATCTTCACCGCGTCCAAGCAGCCGTGGGTCGTGCTGCCGCCGGGCACGCCGGCGGTCGAGGAGTACTACAGGGCGTCGGAGCTGTGGCCGAAGGAGAGCCTGGCACGCCGGGCCGTTCTGATGGCCGCGCTCAAGGTCGCCGCGAAGCCTGACTGAAGGTCAGCGGTTGCCGCCGCGTCGCGCAGCCATGAAGACCATCATGCCGAAGCCGGCCGCCAGCAGCGCGTAGATCTCGGGATCGCCGAGCGAGATCGACGACGAGGACGCGGCCTGCGCGAAGCTCGGCAGCGTGACCGCTGCAGCGGCCGCGAGCAGGCGTGCCAGGCGGGGCAGGGAACGCAGTGCGGTCGTCGTCATCGTGTCACCTCGTCGAGTCGGTTGTGCTTCGGACGAGGGGCAGTGTCGGGCGCGCGCGTTTCACGCCGGTGTCGCGCGCGTGGCAGTTTGGCGGCGGATTGTTTCGTTTGTTGCGTCGCGCAGCCGGATCGAGCCGGCGTGTGCAAGGCCTCAGGGTCACTCCGATGGCGCAGCGACCCGGGCTTGGGCACAGTCGCAGGGCTTTCAGCCGAACATCACACCTTTGGAGACTCCATGACGAATCGCAGAACCCTGATCGGCTCGCTCGTCGGGTTGGCACTCGGCGCGGTGGTGGGCGTCGCTCAAGCGGCCTGGCCCGACCGGCCGATCACGCTGATCGTGCCGTGGGGGGCAGGCGGCGGCACCGATGCGACGGCCCGCATCATCGCGTCGCTGCTCGAGAAGGATCTGGGCCAGCCGATCAACGTGGTGAACCGCACCGGCGGCAGCGGTGTCGTCGGCCACCAGGCCATCTCGGCGGCGCCGCCCGACGGTTACACGATCGGGCTGATCACGGTCGAGATCAGCATGATGCATTGGCAGGGGCTGACCGAGCTCTCGGGTGCGTCGTACACGCCGATCGGCCTCGTCAACATGGACCCCGCGGGGCTGCAGGTGCGCGCCGATGCGCCGTACAAGAACGCCAACGAGCTGGTCGCGGCGATCAAGGCAACCCCGGGCAAATTCAAGGCGTCGGGCACCGGGCAGGGCGGCATCTGGCACCTCGCGATCGCCGGCATGCTGAAGGACCTGAAGGTCGACCCGGCCGCCGCACCGTGGGTGCCGTCGAACGGCGCCGCACCGGGCTTGCAGGACCTGGTCGCCGGCGGCGTGGAGGTCGTGCCGTGCTCGCTGCCCGAGGCGCGCTCGCTGATCGATGCCGGCAAGGTGAAAAGCCTCGCGGTGATGAGCGATGCGCCGGCCTCGCTGTACCCGAACGTGCCCACCCTGAAGGCAGCGACCGGGAGCGACTGGAAGATCGGCGCATGGCGCGGCATCGCGGCGCCGAAGAACATTCCCGCCGAGGCGCGAGACAAGCTCGTGGCGGCGATCAAGAAGGTCGCGTCGAGCAAGGAGTACACCGAGTTCATGGCCAGCCGCGGTTTCGGCGTGACCTACCAGGGCCCGGACGACTTCGCGAAGTTCATGGCCAAGGCCGATGCCGATCTCGGCGCGACGATGAAGGCCGTCGGGATCGCGAAATAGGGCGGGCGCGATGAAATTCAACGACGCCATCTGGGGCGCCGCGCTGCTGGTCTTCGCCGGTCTGCTGTTCGTGCACGTGCAGAGCTTTCCCGCGATCCCGGGCCAGAAGATCGGTCCGAGCGCAATGCCGGGTGCGCTGGCGATCGGCCTGGGCATTTGCGGCGCGCTCCTGTTCCTGCGCGGCCTGCGCGAGCGCACGTACGCGCGCGCGGCCGGCGGCGCTGCGCCAGGCTGGATCGAGCTGCCCGAGTGGTTCGCGTCGCCGCCGCAGCTCGTCGGCTTCGGCGTGCTCGTCGCGGTCAACCTGCTGTACCTGTTCGGCGTCGACCGGCTCGGCTTCATCGTCACCGGAACGATCTATCTGGCGGCGCTGATGTGGGCTCTGCGCGTGCCGCTCGTTCGTGCGGTCCCGATCGCGATCGTGATGACGCTGCTGATCCACTACGCGTTCTACAAGCTCCTGAAGGTGCCGCTGCCCTGGGGCTTGCTGCAGTCGATCGCCTGGTGAAGATGGGCTTCGACAAGCTCAGCCCGAACGGGATTTCTCACCCCGAACGGGATTTCTCATCCCGAACGGATTCGCAGCCCGAACGGGATTTCGCTGAGTCCGTTCGTCCTGAGCCTGTCGAGGGGCGCGCGGCACACTGCCTCGAGGAAGTCGCATGAGTTCTGCCTGGATGCAGGCGTTCGGGATGGTCTTCGACCCGTACAACATCGTCGTGATGCTGGGCGCGTCGCTGTTCGGCCTGTTCGTCGGCGCCGTGCCCGGCCTGACGGCGACGATGGCGACGGCGCTGCTCGTGCCGGTCACCTTCTTCATGGCGCCGATCCCGGCGATCGCGGCGATGGTCACGGCGACCGCGATGGCAATCTTCTCGGGCGACATCCCCGGCTGCCTGCTGCGCATGCCAGGCACGCCCGCCTCGGCCGCGTACACCGACGAAGCCTATGCGATGACGAAGAAGGGGCTGGCCGAGGTCGCGCTCGGTGCCGGGCTCGTGTTCTCGGCCGTCGGCGGCTTGTTCGGAACGGCCGTGCTGATGGTCGCCGCGCCGACGCTCGCCGAGTTCGCGCTGAAGTTCAGCTCGTTCGAATACTTCTGGCTCGTGCTGATGGGGCTGACCTGCGCCGTCTTCATCTCGAGCGACAAGCCGCTGAAGGGGCTGGTCACGCTGTTCCTGGGCTTGCTGATCGCGTGCGTCGGCCTCGGCAACCCGGCGGCGTTCCCGCGCTTCACGTTCGGCAACGCCAACCTGCTCGGCGGCATCGGCATGGTGCCGCTGATGATCGGCGCGTTCGCGGTGTCGGAGATCATCCGCTACGTCGTCGACACCTCGCCGCAGGCACTGATCGTCGACGCGAAGATCGGCAACGTGTTCAAGGGCATGTGGGCGCTGGCGGTCAAGTACCCGAAGCAGATCCTGCGCGGCAGCGTGCTCGGCACGATCGTCGGGGCGCTGCCCGGCGCCGGCGCCGACATCGCGGCATGGATGTCGTATGCGATGAGCAAGAAGTTCTCGAAGGAACCCGAGAAGTTCGGCACCGGCCATGTCGAAGGCATCGTCGAGAGCGGCTCGGCGAACAACAGCGCGCTCGCCGGCGCCTGGATCCCGGCGCTGGTGTTCGGCATTCCGGGCGACTCGATCACTGCGATCGTGATCGGCGTGCTCTACATGAAGAACATGAATCCGGGCCCGACGCTGTTCACGACCAATCCGCAGAACATCTATGCCGTCTACCTGCTGTTCATCATCGCGAACCTGATCATGCTGCCGCTCGGCTACCTGTGCATCAAGGTCGCCAAGGGCATCCTGAAGGTGCCGCGCGACGTGCTGATGCCGGTGATCCTGCTGTTCTGCGTGGTCGGCGCGTTCGCGATCAACAACACCGGGTTCGACGTCGGCGTGATGCTCGTGGCCGGCATCGTGGCCTACCTGCTCGAGACGAACGGCTTCCCGATGACGCCGCTGATCCTCGGCGTCGTGCTGGGCGGCATGCTCGAGGAGAACCTGGTGTCGTCGCTGATCAAGTCGGACGGCAGCGTGCTCGCCTTCTTCGGCCGGCCGATCGCAGCGACGCTCGGCGTGCTCACGCTCGCGATCTGGTTCTGGCCGCTCGTGAAGCGGCAGTTCGCGCGCCGCGCGGTGCCGGCCTGAGCGGCGATGCACGGAGGCGGCAACGTGGTCGCGCTGCTGCTGTTCGCGGCGAGCTGGTGACGGCGTGGCTGGGCGGCGAACTGGTCGATCGGCTGGGCGTCGGCGTATCGCCGAACGCACACCTGAACGCGCGCAGTTCGCTCGACGGTCCGGAGCTTTCTTCGCCCGCCGAGATCGACCGGCTGCACGCGCGCTGATCGCCGGCTTCGCTTCTGTGCAGGGAGAACGCAGAGGAGTTTCGGATGGAAACCGTGCGGCTGCAGCCTCGAGTGGCAGCCGCAGCGCGTTCGTCAGGTAGCTGACCGTCCGGTAGAAGCCCGCGAGCATCAGCAGCTCGAGCATCGACTCGTCGCTGAAGTGCCGCGTCAGCTCCGCCCACAGCGCATCGCCCAGGGTGCAGTCGCGGTGCAGCGCGTCGCACAGCCGCAGCAGTGCCCGTTCGTCGTCGGCCCAGCCCGGGTCGTCGGCGCCGCCGGTGGCGAGCGAACGCAGCCGTGCCGCGTCGAACCCGACCTTCGCCGCGAAGATCGAGACGTGCACGCCCCATTCGTATTCGGAGCGGCACAGCGCGGTCGTCCGGTGGATCACGATCTCGCGCTGTCGCAGGCTCAGGTGGCCGCGGTCGAGCAGCCCGGCGCTGAAGAACTTCGTGAACAGGCGCGGGTCGCGTGCGAGCGTCGTGAACAGCGCGAGCGGCGGTTGGCCGGGCGGCATCGTGCGGTCGAGCCAGGTCTGGATGTCGGCGGTGTAGGGCGCAGGCGCCGGGGCAATGCGGGCGGTCATGGGCGGCTTCCTGGATGCTATGATTTTCGTAGCGATCAGCATAGACCAGTCCGCTACGAAAATCAAAGCATGGCGACCAAACCTCCCGGCAAGCGGGTTCGCGGTTCCAGCACCGGTCGCCCGATCATGGTCGCGCTCGACCTGCTGGGGCGGCGCGGCGCGTTGCGCATCTTGTGGGAGCTGCGCGGCGAGCCCCTGACTTTTCGGGCACTGCAGGACGCCGCGCGGGCGCAGCCCGGGCTGCTGAACACGCGTCTTGCCGAGCTGCGCGACGCTGGCCTCGTGACCCACGACGAGGGCTATCGGCTCAGCGAAGCGGGGCGGGCGCTGCTCGCCGCGATGCTGCCGCTGAACGCCTGGGCCGAACGCTGGCTCGGCCCGAAAGGCAAGGCCCGCTAGGAAACGATGTAGGCGGCCGATCCGCTGGCCAGCAGCTTCGCATCGACGCTGCTGAATTCCATGCGGGTCGACGCGACGCGCGAGCCGAGCCGCAGGACCTGCGCGCGCAGCACGAATCGTTCGCCGATCGCCGGCCGCAGATAGTCGATGCGCAGGTCGATCGTGCCGAGCTTGCCGAAGCGCTGCAGGCGCTGGGCCGCCGTTTCGTCGAGGTGGCGCGCGCCGATCGCCGCCATCACGGCCAGGCCGCCCATCGCGTCGAGCGTCGCGCTGATCACGCCGCCGTGCAGCCGGTTGTGCGCGTAGTGTCCGATCAGCTCGGGGCGCATCGCCAGGTGGCCGCTCACGTGGTCGGCCTCGAGCGCATCGATGCGCAGCCCGAGAAGACGATTGAAGCTGATGCGCTCCTCGAAGATCGTCGCGAGGCCGGCGACGAAATCGGCCTCGAAGACCGACGAAGTGACGCCGCCGTGGGTGGTGGCTGTCATACGCCGCTCTGGCGTGCGGCCAGCTCCTTCATGATCTCTTCGGCGCCGCCGCCGATCATCATCACCTTCACCTCGCGGTAGATGCGCTCGCTCTTCGTGCCGCGCATGAAGCCCATGCCGCCGAGGATCTGCACGGCCCCATCGGCGCAGAACTGCATCGTCTGCGTCGCGTGGTTCTTCAGCAGGCACAGGTCGGCCACCCAGTCGGGCTGCGATGCCTCGCCGCCTTCCTGGCGCTCGACCAGTGCATGCAGCCAGGCACGCGTGCTCGCGATGCGCATGCGCATGTCCATCAGCTTGTGGCGCACGACCTGGTGTTCGACCAGCTTCGAGCCGAAGGTCTGGCGCTGGCGTGCCCAGTCCAGCGCCTCGTCGTAGCAGACCTGCGCGAACGCGCAGGCGCCGGCCGACATCAGCAGGCGCTCGCCGTTGAAGTTCTCCATGATCATCCGGAAGCCCGCGTTCTCGGCGCCGATCAGGTGCCCGGCCGGGACGCGGCAACGGTCGAAATGCAGCTGCGCCGTGTCGCTGCACCACCAGCCCATCTTCGCGAGCGGCGTGCGCGTGAGGCCCGGCGTATCGCCCGGCACGGCGATCAGCGAGATCCCAGCGGCGCCCGGGCTGCCGGTGCGCACGGCGAGCGTGATCCAGTCGGCTCGCAGACCCGAGGTGATGAAGGTCTTTTCGCCGTCGATGAGCCACTCGCCGCCGTCGCGTTGCGCCTTGCAGCGCAGCTGTGCCACGTCCGATCCCCCCGACGGCTCGGTGATGGCGAGCGCCGCGATCTTCTCGCCCGCGAGCACGCCGGGAATCACGCGCTGCTTCAAGGCCTCGCTCGCATGCGCAACGATCGGCGGCAGTCCGATGTTGTGCGAGAACAGGCTCGCCATCAGCCCGCCGCTGCCGGCGCGGGCGATCTCTTCGGTGGCGATCAGGCGATACCAGCCGTCGGCCGGCGTGCCGCCGTATTCCTCCGGGTAGCCGAGGGCGAGCAGCCCGAGCTCGGCGGCGCGCCGGTAGAGCGAACGCGGAAAGCTCTCGGCCTCGTCCCATGCGGCGACGTGCGGCGCGATCTCGCGCTCGACGAACTGGCGAACGCCGTCGCGGAAGGTTTCGTGGTCGGCGTTCGGTGTCACGGGATTACCTTTCGCGCGACGCGCCGGGATGGGCATCTTTCATGTGACGTCGGCCAGGGCGGCGCGTGCGGCGACCTGCTCGCCGACCCGCGCATGCAACGCACTGACGGTGCCGGCGCGCGGTGCGTGGATGCGGTGTTCCATCTTCATGGCCTCCATCACGACGAGCAGCGTGCCGGCCTCGACGGCCTGGCCCAGCTCGACGAGTACTTGCGTGACGCGCCCGTGCATCGGCGCGCGCAGCGCCCCGGCGCTGTCGTCGGCCGTGCTGCGGCTGGAGGCGAGCCGCAGATCCTGCACGACAAGCTCGTGACCGTCGGCGAGCCACCAGCTTCGGCCGGTGGCGGCCGCATCGCTCATGTCCGGCGCGCAGCGTGCCTCGACCGGTCGCCCGTCGATGCTTGCCGCCACGCTCGAGCGGCTGGTGCGGCGCAGATCGGCGATGCGATGGTCGGTCTCGCCAAGGTTCGCGGCAAGGGCGGCTGGCGAACCGGTCAGCCGCCAGGTCTCTTCGCGGATGTCGGGGCCGACGCCGATCGGTGCGAGCGTCGCGACATGGTTCGACGAGGTCCAACCCGACCAGAGCGCCGGCAGCGCGGCCTCCGGCAAGCAGGCGTGCGTGGCCGCGGCGAGCGCGCGCAGCCATGACGGTGGCGCATCGGTGCGCGCCGCGTCGTCGGCGAAGTGCTCGCCGAGAAACGCAGTCGTCACGGGGCCGGCGCCGAACGCCGGATGGCGCAGTACGCGGGCAAGGAAGGATCGATTGGTCGTCACGCCCAGGCACACGGTTCGGTCGAGCGCATCGGCGAGCGTTCGGATGGCCGCGTCGCGGGTCGGCGCATGCGCGACGAGCTTGGCGATCATCGAGTCGTAGAACGGGCCGACGGCCCAACCGCTCGCGAGCGCATGGTCGACCCGCACACCGCGCGGCGGATGCCAGTGCGCGATGACGCCGGACTGCGGCAGGTAGCCGTCCGCCGGGTCCTCCGCGCACAGGCGCACCTCGATCGCGTGCCCGCTGCTCTCGAAGCGCCGCAGCAACTCGTCCTGCGCGAGCGGCAGCGCCTCGCCGGCAGCGACGCGCAGTTGCCACTCGACCAGGTCGGCGCCGATCAGCGCCTCGGTCACCGGATGCTCGACCTGCAGCCGCGTGTTCATCTCCATGAACCAGAACTCGGCGCTGCCCTCATTCGTTGCATCGAGCAGGAACTCGACCGTTCCGGCGCCGACGTAGCCGACCTCGCGCGCGACGGCGACGGCCACCTCTCCCATGCGCCGCCGCAATGCGCTCGAGACGGCCGGCGAGGGCGCCTCTTCGACGATCTTCTGGTGCCGGCGCTGCACCGAGCAGTCGCGTTCGCCCAGATGCACCACGTTGCCGTGCGAATCGGCGAACACCTGGACTTCGACGTGGCGGGGCGCGAGCAGCGCGCGCTCGATCAACAGTCGCGCATCGCCGAACGCGGCCGCTGCCTCGGCCGCGGCGCTCGCCAGCGCGGGGTCGAGCTGCGCCGCGTCGCACACCAGCCGCATCCCGCGTCCGCCGCCGCCGGCCGCGGCCTTGATCATCAGCGGCACGCTGATGCGCAGCGCGGCGGCGCGCAGGGCCGATGCCGATTGGTCGTCGCCGTCGTAACCCGGCAGCACCGGCACGCCGGCCGCGGCGAGGCGCCGACGTGCGCGCGACTTGTCGGCCATCGCATGCATCGCGTCCGGCGGCGGGCCGATCCAGACCAGGCCGGCGTCGATCACCGCCTGCGCGAATGCCGCGTTCTCGGACAGGAACCCGTAACCCGGGTGCACTGCATCGGCGCCGCTGCGGCGTGCGGCGTCGAGCAGCGCGTCGATGCGCAGGTAGGAGTCGGCGGCGCGTTCGCCGCCAATCGCGACCACGCTGTCGCAGGCCTGCGTGTGCGGCGCGCCGCGATCGGCGTCCGATGCGACCGCGATCGTCCGCAGGCCGAGCTGGCGTGCGCTGCGCGCGATGCGCGCAACGATCTCGCCGCGGTTGGCGATCAGAACGGCGCGAAACGGCGTCATCGCGCGGGTCCCCCGGATGTGGTGTCGGGAGAGACGACCCAGGCCGCAGCACGCTTCGCGGCGAACGCGGCAATGCCTTCGCCGGCCGTGCCGTTGCGCAGCGCCGCGGCAAACAAGCGCGCGGCCGTGTCGAGCGTGGCGGCGAGCGGCGCTTGCGCGCGCTGTTTCAGGATCGCCTTGGTCGCACGCAGTGCGCCCGGCTCGGCGCGGCCGAGCTCGCCGAGCAGCGATGCCAGGCGAGCGTCGAGCGCATTCAGGTCCAGCGCCTCGTCGACGAGGCCGAGGGCGAGTGCCTGCGCGGCGACGATGCGCCGCCCGGTCAGCATCAGCCGCTGCGCAGCGCCAACGCCGATGCGCTGCGCGACGAACGGGGCGATCTGCGCCGGGGGCAGTCCGAGCGTGACCTCGGGCATGCCGAACTGGGCCGAGTCGGCGGCGAGCACGAAGTCGCACGCCGCGGCGAGACCGACGCCGCCGCCCATCGCCGCACCCTCGACGACCGCGACCGTCGCCACCGCGCAGCCGTGCAGGCGTTCGAGCAACGCGCCGAAACTGCGATTGAACGCGGCGATCGGGTCCGGTGCATCGTGCGGGGCCGGCGTGGCGATCAGCTCGCGAAAGCGGCCGAAGTCGCCGCCCGCGCAGAACGTTCCGCCGTCGCCGCGGATCACGAGCGCACGCGTCTGCGGCGACGCCTCGGCGAGCGTGATCGCCTCGCCGAGGCCGGCCACCATCGCGTCGCTGAGCGCGTTGCGCGTGGCCGGCGCGGCCAGCGTCGCATGCACGAACGCGCCGCGGGTCTCGACTCGGATCATGCCGTTCAGCCGCGCACCGGCAGGATGTGCATGTACTTGCTGATGATGCCGAGCATCACCTCGTCGGCCCCGCCGGCGATCGACGCGAGCCGGCCGTCTCGATACAGGCGAGAGACGCGGTTGTCCCAGGTGTAGCCCATGCCACCCCAGTACTGCATGCACGAATCGGGCACCGTGCGAAGCAGCCGGCTCGACTTGAGCTTGGCCATCGAGGCCCACTCGGTCACGTCCTGCCCGCCAATGTACTTCTCGGTCGCCATGTAGACGAGCCCGCGCAGCGACTCGACCTCGGTCTTCAGCTCGGCGAGCTTGAAGTGCACGACCTGGTTGTCGAGCACGCTCTTGCCGAAGATCTGGCGCTCGCGCGCGTAGGCGATCGTTTCCTCGATGCAGTTCAGAAGCCCCTGGATCGCGTTCGCGGCGGCCCACAGCCGCTCTTCCTGGAACTGCATCATCTGGTAGGTGAAGCCCATGCCTTCCTCGCCGACGCGATAACCTTGCGGCACGCGAACGTCGTCGAAGTGGATCAGCCCGGTGTCGCTGGCCATCATGCCGATCTTGCGGATCTTCTTCGCGCGGGTGACGCCGGGCGTGTTCATCGGCACCATGATCAGGCTCTTGTTCTTGTGCGCGGCGCCCTCGGACGTGTTCGCCAGAACGCACATCCAGTCGGCCTGCAGGCTGTTCGTGATCCACATCTTCGCGCCGTTGATCACGTAGTCGTCGCCGACCTTCTTCGCGGTCGTCTTGATGCTCGCGACGTCGGAGCCGGCGCCGGGTTCGGACACGCCGATGCAGCCGACCATGTCGCCCGCGATCGCCGGGGCAAGGAACTGGCGCTTCAAGTCGTCGGAGCCGAAGCGGGCGAGGGCGGGTGTGCACATGTCGGTCTGCACGCCGATCGCCATCGGGATGGCCCCGCAGTTCACGTGGCCGAGCGTCTCGGCCATGATCACCGAGTAGGAGTAGTCGAGCGCCATGCCGCCGTAGTCGGTGGGCTTGGTCAGGCCGAGCAGGCCGAGCTCGCCGAGCCGCTTGAACACCTGGTGGGCCGGAAACTCCTCGGCCGCTTCCCATTCCTCGATGTGCGGGTTGATCTCCTCGTCGATGAAGCGCTTGAGCGTGCGCTGGATCTCTTCGTGCTCGTGCGTGATCAGCATGGGCTGTCTCCTTCACTCTTCGATTCAGGGGCGGGCGACGCCGAACTGCATCGGCTGCAGCCCGCGGCGCGCCGCTTCGTCGCACACGGCCAGCGCGAGCGCGAGCACGCGGCGCGTGTCGCGCGGGTCGATGATGCCGTCGTCCAGCAGCAGCCCCGAGGTGTAGAACGCGTGCATCTGGCGCTCGAAGGTCTCGACGATCTTCGTCTTCAGCGCCGCGAGCTTCGCTTCGTCGACCGGCTCGCCCTTGCGGGCCGCGCCGTCGCGCATCACGATCTCCATCGTGCCGGCCGCCTGTTGCGGGCCCATCACCGCGGTGCGCGAGTTCGGCCAGCTGAACACGAAACGCGGATGGAAGCCGCGCCCGCACATGCCGTAGTTGCCGGCGCCGAACGACGCGCCGCAATGGACCGTGATCTGCGGCACCGTGGCGTTCGACAGCGCCTGGATCTGTTTGCTGCCGTGCTTGATCATGCCGGCGCGTTCGGCTTCGGTGCCGACGATGAACCCGGTCGTGTTCTGCAGATAGACGATGGGCAGCTTCGTCTGGCAGCAGCTCTGGATGAAGTGCGTGACCTTGGTGCTGCCGGCCGGATCGAGCGGGCCGTTGTTTGTGATCAAGCCGATGCGGAATCCGGCGATCGCGGCGTAGCCGCAGACGGTGGCCGGACCGTGATCGGGCTTGAACTCGAGGAAGTCGGAGCCGTCGACGATGCGCGCGATCACGTGGCGCATCTCGACCGGCTTCTTCAGGTCGTCGCCGAACAGGCCGAGCAGGTCGTCTGCCGCGAACCGCGGCGCGGCGGCATCGGGCCAGTGTGCCGCAGGCTGCCAGCCCAGCGATGCGACCAGTTCGCGGGCGATGCGAAGCGCATCGGCATCGTCGTCGGCGACGAAATCGGCGAGGCCGGACACGCTGGCATGCATCTCGGCGCCACCGAGCGCTTCGTCGGTGGCGATCTCGCCGGTCGCGGCTTTCAGCAACGGCGGGCCGGCCAGGAACGCGCGCGAGCGGCCGCGCACCATGATCACGCGATCGGACAGGCCGGTCATGTAGGCGCCGCCGGCGGTCGACGAACCGTGCACGACCCCGATCACCGGCAGCCCGGCGGCCGACAGCCGCGCGAGCATCCAGAACGCGCTGCCGCCGTGGATGAACTGCTCGACCTTGTAGTTCAGCAGATTGGCGCCGGCCGATTCGATCAGGTGCACGAACGGCAGCTTGTTCTCCAGCGCGATCGCCTGCGCGCGCTGCAGCTTCTCGAGGCCGCAGGGCTGGAGCGCGCCGGCATCGATGCCGGCGTCGTCGGCGACCAGCATCACGCGCGTGCCGGCGACCACGCCGATGCCGGCGATGCTGCCGCCGCCCGGCACGGACCGGGCGGGATCGGGCGTGTCCTGAAGCCAGCCGGCGAGCGTGGAGAGTTCGAGGAAGGGCACGCCGGGGTCGAGCAGCCGGGCGACCCGTTCGCGCGGCAGCAACTGGCCGCGCTTGTCGAACAGCGGCTTCGCACGCTCGCTGGTCGCCCGCGTGCGCGCCTCGATGCTGCGCCACTCGTCGATCAGCGCGAGGCCGTGGGAGCGGTTCGAGGCGAAATCGGCCGAGCCGATGTCCAGGTGGGCGAGTTCAGTCACGCAGCACCTTCGGCGTCGAC
>Ga0105237_10006742_pt1 | contig 12685 bp, 8 predicted proteins | sample KBSC24metaG_FD_81520 | JGI IMG/M metagenome (GOLD analysis project Ga0105237, IMG submission 81520) | Corn rhizosphere microbial communities from Kellogg Biological Station, Michigan, USA - KBS C2-4 metaG | ecosystem: Host-associated > Plants > Roots > Rhizosphere > Soil | place: Michigan, USA...
AAAACTACCGGGAAGTAGGCGTAGTTATAGTCTTCTGCATTCTCCAATTTTTGAAACTGCACGTCTAATTTGCCTAAACGATATAAATAATGGCTATACAGTTTTTTTCTTTGCCTAAGTATTTCATCAACATGGTTTAAATTGCATAGACCCATTGCGGCATGCAACTCGCAGTTTTTTGCGTTAATACCCTGGTCAGAAAAGGTGTCCACACCCGAATAGCCGAAATTTCGCATTATGGCCATCTTCTTAAGCAATTCCGGTTGTTTTGTAAAAACACCGCCGCCCTCAATGGTGTGAAATAATTTTGTAGCGTGAAAACTGGTGATGCTTATGTCGCCGTACTCGAATATCGATTTGTTTTTGTAGCGAACCCCAAAACAATGTGCTGCATCATAAATTACTTTGAGGTTGTGCCTGTCAGCTATCTTTTTTATCGCATCAATATCGCAAGGGTTGCCAAACACGTGCGTTGCAAGTATCGCTGTAGTTTTAACAGTAATTGCAGCTTCAATTTTAGCCGGATCAATATTAAACGTTCCTGCGTCTATATCAACAAACACGGGCTCGCATCCCTGCCACACAATACTGCTTGTGGTTGCCACAAACGAAAATGGCGTAGTTATCACCTCACCGGTAAGCCCCAGAGCTTTTATGGCCAGTTGCAAAGCGATGGTGCCATTTGTTACGTATAACAAATGATCGATGCCTAAATACTCCTTAAGTTTTAATTCGAGCGCGTTTACCAGCGGGCCGTTATTTGTTAGCCACTGGCGCTCCCAAATAGTTTTCACGTAGCCTTTAAATTCCTTTTCGGCCGGTAAAAAAGGTTTTGTTACAGGTATCATCTTTTTAGGATTAAGTATTTAAAATCATTTATAGCAGGTGATTTTATCAGCCGGCTTGATGTATAGTAAAGCGCAGGGTAACAGATGGCAATGATTATCATCCGTAACAGGTCGGGCGTTAGCCGGGCAATAAGTTCGAGGTCGACAAAAAAGCAAATTATACCTGCGCCGCCGGCTAAAATTAAAATTGGTAGTATATCTTCAATCTGCTCTTTTACCGGGTACCGGATAAGCCGGCCGCTGTACATCGAATTAATAAAGTATGCCACCAGGTTGAAACCTAGTTGAAAATAGAGGAGTCCGTAAATGCCAAATTGAATAAAAACCAGGATTCCAGATACGCTAAGCACTTTTTTAATAATCTCTAACCTGAGAAACAAACCGCTTTCACCCATAACTTTTAAAATGTTCAGGTTGTAGGCATGTAATGGGTACATAATGCCGCTAATACACAGTATCTTAAAATATGGCACAGCCTGCAGCCATTTATCTGTTAATAAAAAACGGAACAAAGGCTCAGCTATGAGAAATAAGAGGATTAAAACGGGAGCATTCCAAAATAGCACCTGCTGCATTAATCGCTTGTACACATTTTTAAGCTTCACTATATCGTTAGCTATCTCGGCGAACATGGGATACGCCACTTTATTAACAGCCGCAGAAATATTTCCGATAGGCAATTGACTAATGGTATCGGCACGCGAATAATAACCAAGTTGTGCTGCCGAAAAATATTTGCCAATAATAATCAGGTACAAATTTTGGTAAACCGTATCCAATAGGCCGGACAAAGTCATCTTGTAACCAAAATGAATATGTTTTTTAAAGCACTCGCTGTCAAACAAAAACGCAGGGCGCCAGGGAGAATAATACCAGTGCATAACTGTAGAAAGAAGCGACGTGCACAATCCCATCCACACCAGGCTCCACACGCCATAACCCATTTCTGCAAGTGCAATGCCCAACAGCCCTCCACCTATAGCCGCTGGTATTTGAATATTTGTTTGTTTTTTGAATTTTAGGTCTTTTATCAATAAGGTGCTTTGCACACCGTAAAAAGCGTTTATTATTAATGTCAAACCATAGACCCTGACTATCGCTTTTAGCAGAGGCTGGTTATAAAACCCTGCAATAACCGGTGCGGTTGTGAACAGTATTAATTATAGGAATACACTTCCCGCGAGGTTGAAATAAAATATTGTTGAAAAATCACGTTGGTCCGCATCAACCGTCCGTATCAGCGAAACAGTTAAACCTCCGTCCAATAAAGTATTACCTACCGCAATAAATAGCGTTAGCATGGCAAGCAGCCCAAATTCTGCCGGTTCAAGCAGGCGTGCTAAAAAAATAGAAATACAAAACCCTATTACTTTTGAACTGAGCTGCTGCCATAGCGACCATAACAGGCCAGAAACCGCTCTATCTTTTAAACTCATAAATACAAAAGCTTACAGGCGGGCGTTTACAACGCTATCGGGTAAAAAGGCTTTTAGGTCGTATAGTACTGCGTTTGGTTTGCAGAGTTTTTCAAGATCGATGTTTTTGAACTCATCGTGTGCAACTGCCAGCAAAATACCGTCGTAAGTGCGATCTTTTGACTCGCCGTTTTCGCAGATTATCCCATAAGCGCCTTTAGCGTGATCGGCATTGGCCCAGGGATCATGAACATGTACCTTAACATTGTATTCTTTAAGCCGGTTTACAATGTCGATAACGCGTGTATTGCGTACATCAGGGCAGTTCTCTTTAAATGTAAAGCCAAGTATCAGCACTTCGGCATCTATAAGTGAGGTGCCCATGCAAGTCATTTTTTTAATGAACTGGTCGGCTACGTAGGCGCCCATCGCATCGTTTATACGCCGGCCAGCCAGTATAATCTCTGGATGATATCCCACTTCTTGTGCCTTTTGGGCTAAATAATACGGATCGACACCTATACAGTGCCCTCCAACGAGGCCTGGCCGAAAGTTCAAAAAGTTCCATTTTGTTCCGGCAGCTTCTAAAACCTTGTGGGTATCAATTCCCATTTTGTTAAAAATCATTGCCAATTCGTTTACAAAAGCAATGTTGATATCGCGCTGCGCGTTTTCAATAACTTTTGCCGCTTCGGCGACTTTAATTGAGTCGGCTTTAAATGTGCCCGCAGAAATAACCGACTTATAAAGCTGATCAACTATTTCTGCTGTTTCGGGGGTGGAACCTGAGGTGATTTTGCGGATTTTTGCAACGGTATGTGTTTTATCTCCCGGATTGATCCTTTCGGGCGAGTAGCCCGCAAAAAAATCAAAATTGAATCGAAGTCCGGATGCTCTTTCGAGAGCCGGCACGCATTCGTCCTCAGTAACGCCCGGGTAAACCGTTGATTCGTAAATAACGATATCGCCTTTTTTTAGAATCTTACCAATTAACAGGCTCGCATTAATCAGTGGGCTTAAATCGGGCCGGTTATTTTTGTCGACCGGGGTAGGCACCGTTACAATAAAGATGGAACAGGATTTTAATTTTTCTATGTCGTAAGTACAATACAGGCCCTGGCGAGTAGTGCAGTCAGTTGTAATTACTTCTATCAGGTTTACCGGGTCAATTTCCTTTGTATGATCGAAGCCTGAGATAAGCTGTTCAACACGCTTATTACTAATATCAAATCCAAATACTTTGTACTGCTTTGCAAACTCGACTGCCAGCGGAAGGCCCACGTAGCCCAGGCCGATAATTCCTATTTGAGGTTTATTGTTGCTCATTTCTTTTGATGTTTTTAATTTTGAATAGCGATTTGTTGAAACGGGATGCGTGTAACCAATGCACAATTGATATTGTCAAGAACCATTAGCACGTTTTTACCATTAATTTGAACTACCTTGCCAACTTGATTAGTAAAGGGCCCCTCTTTAACCATTGCCCGGTCGCCCACTGATATGTTTTCCAGGCTAACGATCTCTACATCTTTGTAGGCAATTAAATTTCTTTTTATCTCGTCGATAACATTATCCCTTACCACGGCCGGCTTACCCATGTAGTATACGAAGCCAAGCACACCCATTGAATAGAGCACCGAAGCTTCTTCACGAAGCGTAACGTGAACAAAGACATAGGAGTTGAATAGCGGAAGGCTAACTTCTTTTTTTCGGTCGGCCCATTGGTTTTGAACTTTTCTGAGCGGACAATAAGATTCTATACCCCGCTCCTGTAACAGGTGGTCGGCTTTTTTTTCCCACCGGGGCCTGGTGTAAATTACAAGCCACCTCTTTTCGTGCAAATTCAGACTGGTCATTTTTACAAGTGTTGATAGCGTTTCCATATAATCTCAAGTAAAAAACATTGCTTTCGGGAGCGGCAATAGCTTCGCCATATCACTTACATGATGTCTTTTTCAAAAAATTTGAATTTTTAATTGATTGCGGGCAACAGATAGTTTAAAAAACATGCTGCCGATTCTCTGCAGTTTATTTTAAGCCATTCTGCATTCTTTTAAGGCTTTATAAAGTGTTTTTCTAATCTGACTAACCAATATGGCTTCGCCATATCACTTACATGATAACTATTTTAGAAAAATTAAATATCAAATCGATTGGCGGCAACGTATAGTTTGTAAAAATACGTTGCCAATTTTCTGCAGTTTATTTTAAGCCATTCTGCATTTTGTTAAGGCTGTATTAAAATTTAATTTCGTGTTCAATTAATAGCCGACATATGCCGGCAGTGCTGCATTGATTGTATATATGTTTCAAACAGACCTTATTAATTGCAAATTCGGTCGGTTTTGTTGTTACGTTATGCATAGCCGTAGCCTCCATATCCATAAGCCGGGCGGTTCTCCTTTTTCGCGTCGTTAAAAATAACCATGGGGTTTTTCAACTTTTCGTTTTCGTAAATATCCCGGAGTATCTCTAATTGCCCCACATTGGTATAATTATACCTAACCAGGTAGATACTTAAATCGGCATACCGGGCTAAACTAAAGGCATCGGCAACACGTCCAACCGGCGATGTATCTATAATGATATAGTCAAATTGATCTTTTAGCCTTTCAAAAAGCTCATCTACCCGCGGAGACATTAATAATTCCGCCGGGTTTTTAGGTAGTGAACCACAACCAAGCACATATAGGCTATCACTCTTTGCATAAGGTTGTACGCTGTCTTCTAAATCATCAATGTCTCCCTGCAAAAAATCGGCAATACCCGTTTTTTGTGTTAGTCCCATCTTTTTTAGTAAATCTGGCTTACGTAAATCAAATTCCACCAACAGAACTTTTTTGTTAAGCAGTGCAAGCGTTAAACCTAAATTTATACTAACAAACGTCTTTCCTTCACCCTGCATGCACGAGGTTACCAGCATTACTTTATTATCAGTATCTTGATTTAGAGCATCAAGATTGGTCCGTATATACCTGAATAGTTCGGATATCATGGATTTGCTGCCATGTTGCACTGCTATCTGTCCTTTAACAGCGTTATGCGTTAACTCGCCAAGTATCCTGGCGCCTGTTATTTCTTTTAAAACAGCCGTAGTTTTAACTTTAATGTTCAAGTGCTGCCTTGTAAAAATAAACAGGCCGGGTATAAGTAATCCTAAAATACTGCTGCATAAGTACATCAATTGCTTTTTAGGATAACTGGGAGCCGGGTCAAACGAAGGCTTGTCAACTATTTGTGCCGATGGGATGGTAGCGGATAAAGACAAAGCCGTTTCCTCGCGTTTTTGCAGCAGGTACTGATATAAAGCCGTCTTCACCCCCTGTTCGCGCCCCCGTTGCAGTAATCCGCGCTCGAGCGACGGCACCGAGCGAACCCGGCTATCGTAACGCGCATAATTTTGTGCCAGCAGATTGTGTTGAATAGTAAAACCTTTTTTGATATTGCCCAGGTTTTCCCGGATATTGACCCTAAGATTGGCTATCTGATCGCTCAGGTTTTGAACCAAGGGGTTACTTAAATTGGCGCTACGTAACATCCTGTTCCTTTCAAGTTGGAGATCATTAAAGCGTGTGATTAAATTATTCAACACAGGGTCTGTTAAACCCATTGAGCTCGGCACGGCATTAAATTGGTTGTTTGAATTATCCAGGTATGTTTCAATTGAATTAACTATACCCAGTTGTGCGTTTGATTCTCCCAGCAGTTGGCTGTATTCGGCTGATTTGGTAAGATTAATTTGCGCACCCGAACTGGCATCTTCTGCGCTATTTTGTTTCTTATAGGTCTCTATATCACCCTCTGTGTAAGAGAGATCCTGCTCCATCGACTTTAATCGGTTCTCAATAAATAAAATGGTATTTACAGCTATTGTGTTTTTTTTCTGGACGTTTTCGGCATTATAAACACTGATTATATTTGCAAGTATATCAACGCCCCTGGCTGGTATAGGGTCGTTTAGGGTTAAGATAATTGTATTCGATTCCTTTATAACCGGGGTTACCATTAAACGCCCGGCGCTATAGGCTGCGGCCATTCCCGTCAAATTGTTAAACTTAACTGTTACCAGTCTGGGCCCGGATAAAAACGCGGGACCTTTAGTTACTTTAAATGCATAATCACTATGTTTTACTTCCTGTCCATAGTTATAACGCTCCTGCTCTAGTCCGTCATGCAATTCAAATGTGCTGTCGTTGATGTTTTCCAGCTCCAGTTCTTTCAGGTAAGTGTCTTTGTTTAATTTTATGATGTCAATTTTAACAGGAAGTTCCTCGCCGTATAATTCTTTTGTTTTGAACTCTCCGATTTTGTAAAAATAAGAGGCGCCAAGATTGAGTTTTTTTAACACGCTGTATATTAAGTCCTTTGACCGTAAAATCTCCATTTCATTATCTACGGTTTTGGTTTCCTGGAACATATTCAGATCGCTAAACGCAGTTGCTTTCAGTATACCATCGCCCTTTTTATCGTCAGGTATTTGCAGGGTGCTGGTTATCCTGTATTGTGGTGTAACATAGTCGAGGTAAAGCCACATAATAGCTACGCAGATAACTAATGATATCAGGAACACATACCAACGGTTTGCATATGGTATAATTCCGGCTTTAAAATCGCCCGGCCGGTTGGTTATATTATGAGTATGTTTAATATCCATCACAATGTATTTGTTTGATAGTGTTGTGCCTGTAGTTATAGGTTTTTTATCTTTTAAGCAGTACTGCGGCTAAAACCGCCACTGCAGATATCGCAGCTGTAATAAGCGGCATTAACCTTGTGTTCTGACTGTACTCAACAGCCTTTGACCGGTCAGGCTCTACATAAACTATATCATTTTGTTTTAGATAGAAGTAGGGTGAATTCAGTACCTCCTTGTTATTCAGGTTTAATTTATTGATGGTTTTGCCGGAGCCTTCGCTACGGATAACCAATACCCGTTCTCTTTTTCCATAAACTGTCATATCACCTGCAAGGCCCAGCGCCTCCAGCACGTTCACTTTTTCATCGGGTATTAAGAAGCTGGACGGTTTGTTAACCTCCCCGATCACAGTGACTTTAAAGTTTATAATTTGCACGTCAATCACTGGGCTTTTTACATGTTTGGTTAGTGCAGATGCAATTGCTGCGTCAGCTTCCTCAATTGTCATTCCCTCAATTTTAAAATCGCCAATTAAGGGCATGTGTATTATTCCACTTTTATTTACGCGGTAGCCTTCTCTTTTTGCAGAGCCATCGGCTGATACATTTTTGTTGTTTGAGAAAAGATTATCAGACTCAGGGCTTAGGCTGTTCATCGAAACATTTACAATATCATTCTGCCTGATGCGGAGCTCCTGGCCCTGCAAATCTTTTACCGAAATGGTATTTGCGAGGTTGCTAAAATATACCAGGTCCCGTCGTGGGGCACATGAACTTAAGACGATTATTGATAGCAAGCAGCCGTAGCTTAATGTTCTTTTTGTCATCGGTGAAAAATATAATTTGTTTATATTTCAATTATTTGATATACCAAATCTATTTGTTTGTAAATCAATAAAATACAAATTATTCTGATTGAAATTTTATTGTAAATAACCCTGTTTTTTTTACATAAAATGTAAAAAATCCGTGTATTTATGTTTACAAACGCTGTAAAAAGGCTTGTAAAAACTGTGATTTTAAGGGGGAAAGCAGCGCTGTTTTTAGTCGTGAGATCGTAAGTTTTTTTGCTTTTTTTTGCGGATCAGGCACACAAAATTTCCGCGAAGCAATTTAGAAAACGTACAAGTTCCTCCAGCGTTTTTATCTAACTGGCTCAAATTGATTTATAGGTACAATCAACTGGTGCCTGTTGGCCAAACAGGGACTAAAAAAATGGTAAGATTTTCAAAACCCGATTGTACTGATATCGTTAAATAAGCTTTCTGTGCCTTTATTAAATTTTGACGGGATAACAGATACAACCGGTGATCGCGGCCTGTTCAGGCAAGTAAACAGCGGCCAGGCGGGCTGATTAGTTCCCTCACCGGAATTACATACTGGTAGTGATAGTTTTTGCAGACACTCACGTTGATATATGTGTTGAAATAACAAAAGGCAATACCAGTTACTTTCCTTTACTCAGGAGGTAAAACAAAAAAGCCAACTGGAAGGAGTTTCCAATTGGCCACTTAAAACTGATCTATAATTATTAAAAAAAGAGCTTTATTCAACAGTAACAGATTTGGCAAGGTTACGTGGCTGGTCAACATTACAGCCCCGCATTACCGCAATATGATATGCAAGCAGCTGTAACGGAATGGTAGCTAATAACGGTAAGAAGGCTTCGTCCGAATCGGGAATTTCAATATAGTCGTCTGCCATTTTTGAAACAACCGTATCGCCCTGGGTAACAATAGCGATCACCTGGCCTTTGCGGGCTTTCACCTCCTGGATGTTGCTGATCACCTTTTCGTACGATGAATTCTTGGTTGCTATGAATATTACCGGCATGTCCGCGTCAATTAGAGCAATGGGGCCGTGCTTCATTTCAGCTGCGGGGTAGCCCTCGGCATGAATGTATGAGATCTCCTTTAATTTTAGTGCGCCTTCCAATGCTACAGGGAACCCGCTCCCCCGGCCCAAAAACAGGCAGTTGCTTGCCCCTTTAATTTGGGCCGCGATATTTTTTATAAGCTCATTTGAGGTCAGTACGGTTTCTATCTTTCCGGGTATGGTATCAAGTTCGGTTAACAGGCTGGTTAATTTAGATGTGGTAAGGGTTCCTTTTTGTTGCGCTATGTAAAGCGCAATAAGTGTTAGTACGGTTACCTGTGCCGTAAACGCTTTTGTTGAGGCAACACCTATTTCGGGGCCGGCATGCGTATAAACTCCGGCGTGGGTTATGCGGGGTATAGATGCGCCGGCAACGTTGCATATTCCAAAAATTGTTGCGCCTCGTTCTTTAGCTATTTCAATGGCGGCCATTGTATCGGCCGTTTCTCCAGATTGTGATATGGCAATTATTACATCATTTTCATTGATAATAGGATTGCGGTACCTGAATTCAGAAGCATACTCAACCTCCACAGGGATGCGGGCAAATTCCTCTATCAGGTATTCACCGGCCAAACCCGCATGCCACGAAGTGCCACAGGCAATAATAATTATTCGATCAATATTTTTTAATTTTTCAGCGTATTCTTTGATACCCCCCAATTCCACTTTGCCGAGTTCAGGGTAAATGCGGCCACGCAAACAGTCGCGTACAGAACGTGGCTGCTCAAATATTTCTTTCAGCATAAAATGGTCAAACCCGCCTTTTTCAAGCGCCTCCAGTTTTAATTCCAGTTCATGTATTAATGGGGTATGGACAATGTTATCCAGATGCTTTATTAAAATTTTATCCCGCTTTATCAAAGCCACTTCGTTATCATTTAAATAGATAACATTTTTAACATATTCAACAATTGGCGTTGCATCCGATGCCACAAAATACTCGCCATTACCCACGCCAATGACCAATGGGCTCCCTTTTCTTGCCGCAATTAGCTGATCAGGATTTTCACGATCCAGTATTACTATGGCGTATGCGCCCACCACCTCGGCCATTGCCAGCTGCACAGCTTCCAGCAAATTTATCTGCTCCATATTTTGAATTTCTTCAACCAGGTGTATTAAAACCTCTGTGTCGGTGTCGCTTTCAAAAACATGGCCACGTTGTGATAATTCTTGCTTAAGTGTCGAGTAGTTTTCAATTATTCCATTGTGTATAATGTGCAACCGCTTGTCATTTGAACTGTGCGGATGTGAATTCCGGTCAGAAGGTACGCCATGGGTGGCCCAGCGTGTGTGGCCAATCGCAATTTTACCTGTCCGATCCTTACCGTCAGTGTAAGATTCAAGTACAGATACCTTACCGGCCTTTTTATAAACGTTAAAACCATTAGTATTTATAATAGCAATCCCAGCGCTGTCATAACCGCGGTACTCGAGCCTTTTTAACCCTTTTAATACAACAGGCCACGCTTCGCGGTAGCCAATGTAACCTACTATTCCACACATATTTTAAACGTTTTATTATTGATTTTAATTAACCGCCTTTTTGCAGTGCTTCAATAATTCAAAGCTATTTTATTAATTATCAATATGATAGGTGTTTTTTAGGTTGCAATCAAATTGTAAAATGCCCCTATTTTTTCACAAACAATACACAAAATGCAAGGGCCGGGTTTACATTTTTGGTAATGTAGCTACACTTTCACATGGTATTTGTGGCTTGCCATGCGGCCTGTAACCCTATGTTACAGTTAAATTTCACGGTAGCCGATGGTTATGACATTTTGCCTTATAGGAAACCCCGGTGTCAAAATTAACAGAATTTAACCACCGGGAAATAATTTGACATTCATTTAAAGCAAGGTGAAACTGTATAAAAGTTGTAAAAAACTTTTACAGGATTGTACGCAATTATCTTTTAACCAGCCGCGGTAATGAATTTCATTAGTTATAAGAGCTAATTTTAACATACTGATAAACAGGGGCTAAAACATAAATAATCGCCTTGTATATTAATAAGGTGTAATAGCCATTACTTAAAATGTAACAAACAACCCGATAATAAATACAAATAGCATGCTTTTCAACTCACTTAGTTTTGCGTTATTCCTGCCGGTAGTTTTTGTACTTTACTGGTTTGTTGCCGGCAAAAGCCTGAAATATCAAAACGTGTTGTTGCTTTGCGCCAGCTACTTCTTTTACGCATGCTGGGATTGGCGTTTTTTATTCCTTTTGGTATTTTCAACACTGCTTGATTATGTTACCGGTATTAAAATGAGCGGGGCGGGCAGCGCCAAAGCCAGGAAATTCTGGTTTTGGCTTAGCGTTATCGTAAATCTTGGTTTTTTGGGTGTTTTTAAATACTTCAATTTTTTTGCAGCCTCAATGGCCGTAGCCATGGCAAATATAGGCCTGCATGTAAACCCGTGGACCCTAAAAGTTATTTTACCCGTAGGTATTTCATTTTATACATTTCACGGACTGTCGTATGTTATTGATATTTATAAAAACCGGATAAAAGCCGAAAGAAATTTTATTGATTATTCGTTATTCGTTAGTTTTTTCCCGCTGCTGGTTGCCGGCCCGATTGAAAGGGCCACGCACCTTTTACCACAAGTAAAAAAGGCGAGAACGTTTGACTACTATATGGCCGCCGATGGCTTGCGGCAAATATTATGGGGGTTGTTTAAAAAAGCTGTAATTGCAGATCAGTGCTCAGAATTTGCAAATGTTATTTTTGCCAACTCTTCCGGCTATACAGGCAGTACCCTGGTTTTGGGCGCTTTATTTTTTACCTTCCAGATATATTGCGATTTTTCTGGCTACTCTGACATGGCGCTGGGTATTGCACGGCTTTTTGGTATCGACCTTCTGCGAAACTTTGCCTTCCCATATTTTTCGAGGGATATCGCGGAGTTTTGGCGCCGCTGGCATATTTCGTTGTCATCCTGGTTTCGCGACTATTTGTACATACCGCTGGGCGGCAGCAAGGGTGGGACCTGGACTAAGGTCAGGAACACCTTTATCATTTTTTTGGTAAGCGGCTTTTGGCACGGCGCCAACTGGACGTTTATAACATGGGGATTACTAAATGCACTGTATATAATGCCGTTAATTATTTTTAACAAAAACAGGGTTAACCTGCAAATAGTTGCCCAGGGTAGGGCACTGCCATCGCTGCGGGAGTTTTTTCAAATTTTGTTGACTTTTTCACTAACTGTTTTTGCATGGATATTTTTCAGGGCTACCAGTATGAGCCATGCCTTTAGCTATATCGGCCGTATTTTTTCAAAATCACTATTTACTATCCCACAGTTTGATGCCAGCCGGATAATGGTTTTTGAAACCGTTATTTTGATTATAGTATTTATAATTATTGAATGGAGCGGCCGCGAAAGCCAATATGCAATTGCATCGTTAGCAAGGTTTAAAAGGAAAAGCTACAGGTATGCATTTTATTTTTCACTGATACTCATGATCTACCTGTTTATGGGGCGCGAGCAGCAGTTCATTTATTTTCAATTCTAAAACCATGTCTAAATTTATAAAGCAAACGGTATTATTTTTAGTCGCCAGCATTTTAATGCTTGCCGTTATAATTTTGGTGCCTAATTATATCGTCAATAAAAAATCGCGGTTTGTTATCAGCAACAAAAGCAAGATAGTGCTGTTTGGCCACTCGCACCCCGAATGTGCCTTTAACGATACTTTGATAAATAGCTTAAAAAACCTGTCTCATTCCGCCGAGCCATATTTTTATACCTATCAAAAAGTTAAAATGGTGCTGCTGCAAAACCCGCAAATTGAAACTGTACTGATTGAGTTTACAAATAACCAGATTGATGCAAAAATGGACGAATGGACCTGGGGTTATAAATACATGTCGAGTATGTTTCCAAAGTATACGCC
>Ga0105237_10006746_pt1 | contig 12676 bp, 7 predicted proteins | sample KBSC24metaG_FD_81520 | JGI IMG/M metagenome (GOLD analysis project Ga0105237, IMG submission 81520) | Corn rhizosphere microbial communities from Kellogg Biological Station, Michigan, USA - KBS C2-4 metaG | ecosystem: Host-associated > Plants > Roots > Rhizosphere > Soil | place: Michigan, USA...
ACTGAATACTTCATGCATATTGTTAATAATAACGTAGAACTCTTCGCGAAATCTGACAGAGATGGTTGTATTGAGGTGCTGAAGAAAATTAAAAAATGATCGCAGATTAAAAAACTACATCAAAATGAAAAGTAAAAAAATAATGCTGCTGATACTGTTGCTGAGTGTAAAGCTATTGTTTGCTCAAAACAACAATAAACTCCTTGGGATTGATGAAGCAATAGAAAGAAATTTGCAACAAAGCAAATTATTAAAAATTGATTGCGCAAAAGTTGATGAGGCCCGCGCAAAATATATGCAGGCGTATAATCAGCAGTTGCCTTCAGCATATATGAGCGGGTCTTATGTAAGGGTGAGTGATAATATTAAACCCTTTACGATACAAAACAGCGCCGGTACTAAACTTGAGTTGAATCCGCAGATACTAAACCAGTATTATTCTACCGTTTCTGTTAGCGAAGTTTTGTATGCGGGAAATAAAACAAAGCTGGCTATCCAGTCTATGAAGCTGCTGGAGAATGCAAGCCGGATGGATGCACGCAAAGATAAAAATGACATCATCTTCAACACTATTAATGCCTATTACAATTTGTACAAAATTGGGCAGACAAGAAAGGCGATTGAAGAAAATATTGTGCAGGTAAAAGAACACCTGAAGAATATTCAAAGCTATGAGCGAAACGGACTGGCTTTAAAAAATGACGTGTTGAAAATTGAATTGCAGCTTTCTTCTTTGCGGCAATCCTTAATCGATATTAATACCGCACAGGATATAGCTGGCTATAATATGAGCATAATGCTTGGCTTTCCGGAAGGCACAACTTACCAGCTTATTGCGGATAATTTTTTCAGCTTCAGCCTGGATAAAACTTTTGAAGATTATTTAAGTGCGGGACTTATTAATCGCCCCGAGCTGAGGTCAGCCGAGAACAAAATTAAGTCTGCAGAAATCGGCCTGAAATCAACAAAAAATAATTTATACCCGCAACTCATTGCAGGAGCAAATTATTATGATAACCGACCGAATGCAAGGGTGTTTCCTGTTGCACCGGAGTTTACCGGTACATGGGATGCAAGGCTTACGTTAAGCTGGAATTTTGGAGCGCTCTGGACCAACAAAAGTAAGGTAGCAGAAAGCAGGAGCCTGTTACAGCAAACGAAAGCTTCAAGGGAATTGCTGATGGATGGCATAAAATCAGAAGTCAATGCAGACTATCTCTCTTATATAAGAAGCAGGGAAAAAATCAAAGTGTCTGAAGATGCGGTTAAGCAGGCTGAAGAAAATTACCGCATAGTCAACAACCAGTTTAAAAGTAATACAGCGCTCATCAGCGATCTTACAGATGCCAATACGCTTTTGCTTCAGACACGCATTAACCTGCTGGCAGATAAAGCAGATACTGATGTTGCTTACTATAAGCTGATGCAATCCTCTGCTTCAAATTTTTTCACACATTACTCACTTTAATAAAATAACATCGTTATGGATAACACTGAAAAAAAATCATGGAAACGTTTTATACTACCATCATTCATCGCCCTGCTGGCCATCGGTGGAAGTATCTACGGAGTAAAATCATGGATGTACTCACGCAGTCATGAAACAACAGACAATGCTCAGCTTGAAGGCAACATTAATCCCATCATACCCAAAGTATCAGGTTATATCGCAGAGCTCAAAGTAGAAGATAACCAGCATGTAAAGAAAGGCGATACACTTTTTACCATTGATGATCGCGAGCTACGTAATAAGGTTGCGCTCGCAGAGGCCGCACTGGTGAATGCAGAGGCTAACCTGGAAGTAATGCATTCAAATGTTTCTTCTGCTGACGCAAACAAGGATATTTATGCGGCTAATGTAGATGCTGCCAATGCAGCTATTAAAAGCGCTGATGTCCGCATCTGGAAAGCGAACCAGGATTACGAACGGTATTCACAGCTACTGAATGAGAACGCAACTACACAACACCAGTTTGATGTAGCAAAAGCAGAAAAGGATGCTGCCGATGCACAACTAATTTTGTTGCAAAAACAATTTGTAACGGCAGTAAAGCAAACACAGGCCTCAGGAAAACAGACAACTTCTACAGAAAAACAAATCAGTGTGGCCCGTTCTGTTATAGAACAGCGCAAGGCAGATCTGGCATTTGCTCAACTGCAGCTAAGCTATACAGTAGTTACAGCGCCACATGACGGCGTTGTATCAAAGAAGTCTTTACAACTGGGGCAGTTTGTAAATGCAGGGCAGATGCTTTTTTCCATTGTGTCTGATGATGCCCTTTGGGTAGTGGCAAACTTTAAAGAAACACAGTTGGGTGAAATGAAAGCGGGGCAGCTTGTAGAGATAGAAGTAGATGCAATGGAAGGGCACGTGTTCAAAGGAATTATTACGTCTTTTTCGCGGGCCACAGGTGCGAAATTTTCATTGCTGCCACCAGACAATGCAACAGGCAATTTCGTGAAAGTGGTACAGCGTATTCCGGTAAAAATTGAGTTTACAGAAAAGTCTCTGCTTCAAACACAGTTGAGTGCCGGCATGAGCGTAAAAGTAGCTGTATCACTCGACAAAACTGCTGCCCCGGCACATATACAAACAGCGGGATTAAATAATGGTGCTGACGATGTTGCTACTGATTAAAGAAGTATTCATAACCTTCTTCATTCATCATAAAAAATTATTTTATCATCACTGCCCCGGAGCCTAAGGGGCAGACAAAAATAAAAGTATGGCAGTATCAGGATCAAGAAAATGGATTATTACTGTGACTGTGATATTATGTTCGATGCTCGAACTCATCGATACTTCGATCGTCAACGTGGTAACGAATGATCTTATGGCAAGCCTTGGCGCTACGATGAACGAGGTGAGCTGGGTTATTTCTGCCTACAGCATTGCAAACGTAATCATCGTGCCGATGACAGGCTGGCTGTCGCGTGTGTTTGGCAGACGAAATTATTATGTAATCTCCGTGGCCATATTTACGTTCGCCTCATTCATGTGCGGGCACTCCGGAAACATCTGGGAGCTGGTAGCCTGGCGTTTTGTACAAGGTATGGGTGGCGGAGCGTTATTAGCCACTTCACAGGCAATACTGGTAGAAACATTTCCACAGGAAGAAATCGGGTTGGCGAATGCGCTTTTTGGTGCAGGGGTAGTGCTTGGCCCTACTATTGGCCCGGCGCTTGGCGGCTATATTGTAGACAACATGAGCTGGCAATGGATCTTTTATGTGAATTTGCCTCTCGGTGCGATCGCCATCCCGCTTGCCCTTAATTATATCACTGGCAAAAAGCATGTGCAGGATACGGAAAATAAAAAGCCCGTGGACTGGTGGGGAATCGCTTTGCTGGCAATTGGTATCGGCTCTCTGCAGCTTGTGCTGGAGCAGGGGGAAAGAGAGGATTGGTTTGAGTCAAACATGATTGTTATTGCTTCCATTATAGCTGTCTTCGGCATCCTTTTGTTTATCTGGCGAGAGTTATCATGCAGGTATCCCATAGTGAACCTGCGCGTTCTGAAAAGCCGTTCACTGGCTTCGGGCACTTTCCTGATGTTCATTATGGGTTATGGATTGTATGCGTCCATATTTGTATACCCGATTTTTGTTCAACAGTTTTTAGGATTCACTGCAACACAAACAGGAATGAGCCTTCTGCCTGGCGCTTTGGTTTCTGCATTTTTTATGCCCTTTATAGGTATGTTGCTGAAGAAAGGTGTTTCTGCTAAACTGTTGATACTTGCGGGTTTTATATTGTTTGCACTTTTCACTTATCAGTCAAACAGGGCAATGACTGCTGATTCAGGTGAACAGGATTTCTTCTGGCCCCTCATCATGCGTGGTGTTGCACTTGGGTTTGTCTTTGCACCGTTAAGTACGATTTCACTCGTTGGTTTGAAAGGCGATGATCTGTCACAGGGATCTGGCCTTACAAATATGATGCGGCAACTGGGTGGTTCATTCAGTGTAGCAATATGTTCTGTTCAGATAGAGCATGCTTATGCAGGACACCGCACAACAATTCTTTCCCATGTATCTTCTTATGATCTCTCCGCACAGGAAAGAGTGGATCAACTTACTTCTTTGTTCCGTTATAAAGATTATGCGCTTAACACAGCGAATGATGCGGCATTGAAAGCGATGGATTTTTCAGTGTACAAGCAGGCCATGATCATCAGCTATATGGATGTGTTCATGTATCTCGGTGTATTCTTTGTTGTATGTGCACCAATGGTATTGCTGGCAAAGAATATGAAAAAAGGTGAAGCAATTCATATCGGGCATTAATCGTAAGAAAGCTAAAATCTATATGGAAATTTTAAATGCAGTTATAGTTATCGTGGCCTTGCTTTCCTGGCCAACGGTAACAGCCATAATAGCACAGTCTTTTGGCCGAAAGTTTATTACGTGGTTCTGCCTTGCGCTGGTGCTTCCGGTCGTATCATTAATGATTCTTCATTGTCTTCCGGCAAAAAGAAAACGGCCGGCATGTGATGAAAAATTAATAAACAAAGGTTCAATACTTATTCATTCATAAATATTAAAAAATGTCAAGTTTAAAACAACAACAAAAAAAATTACTTAGAACTGAAATAGCAGGCAGGTCGATGGAATACCTGATGGGGCTTAATGAGGAGCACCAGTCTGTAATTCGTGAACTGGCAGAGAAATCTGCAAAGAAAATGGTGAATGCCTATCACAAAGCAATTAAGGCGCAACATAAAGCAGCTTTGAAAGAAAGCGTAAAAACACATGCTGTGCCTGAAGTGCCGTCAATTGCTGAAACAGTGGACTTAAACGGGCAACTTAATTTAAAAGCTTCTTAAACAGAATAGTATGGAAGTCGTTTTCGCGTTACCTTTTATAATAATCCCTCTTATGCTTCCTTTTGTGACAGGCTATATGGCAAAGCGTTTTGGAAGAAGCTTTTGGTGGTGGTTTTTTATATCAATTCCATTGCCGCTTATAAGTTGTTTCATTATTGTTTGTCTGCCGGACAAATCAATTCAATCATCGCCAGGTCAACATTGACAGGTAGAAAATGGATACAATGACACTAAGTAATCAAATCATTGCTGAAGCCGCTGACTATGTTTCAGATTACTTGTCGAAACATTTGGATAAGGCATTTTGTTATCACGATTTTTTTCACACCTTTTCTGTCGTTACTGCGGTCAACGTATTGTGTTTTGAAAACGGGATAAAGAATAAAGAGAAAAGAATCTTACTTATAGCTGCATGGTTTCATGATATAGGCTATACGATAACAGTACAGGGACACGAGCAACACAGTGCGTGGATGGCTGCAGATTTTCTTAAACATAAAGAAGTTGCCGATGAACAAATAGAAATAGTGAAAGCATGTATACTCGCCACACGTTGCCCGCAACAACCGGCGAATTTGTTGGAAGAGATCCTTTGCGATGCAGACATGTTTTATCTGAATGAAAGCAATTTTATGCAGCGATCAAAACTGCTGAAAAAAGAATGGGAACTGACAGGGCAAAAAAAAATTACAGATGATCAATGGTATGAAATGAGCATAAAGTTTTTAAATGAACATTTTTTTCATACAGCTTATTGCCGTAAACAATTTGAACAGGCGAGACTAAACCATGTTACTATCATTACTGCCGAACTTGAACAACTGAAGCAAAATGCACACATACACGAGGTGCCGGTTATTGATGCTGTTAAAAAGCAAAAACCTCCAAAGCCACCAAGGCTTGAAAGAGGAGTAGAAACACTTTTCAGGATGACGTCAGGCAATCATATAAAACTGAGTGCGATGGCGGACACCAAGGCACATATTCTGCTGAGCATAAATTCAGTAATTATCTCTGTTGTGTTATCTGTACTTGTAAGAAAGCTGAGTGAATTACCTTATTTGATTTTTCCAACCGCATTGCTGTTAGCTGTAAACCTTGTTTCGATGGCGTTTGCGGTGCTTGCTACAAAACCTAGGCAATCAGCGGGTGTGTTTACAGCAGCACAAATACAGAGCAGGCAGGCAAATCTTTTATTCTTCGGCAACTTTCACCGGATGAATCTGGAATCTTTCCAGGTGGGCATACAGGAAATTATGTATGATAAGGACTACTTGTACAAAAGCCTTACAAAAGATATCTATTTCCTTGGCAAGGCGCTGGCCGGCAAGTACCGTTACCTTGCGATAGGGTATAAGGTGTTTATGTTTGGATTGATAGGTGCTGTTATTGCTTTTGGAATATGCCTGGTATTTAAAAATCAATTTCTTATTATGCAGTAACGGTAGGAAAGATTTATTATGTGAAGTGAATAATAGTCAGGGTTACAAATATTGTAACCCTTATTTTATTTTGAATGGCAAAGAAATAACTATTTCGATTTCGTAAATTTTTATGGATGTTTTTGCTTAACCGGTTAACGCATTTGCTACTTTTATTTCATCAAAATTTGCTTTACCGATTAACTGTTGAAATAAAAATATAACTGGATTTGCTTGCTGCTTACAAAATACCTGATTCATTTGCAGCTCCCTAGATAGGAATTTTCAAGTTTTACTAAAATAAAAACTGATGCTTATTAAAATGGTAATAAGCATCCTGGAAGAGTTTTGCAAAAGTTCTTCCGGGCTAAAATTTTTGCCTGATAAAATAATAGTCAAATAAACATTTATTAGTATGACTTTGTATTCATTAACCAGATCATAATCATTCATACACCAAAACTTGTCAATATGAAGCATCGAAAAAATGCCGGGATTATCAGCACCTCTCCCGGGCGCAGCAGAATAAAGCTGCTTGTAAAATTTAGCATTGTATATCTTTTTTTAGTATTAGCTGCATCTAAAAGTGTACATGCACAGTCTTCTAATTCTACCACTATAAAAGGCGTTGTTAAAGGCCTGGATGGCAAGCCCGTAGAAGGGGTTTCCATTACCGTAAAAGGTACAACAACCGGAACATCCACCAAGGCTGATGGTAGTTATTCCATCACCGTTCCATCTTCATCATCAGTGCTTATATTTTCTTATGTAGGGTTTACTGACCAGGAAATTATTGCAGGCAACAGGGGAGGAATCAACATTACGCTTCAGCCAGGTAGTTCAAATCTTAATGATGTAATTGTTGTTGGTTATGGCACACAAAAGCGTGCCACATTAACAGGATCTGTTGCTACAGTGGATTCAAAAGTATTTAAAGATCGTGGTGTGGTTTCTAATCCTATCGCGGCTTTGCAGGGGCAGGTGCCAGGTGTTATTGTATCAAGAAGTTCTGCCGCGCCGGGGCAGGAAGGTTGGGCGTTCCAGATAAGAGGTGCAAGCTCTGTCAATGCTGTGGACCCGCTTGTTTTGGTGGATGGAGTTCCTCTGTCCAATTTAAATGCGCTTAATTCTATTAATCCTCAGGATATTGATAATATGAGTTTTTTAAAAGACGCATCTGCAGCTATCTACGGTTCACGTGCTGCAGGCGGCGTTGTGTTAATTACTACTAAAAGGGCTAAATCCGGCAAGGCCTCTATTCAATACAGCGGCTCTGTATCTCAAAAAAGAATGGGGCTTCGTCCTGGCATTTTAAATGCTGATCAATATGGTCAATACCTGCTACAGGCCATTTCTAACGCATCTCCTAATGGCGTGGCTGATGAAAGCTGGATTTGGACAAAATATGCAAGGGCGTGGATGAACAGGCCGGACAGTGGTTACATAGACAAAACCACTCCGGGGTATATAGATAACATCGGTTTTACTGATGTATTGGATTATACCTTCTTCGATACAGATCCTATGAGTATCCTCTGGGGCAATGGCAGGGCAATGTCTACACAGCATGATATCAGTGTCTCTGCACGTACAGATAAAATGGGTTATCGTTTATCGCTTGGTTACCTGGAAGATGGAAGCATGTTAAAGTGGGGGCAAAACTCCAACAAGCGATATACAGTAAATCTTGCGCATGATTATATCTTTTCTTCAAAACTTAAAATATCAACCAATATCTCTTTACAGAAGAATGATGTAATAGTACCTACCAGGCAGTCGGTGATAGATTACAGTTCGCAACCCGGCTTTCCTGTATCAACCATACATGGCAAGCCTTATGCATGGGGTACTCAGCCTGGGCGTAACTGGCTGTTAGAATTGGGCGGAGAAAATAAAGCGTATGATACAAGGGTATTCCTTAATACCAAGCTTGAGTACAACATTATTAAGGATTTAAACTTTGTTGCGCAAGTCGGTTATAACTGGGCTGGCCAGGATGGAAAAATAGAATATAAATCCATTCCTCAGATATATAATTATGCAGAAACATATCAATACCAGGGCAATCCAAGACAGGATCAGTCATGGTACCAACGCCTAAATAAAAAGGATGCATACTATAATACCAATGCCTATTTAGAGTATAAGAAAAAAGTAAATGATATACACAGCATCGGCGTTACTGCAGGTGTTAACTATGAGCGTGATGAATATGATGAGTTTGGCACCACCACTACTTACCTGGCAAACAATGATGTGCCTTCACTTGGCCTTGGCCTGGGTGATAATACTACGCACTCTAATTATGAAACGCAATATCATTGGGCAATAGCTTCAGCATTTGGCAGAGCGAATTATTCTTTCAAAGACAAATACCTCTTTGAAGCAAATGCACGCTACGATGGTAACTCAAGATTTGATGCCAATCACCGGTGGCTTTTCTATAATGGCTTCTCTGCAGGCTGGCGCATTACGCAGGAAAAGTTTATGCAGGGTGTAAAATTCTTTAATGAGTTAAAACTTCGTGCGGCTTATGGTACAGCAGGTGGTCAGGGCGGCAAGAATACTATTGGTTATTATGATTATATACCTGTTGTAAATATTGGTAATGCGGGTCCTGTTTTAGGTGGTTATACATCACGCGCTGTAACAGCAGGACCTTCAGGCACTTTGCCTGATTCACTCAAAACATGGGAGCGTCTTGAGAATAAAAATATCGGTATAGATTTCACTGTTTTAAATAATCGCCTGACAGGTACATTCGATTATTTCTGGAAGCGCAATAAAAACATGCTTCTTACACAGTTAATGCCTGCACCGCTTGGTGCATCTGCTCCTTACCGCAACATTGCAGATTTAAACGTATGGGGATGGGAAATGTCACTTGGCTGGAAAGACAGGATTGGTAAAGTTACTTATCATATTGGCGGAACACTCACAGACAACAGTAACAAGATTGTAAAACTGGGTGGAAGAAATGCCATTACTGCAGGCATGAACAACCTGGAAGGCTACGCTATCAACTCTTACTTTGGGTTGAAGTATGATGGCCGTATTCAAACAGATAAACAGGCCGCAGACTATGCAGCACTTGTACCTGGCAATGGTGTTGGTATGCCGGGTGTTACACAGGTTCTCAAGGGCATTAATATGTACAAGGATGTTAACGGTGATGGTACACTTACCAATGCAGGTGCTAACCAGCACCTGCTTAATAAAACAGATGCTAACGGTAACCCGATAGCAGATGGTGACATGGTGTACCTGGGCAGAAGCGATCCGCGTTATGTGTTTGCATTAAACATGGGCGCTGAGTGGAAAGGGTTTGATTTCTCTGTAGTGTTCCAGGGTGTTGCAAAACAAAACATTTATCGCCGCAGTGATTGGAGTGTTCCTTTCGGTGCCATCTGGCAGGGACAAGCAAACTGGTGGGTTGGTAAAACATGGACACCTGATAATCCCAATGCACAATTGCCTATTCTTACCACAGCCAATAGTGGCGGCTTCGGCGGTTACAATGCTTATGATTACCAGATATCAGACTGGAGCCTTCAAAGTGGTGCTTATGTTCGCTTAAAGAATATCGTAATAGGTTATACACTGCCGCAGGAAGTTGCACGTAAGGCAAAACTGGAAAGCCTGCGTGTATATGTATCAGGCAATGATTTGTGGGAGAAAACACGTGTGCAGGATAAATGGGACCCTGAGCAAACACAAACGGTAAGCAGCGGTGCGCAACGTTATCCTTTCTATCGTCTCATCACCTTTGGTGTAAACGTAACTTTTTAACCCCCATAATTTGTAAAAGATGAAACGGGCCATAAGGCTTTCAGAATGTCAAATCACTGCAAGATTTTATGGCAGTTTCATCCGGAAAAAAAACAAATCAAAATGAAAAAGATAATCGCAAAATATAGTGCCGTTATAATGGCGGGTTATTTGTTCGCCGTTATGTTTTCCGGTTGTAAAAAGGCTTTGGATTTAAAGCCCCTGGACCAGGTTTCAGACAATACTTTCTGGACACAGCCAACCGATTTTAAATTAGCCGCTAATAATTTTTATGGCTACCTGCGTGCTTTTAGTCAAACAAATACACCCGGGGATTGGCGCAATGCTACAGACCTTGGCGCAGACAGGGGCTCTTATGCAAGAGGCACCAATACTGCTACCTCAACAGATGGAAATTATACGGCAGCCTATAGTTGGTTACGCAGCATTAATACCTTGCTGTCAAAGGCCAATAGTTTTACTACTCCTGACCAGATTAAACAATATGTAGCAGAGGCAAAGTTCTTTAGGGCTTATGTTTATTTTGATAAGCTGCTTACTTCTTATGGGGGTGTAATTATTGTTGATGAAGTGTTGGGGTTACAATCTTCTCAATTAACTGCAGCACGCAGCACAAGAGATCAAACCATAGACTTTATCATTGCGGATTTGGAAGCGGCTATTCCTAACCTGCCTTTGGAAAGCGCAATACCTGCTGTGGATAAAGGTCGTGTAAGCCAGCAGGCTGCACAGGCTTTCCTTGGAAGGGTTTGTTTGTATGAAGGCACCTGGCAAAAATTCAGGAACGGCGATGCTACACGTTATAATGCTTTGCTGGATAAATCCATTTTAAACAACAATGCAGTAATTGCAACCAATCAATACTCTTTATTCAAGCCGTCTGCTTTAGGTGATTCAGCTTTAAAGTATTTGTTTATCCTGGAGAACCAGAAATCAAATCCTGCGGGCATTACAAAATCAGCCAACAATGAATATATCCTTGCAGTAAGATATGAATCCAATAACCTGCTTAAAACAATTCCTAACCAGATTTCTTTTGGCGCGTTAGGTGCAGATATGAGCCGCAAGATTGCAGACATGTATCTCTGCAGTGATGGATTGCCCATCAATAAAACAATCACCAATTTCAGCCGCGCAACCATGACATCAGAGTTTCAAAACAGGGATAACCGTATGCGCTATTTCATGTGCATGCCTGGTTACAGGTATTGGCAGAATGCTGCTAACTGGCACATTAACTGGGATTGGAGCGCCGCTGATTTAGCCAATGCACGTCAGCCGCTTGATACATGGGCCAATGGCATAACAGGCTATGAAGATCAGCAATGGGCTGCTGAAAGACAGGTGCCCAACAGCCAGGAAGGTTATGATTATCCTGTAATTCGTCTTGCTGAAGTGTACCTCAACTATGCTGAAGCAGTATATGAACGCAGCGGAACCATTAGCGATGCTGATTTGGATAAGTCATTAAACCTTGTGCGCCTTCGTATAAATACGGATAACAACATGCCTAAACTGAGCAATGCATTGGTGGCTGCCAACGGGCTGGACATGAGAGAAGAGATACGTCGTGAAAGAACGGTGGAATTGCAGGGTGAAGGTTTTCGCATGGACGATTTAAAGCGCTGGTACATTGCGCAGGCCGAATTAAACAAGCCGTTACTGGGCGTTCACTGGACAGGCACTGAATATGAAACCTTGTATTCATTCACAGGTTCAGGTACGCCGCCTGCAGGGCAGCGAAAGAGACCATCTATCACTTTAGATGGTAATGGAGACGTGGTTGCGGACCCTGTAAGCGAAAGAAAGTTTACTGAGAAAAATTACCTGGTGCCATTACCAACCACGGAGTTGCAGTTAAATCCAAATCTTACACAAAACACCGGTTGGTAACAGCAAATAGTGTTGAGTAATTTTTATGAGCCCAACATTAGAACATGAATGAAGCTTCCGTTGCGTCGCACACTTATACGTTTGAAACACTACTCAGCAAGATGCTTTGTAACAAGGCGGTTGATTGTAGTAAAATATCGCCGGAGGCGATAGAATATACATGCGAAGCGAAGACGCTTCGCATAGTTGAATAGAAAGTAATATTCACATAATGAATGTCCATAGGATTAACCAATCGTAACATTGAATCAGATTACATCATATGGAAACATAAAGTTTTGAACAATTGATACAAGGATAATGTAAGTGCACTCTATTCAAATCAGTGGAATCATTGAAATCATATTAATTGTGGTCAAAAACACCTACAATAATTTTAAAATCTATGGTATGAAAAACATATTTACATGTAAAACCAATATCAATGTATTTTTTTCATATACCGGCAGGGTAATGCATGCTTTTAAAAAGCATATAGCTGTAAAAAGTTATGTCGGCCTTGCTATCTTTTTTTCATTAACTGCGTTGACTACAAACAGCAACGCACAAACTTTTATACATCCGGGAGGTTTGCATACGCAGGCAGATTTAGGTCGTATGAAAGCAAAGGTTGCGGCTGGTGCGCATCCCTGGATAGATGACTGGAACAAACTAATTACAGACGGACAAGCTCAAAACACTTATACGCCGGCAGCAAGGGCCAACATGGGAGGTAGCCGTCAGCGTGCATATGCTGACGCTCATGCGG
>Ga0105237_10006747_pt1 | contig 12676 bp, 9 predicted proteins | sample KBSC24metaG_FD_81520 | JGI IMG/M metagenome (GOLD analysis project Ga0105237, IMG submission 81520) | Corn rhizosphere microbial communities from Kellogg Biological Station, Michigan, USA - KBS C2-4 metaG | ecosystem: Host-associated > Plants > Roots > Rhizosphere > Soil | place: Michigan, USA...
CCCGGCGTTCCTCGACCAGTGGTTGGGAACGTACGGTATGCCCGCGCATCTCAGTTACGACGGCGAAGCTGACGTCACAGCCATCGCGGCACACCAAGCGGCGTACGGCGCGGCGTGGCCGCGGTTCGATTTTACCGCGGCGTCGTTTATCGTGTCATTTGGCGCCGACTTCCTCGATGGATGGGGCTCGGGCGTCTCGCAGCATCTCGATTGGGCCGAAGCGCGCGCGCAATTGGGCCATGCACCTCGGCTTGTGTACGTAGGACCGCGCCGTTCGCTCACCGGGTTGAACGCCGATCAGTGGATCGATTGCAAACCCGGCAGCGAAGCGGCGATCGCGCAGCTGTTGGCGGGGCAGGGATCAGTTGCCGAGGTCGCGCAGGCTAGCGGCATCGTCGCGGCCAAGCTGACCAAACTGGTCGAAGAATTTCACGCGGCGTCCGCGCCGCTCGTGCTCGCCAGCGGTCATGCGCCCAATGCGGCGACGCTGCTTGCTACAGTCACGCAGCTCAACAAAGCGCGCGGCGCGGTCGGAACGAGCATCAAGCCCGACCAGGCGGTGCTCGGCTTCGAAGGGATCAGCACGCCGGCCGAAGTGCGCGCCGTGGCCGATCGGATGAACGCGGGGACGGTGTCGCTCCTCATGGTGCGCAACGCCAACCCGGCGTATACCATGGGCAAGGCGATCGGCTTTGACGCCGCCATGACCAAGGTGCCGTTCAAGGTGTCGTTCTCGTCCATCATGGACGATACGAGCGAGCTGTGCGATCTCATTCTCCCCGATCATCACTTCCTCGAACAATGGGGTGACGCGGAAGTCGTGAAGGGGACGCTGTCGCTGCAGCAACCGGCGATGGATCCGGTGTTTGATACCAAGGCGACGGCGGATGTGCTCATCGCCGTGGCGCAGAGCGACAAAGCCAACGCGGGCAAATATCCGGCGCCTGACTATCGCACCTGGCTCATCAATCGTCTTCCCGGCGGGGCGGCGGGTGTAACGGCGGCATTGCCGAAAGGCATCGTTGCCGGCACATCGCTCGCGCGGCCCACGCCTGCGCCAACGGTGCCGTCGCCCAAGACCGCGGCGACCATCGAGTCGACGCAGGGCGATCTCTATCTCTTCGTCTATCACCATCCGGTACTCGGCGACGGCCGCGGCGCCAACAAGCCATGGCTACAGGAATTGCCGGATCCGGTCACCAAGATCGTGTGGCAAACAGTGGCGGAAATTCATCCGCTCACGGCCAAGCGGCTTGGACTCGCCAACGGCGATCTCGTCAAGCTCACCACGTCGGCCGGCACGTTGACGTTGCCGATGTACGCGTACCTCGGTGTGCGTCAAGACACGGTGGCGGTCGCCACGGGACGCGGACAGCTGCACGCGGGGCGGTACGCCAAAGCGGGTGAAGATCCGCTGGCGCTCCTCCCGGCGTCGGAAGATGCAGCAGGCGCGTTCTCGTATGTCTCCACCAAGGTGACCATCACCAAGGCGGGCGGGCATCGCGAGCTCGTGACCACCGAAGGGTCGGCGCGGCAGCACGATCGAGGCATCGCGCAGGCGATTCTCGCGGGCGAGCTTGAGCGATTGGCGACGCCGAATGAAGCGCCGGAACATGGCGCGTCGGAACATGGCGCGTCGGAACATGGCGCCGAAGGTGGCAAAGGCGAGGAGCACGAAGAGCATATGGTGGGCGATGCCTCCCATACGTTCTTGCCCGGACTTCGCTCGCCGGTCGCCAACGACGCGCAAGGCGTGTTCGCGTTCCCCGAGGCCAACCAAAAAGGACAATACGCCAGCGATCACTGGGGCCATCAGGCCCAGCGTCGCTGGGCGATGACCATCGATTTGGCGCGTTGCACTGGGTGCGCGGCCTGCGTTACCGCGTGCTACGCTGAAAACAACATTCCCACCGTGGGTGCGGAGTGGCAGGGTGGTCCGATCCTCCCGGATCGATCTGGCTTTGGCGCCAACATCTTGCGCAGCCGCGAGATGGCGTGGATCCGGTTGGAGCGCTATTACGAAGGTGGCGAAGACGGCGGTCCGGATTTCGAGACGCGCTTTGTCCCCATGATGTGCCAGCACTGCGGCAACGCACCGTGCGAACCGGTCTGCCCGGTGTACGCCACGTACCACGCGCCGGACGGCTTGAACGTGCAGGTGTACAACCGTTGTGTCGGCACGCGCTACTGCTCCAATAACTGCCCGTACAAAGTGCGTTACTTCAACTGGTTCGGCTATGGTGAGCCGCACCGTCCGCAGTACGCCTTCCCCGAGCCGCTCAACTGGCAGCTCAACCCTGACGTCACGGTGCGTGGCAAGGGTGTCATGGAGAAGTGTTCGTTCTGAGTGCAGCGCATTCGTGGCGCGGAAAACCGCGCCAAGTTGGAAGATCGTCCGGTCCGTCCGGACGAATTCACGACGGCGTGCGCCGAAGCGTGCCCGTCACGCGCCATCACGTTCGGTGATGCGGCGGATCCGAATTGGTCGGTGGCCAAGATGGTGAACGACCGGCGCTCGTACCATGCGCTGGACGAGTTGAACACCTATACGGCTGTCGTCTATCTCAAGAAAGTCAATCATCCGGCGCCGGCCGACACGCCGGCGCGGGCGTAGGAGCAGACGATGGCAACCATGGCATCACCTGTCACCGACGTCGAGCTGCTGCGCCGTCCCAACATCGCGAGCGCGGACGTACAGCTCCCGGCGGTGAAGGATTACGAGCAAGTCGACGACGAAATTGCCAATACGCTACACCCCACGGTCGCGTGGTTCATCGGCTTGGGGACGGCAATTCTGTGCCTCCTGATCGGCGCGAGCGCGTGGATGTATCAGATCTACAACGGTCTGGGCGTCGCGGGCTACAACCCGCCGGTCATGTGGGGCGTGTACATCGTCACCTTCGTGTTCTGGGTCGGTATCGGCCACGCCGGGACGCTCATCTCGGCGATTCTCTACCTCTTCCGCGCCGGCTTCCGCACAACGATTTATCGATGCGCCGAAGCGATGACCGTGTTCGCCGTTATGACGGCCGGATTGTTTCCGATTCTGCACCTCGGGCGGCCGTGGAAGTTCTTCTGGCTCATTCCGTATCCCAACTGGCGCTACATCTGGCCGCAGATGAAGAGCCCGCTCGTGTGGGACGTGTTCGCGATTCTCACGTACCTCACGGTGTCCACCACCTTCCTGTACATCGGGCTCATCCCGGATATTGCGGTGTTGCGCGACCGGGAAACCAATCCGGTGCGTAAACGGATCTACGCCATCCTGTCGTTCGGCTGGCGGAACACCGATCGCGAGTGGCGGCACTTCGTTCGCGCGTATCTGTTCTTGGCGGCCTTTTCCACGCCACTGGTGCTCTCGGTGCACTCGGTCGTGTCGTTCGACTTCGCCATGTCGATCGTCCCCGGGTGGCACGCGACCATCTTTCCCCCGTATTTCGTGGCCGGCGCCATTTACTCGGGGATCGGGATGGTGTTCACCATTATTATCCCGCTCCGCCGTTGGTTCGGGCTCAAGCACTACGTGACCATCAATCACCTCGACGCGGCGGCTAAGCTCTGCTTGTTCACCTCGGTGGTGGTCGGTGTGGCGTACGCGAGCGAGTGGTTTGTGGCGTGGTACAGCGGTAACCCGGTGGAGCAGGCGTTCTTCGCCAACCGTATTTGGGGACAGTGGTGGTGGGCGTCGGTGATTCTGTATCTGTGCAATATGGTACTCCCACTGTCGCTCTTCTCGCAGTCGCTGCGCCGCAACACGACGTGGCTCTTTATCCTGTCGATCTTTATCAACATCGGCATGTGGTTCGAGCGGTTCGTGATCTTTATCCCGTCGCTGTCGCACGAGTATGAGCCGTGGCAGTGGTCTGGCTATCGGCCGACGTGGGTAGACTACGCCATTCTGGTTGGCTCCTTTGGCTGGTTCTCGATGTGGTTCCTGCTCTTCATCAAGCAGTTCCCGGTCGTGGCCATCGCCGAAGTCAAGGAAATCGTGAAGCCGCGCCTCCGGCGCCCGCACAAGCAGGGGATCGATACGGCGGGGCATCACGCGCCGTTCATGGCTGACACCCCTGGGGAGTTCGAGTAATGCAAGGCGTCGTTGGATTTTTCCGCGAGCTCGACAGCACCGTCGAAGCCATCGAAGCGCTCAAGCGCAAACGGTTGGGCGAGTTCACGGTGTACTCGCCCACGCCACGCCACGAATTGGAGCATGCCATCGATGCGCCGATCAGCGTCGTGCGTCGCTTCACCCTCCTCGGCGGATTGGCTGGCGCGACGTTCGGCTACTGGATCGCGGTCTGGATTTCGGATTACTGGCCGCTCGTGGTCGGTGGCAAAGCGATCGCGTCGTGGATTCCGTATACGGTGTTTGGGTTCGAAGTCATGGTGCTCATCGGCGCCCTGTCCACGGTGTTCGGAATGTTCGCCAACGCGCGGATTCCCAACATCACGATGACGGTGGGGTACGACGGCCGGTTCAGCCACGGCGATTTCGGCATCTGGGTCGAAGCCACGCCGGACAAATTCAAAGAAGCGGAGCAGCTGTTGCGTCACGCTGGTGCGGTGGAGGTGCGCGTTGAACGCTAACGCCTCCCTCTGGATGCGTCGTGTCGCGGGCGTGGCCGTCTTGGGCCTTGTCCTGCCACTCACGGCGTGCGAATGGTTCTCGGACTTCAAGCGGCAGCCGTCGCTGTGGACATGGGAACCCATTCATTGTGATGCGCGTCTCGACGTGTGCGATAGCACGGTCGCCTCGCGCGGCAACCCGCAATACTCGGTCTCCATTTACGGCACCGCACGGTCGGCGCTCGAAACGTCGTACAGCCCGTTGCCGGGGACGGTGGACTCGATGTCCACGCTGGTGAACCCCACGCCGATTTCGGCGGCGTCGCTGGCCAACGGACATAAGTACTTTGCCATCAACTGTGTCCCATGCCACGGTGACAAAGGGAAAGGCGATGGACCGGCGACTAAGTATGGAATGCCGGGAATCGACCTCACCACCGATCTCACCAAGAATCGCGCGGACGGCTACATCTTTGGCATGATCCGGAACGGACGTGGCGCCATGCCGACGTACAACCGAATCGAAGAGATGGATCGCTGGGACGTGGTGAACTACATCCGCGCGTTGCAAGGAAAAGCGGGCGTCGAAGTAGCCACGGGTGCCTTGGCGGCGCCTGGCGTGACCGGACGGTGGGTCCCTGGCTATACGCACACGGCGCCCAATCTTCCTGCGCCATTCGTTCCACCGTCACAGGGGAGCGCCAAAGCGTATTACCCCAACGGGGGCGGGCCGGCGGCCGATCCCAAAGCGCCCACAGTTGGACCGGCGCTGCTCGATTCGATGTCGTATAAGACGGGGACGGTGAAACAGGTGGGGGCCACGGAATGAGCGGGCACGACGCAATTCACGAGTACACGCGCGAGGAAATTCTCGCCGGTACACAAACCCCCATTTCGGGGACGCTCAAAAAACTGAGCGCGCTGTTTGCCGTGCTCGGAACGCTCGTCTTCCTGTTCGGCGCCTTCACCGGCAATGACCGCGCGTGGCAAGCGCTGCATGTGAGCTGGTTGTACTTCACCTCCATCTCGTCCGCGGGCGTGATGATCGTGGCGGTGCAACGGATCACGACGGCGCGCTGGTCGCGCGTCGTGGTGCGGTTCCTCGAAGGGTTCGTCGCGTTCCTCCCGGTGGCCTTCCTGTTGTTGCTGGTCATCCTGTTCGGACGGTCGCACATTTTCCCGTGGGCCACGCAGCACATCGCGACGCCGGAAAAGCAGGCGTATCTCAATCCGTCGTTCCTCATTCCGCGCGTCCTCATCGTGTTCGGACTGATCATGACGTTGAGCCTCTGGTACGTGTACACGTCGGTTCGTCTCGACGTCGGGCTCGTGCCGGAATGGGGGGCATCATGGGCCACCGGCTTGCGCGCGCGCATGCGCCGCAATTTTGGCGAAGAGCGTCGTGAGATCCACTCCACGCATTCGCTGCAAGGGCGGTTGGCGGTCTTTCTCGCGCTGACGTTCGGTCTGGGATGGGTGGTCCTGTCGTGGGATCTTTCCATGTCGCTCGATCTGCACTTCCAGAGCACCATGTACGGTTGGTGGTTCTTCATGGGTGGCTGGGTCGCGGCGATGGCGTCGTGGACCCTGTTGGTGATGGCGTGGCGCCGGCATCTGGGCCGCTACGACATGATCACGGACAACCACTTCCACGATCTCGGAAAGCTCTGCTTTGCCTTTACCGCGTTCTGGGGCTATCTCACCTTTGGCCAGTATCTCATCATTTGGTACGGCAACTTGGGTGAAGAAACCCACTGGGCGCGTCTGCGGCTCATCGGGCCGTGGGTATGGCCGACGATGATCGCGGTGGTGTTGATGTTCGGCTTGCCGTTTTTCGGCTTGTTGTCGCGCGCTGCCAAAGTGTACCTCCCGACCATGGCGTTCTTTGCCTTCTGCACTGTGTTCGGGCTCTGGTTCCACCGGTACGCCGAGATCTATCCGTCCATCTACGGTCTTCCGGAGCACCTGCCGTTCGGGTTGTGGGAAGTTGGTATCGCCCTCGGGATGTTTGGGCTCTGGGGTGTCTGCTACATCGCGTTCATGGAGGCGTTCCCGCGCATGCGCGTGACATTCCTGACCTCCAAGTACCGCGATGAAGTGCAGATCCCGGTGAACGCGAAGACCATGGAGCCGCTGCCGGCGCACGAATAAGCGCGGTGCAGTTGTCTGTGACGCGAGAGGCGGCCATGTGCCGCCTCTCGTCGTTTTTGACTGTTTTGGTGTGCATAAGCAGCTTCCAATTCGTGGGTGAGGGGTGCAAATTGCTTGCGCGGGTACCGGCCAAGTGCGAGGCGTGCTTGGTCGGTATCAGTGGCCGATCATGCGTCAGTACGCGGTGTCGGTCGCAAACCTCGGGGCGGTAGCTCAGTTGGTAGAGCGCTACCTTTGCAAGGTAGATGTCAGGGGTTCGATTCCCCTCCGCTCCATATGTTTGGTACAGATGTTCAGGTGCAGGTCGAGGTGGGTACCGAAGCGCCGGATTTCTCCCTCCAGTCCACCTCGGGAAAAACAGTCACGCTCTCCTCGTTTCGTGGATCGAGCCCCGTCCTGCTCGCCTTTTTCCCGCTCGCGTTCACCAGCACGTGTACCGCCGAGCTGTGCTCGTTCACGGAGAACTACGATCGGTTCGCCGAGGCCAACGTGGTCGTGTTGCCGATCTCCGTGGATTCGGTGCCGACGCTCAAGGAGTTCAAGGCCAAGTACCAGATGAAGACCGACCTCGTGTCGGACTTCAAGCGCGAGGCGGGGAACGCATACGGGGTCATGTTCAAAGACACCTTCTTCACCAATCGCGCGTACTTTCTCATCGACACCAACGGAATCATCCGCTGGGTGCACGTCGAAGAGGTGCTTGGACATAAACGCGAGGACGCCGAGATTCTCGCGGAAATCGCCAAACTGTCGGCGTAGCACATCCAATATCAATGAGAATAAAAAACGCGCGGTGAGTCATCTCACCGCGCGTTTGTCTTTGGTGCAACGCCATCGTCTGGCTAATCGATACGTTACGGCGCAGCGGCCGGCGCGCCCAAGCCAACTGCCGTCTCCGTCGCCGTCTCGACCGCGCGCGCGAGGACGGAACGAATTTTCCCGTCCTCCAAAGCGAGCAATCCCGCGATGGTGCAGCCACCAGGCGTGGTGACATCATCTTTGAGTGCCGATGGGTGACGTCCCGTGGCGAGGATCATCGTGGCGGCGCCGAGTGCTACTTGGGCCACGAGCTCGGTGGCGATGGCGCGGGGGAGACCGCACATCACGCCGCCATCGGCGAGTGCTTCGAGCATGACGTACACGAACGCGGGGCCGCTGCCGGACAGGCCGGTCACCACGTCCATGTGCTTTTCTTCGAGTATGAGACACCGGCCGAGCGTGGTGAACATCTCGCGGGCAACATCCACATGCTCGTCGGTGCCGTGGGTCCCTTTGGAAACCACGGTCATGCCCTGTCCCACGAGGCATGGCGTGTTGGGCATCACGCGGACGACCGGCATGTCGATACCAACGCCGCGCTCCAGGCTCGCGGTTGTGACGCCGGCGGCGATGGAAATAAGCAACATATCCGGCCGCAGAACGCGCGCGTCGCGCAACGCATGCAGCGTGGCAGGGACATCTTTGGGTTTCACGCAGAGGATGACCACGTCGGCCGACCGGGCCGCGTCGGCGGCCGTGCGTGCGGTATGCACGCCGACGTCGTGCGCGAGCGCGTCGGTTTTGTCCGTGTCGTGATCGGTGACCGTGATCTGTGTCGCGGGGACGACACCGGCGTTGACGAGTCCCGTGGCGATGGTGCGTCCCATCGTACCAGCGCCGATCAACGCAATGTGGTGCGAGAGCATATCAAAAAGCGTCGTGCGCGTGTGATGAATAATTATGAAGAATGACTGTATAACATGTCATCGCGAAATGTCAAGCGCCATCCCCTTATCCAAAATGCCATCCCATGACAGATTTGAACAGGGGAACCCTCACTCACTTTGACTCTTTCGCCGTTCGTGCTGCTATGACCGCTACCGTCGCGCCCTCCGCCAAGCTCACGCGTTCTGCCTCCGATCTCATTGCCATCGAAAATCAGTGGGGAGCGCACAACTACCACCCGCTCGATTTGGTCATCGAGCGTGGAGAGGGGCCGTGGCTCTACGACGTCGCCGGCAAACGCTATCTCGACTGCCTCTCGGCGTATTCCGCGGTCAATCAGGGACACTGTCATCCGGCCATCCTCGCGACGCTCGTCGAACAGGCGCATCGCGTCACGCTCACATCGCGCGCCTTCCGTAACGATGCACTGCCGCTCTTTTGTCAGGAGCTCGCCACGTTGTGTGGCATGGAGATGGTGCTGCCGATGAACACCGGCGCCGAAGCGGTCGAGACCGCCATCAAAGCGGCGCGACGTTGGGGATATCAGGTCAAAAAGATTCCGACCGATCAGGCCGAAATCATCGTGTTCGACAACAACTTTCACGGCCGTACCACTACGATCGTCGGCTTTTCGTCCGAGCCGTCGTATCGCGAAGGGTTTGGTCCCTTCACGCCGGGATTCAAGATCGTCAAATACGGCGATCTCCGCGCGCTCAAAGCCGCCATCACTCCCCATACGTGCGCGGTGCTCATCGAGCCCATTCAGTGTGAGGCAGGGATTCTCATCCCACCCGCGGGCTACCTCAAAAGTGTCGCCGATCTCTGCATCGCCAATCATGTCCTCCTGATCGCCGACGAAATTCAAACAGGACTTGGCCGCACGGGAAAGATGTTCGCGTGCGAGCACGAAGGCGTCGTCCCGGATATGTACATCTTGGGAAAAGCGCTGTCGGGCGGCTTTTATCCCGTGTCCGCGGTCGTGTCGTCCAGCGAGATCCTCGGTGTGTTCAACGCCGGCTCGCACGGAAGTACTTTCGGCGGTAACCCGTTGGGATGCGCGGTCGCGCGTACCGCGATTCGCGTGCTCCGCGACGAGCAATTGGTGCACCGTTCTGCTGAACTCGGCGCCTGGTTTCTCAAAGAGGTGCAAGCGCTCCGTCACCCCGATATCGTCAACGTGCGCGGCCGAGGGCTCATGGTGGGGGTGGAGTTGCGCGGTCCGGCGCGGCCGTACTGCGAGGCGCTCAAAGAGCGTGGGATGCTGTGCAAAGAGACCCACGACCACGTCATCCGCCTTTCACCGCCACTCGTTACACAGCGCACCGATCTCGCGTGGGCCGTGGAGCAGCTCAAGGCGGTCTTCGCCGCGTAGCCTGCGGCTGACCGCCGGCCGCGGCGCCCAGCGGCCGCCTAGCCATCTATCGCGGCTGACTTTTGGGGCATTCTGCCTCGCGTGAAACGTATGTTTTGTGTTACCATTGGATCGGTCAACATGTCCGAGAGTTGTCCTTGGACGTACGTTTTTTGTGAGGCAGCTCATGGCAGTCCCATCCACGTCGTCGGCCTCCGGCGCCGCGGCTTCGGCCGCGGCCTCGCCCCTCGGTGACGGCGCGCTGTTTGGTGCCGTCGCCGAGATTGCGCGCCGGCTGACCGAGGCGGGACCGTCGGAATTGGTCGCCCAGGACGTCCTGGAACGGGCCAGAGGCGCCCTGGACGCGGCGGAATGTAGTGTCTGGCTCACCGCCTCCAATGCCGTAGTACGGGGGTGGGGGGCGGGCGAGGAAGAGCTGGGGCCGGCGGATATCGCCGATGCCTTGCGTGGGGATGCTGCCCTCCCATCCGGCGAGATCATCCGGGTCGCGGCCATGCAATATGGCCCCCGGACCGTAGGGGCTCTGGCCGTTCGCCTGAACGGGCGTGTGACTGAAGGGCAGGCCCAATTCGTCGATACTTTGGCGAGCATGTTGGCGTCGTTTATTGCGCACTCGGAGCGGGCCCGTCGGTTGGAGGGCGACTTACGCACGCGGGTACGTGAAGTGGACGCGCAACGCCATTTTACCGAAGGGATCGTCGATGCGTTGCCGCTCGGGCTGTACGTGATCGATCGGAACTATCGGATTACTGTCTGGAATCACAAGCGCGAGATCGGGATGCAAGGGATCTCGCGTGAAGAAGCGATTGGCCGCACGATTTTCGAGGTGTTGCATCGTCAACCGGCGGATCTGCTCCGGCGTGAATTCGAAGAAGTGTTTCTGACGGGGCGGATGCAACAGTTTCAGAGCGAGTCCACCAGTACGGGCGAAATGCGTACGTACCGGTTGTCCAAAATTCCCATGCGTGACGCGTCCAATCGTGTGACGCACATTATCACGATTGGTGAAGACATCACCGACTGGGTGGAAGCGCGTGAGCGCGTCGCACAGAACGAAAAGTTGGCGGCGATCGGCCGGCTCGCCGCCGGTATCATGCACGAGATCAACAATCCGTTGGCCACCATTTCGGCGTGCGCGGAGAGTCTTATGCTCGACGCGCCGCGGGATCAGAGTGGACCGGAGTTCGTCAAGATCATCGAAGCCGAGGTGCAGCGGTGTAAGCGAATTATCGACGGGCTGTTGGATTTCAGCCGCCCGCGGCCGCTGCAACGGGAGTCGATGAACGTGAACACCGTGGCGGAGCGCGCGCTGTTTCTGCTCAAGCATCATGGGCGATTCAAACAGCTCACGGTGACCACGGAGTTGTCGGACACGCTCCCTATGGTACACGCGAGCAGCGAGCAGCTCATTCAAGTGTTGATCGCGTTACTGATGAACGCGGCCGACGCGATGCCGCCGCATGGCAACGTGACGGTGCTCACGCGCTCCACCGACGCATCGGCCGGTGCCGGCGCCGCGACGGTGGTGATGGAAGTGAAGGATGAAGGGGTCGGCATTCCGCGCGCGCAGATGGCTCGGATTTTCGAGCCGTTCTACAGCACCAAGGAACAAGGACGCGGAACGGGGTTGGGCCTGGCGATCTGTTATGGCATCGTCGCCGAGCATGGCGGCCGGATCGAAGTGGACAGCGAGCCGGGGAAGGGAAGCACCTTTCGAATCATTCTGCCCGTGGAGGCACGGTGAGTGACGCTGATATTCGTTTACTGATCGCAGAAGATGAAGAGCATTTAGGCGCGATTCTCGAACATTTCTTGACGAGCCGTGGCTATGCCGTGACTATGTGCCGCGACGGACGGTCGGCGCTCGCCGCGCTGCGTACGGGGCGGTATGACGTGGCACTGCTCGATATCGTGATGCCGGAGCTGGATGGGCTCGAAGTCCTGCGACAGCTGCAGGTGCAGTCCGATCCGCCCGAGGTCATCACCATTACCGGCAACGGGACCATCGATACCGCCATCACGGCCATCAAGCTGGGCGCGTACGACTACATCTCCAAGCCGTATCGCATGGCGGAAATCGACGTCATGGTGCGCCGCGCGTGGGAAAAGCGCGAGCTGTTGCGCGCCAATGACTTCTTACGCGCCCGCATTGTGGCCGAGGCCCCGATTGCGATGGCGGCGGAGAGCCCGCGCATGCGCGAGCTACTGCAGCGTGTGCACGCCGTGGCGGCGTCACCGGAGCCGGTTCTCCTTCGCGGTGAGGCGGGAGCAGGGAAAACGCATATGGCGCGGTACATCCACGCCCGATCCAACCGCCGGACGGATGTGTACGCCGAAGTGACGGAGCGCGATGGCGTTCCCAATCTGTTGATCTCGCTCTTTGGTGAAGAGCACGCGGTGCCATCCGGTGAGGCGCGGCCGAGTGATGCGGCACAGGCGTTGGGCGCCAGCCATCCCGGCGTGTTACAGCGCGCAGCGCGCGGCACCGTTGTAATCGACCTCGACATCCTCACCGAAGACGAGCGCTCGGCGTTGGCGGCAGCGTTGCGTGATGGTGCATTCACGCGAGTGGGTGGAAACGATCAAATCCCGTTGACGGCACGTGTCATTTTGTGCCAGCGCGTGAAGCCTGAGGCAAAACCTGAGGCAAAACCTGAGGCAAAGCCTGAGGTCCGCGGCGCGTCGTCCGATGTGGGCGTCCATACCGTGTTGACGGTTCCCCCACTTCGCAACCGCGTGGAAGATTATGGTATATTAGCTGCGCAGCTGGTACGGACGGTGGGCGATGGGCAGACGCGGACCGTGGCGCCTGATGTGGCCACAGTCTTGTCGTCGTATGCCTGGCCGGCCAACGTGCGCGAGCTGCGCGCGGTGCTGGCGCGGGCC
>Ga0105237_10006748_pt1 | contig 12672 bp, 11 predicted proteins | sample KBSC24metaG_FD_81520 | JGI IMG/M metagenome (GOLD analysis project Ga0105237, IMG submission 81520) | Corn rhizosphere microbial communities from Kellogg Biological Station, Michigan, USA - KBS C2-4 metaG | ecosystem: Host-associated > Plants > Roots > Rhizosphere > Soil | place: Michigan, USA...
ACGCCAATGCGCAAACCACGGCGGATGCCATCGCGGCGTCATCCAAACCGGTAATTATGTCGCATGCAGGTTGCGCAACGGTGCACGCGCATCCGCGCAACAAGTCCGACGATCAACTGTGCGCACTGGCGAAGAAGGGTGGAGTGGTGGGTATTTACGACCTGATGTACCTTGCCGCCTCGCCCAAGCAGCCCACTGTCGACGATTACATGGGACACATGGAACACGCGCTGAAAGTGGCCGGGGAAGAGCATGTGGGCGTTGGCAGCGATGTTCCGATCAATCCCTTCGATACAAGCCCGAAAAGCATGGCTGAGTTCAACAAATACGAGCAAGAGCGGCAGAAATCCGGCCTCGCGGCCCCAGAGGAAGACCGACCGCCTTATGTTGTAGGACTCAATATCCCGCGAAAGATTGAGCTCATCGCCGATCAGTTGCTGAAGCTCGGCTATCCGACGCGTGTAGCCGAGAAAATCGTCGGCGCGAACTTCGCCAGAGTCTTGAAGGAGATTTGGACAACTTAGGCTTTCGGAAGATCAAATCGCAAGTCTTGGGCCCCGAAAGCCACCAAGTCCGGAACTACGCTTGGGCGGATATGCGTTCCAATTCGGAGCCATGACGCAATTACTTCCGGATCGTCGGCAACGCTACGGTCACTGTTCTTCCAGATTCCGCTGGCCCCGTTCGCGCTCCGCAGCACTTGGCGCAGCAACTTACCTGTCGGAGACTTCGGCAGTTGCTCGACGAACTCCACCTTGCGGATCTTCTTGTAAGGTGCTACGCGATCGGCTACAAAATTAATCACTTCTTAAGCAGTTAGTGGCCTCCGAGTGACCACGAAAGCCTTCGGCACTTCACCCGCCTGCTCGTCTGGTATGGGGATCACTGCGCCCTCCACAATCGGCGGATTGTTCAGAAGAATGGCCTCAAGTTCGGAAGGAATGACCTGATAGCCCTTGTATTTGATCAATTCCTTCAGCCGATCCACGATGTAAAAATATCCGTCCTCATCCGCATAACCGAGATCGCCGGTGTGATACCAGCCTTCGGCATCCAAAGACTCCGCCGTCGCGGCGGGATTATTGAAATACCCCTTCATGACCTGCGGACTGCGAATCCAAAGTTCCCCCGTCTCTTTAACCCCTAATTCATCTGTGGAAAGAGGATCAACAATCTTGCACTGGCCTTCATACGGCAGAAAGTGATGACCCTCGCGTGCCATGAGTTTCTGCGGCGTTTCCTACTGCACCTGCTCCCCAAGGGCTTCGTCCGCATCCGCCACTTCGGCTTCCTCGCCAACCGAAGTCGCGCTGCTCTCTTGCCGCTGTGCTTCCGTGCTCTCCACGCACTTCCACCGCAAGCCGAATCGGAACCCTCGACCGCATCAACCACCCAGCCTCGATGGCGCTGCCCCAAGTGCGGTGGACCGATGGTCGTTGTCGAACGATTCACGGCAGCACAACTCCAACTTCGTTCTCCACCGGCCCTAGCCACCGCTGCATGAAATCACTCGCCCACACACCGCATTGTCAGCGCGCTTCAGAGCGTCTCGCCGAAGTGTGTCTCCCTGCTATCGAGACATCTTCTTTCTATCCCGGTCTACGTCCACTTCGGCCATCGACTCGTTTGCACAGGTCCGCCGGCTGCTACTCCAGCGCCTTGACCTCTCCCGCTAACTTCAACCCCTCCGCCTCGCTCCATTCAATTTGCATAAGTCCCGCGTCCGCGCGCCAGCGGTCTCCTTCTGACGGCTTTTTCGAACGCGACGCCCCACACTTCTTGCAGCCTTGAGCACTCATCCCAGCGTCGCGTCCGAAAAAGCACTGGCGTGATCCGTCGCAAAGCCTCGGAAGACCTACGAGGCATTTCTCGTCGAACTATTTCTCAATAGGTTTGAGCAGGTGGGCGTGGCATTTGATCGTGCAACGCCGACGGCATCCATTTGCCATTTTGCCTGAATCAAACGTGGGTGAAATGGAGTGTCCCGCTGAAACTTGCATTTGGATCGGGTACCCACGTGCTGCCGGCCGCCGACCCGTGCTAATATCGTTGGCCTCCATGGCTACCGCTGCTTCTCCCGGTGCGCTCGTCTCGCCCGTGGTGCACGACCGCAAGTTCTACACCGGCATGGCCATCGTGATGCTGTTCACCGCTCTGGTCGGCTTCTCGCGGACGTACTTTCTCGGCCTGATCTCCGGGCATGCGACAACCATCACCGGCCGCGTTCCGAACGCAACCGTGCATCTCCACGCGCTGCTGTTCATGTCGTGGCTGATCCTATTCATTGTGCAGACGAACTTGGTCGCGACGCACCGCGTGAAAGTGCATCGCAAGCTCGGCTACTTCGGGGTGGCTCTGGCGGCGGCAATGATCGTGGTCGGCGGCCGCACCGCGGTCGAAGCGGCGCGGCTCGGCGCGGTCCCTCCCGGCGCCAAGCCGTGGAACTTCATCGCCATCCCCTTCGGTGACATCACGACCTTCGCCATCTTTTTCCTCGGCGCCGTCCTCTGGCGCAACGACAAGGACAAGCACAAGCGCCTGATGATCCTCGCCTCCACCTGCCTGATGGCCGCCGCGCTGGTGCGCTGGCCCGGCGTCCTGGCCCTTGGAGCACTGGTCTCCTACGGCCTCATGATAGTGTTCCCTATCGCCGGCGCGGTGTACGACCGGTGGTCACGCGGGCGCGTCCACCGGGTGTACTGGTGGGGGCTGGCGCTGCTCGTGTTGGGCGTCGCCGCGCGTGTCGCTCTGCTCGGCAGCCCGACTTGGGCGCACGCCACGCAGTCGCTGTTCGGCTAGCCTGCGTCCAGATAACATTCTGAGCGGCCCCGACTTGCCTTTAAACGAGACGGTCCGTGCGCGATTGGTGAATGCTGATTATAAGCTGAATCGACGAACAACAGCGAGCTTGCTCAAGTCTTGGATTGTCGGCAACCCTTACCCTGGGATTACATCAGGGTTGCCCGTTACTCGGGCAAGATCCAGAGGGTGCCGCCGAGGTGGACAACCGCAGTCACTTCTAGCGGCTAGCGACTCTGGTCCGCCGAGAGCGGCTGAACCGCGCGCCAGAGTCGGGCGAGGGTCTGCTGACCTCGAACTTAGTGGGGTTTCGGGACGCGGTTGTTCAATTCGCGGAACCACTCGGTGGCGATCTCCAGTTCGGGTGCGGAGTGGTTTTCTGAGAGCTTGCGCACGCCGAAGTACTCGCCGGCGGGGGTTTTCCATCCTGTCCACTCCCCCGTCCAGGCGCGGGTCCGCCGCCGGAATACAGCGGCTCTGATCTCCTCCATTCTGGTCCTCCTCATTCTGGTTATTCCTGCGGTCGGATTGCGAATTCTGGTGAGTCGGGAGATCACAGGGCTATGCCAGTTGCTGAGCAACAGGAGCGCTGAGCAGGGCGCATCTGCCAACCAAGTATAAATGTTCCGAAACTACATGGTTTCCACACGCTAAAGCTCAAACTCGACAGGCAGAAATTTTGGCTCCATAAATTTCGCGCAACATTTGCAACGTGGTCACTGTGGGCAGGCGTGGAACTACGGACCGTGCAGCAGTGGCTCGGTCATTCTGACATGGAGTCCACCATGAGATATCTAGAGCCGTCACGCAGTAAGCAAGTCCGGGAGAAGGTGAACGAGATCTTCCCGTAGAAGGCCCTTTCGGTCGTAATTCGAGGGTTGCCGACAATCCAGAAGTACATCGTATGGTGGTCGGAATCGAAGTGTCGAGTGCACCGACTTCTCCGGGTGGGACGTACGCGTCCACGTGAATCCAATGGCTTAACTAGCTCTCGCCATTCCGGGGCTCTACTGACCCGCGTCGAAGATGCTGCCGTCGATTCGAGCTCCGTCGCTGGAGAACTCTCCTAGAAACCTGAGTGAGACCAAACACAGACCGCTGTGACATCAATCACAGTAAACTTCTTCCTAACTGAGGAGAATCCAGACAGTTATGACGGGGCGATTCACATTCGTATCGATTGCATTGGCGATCACGCTGTTCGTATCGGAGGCGACCGTCCCTTCCGCCTGTTGGATACCGATGCCGGTAATGCAGGAGATGACAATGGGCGACGCTGGAATGACCGGGGGCATGTCGCCAGTCAGTCTGCGGCGGGGTCCCGTGAGCGGCTCCTGCTGTCAGCTATCTGCGGTTAATGCACCTTCCGCCTCGATGCCACGAGTTCAGGAGGATGGAGCAACCAGTCTAGCCACAAGGTCCAGAACCTCAAAGCTGGAAGTTTCACCTGTTGCCCCCAGAGCGGAGCCTGCGAAAGCACAATCCCGTGGATCTGGTTCCTCTCTCCAGTCGAATCTCTGCGTGCTTCTGATTTAACCCCCAACCCATGCGCCGATTCCTGAGCGCAGATGGCGCCCGTTAGCAGTAGCGGAACAGAGCACAAGAATGTGCTCCCCATCTCGCGCGAAAGGTGAATCTTTCAACGTATATCTCTATGGAGGAATTATGAAAAGCGTACAACGCATTCTTTCGAGGGGTGCAGTCGTTATCACTTTGGCCGTTACCTCGCTCGTTTCGGTTTACTCCGTGGCGCAGTACAAAGACTCTTCTGTTCCCACACGGAAGGAACTGGTCACCCTGCTCAAGACTGCAAAAGAGCCTCCCGAGCATCGCAGAATCGCTGCGTATTACCGGCATGAAGCAGCAAGACTGACGCAGAGTGCCAAGGACCATTCGGAGTTCGCTGCGATCTACCAACAGAAGCATCCCTTCGCCGCAATGGAGTCGAAGCATGGAGATGCATTCGGTCAGGGAGCGAGCCACTGCGAAAAGTTTGCCCAACTAGCACAAAAGCAAGTGAAGGAAGCAGAAGCCCTGGCAGTTCTGCACGAAGACATGGCCGAAGAAGCGGAGCAGAAGCAGCAGTGAAGCAAAACTAATGTTTCACTTCGCGCTCGGTCTGCAGAAGGTCGCCTTCCCACCAGAACCTGGCCGAGAGAAGGCGGCCAGTCAGGAGAAGTAATGGATCGCTGGTTGGAAATCGTGCTGTTCGGGATCTTCCTCTATTCGATGATGCGATTCGGTTGCGGCCGGCATATGACCCACCGAGATCGCGACGGAAAGGAGAAGCACAAATGCTGAATATGAAAGTATGGATAGCCACGTTGACCTCCTGGATGGGAGTGAGCTTCACGACATGTGTGCTCGGGGGAGTGGTGGTGCCCGGGCTCCCTATTCCTCACCAGACTCTGGAGATGCTCCTCCCGGGATTCCGGTGGATTTCTTGGGGCAGCTTCGCTCTGGGCCTGACAGAAAGCTTGTTCTATGGAATGCGGCCGCCGTACTCGTAGTAATTCACAATTTCTTTCATCGGCTATGGGTTGGTACTCATTAGACGTCTGGATCGGACGCTTCCGAGAAACCTGCCGTTTTCGGTGAAGGGACACGCGGTCCGCAGCAAAGAAAAGCGGGAATGAGGCTTGCGGGTCGCAGTAGAATAGATATGTTGCACAGAGCATTACAATTCGTTTCGGTCTCGTTGTCGATCGTCGTGGTCGCGCTTCCACTGTTGGCATGTCTGACATCTTTTGCGGAGATGAGCCCGGAGCAGCGTGAGTGCTGTGAAAAAATGGCCGGCCGCTGTGAGATATCTGTAATGCCCAGCTCGCACTCATGCTGTCAGCACCCTGTCTCACCTCACACAGCTACGACGTCAAAAATGCAGAGCAGCGATTTCGGCTTGGCGATTACGGTGCTAGCCGACGCCCCCTCTGCTTTCGCCCCTCCAATGATTGGAATCGCCGTCAGCACATTCGAGTCACCGCCGGAAAGCCCTCCGCAAAGCGTCAACGTTCTCAGAATCTGATTCTTTCGTCGCCGTAGAAGTGCGAGGCCGCACTTGTGTGTCCTCGTGTGACTTCATGTCCAGTCGTGTGCGAGGAGAAATGACGAAGATCAACAAATTCTGTGTGTTTATCTTTTGGGCTGTTGCGGCCTCCGGCGAAAACGCTCCAACTAGCCTCCAGATACTCATCGAAGAAGCCGGGCAGCACAACGCCACAATCAAAGCTGCAGAGCGCGCCATTCAGACGTCCGAATACATGCCCAAACAGGCTTCGGCCCTGCCGGATACTGAAGTGATGGTCCAGAGCTTCACCGTCGGTAGTCCGAGGCCGTTCGCCGGATATAGCAATAGTGACTTTGCCTACATCGGCTTTGGTGCATCGCAGGAGCTGCCTTATCCCGGCAAACGTGCATTGCGCGGAAATGTCGCGCAGCATGGGATTGCCATCTCGCGCGCCCAGAAAGATGCAGTCGTGTGGGATGTGCTCACCCGCCTGAAGCTGGCGTATTTCCAGCTTGCGGCCTCCCAACAACTTGTCGCTGTGCTCGAACAAAATCAGCAACGCACGGATGAGATCGAGCAAGCAGCAGAGATCCGTTATCGCGTGGGACAGGGCACGCAGCAGGATGTGCTCCGAACCCAACTTGAACGAACGAAGCTCGTCAACGAGCTTTCCATGCAGCGCCGCGAGAGCGCTCAGGCCCAGGTCGTTTTGAAAGCGCTGTTAAACCGGTTACCCGAATCGGGTGACATTGTTCCCGAACTACTTTCTTCCCGCCGCATTCCCGAGACAGCCGCGCTCTTCGCGAAGCTCCGGCAAAACAATCCTGACTTGCAGGTGAGCGCGGAGCAAGTGTCCCAAAGCCAGGCTGCTGCGGCCCTCGCGAACCGGGAAAAGAAGCCCGACTTTGCCGTCCAGTACATGTGGCAGCACACGGCGGACAACTTCCGTGACTATTACATGGGCACGTTCTCGATCAAGCTGCCAAATCGTTCTCGAGTGCGGGCCGCCGAAGCCGAGTCGCAGGCCAAGCTCGCGCAGGCTGAGGCGGAAAAGGAATCCCGCCTGAAGGAAATGGAAAGCGATCTGGGAGAACAGATCGCGATTGTTCAAACTTCCGAACAGCAACTGACGGTTTACGACCAGGGGCTCATTCCACAGAGTGAGTCGGCATGGAACGCTGGCTTGTCGGGGTATCGCGCGGGGAAACAGGACTACCAGGCTCTGCTGGGGTCGTACAACGACACTCTCCGCCTCGCAATGGATCGCGAACGCACACTAGCCGAACATGAGGCTGCTGTTGCCCGCATCGAGCGCCTCATTGGGGAGGAACTGAAATGAATTACCGCAAACTTTTCGCAATCGCGGTTGTGCTCAATCTCGCACTGGCGTTTGCCGCTTACTGGTTCTGGCAGTCTTCGCGGGGGACAAAACCATCAGAAAACGCAGTCACAGAGCATCCGCCGATGGAAGGGTTCACTCCCTCTGCAATTGAAAGCTCTCCTCCCACACTTGCTCCGGTCGAGTTGTCGCCGGAGCGCATGCAGAGCATTGGCGTACGCACTGGCCGGGTCGAATACAAGACGATTAACTCTGAACTCCGGGCGATGGGTACGGTGGAGGTGGATGAGCGGCGCGTGGCGTATGTGCAGACCCGTTATCCAGGATGGGTGAAAGATGTGTTTGTGAATGCGACCTATCAATTTGTGCGTAAGGGTAACCCGCTCTTCACAATCTACAGCCCCGAACTGGTAGCCAGTCAGCGGGAATACTTACTTGCAAAAGCGAACGCGGGCCGACTCGGGCAGAGTTCTGTCGAGGGAGTTCGCACTGGCGCGGACAGTCTGCTCCGCTCGGCCCGCGATCGATTGCTTCAGTGGAGCTTATCGGAGGAGGACATTTCGAAGCTAGAGGCAAGCGGAAGACCGCTGACGGAATTTACGTTTGCTTCTCCGGTTTCTGGGTACGTGGTTGAACGCATGGTGTTACCAAACGCCTACGTGCAACCGGAAATGCGGCTCTACTCGATTGCGGACCTTTCGACCGTCTGGATAAACGCGCAGGTATTCCAGCAGGATGCCGGCAAGCTGAAACCGGGAGATCCTGCTGACGTCACGGTGGACGCGTATCCCGCCCGGATATTTCACGCGCGCGTCGAACAGGTACTTCCCCAAGTTGACCCAGCCACGCGCACCCTGCGTGTGCGACTGTCGATGCCGAACCCCACCCTTGCGCTGAAACCTGGCATGTTCGTAAATGTCCGGTTGCAAGCGCCGCTCGGTCGCCAATTATTCGTCCCCGCCTCAGCCGTGTTGCAGGCAGGAAGCCGTCAAATCGTGTTCCTGTCGCGCGGGCAGGGATCGTTCGAGCCGCGTGAGGTGCAGCTCAGCGCACCCACTGACGAAGGCTTCGTTGTACTCAAGGGCCTCAAGTCTGGTGACACGGTTGTGACCTCGGCCAACTTCCTGATTGATTCGGAAAGCCAGCTCCAGGCTGCTGCAGGAGCCTATATTCCTCCACCGTCTGGTGCTGGAGCGGCAGCAGCGATGAATGGGCCAGAACCGCAAGCTTCAGTTGAACTCACAACTGATCCATCGCCTCCGCACAGAGGCACTAATCACGTCCAGGTGAAGCTTAGCTCGTCCGACGGCAAACCACTCTCTGCAGCGAGAGTAACGGTTCGTTTCTTCATGGCCGGCATGCCGGAGATGGGCATGGCAGAGATGAATGTGACCTCTCAGCTCAGAGACCAGGGCAATGGAGTCTATGCCGGCGAAGTTGAACTCGGCTCTGGAGGCACGTTTCAGGTCACTGTGAGTGCAGAGCAGGCCGGAAAAACGGTAATAACCAAGCGCGTGAATCTGACCGCGACGGGAGGTAATTAAGCCATGATCTCTCGTCTGATCGAATGGTGCGCCAGCAACCGCTTTCTTGTCTTCATCGGCGTTCTAGTTCTGGTGTTGGGCGGCATCTGGTCACTCCAGAGAGTGCCTCTGGACGCCCTACCGGACATTTCCGATGTACAAGTCATAGTTCACACCTCGTGGCCGGGACGACCTCCCAATGTCATTGAAGATCAGGTCACGTATCCGATTGTTACGACATTGCTGGCTGCACCCCAAGTGAAGGCTGTGCGGGCGCAGACGATGTTTGGCGACTCTTACGTTTATGTCGTCTTTCAGGACGGCACCGATATTTATTGGGCCCGCTCGCGTGTCCTCGAATACATCCAGGGGCTTGGTGGACGCTTGCCCGCAGGGGCTGCGCCGATGCTCGGGCCGGATGCGACGGGTGTGGGTTGGGTGTTCGAATATGTCCTCATCGACCGCAGTGGCCGGCACAGCCTTGCCGATTTGCGTTCCCTTCAGGACTGGCAAGTTCGTTACCAGCTTGAAACCCTGCCCGGAGTCGCAGAAGTAGCGTCTATCGGAGGTTTCGTAAAGCAGTATCAGGTGCAGCTCGACCCCAATCGGCTGCTCGCCTATGGCATCCCACTTTCCACGGTGATTGACCGCGTGCGCGCCAGCACGAACGAGGTTGGCGGGCGCGTGCTGGAGATGAACGGCGCGCGCTACATGGTTCGTGGCCTTGGATACTTGCGTTCGCTGGGTGATTTGGAGAACGTGCCTGTCATGGCAAAGAACGGCACTCCTGTTCTCTTAAAGGATTTAGGCACGGTCACATTCGGGCCGCAAATTCGCGAGGGGGTCGCCGAATGGCAAGGCGAAGGCGAGGCCGTGGGCGGGATTGTAGTGATGCGCTATGGCGAGAATGCGCTGAACGTAATCAACGGAATCAAGAAGAAGGTCGCGGGGATCGCGCCTTCATTGCCCGCTGGAGTCGAGATTCACGCAGCGTATGACCGTTCGGGATTGATCGAGGAATCCATCCGCACTCTGAAACGAGACTTGTTGGCGGAATGTGCGATTGTCAGCTTTGTCACCATCGTTTTTCTGTTTCACTTTCGGTCCGCACTTATTCCCATTCTCACGTTGCCAGTTGCTCTGCTGGGCGCATTCGTGCCCATGTACCTTCTGCATATCAGCAGCAACATCATGTCTCTGGGGGGCTTCGCCCTTGCGATTGGCGTATTGATCGATGCTGCCATCGTCATTGTCGAGAACGGCTATCGGCATCTTTCCGAAGCTGGCCAGGTTACAGAGGGCGAGCGGCGACGAATTCTCATTGATGCGGCCAAGCAGGTGGGACCCGCATTGTTCTTTTCGCTGCTAATCATCGTGGTCTCCTTTCTCCCAGTGTTCCTGCTGGAAGCGCAGGAGGGCCGGATGTTTCGGCCTCTGGCTTGGACGAAAACACTGTCCGTGGGCTTCTCCTCTTTCCTTGCAATCACGGTGGTTCCTGCTCTGATGGTGTTGTTCATCCGCGGGCGGCTTCGACCGGAATCGGTAAACCCCGTGTCGCGATTCACGCAGGCGCTATATTTGCCCGTCCTACGATTCGCCTTGCGGTGGCCGTGGCTGACAATTGCCCTCAACCTGATCTTTCTTGCGGCGACGATTCCCCTCGCTTTCCGTCTGGGCAGTCAGTTCATGCCGCCCCTGTACGAGGGCTCATCGCTATACATGCCGACGTCGCTGCCCGGAATCGGCATTACCCAGGCCACGCAGCTCTTGCAGGAACAGGATCGGATGATCCGCAGCTTTCCTGAAGTGGACAGTGTCTTTGGAGTAGTGGGCCGTTCAGACAGCTCAACCGACAACGCCCCACTGGACATGTATGACACGACCATCATGCTGAAACCGCGCGAGAGGTGGCGTGCCGGGATGACGTATGAAAAGTTGATTGCGGAGATGGACTCAAAGCTCCAATTCCCTGGCCTCTCGAACACGTGGACGATGCCGGTGCAAAACCGTCTCGACATGCAACTGACAGGAATCAAAACGCCAGTCGGCATGAAGGTTCAAGGAACAAACGTGGAAGGAATTCAGGAGGCCGGCGCCCGCATCGAGAAACTGTTGTCGCGCCTGCCCGGCGTGCGGGCAGTGTTTGCGGAACGCGTTTCGCAGGGCTTCTATCTCAATATCGATGTCAATCGCCTGGAAGCCGCCCGCTACGGGATGACGGTCGAAGACGTTCAGCGTGCGGTACAGTCTGGAATCGGTGGCGAAGACATAGCGCAAAACGTCGAGGGCCGGGAACGGTATCCCATTAACGTGAGGTATCAACGAGACTTCCGGGACACTCCTGAAGAGTTGGCTCGCGTGTTGGTGGAAGCTCCTTCCGGCGTGCAGGTGCCCCTCGGTTCCGTCGCCCACATCTCGTTTTCGCGCGGCCCGGCGATGATTCGTGATGAAGAAGGTCAGCTCACCGGTTACGTATTTATCGATCTCAAAACGTCGGACTATGGTGGCTTCGTGAATCAAGCCAGCCAACTTCTGAAGCAGGAAATGAAGCTGCCGGTCGGTTTCACCTATCAGTGGTCGGGGGAGTACGAATTCCAGTTGAGGGCACGAGAACGGCTTAAGCTGATTTTGCCAATCGTTTTCGCTGTAATCCTTCTCTTGCTGTATCTGGTGTTCCGTTCCATAACCGAAGCTTTGGTGCTGATCTTTCCAACTGTTTACGCCATCAGTGGCGGGCTGCTGCTGCAGTGGATTCTCGGTTACAACTTTAGCGTCGCGGTTCTGGTGGGCTACATCGCGCTGTTCGGCATCGCAGTTGAGACGGGAGTCGTGATGGTGGTGTACCTGCATGAGGCCCTCGAAAGACGAGCCGCCTCGGGCCAGCCACTCACTTTGGAATCGATTCAGGACGCAGTCATTGAAGGCGCGGTTCACCGACTCCGGCCGAAGCTCATGACAGTCACCGCTGTCCTGGCCAGCCTCGTTCCCATTCTTTGGGAAAGCGGCATTGGCTCAGATGTAATGAAACCCATTGCCGCTCCCATAGTGGGAGGTATGATCACGTCGACAATCCATGTATTGATTCTGGTGCCGGTTTTCTTCGAGCTGATACAAAAGCGTGTGCTTCGGCGGCGGCACAGCGAGTCACGGATAGCCGATTGCTCGGGTCGTAGGGGTACAATCTTTCAGTCATGGTCGAGGTTGCGCTAAACCGCCAAGCCGCAGCCGAGCGTGGGAAGCGCCTGGAGTACTTCACCATTGCGTGGAACAGCCTTGAGGGTCTTGTAGCTCTAATAGCGGGAGCGCTTGCAGGCAGCATTTCACTCGTTGGCTTCGGTATAGATAGCTTTATCGAGGTCACATCTGGGGCCACATTGCTGTGGAGAATGACTGTCGATGCAGAAGAGCAAACCCGAGAACGAAACGAAAGACTTAGCCTAAGAATCGTAGGCACCTGCTTTCTGGCTTTGTCCGCCTACATCGCTTATGAATCGGTTGCTGATCTGATTTCCCGAAAAGCCCCTGAACACAGCATTCCAGGGATTATTCTGGCCTGTGTTTCCTTGATCGTAATGCCAATTCGTTCACGCGCAAAGAAATGGGTGGGCAAGGAACTCAGCAGCGCAGCCATGAACGCAGATGCTAGACAGACGGACTTCTGTGTGTATTTGTCAGCCATTCTGCTGGCAGGTCTCATTCTCAACGCGGTTTTAGGATGGTGGTGGGCAGATCCAGTTGCGGCTCTTACTATGGTTCCGATTGTTGCCAAAGAGGGCTTTGACGGAGTGAAGGGTCAGGCGTGCTGCGATTCTTGCCATCCACGTTGACTTTAATGTGCTCAAATCGTCGCTTTTCGACGTGCGATCTCGAAACAGATTATTTCATTCGACCCTGCACACGCAATAAAGAAACTGCTGGACTGTGCCGAACGGCGTCCGATGCAGTTCCTCGGAGTGATCAAGCAAGCTGAAGTTCACACCAAACTCGTTGTGCAATGACTCAGC
>Ga0105237_10006749_pt1 | contig 12670 bp, 6 predicted proteins | sample KBSC24metaG_FD_81520 | JGI IMG/M metagenome (GOLD analysis project Ga0105237, IMG submission 81520) | Corn rhizosphere microbial communities from Kellogg Biological Station, Michigan, USA - KBS C2-4 metaG | ecosystem: Host-associated > Plants > Roots > Rhizosphere > Soil | place: Michigan, USA...
CAGCCCGTCATCATTGTCGGTCCCTCGCGATGGAACAACGGCGCCGACAGCACGGCGTCGCAAAGCTTGACCGCCGATGGCGCCCGGGGCGCGTCTTTCGTCACGGTCGCCAACGCGATGAACTTCAAGGCCGGGACATTCGTGTTGTTGGACGAGGTCTCAGGCGCGTCGTGGCAGCCGACACCTGCGGGTTTCCCGGGGGCTGCGAAAGTCTGGCAAGGCGATCGTGTGGCCTGGAACATGCACTATCCGCTGCAGCCGGGAGATGATAGTGGCGCTGCGAATGCGGAAGGTCCGTATGACCGGACGCCGGGCGATGCGCCAGCATCGATGTCGTGGTTCGCGCGAAGCGACCGGGCGACCAACGAGATCAAGCAGATCGCGTCCGTTTCCGGAACCACGGTCACCTTCACCTCGCCATTGACGATCAGCTATCGCGCCAGTCACCTCGCCCAGCTCACCCCCTTTACGACTGATCCCAACACCAAGGGCCACGCCGCCAACAACCTGGATGTCCACGTCATCAATGCCGGCGTGGAGAACCTGAGTATCTCCGGCGGCGGCGATGGCGGGTTGAGATTTGAAGCCGCCGCCTATTCGTGGGCCAAAGCCGTCGAGGTGACGGAATGGCTCGGCGAAGGCGTCGCAATCAACAATTCGTTCAGGGTGGAGCTACGCGACTCCCATATCCACACCGGTTCCTGGCCGGAACCCGGCGGAGCCGGATACGCCATCAGCCTCGCCCTCGGTTCGTCGGAAGTCCTGATCGAAAACAACATCCTGGTCGACGTCTGCAAGAACATGGTGTTTCGATCTGCTGGAGCCGGAAGTGTCGTCGCCTACAACTACGCCGACGATTCATTCGATTTCGACAATCCGGGCTGGGTCGAAGTCGGTATCAATGCGTCGCATATGGCCGGACCTCATCATGTCCTGTTCGAAGGCAATTTGTCTCACAACGCTGATAGCGACTATACGCACGGCAACGCGATCTACCTGACGTTCTTCCGCAACCACCTGACGGGACAGCGCCAGCATTTCACCGATCGGGCAGGCGTGCGCGCCGTTGGTCTGGCCTATGGTTCGTGGTGGGATTCTTTCGTCGGAAATGTCATGGGCCGGGCGGGCCAACTGGCCGGCTGGGTCCATGAAGATCCGTCCATGACGACCAACACCGCCATCTGGGGCAGCGGCGGCATCGGCAGCATATGGATACTGGGCTACGATCCGGAGCGGTGGAAAATGGCTCCCGATCCGAAGACGCTGTCGACGCTGATCCGCGGCGGCAATTTTGATTACCTCACCAACGAAGTGGCCTGGACCAGCAGCCTGCCGGCGCAGACGCTGCCGGCCTCGCTGTACCTCACCGCCAAGCCCGGCTTTTTCGGCAACTACCAATGGCCGTGGGTGGATTCAGCCGGGAGCACGAAGCTCCATGTGCTGCCCGCAAAGGCGAGGCTCGATGCAGGCACGCCATTCGCCCCGGCGCCGGGAGCGGCGAAGTGATGCCGTCGCGGTTTCGGGGAGCGGCATGTGGCCGCGCGTGCGATGGGATCTGCTGGAACCTTTGGGCTACGACCGCGTCCCCAGCCGGGGCTTCCACGCGTCGCGCATGGGGCCGCGACCGACCGCACTTGCGGGCACCGGTCGGCGTGCCGGCAGCTTCCCCAGGGACGGCTGCCAGGTGCGCGCCGCGTCAACGGCGACAATGACAAACACCACCCACGACATATCGAAGGCCCGCAACCACAACGTCTCGAGGAGATTGTAGATCACGATGAAGAGAGCGACCGAGAGCAGAAGCCAGGCTCTCTTGTTGTCGCGCTCTGCCACGCGCCCAATGACGTGCAGGGTTGAAACCAGGAAGATGAGGAGGAGAGCGAGGCCGACATAGCCCAGTTCCAGCATCGTGTCATAGTAGCCGTTATGGGCATTGGGCATGAGCTTGACCCAGCCGGGCGCGTCGACGATGCTCGGCGCGTCGGATCCCGCAAGCCAGAAGGACTGGTAACCCCATCCCACGAGCGGGCTGCGCGCGATCTCGGTCTCAGCGAAATTCCAGATGGTGGTACGACCCGTGAAGCTCGAATCGCCGGTCAAGATGAAGGCCAGGCGCTCGGTCGTGAAGCCGGTCAGGCTGGCGACGACGATATAGCCCAGCACCATCGATACCAGGATCGTTGCGGTGGACACCCGGATTGTCCTTGCCAGGACCAGCGCAAGTCCAGCCAGCAATGGAGCAAGGAGAACGAGGCCCAGCGCCGTTTTCGAACTGCTCATGACAAGGAGCACGATGGCGACGGCGGCGGCGACGCTTCCCAGCACCCGGCGGAAGCCGGGATAGAGCAGTTCGTGGATCGACAGCAGGAGCGCGATCGCTGCGAATTCACCCAGGAGGTTCTTTCCGGAAAAATATCCCTGATAACCGATGTCGACCATCACCGAGCCGTACCGCGCCATCGTTGCGTAACCGCCGGGTATCAGCAGGGCGTTCACGGCCGCCGCGAGTGCGAAGCACAGGAACATGCCGCGGATGATATCGGCTTGCCGGGCCGCCAGCAGCGCGGGCAGGACAATGGCCGCGAGAACCATGACCTCCTTCACAAACCGAATGAGCGAGAGATCGGGTTTGAAGGCCCATGCGACGCTCGCCCCGGCGAACGCCAGATAGGCAAGGAGAGCGATGATATTCGGCGGCAAAGGCCGCCTTATGCGGGACCAGTGTCGCGCGGCAAGACCGACGGAAATCGCCGCCAGCACCGGCCAGAAAATTCGATCCTCGATCCGGCTTTCCAGGAGACCCTCCAACCCGGGAGCGGGAGGAAAGTAAAAATAAATCAGGGGCTGAATGAACGCGGAGTAGGCAAGTGCCAGGACCGGGATCAATGCCAATCGGTCAAACGCCGGCGCGGAGGGATTGCGGTGCCCGGGTTTGAACGGATGGGTCGGCATGATGGGCATTCTGGCACCCTGTTGCGGTCCGAGCTGGAGGCGCCGGCGCCCAATGGCTCGCGCAAATAAATAATTATCACGCCATCCTCGATTAATCAAAGGTGGATGAGCGGCCGTCGAGCAGGCAGCAGATATACCATTAATAGCCCTTGGGAATGACGGCGGGTGTCTCTGGCCTTGACCGACCGCCGCCTCTCTTGATCCGGCCCCGCCACTTTGCCGAACGCAAATCCCGGTGTGACTTCGGTTCGTGCCTTCCAACGGCAGGCCCGCCGGGCGCGTCGCTCGCAGGGCCGTTTGATGGCCGTCTTTTCCAGCGCCGACGTCGCAGTCGCGGCTACGCTGCCAGCGCGGCAATTAACCGTGGCGACCTTATTAAATATTTTTCCCGAGACTTGTTGCGATTAAATAAATAATATATTTAAACATCGAATTTTCGGCAGAGGTGTCATCAAGTGTTGCAAATGAACCAATTTGCCAGATCATTAAATAAACCGCGTATCGAAGAATTTGAAGAGCCGAGCAGCCTCCAGCGCGATGTGAACCCGTCGCGGCGCTATCTGCTCATCTCGCCGTGCCGCGACGAGGCCGCATACCTCCGGCGCACCCTCGACAGCGTCGCGGCGCAATCCGTGCCGCCGGCGCTGTGGATAGTGGTGGATGACGGGTCGACCGACGGGACGCTCGCCATTCTCGAGGAATACGCCCGCCGCCTGCCATATCTGCGCATCGTGCAGCGAGCCGATCGCGGCCGCCGGCAGGTCGGGCCCGGCGTGATCGAGGCCTTCTACGCCGGCCTGGAAACGGTGCGTCTGGAGGACTTCGACTACCTGTGCAAGCTCGACATGGATCTCGATCTCCCCGCCGGCTATTTCGAGCTGTTGATGCAGCGAATGGAGAGCAACCCGCGGATCGGAACCACCTCCGGCAAGCCCTGGTTCGTCCATCCGCGGGCCGGCACCCTCGTTCCGGAGGTCTGCGGAGACGAGATGTCGGTGGGCATGACCAAATTCTATCGTGTGGCCTGCTTCAGGGAGATTGGCGGGTTCGTGCGCCAGGTGATGTGGGACGGCATCGACTGCCACCGTGCCCGCATGCTCGGCTGGATCGCCGAGAGCCGCGATCTGGAGCCCATCCGCTTCGTGCATCTGCGTCCGCAAGGGGCCAGCCAGAAGGGGATCTGGACCGGCCGGGTTCGGGCGGGCTTCGGACAATATTTCATGGGCACGGCTCCCCTCTATTATCTGGCGGTGGCAGCCGTCCGTGTGCCGGCTCACCCCGCGGTGATCGGCAGCATTGCCATGCTGTGGGGTTACTTCACGAGTTGGCTCAAGGGCCTGCCGCGCTACGACGATCCTGAGTTCAGGCGCTTCCTGCGCTCCTATCAATACGCGTGCCTGCGTGCGGGAAAGCGCGCCGCGACGGTTCGTACCGAAGCCGGCCGGGCCGGCCTCTGGCATGCCGCGCATCCGGACTCCGGAGCTGATCCGACCGCCGTGGCGCAGAGCGAAAAGGCCGATCTGCTGGGCCTTTCCTTCGACACCCTGACCATGGATGCGGCGGTGGCCCGGTGCCTGGATCTCTGTCGTGAGCCGCGCTCGTCGCACACGGTCGTCACCGCCAATGCCTCTCACCTCTGCATGATGCGCCGCGACCCGGAATTGGCGCGCGCCTGCCGCGCCGGCGACCTCATTTTCGCCGACGGCATGTCCGTGGTGTGGTCGCTGCGGGCTTCGGGCCGGCGGGTGCCGGAACGCGTCACCGGTGTGGATCTGATGGCGCGCCTGCTGGCGGCCGCCGGTCAGCAGCGGCTGCGCGTGTATTTCCTCGGGGCCAAGAGCGAGGTCCTCAAGACGCTGGTCGAGCAGACCCGGGCGCAGAATCCGGGGATCGAGATCGCCGGCTTCCGCGACGGCTACTTTGGCGCGGACGAGCACGCGAGCCTTGTCGAGGAGATCCGGGCGAGCGGGGCTCACATGCTGTTCGTCGGCATGCCCACGCCCTTCAAGGAGACGTGGTGCGAGCTCCATCGCGAGCGGCTCAACGTGCCTCTCATCGTCGGGGTGGGCGGCAGTTTCGATGTGCTGGCCGGGTTCATCAAGAGGGCACCTCGGTGGGTGCAGTCGATGGGAATGGAATGGTCGTGGCGGCTCCTGAAGGAGCCCCGGAAGCTGTGGAAGCGCTACTTGACCAACAACAGCGAGTTCATCTGGTTTGCCGGGCGGGAGATCGTTTTCCGCCGCCTGAGCCGGCCGCTAGTCATGCAGAGGTCTTGAGCGATGAGCGCCGTGACGACATCGCGCAATATCCTGGTCTTCATGGGCACCCGTCCCGAGGCGGTCAAGCTGGCGCCGGTGGTGGCCGCGTTGCGCAGCTCCAGCGATTTCCGCTGCACGGTGGTTGCGACCGGCCAGCACAAGGAGATGTTCCGCCAGGTTGCCGACACCTTCGGCTTCCGCGTCGACGCCGACCTCGATGTCATGCGTCCCAATCAAAGTCTGGCGGGATTGACCGCGAGACTGATCGACGGCATCGACGGCTGGCTCGGATCGACCCAGCCGGATATGGCGCTGGTGCAGGGCGACACGACGACCGTATTGGCCGCAGCACTGGCCTGCTTCTACCGACGGATCCCCATCGGCCACGTCGAGGCCGGACTACGCACCGGCAACATCTGGTCGCCATTTCCCGAGGAGGCGAACCGCAAGCTGGCCACGCCGCTGGTGGCTCTCCACTTTGCGCCGACCGAAGCGGCTCGCGCCGCCCTGCTGCGCGAGGCGATCCCGGCGGAGCGCATCCTGGTGACAGGCAATACGGTGATCGACGCGCTGCGCATCGAAACGGCTGCGCAAGCCGCGGACGCCGCGATGCGCGGTCGCCTGCAAGAGGAGCTGGGCCTGCTGATCGGCGCCGACTGGACGCACGTGCCGACCGTCCTGATCACCGGGCACCGTCGCGAGAACTTTGGCGAGGGGATCGAGCAGATCTGCAAGGCCATCGCGACCCTGGCCGCGCGCTTTCCGGATCACCGTTTCGTCTACCCGGTTCACCTCAATCCCAACGTCCTGGTGCATGTCAACCGGCTGCTGGGCGGTTTGCCGAACGTCAAGCTCATCCCACCCCAGGGCTACCGCAACTTCGTGGCGCTGATGGCGCATTGCCGCCTCGTGCTCACCGATTCAGGCGGGGTCCAGGAGGAGGCGCCCTCGCTGGGCAAGCCGGTCCTGGTGATGCGCGACACTACCGAGCGCCCCGAAGGCGTGGCCGCCGGCACGGCGCTGCTGACCGGCACCAACGCGCAAGCCATTGTCAAGCATGCGACGCGGCTGCTGCAGGATGACGCTGCCTATCGCGCCATGGCGACGGCGAAGAACCCGTATGGGGACGGTCATGCGGCCGAGCGGATCGCGGAGCGTATCCGTCTTTATTTCCGCGAACATGTCGGCGACGAGAAGGCGGCCTGACAGCGCGAGGCCTTCTGCGGTCCGCCTCCGTGCGGGGTCGGTTGTCGAGAGGGCGCGTGCCCCGCCAAGACTTGGAAAGTTTGTCGATGCACTCACCCCGATTGGACCGTCCCAGATGAACGCGCGATTGAATCCCGACGCCGCGACAGTGTCGGGCGCCATGGCGCTCGGGACTGTCAGCCCGCCGTCCGCTCTGCGTGGACACCTGCCGGCACTCGACGGGTTGCGCGGCCTGGCCGTATCGATGGTTCTGGTTTTTCATTTCGTCGGGCCAATGCTGCCCACCAACGGGGTCGAGCGCGCCATCGTCGCGGTGACCAAGCATGGGCTGCTCGGCGTCGACCTGTTCTTTGTCCTGTCCGGCTTCCTCATCACCGGCCTTCTCTACGAAGCCCACGACAAGCCGCACTACCTTCGCAACTTCTACATGCGGCGCGTCCTGCGCATCTTCCCGCTCTATTACGGCGTGCTGGCACTCGTCTTCTTCGTGGCCCCCCTGATCCCGCTGCTGCGAGGGCCGACGCTCGATTATCTCCTCGACCGCCAGGCCTGGGCGTGGCTCTACGGCATCAACGTCTACCTCGCCGGGCACGAGGAGTGGTCGTTCTCCTACCTCAACCATTTCTGGTCGCTTTGCGTCGAGGAGCACTTCTATCTGTTCTGGCCGTTCGTGGTCTTGCTGCTGGCGCGCCGGCCGCGGGCGCTGATCGCGGTGAGTTTGGCGATCTCGCTCGGAGCCATGTCGGCCCGCGTGATCGCAGTTCTCCTGGGGCTGAGCTGGTGGACGACGGTCGTCCTCACCCCTTTCAAGCTGGACGGCCTGGCGTTGGGAGCGTGCCTCGCGGTGATGGTGCGCCAGCCCGGGGGCCTGGAGTGGCTTGTGCGGGCTCTGCCGAGAATAGCGGCCGTGGTGGGCGCGCTCGTGGTGGCCAGCTTCGTCTGGACCGTCCTGGTGTCGCGTGAGGGGTTGGAGGTGGTGGGGTCGATCCGCGCGGCGTTGTTCCAGATATTGCTGGCCTGCGCGCTGCTGGGAGTTCTGATCGCGCCGAAGCCATCGGCCGTCTCGCGCGTCTTCTGCAGCCGGGGCATGGTTTTCCTGGGCACCTACAGCTACGGCCTATATGTCTATCATCACTTCATCTCGTACTACCTGACCAGCAACCGCACCGAACTCGAGTTGGCGCAATGGCTCGGCTCCCACGGGCTCGCGGTCGCGCTGCAGGCGACGCTGGGCATATTGATTTCGGTGGCCTTGGCCTATCTCAGTTACGAGCTGTTCGAGAAGCGCTTCCTCAGCCTGAAGCACCGGTACGACACCGCCAGGGACGAGGAGACGCCCTCCGGTCTCGCGGCGGACGCTTCGATGAGGCCTCATCACACCTCAGTCGGAAAGCAGGTCGCCTGAACTGCCGCAACAGGCGGTCAGATCCAGGAACATCGGCAAGTCCGTCATGGAAGTCACCCGCCCGCGTCGTTGGCAGGGCGGCGAACCGCCCGGCTGTCTCCGCCGATCGCCCGTTTCGCAAGCCGGCTTAAGCCTCGGGACTGCGTCCGCCACTGGTCCAAGGTGCGCTCCGGATCTCCTCCGCTCGAGCCTGGAGCCGAAACGGCGGTGTAACTGGCTATCTGGGCGGGCGAGGTTCCGTGCGGGAACTCGCTCACCGCTGTCAATTTTCCGGGGGAAGACCACGAACCACGATAGCGCTGCCAGCCTGTCAGGGTAAAATCAGCCGCACTCTGTTCAAGGCATGTCGAAGTTCAAGGCATGTCGAAAGTTCGTCCTCGCTGCACTCCGGGACTGCAGGTGCGCGGGAGGAAATTCGCCGGAAGGTCATGCAGGCCCGCTTAATTCATCGATAACCGTTCTTGCGTAGCCTCTCGACTGCGCTTGAGGAGGCATAGCTTGATACCGGTGATCGCACTTCATTTCGTTGCCGGAGCGGTTGCGGGGACCATGTTTACCGTGCGAACGCTCTTGGTCCTGGTGGGATTCGTCTTGGTTGAATGCGTCACGGCAACGGTGGCGCTCGGGTTGGCCGCGGGGCTCTGTTCAGCGGGAGGGCTGGTCGCAGTTCAAATCGGCTATCTTGCAGGTATTTATCTGCGCAGTGTGCTGGAACACATGGGGATCGCGCAACCCTCCATTCGGCCACATCATCCACGCTAGCATCCTCTTGAACCGCACGTGATCTGGAGAAAGCGCGCGTTCGGCGCGGGCGGAGCAACACAGTTAGGACCGTCCGCCGTACCACGCACACGCAAGGCGCTCGTTGCAGAGAAGCGAATGGATGGCCCCATTGGCTGGTCGACCGGACAGCCTGACCGCATCCCTGACGATGATCAGCAGCGCTGTGGGCGAGCCGACGCGGATCCTATTCTGCCGTAATCTGGCCGTAGCGGGAATAGTGCTCGTCGTTGTAGTAGTCCCCAATATGGCTGGCGTAACGTTTCATTGCCTTCATGTCGGCTTTGTTGAGCACGGTACCGAGAAGGGCGTCGTATACGTTTGGTGCGGCGTTGAGTGCATGTTCGACGACATCGGTCGTCGTGCCCCCCCATTCCACGACGAGAACGAAGCTGTCGATCAGCGCAGTGGTGGCTCGGACGTCGATGATGGGCGCGAGCGGAGGAAGATCGACTATGACGTAGTCATAGGTCGCGCGCAGCTGATCGAACAGCTTCTTCGTCTCATTCGTGCTCAGGATGTCGCTGGTGTTGGCGAGCGCCCCTCTCCGTCCCGGCAGGAAGTCCAGGCCCGTTGCGGTGTCGCTCCAGATGGTGTCTTCCAAGGACCGGGCGCCTGACAGGACGTCGGTGATGCCGGCGCCGACGTCAGGTGCAAGACTGGCAGAGAGTGACGGATTCCTGAGATCGCAATCCACGACGATGACCCGTTTGCCCGAATTTGCCAGGAGCTGGGCGAGCGACGCAGCAATGGTGGATTTGCCCTCATTGGGAAGGGTGGAGGTAAGGCCGACAACCTTGCTGGGGGTCTTGGTCGGATCGAGGTCGATGGCAAACCTGATCGACCGAATCGATTCTGCGAACCGGGACGTTGGCATGGCCGCGGCGGCCCAACATGTTCCTGACCCTCTGGACAGCGTTCTTTGGCCAGATCCCTGGCCGGCGTGACCGGCGGCAAGGGCCGATTTCCGCGTTGCCTTTTTCACCTGACGATGATTCAGCAGGGGGACCACAGACAAACAAGGCAGGTGCAATCTCTCCTCGATCTGGGCGGTGGTTCGAAAGCCGCGGTCCTTCAGCTCCCTTGCAAATCCGAGGGCTGCACCCAGCGCTAATCCGCCGAACAGACCGAATGCCAAAATGAACTTGGTGCTTGGCTTGCTCTTTTTTTGCGGAGGCGTGGCGGGCGAAATGACTCGCGCCTCCGTTATCGGGAATGAACCCTGCTGGACGGACCCCATATAGCGCTGCAGGAAACTCTCATAGAGCGAGCGGTATCCCTTGGCGCTGGTCTCCAGCTCCCGGATGCTGAGCGCGGCCGAATTCGTGTTTCGCGACTGGGATATGGCCTGCGCCAGCTGCTTTTCGATTTCCTTTTGCTGCTGCTTGGCCTCCTCGAAGTCGCTCTTGGCGATATCGGCGAGCCGACGTACTTCGTCCAGTATCGTTTGACGGATACTTTTCATCGTGGCGCGGAGATTGACGACCACCAGATGGTCCTTGCCCAGTTTGGCGGAGAATTCGTACTCTCGCCGCGCATATTCGAGATACTGCTGGCGCAGGTTGTTGATGATTTGATTGTTGTTCTGGGATCCCGATCCCGATGAGGTTTCGGGTGTCGTCGTGCTGGCTCCCGGAACTGCATCAAGGTTGCCGAGCGAGACTGCGTCAAAATTGTTCGAGGCAAGTATGGATTCGAACCGGTTCAGCCGGGTCATTGCATCGGACGTGTGCGTGCGGGCAACAACGAGACGGCTGTTCAGCGCAGTCACCTGCTGCTCATCCATGAGCTTTCCGTCAGCGGAAACGATGTTGCTCTTGGTGTTGAGTTCGTTCACCGCACGCTCGGCGTGCAAGGCGTCGTTGCCCAGCTCCAGCAGGCGATCGTGCAGCCAGGCCGTTGCGGTACGATGTTCATCCGTCTTCGCCTTCAGCTGGTCATCGAAGTACGCCTTGACGATTGCATTCGTGATCGCCGCGGCCCGATCAGCGTTGCTGGAGTTGAAGCCGACCTCGATGACGTTGCTCGTACCGATCCTGATGGCCCACAACCGCTTCTGGAACTCTTCAACCAGTTCGTCCATGGGGTCGATTTTGGCGGCTTGCGGCGTGATGCCGAGCATGGCGCGAATTGCCATCGTCGCAGAACGCAACCGGTCGTCTCTACCGCTGAATTCGGGATCGTCAGCAAGGTTGAGCTGATTGATGACGGACGTTGCGATCGTCTTGGACTTCAGTATCTCGAGCTGAGACTCGAGATCGACGTGCGTTTCGTCCAGCATCGGGAATTGCTGAACGACGGGAGCCTTCGAACTTCCCAGCAGCACCTTCGCCTGCGCCGTATAGGTCGGCGGTGCGACCTGCAGAAAGACGACGCTTGCCGCAAGCGCTAGCGCGGTCGTGACAACCATCAGCAGATAGTGCCTTCGCAGAAACCCCAGCGCGAAACTGACGGGACCGGGACCGCTGTTCTCCCAGCTTCGCTCGTGTTGAGAGTTGTTCAGTAACGTGCTCATTCTCTGGTTGTTTAGCATGTTATTCTGAAATACCTCGGTTAAAATGCGAATTTATAAGCCGTTCGAGCAATTTGCCGAAAGCGCAAGGTTGGTTTTCTGGGGCGGTGACGGGCAATAAAATTTAACCTGGTCCATTTTTAACCCGATCGTTTATATCTATTCAATTGCGATTGATGCGGCAAGTGGTCGCTTCAAATTAAACAGCCCCGCTAAACCTTGAATCGATCTCAAGAGTTAAGGCCTGCCGCTTCGGCATAAGATCTCGGTGAATTGATCGGCGATTGCCCCGTGGAAAAACGGGGGTGTTGCGCCTGGGCAGTGATATCGGAGGAGTTGCCGCGGGTCATCGATCGGCTGCCCGAGGGGGTGTGGCGGCCGCGGCGAGATTGCCAATATTAAATCGCCCGCGGATGTGAGGGGTGGGATCTGGGCCGCCCCCGGCGACCCGCCATCGATGGATCGCGGATTGCGGGTTGGGACCGGGGCGTTCGGTTTCGCTCGTTGCATCAACTGGTTGTTTGCAAATCTAACAAGCTGCCTCGTCCAGGCAAGGGGTTGTCGATCCGGTGGTGTTGATTAATTCGGCCGACATTATTTAATTAAATTAAATTGAATAATTAACAAGGATGTGATGATCTGTTTGCTGGCGATGACCGAGGGAGCGGTGGCGGCAATTTACTCGTTTTAGGAAATGAACGCGCCGCGATTGCGATGGGGTTCTCTGGGGGGGGCGGCCATCATCCGATGCAGAAGTGGTGCGTTCTCCATGAACTGGATATCCAGCCACCGCCGCCGGCGTCAGCCGGTTGAGACGATCCACCCGGGTGAGGGCTTTCGGTACTCGTCTCCCTGGCCGTGGGTTTTGGCCGTGGCGTTGAGCTTGGTGCTGTGGGCGATGTTAGGGTGGTATTTTTGGCGGCTTTCTCACTGTAGCAGGCGCAGTGCGCCGCGCATACAGCTGGCAGACATCCCCGCCTATTTCGACGACCTCCGGTCTGGCCGAGTGCTGCCCTGATCGCACAAGGGGAGCCAAGCGGGGCCAAGACGCGATTGACGTCGGTCACGTTGCTATTGTCGATCGCTGTCGGTGCCCTGCTTTCGGACGGCGCCGCCGCGAGGAGTGGTCCGCCTCACAACCCTGCGGTTCCAGCCTCGCTCGTGGAAACTTCGCCGAGCCTCGCGCCCTTTCAGCATGTTCGCTTCTGTCTGCGCTATCCGGCCGATTGCAGGTCAAACCAGACGGAAGATGATCAGATCGATCTGACGCCTGAAACGTCAGAATTGTTGGACCACGTCAATCGTGTCGTCAATGCAAACATCATTCCGGCGCAGAAGAGTTCCGGTGACGAACTCCAGGAGGTCTGGGCGATCGCGCCGTACACTGGAGATTGCAACGATTACGCCGTCACCAAGCGGCACGAGCTGCTCCGGAGCGGACTGCCTGCCAAGGCCCTGCGGCTGGCCGTGGTCAAGACACCCTCGGGAAGCGGCCATCTCGTTCTTTTCGTTGCAACGACAACGGGCGGTCTGGTGCTGGATAGCCTCGCCGAGACG
>Ga0105237_10006757_pt1 | contig 12663 bp, 11 predicted proteins | sample KBSC24metaG_FD_81520 | JGI IMG/M metagenome (GOLD analysis project Ga0105237, IMG submission 81520) | Corn rhizosphere microbial communities from Kellogg Biological Station, Michigan, USA - KBS C2-4 metaG | ecosystem: Host-associated > Plants > Roots > Rhizosphere > Soil | place: Michigan, USA...
ATCTTCGCGCCGCGAGCTGACGGGGGCTTGATCGAAGGAAACGCCGCGCGGACGTCGCGCGGCGTTTTCTTTTTGCTCACGCGGATTTCATCCTTCGATCCATGACGAAGCGTCACCTCGAAACCGGGGATTAACGCTTGCGTTGGTCCCCGACGTGGAGGTGATCCATGCGAAGCGCGGCTCTCAAGTTCCAATCCGTCGCCCTCTCGAATGCGGGCCGGGCGCCGTCGCGGTTCGCGGCGTCGCTGACGCTGGCGGCGATGAGCCTCGGCTATGGCGTGGTGCAACTCGACGTCACGATCGTCAACACCGCGCTCAGCAGCATCGGCAATTCCCTTGGCGGCGGCGTCGCGGAACTGCAATGGGTCGTCAGCGCCTACACGATTGCTTTCGCCGCGTTCATTTTGACGGCCGGCGCACTTGGCGACCGCACCGGCGCGAAGCGGATCTTCATGGCGGGATTTGCGGTTTTCACCGTAGCTTCCGTCGCCTGCGGCCTTGCGCCTGACGCGCGGACCCTGATCGCCGCCCGTGCGGTACAGGGTCTGGGCGCCGCCATCCTCGTCCCCAATTCGTTGGCCCTGCTCAGCCACGCCTATCCCGACGACAACTCCCGCGGCCGCGCCGTCGGCATTTGGGCGGCCGGTGCCAGCCTGACATTGACCGCAGGACCGCTCGTCGGCGGCAGCCTGATCGCGCTGGCCGGCTGGCGCTGGATTTTCTTCGTCAACCTGCCGATCGGTCTGTTGGGCTTGTGGCTGACCTCGCGCTTTGCGACCGAGACCACGCGTTCGCCCGATCGCGAGCTCGATCTGCCAGGGCAGGCCGCCGCGATCGCAGCGCTCGGTTGCCTGGCCGGCGCCATCATCGAAAGCGGCGCGATCGGCTGTCGCAATCCCTTCGTGGCCGCGGGCTTTGCCGCCTCCTTTCTCCTCGCCGTGCTGTTCGTCCTGCGGGAACGCCGCGCGGCGCAGCCGATGCTGCCGTTGACTCTGTTCGGCAACCGCATGTTTTCGGTCGCCGCAATCGTGGGACTGCTCGTCAACGTCGCCTTTTACGGGCTGATCTTCATCCTCAGCCTCTACTTCCAGCGCATCAACAACTGGTCGCCGTTTGCGACCGGATTGGCCTTCGTTCCGATGCTCGGCGCGGTGCTGCCGGTCAACCTCCTGGCGCCGCGTATCGCCGAGCGGATTGGCGCTTCCAGGACGATCGCGCTGGGCTCATGCATCGCGGCCGCCGGCAGCCTTGGCCTGCTTTCGGTCGGTCCCGGCACGAGCTATTGGGCGGTGGGCTTGCAACTGGTCGCGCTCGGCGGCGGCCTCGGCCTGCTGGTGCCGCCCTTGACCTCGACCTTGCTCGGAAGCGTGGAGAAGTCGCGCTCCGGGATTGCCGCCGGCGTGCTCAATTCGACCCGCCAAACGGGCAGCGTGCTCGGCGTTGCCTTGTTCGGTTCGCTGATCGGAGGCGCCTTCATGCCCGGCACGCACGAAGCGCTACTGATCTCGGCTGCCGTTCTGCTGGCCGCTGCGGCCGCGATCTGGTGGGGCGGGACCAAGGCGTCGCAATAAAACAAGTCTCGCAATAATGATTTGCGCGGCCGTTGCCGACAATCGGCCGCGCAACTATCGTGCCTGCCACCGGCTAACCGGGGGAGGCCTTGCGCATGCATGTCAAATTCATCGACCGCCGCGTCTTCCTGAAGGGCACCACCGCGGCAGGTCTGGCGCTCCCGTTTGCGGGCGTCATGCGTCAGGCGGACGCGCGCGAGACCGAGCTCATTGCGCGCAAGGTATTTTTCGACAATGCCGACTGCTACAACGTTCGCCTCAGCCCCGACGGCGCCAATCTAGCCTGGGTCGCGCCGATCGACAGCGTGAACAATCTGTTCGTCGCACCGGTTGCGGACCCCGGCGCGGCACGGCCGGTGACGCGGGTGACCGGGCGGAGCATCTCAACCTATTTCCGCTGGGCGCATACCAATCGCCATCTCGTATTCTTCAGGGATCGCGAGGGCGACGAGAATGCGCGCGCCTTCAGTGTCGACATCGAAGGCAATGCGGTCATTCCGCTCACCCCGGAGGGCGGCGTTAAATCCTTCCTGCAGGAGATCAGCCACAAATTCCCGCAGGAGATCCTTGTCCGGCATAACCAGCGCGACAAGCGCTATTTCGATATGTTCCGGATCAACGTCGTCACCGGTGAGAGCAAACTGCAATTCGAGAACCCGGACTTCTACGACCTGTTCACCGACAGCGATCTGCAATTGCGGTTCGCGGCGCGGCTGAATGCCGAAGGCACGGTCGAATGGTTCGAGCGGCAGGTTGACGGGACCTGGCAGCCCTTCACACAGATTCCGATCGGTGATGTCGATCTGACGCGCCTTGTCGACGTGAGCGCCGATGGCAAGACGCTATATCTGATCGACTCGCGCGGGCGGGACAAGGCGGCGTTGTTCGCAATGGACATGGCGACGCGGAAGACAACGATACTGGCCGCAGATGACGAGGCCGATATCGTGCAGGTCGCGTCCGACGAAGAGAGTCGTCACCTGATCGCGGCGAAATCGGTCAGGGACCGCGCCCGCTGGTACGCCTTGGAAGCGAGCGCGAAGCAAGACCTCGCAAATCTCGCCCGCCACGGATCAGGCGACATCGTCTTCATCAGCGACAGCCTCGATCGACGCCTTGCCAGTATCTACTACGAGCGCGATTCCGAGAGTTGCGAATTTGCGCTGCTCGATCGCCAGTCGCGGCAGGTGCGGAAACTGTTTCTCGATCGCAAGTCGCTGGCGGGATTGCCCTTGCGCAAATTGCAGCCGGTGATCATTCCCGCACGCGACGGGCTCAGGCTCAACGGCTACCTGACCATGCCCGCGCCTGAAGGCGCCGGCGCCAGGGTGCCGCTGGTGCTGTTGATCCATGGCGGGCCGTATCTGCGCGACAACTGGGGCTTCAGCCCGACGCATCAATGGCTTGCCAATCGCGGCTATGCCGTGCTCAGCGTGAACTATCGCGGCTCGACCGGCTTCGGCAAGGCGTTCATTGCCAAGGCCGACAAGGAATGGGGCGGCCGTATGCATGACGACCTGATCGATGCGGTCGATTGGGCGATCGGGCAGGGCATCGCCGATCCCAAACGCGTCGGGTTCTTCGGCGGCAGCTATGGCGGCTATTCGGCACTGGTGGCGGCGACCAGGACGCCCGAAGTGTTCGCCTGCATCGTCGATCTCTTCGGCATTTCCAACCTCAACACCTTCATGAAGACCATCCCGCCCTATTGGGGACCGTGGATGAGCGTGTGGAAGAACCGGCTCGGCGATCCCGATACCGAGGAGGGGCGCGCCTTCCTCACCGAGCGTTCACCCCTCACTCATATCGACCGTGTCGTGAGGCCGATCCTGATCGCACAGGGCATGAACGACGTGCGGGTGGTGCCCGCCGAGTCCGAGCAGATGGTGGCGGCGCTGAAGACGCGCGGCGTGCCCGTCACCTACATCACCTTTTCCGATGAAGGACACGGGTTCGTGCGGCCGGAAAACCGTCTCGCCTTCAATGCGGTCGCCGAGGCGTTCCTGGCGAAACATCTCGGCGGACGCAGCCAGCCGGTCGGCAATGATTTCGCCGGTTCGACGCTGAAGGTGGAGACCGGTGGCGAGTTGGTGCCGGGACTGAAGGACTGACGCGCGCGGCTTGTTGCTTGATGCCTATTCGATCACCTTGTCGGCGCGCAGCAGCAATCCTTCCGGAATGGTGCGGCCGATCGCCTTTGCGGTCTTCAGGTTGATCGTCAGCGCGAAATTGGCGGGTTGCTCGACCGGTACTTCGGCGGCGGTCGCGCCGCGAAAGATTTTCGCGATCTGCCGTGCGCGTTGCCGATAGACCTGGTCGAAGATCGGCCCGTATCCGATCAGGCCGCCGAGATCGGCGGTCTCGGGCCATTGATAGATCGCCGGCAGACGTATCCGCGACATCGCGTCCAGGATCACGTCGCGGCGGACGACCTGAAGCGGGTTGGCAAGGAAGTTGATGGCCTCGTTGCCCGCGGTCTTGGCCGCATCAAGTGCGGGGCCGATCTCGTCGGCATTGGCAAAGGAGAAGATCGACAGTTCGACGCCTTGTGTGCGGGCGAGCTCCCGCAGTTCGTCGAGGTGCTTCTGCTTGGTGATCGCAGAATAGGCCAGCCCGGCAATCCGCTTCACGCCCGGCACCGCTTCGATCAGGATTTCCTGCCGCTTGCCGTCGAGCTCCGGCGTAAGCAGGCTGACGCCGGTGATGTTGCCGCCGGGTTTTGCCAATGAAGCGGCAAAGCCCTCGCCGACGAGGTCCTCACTCATGCAGTCGAGCGGAATGGTCTGCGTCGCCTCGCGCAATCGGCGCGCGTAGGTCTCCGGGCCGCCGAGGATGGCATCCGGCGCGGCCTTGACCACGGCCGTGATCTCTTCGGCATTGTTGTCGCTTGGCACGCTGTAGAAACCGGTCGCAGCAAGGTTCTGGCCTTCGATGAAGCCCGCCATGCGCAATTCATCGAAGAAGCCGGCAATCGACTCGCGCGAGGCTGGGATCACGATGCCGAGGCGATAGACGCGGCCGGCCTCTTGCGCATGTGCCGTGAACGGGACGAGGGCGCCGCCGAGGGCCGCCAGGAACTCGCGACGCCGCAAGCTCATGCCTTGCGCAGCGCGAAATGCGCCCCGCAAAAGGCCACCACCGCGCCGAGGCAGAGCGCGGCAATGCCGGCCAGCACCCCGGAAATGGTTGGGACCGGGCTCGGCGCCGCGGCCGCCTGGCCCGCGCCCGCCAGCAGCAGCACGCCGACGGCGATCAGGAACTGGCGCATCCGCCGCGGAATTTGTCCCTCGACCGCGCTGTGCATCAGGGTCGCGGTGAAGTAGCCCCCGCAGAAGCCGACGGTCGCGATCAGCCACCAAGCGATCGCAGCGCCGGCGGGCATGAACTCGCGGGTATCGGAGCGCCAGAGACCGCCAAGGTCGAGCCCGTAGCGCGCGCCGAGCATATGCACGGCAAGCGCCAGCAGCACGCCGGAAATCACCGCGCCACCAAGAATCAGGCGACGCGGGAAAAAGGTGGTCGTATCGGCCATGCGTCACTTGTAGAGTAAAGCCGGTCGGGGTCGCAAGTCGGTCCGACCCGTCAACACCGGAATCGCTGATTTGCAGGAACAGCCGACGACATCGACGCAGGCCACCGCCGGTGCCCATTACGCCTTCAAGCCGTCGCTGATCGGCGCCGCCCATCAATTCGAATTGACGGACGCCGGATTGTCGTGGCGGCTTGCCGGGCGTTCGGGGGTCTGGCCCTATACCGACATATCGGCGATCCGGCTGTCCTATCGGCCGGTCACGTTGCAGGCGGACCGCTTTCGTGCCGACATCCAACATGGCCGCGCGCGCATCACGGTGGTCTCGACGTCCTGGCAGACCGCGGCGCTGATGGCGTCCCAAAATCAGGGTTATCGCGCCTTCATCCTCGAACTGCATCACCGGATGGCCGCGGCGGGAAGCAAGGCGGCACTCAGCGGCGGGCTCGGCCCGAACCTCTATGCCGCGGGCTTGACGCTCGTCGTCCTGCTCGCGATCGGAATGGCCGGACTTTTCGTTCGCGCGCTGGTCACGGGCGAATTCTCCGGTGCTTTGTTCCTGCTGGCATTCGCCGCGCTGTTCGGATGGCAGATCGGCGGCTTCCTCAGGCGCAACCGGCCGCTCGCCTATACCTTCACTGACATCCCGCAGCGGCTGCTGCCGTAAGACGCCGCAATCAAACGTGACTTCGCGCCGCCCGCGGGGCAAGGCAACCTGCTGCATCCGGGATGGGGCAGGTGACGTGGACGATCGATCGCGCCGGTTGCCGAGCGCAAAAGAAATTGCCGAGATCAACGCAAAGCATCTGATCCAGACGCCGCTCAAGCCGGCCGACCTGCTGTTTGTCTTTGGCACGCGCGAGGATGTCGCTCTTCGCGCGGACACGGCGTGCCGGCTCTGGCGGGAAGGGTTGTTCCGCTGGTCGATTGTCAGCGGAGGCGTGACACCGGGATCGGAACTTTCGGAATGTGCCGTGATCAAGCCGTTGATGGTGGCAGGCGGCGTGCCGTCGGATCGCATCCTGGAGGAGTACCAGGCGATGAACACCGGCGAGAACGTGACCTTCTCGCTGCCCATCATTGACGCGGCACTCGGGCTAAGAAATATCCGCAGCGTGATCTGCCTCGGCAATACCTGGACCGGGCGGCGCTATGCCATGACGCTGCACCGCCATTGGCCCGAGGCGGAAAAGCTGCTGCTCACGGTCGACAGCTTTGCCACACCGCGCCAGCGCTGGCACCGGGATGCTGAATTCCGCCGCCGCGTGCTTGCGGAATGGGACAAGATCGAGCCCTACAGGGAGAAGGGATTTATCGCCGAGTGGCCGTCCGTGAGATGAGGTCAGTGCCGCACCACCAGCACCGAGCACTTGGCGTAGCGCACCACATGACCGGCATTGGAGCCGAGGAAGTACGTGCGCATCGCCGGCCGGTGCGAGGTCATGACGATCAGATCCGCCTTCACGTTGGCCGCTTCCTCGAGGATCTCGTGATAGATGCCGCCCTGCCGCACCATGGTGGAGATCCGCGACGCCTCGATGCCGGATTCACGTGCGACGATCGCAAGCGCTTCCTCGGAGGTCTGGCGCTGCTGGGCGTCGAAATCCGCCGGCACATATTCCGCCAGCATCACCGGCGTCATCGGCAGCACGTTGAGAAGGCGAACCGACCCGCTCCAGGTCTGCGATAGTGTCGCGGCGGTGGCGATCGCCGGTTTGGCCAGATCGGTATCGGCAAGATCGATCGGCACGAGAATGGATTTGAACATCTGCGCCTCCCCAGTGTCCCGATTTCGAACGAGTGCGTATCAGCCTAACATGAATTTGATCCCACAACCTCAGTCGTTTGACGCCTGCTTCAGAAGCTTTGGGCTAACGAACAAAATCAGCTTCCCGCGGCGGAACGCCACGTCGTTCCAGTCGTCGATCGCAAACTCGAACAGGGCAAGTCCCGAGGTCGGCAGATTGTCGGCAAGCGCCTGGCGGGCGGCCTTCTCGCCGCTTCCGGTCAGCGCCAGCGCAAGTTCGTGCATCCCGGGATTATGCCCGACCAGCATCAGCCGCTTCGGATCAGTGGCAGACGCCATGCGGATGGCCAGCAACAATTGCGTCGCATCGGCGCCGTAAAGTTCCGGCACGAGTTCGACCTGCGTCTTGGGCGCGCGCTCTTTCATCGCCTCCCAGGCGATGTCCCAGGTCTGAACCGCCCGTATCGCCGGTGAAACCAGCACATGGTCCGGAAAAGGGGGATGCGTTGCAATCCACGCGCCAATCTCTGCGGCATCCCTGTGGCCGCGCTCGTCGAGCCGGCGGTCCTGGTCGCGGCCCGAAGGTGCGTCGGTTTCAGTCTTGGCGTGACGCAGCAGCATCAGACGGCGCATGGATGACAAACTCGATTCGTCCTAATCCAATTAATGTATAGAGTCGTTGCCGGGACAAGGTGACAACAAGCCGATTGCTTCGTAAGAAACGACATGAGCGAGACTTCCACAAGCGTCAATAGGGGCCCCGGTGCTGCGGCATTGCGGGATCCAACCCGGCTTTCCTTCGATCTCGATGTCGATATCTGCGTCGTCGGCGCCGGACTTGCCGGCTTGACGGTTGCGCTGGAGGCGGCGCGGCTCGGTGCAAGCGTTGCCGTCCTCGAAGGCCGGCATGTCGGCTGGAACGCCTCCGGCAACCAGCTCGGCACTGTCATGCCGGGCTATGGTCTTCCGATCGGTGAACTGATCGAGCGGATCGGTTTCGAAGACGCCCGTGAATTGTGGGCGCTGTCGAAAGAGGGCGCCGAGTTCGTGCGCGCCGCCGCCACCGAGGAGCAGATGCCGGGCATCAGCCTTTCCGAGGGCGCGCTCGAAGTATCCAACGTCGACGTCGGCGAACGACTGATCAGCCAGCTGCAGATGTTGTCGGAGGACTTCGAGACCGAGGTCGAAGGCTGGCAGGTCGATCGCGTGCGAAGCGAGCTCAAGACCGGCCGTTATTTTCACGGCGTCTACTATCCCAAGGCGTTCCAGATCGACGGCCGCAAATACGTGCACGGCCTCGCCGCGATGGCGCGGCGCGCAGGCGCGCGTATTTTCGAGGACACGCCGGTGGTCAGCGTCGATGCGTCGGGCATCCGCAAGCGCATCGTCACGCCGTCGGCGCGGCTGCGCGCCTCGCACATTGTGCTCGCCGGCAACATTCATCTCGGCGCGCCGCTGCGGCGGCTGTCGGACACGCTGCTGCCGGTGTGGCGCTATGCCGGCGTCACCGAGCCGCTCGGCGAGCGGCTCAACGAGATCATCGCGTTCAAGGGATCGGTGAGCGATACCGACGGCATCGATCACTTTCGTATCGTCGACGGCGACCGCCTGATGTGGGCAAGTCCGGAAACGACATGGGCGATGCGGCCGCGCCGCTTTGCAGGCAGCATCGCCCGCAGGATCAGGACGATCTTTCCGCAGCTCGGGCGCGTTGCAATATCGGACGTCTGGGGCGGCGCGATCGGGCAGACCGTGCATGGCATGCCGCAGATCGGACAATTGCGCAAAGGGCTCTGGGTCGCGAGCGGCTTTGGCCGCCAGGGCCTGAACACCTCGGCGATGGCGGGCCAGCTCATCGCGCGCAGCATCCTCTGGGGCGACGAGCGGTGGCGGCTGTTCTCGCCGTTCGAGCTGGTCTGGGCCGGCGGGCCGATCGGCCGGGTCGCTGGACAAATCGTCGGAATTTGGGAGCGGGGAAGCTCGGCGACATCAGGCGCGCTGGCGCGTTACCGGGAACGAGCGCGTATCCAGGAACGGCTGCGTGAGGCACGTCTGGCCGAAACCAATCGTCAAGCTGCATCGCGTCCTGCCAACCCCAGGCGGCCGCCCCCCGGCCGTCAGCGGCCGGTGCGTCCGCCGCCGGCTGCGCCGCCACCCGAACCGCCGGCGCCCGCAAGCCAGGGTGGAGGGGAAACCACCTGACCGGCCCCCGTCCGCTCGCAGGAAAGTGAGATTATTTATCTGCTTTCGATGTAACTTCTGCCGGAACCGGCCGTATTTGACAGCGAACCGCTGCACGGAGACATCAGATGATCGATCGCCGCATTTTGCTCGCTTCGCTGGCAAGCCTGTTTGGCCTTGCCGCGTTCCGCTGGCTCAGGGTCACGCCCGCACAAGCCGCGGGAAAATTCGAGATCGAGAAGACGGATGCGGAGTGGCGCGCGCAACTCACGCCGCAGCAATACGATATCCTGCGCAAGCAGGGCACCGAGCGTCCGGGTTCGAGCCCGCTGCTGAAAGAGCATCGCAAGGGCACGTTCGCCTGCGCCGGTTGCGACCTGCCGCTGTTCTCCTCCGATACCAAGTTCGAGAGCGGCACCGGCTGGCCGAGTTTCTATCAGCCGCTGGAGAATGCAGTGGGCACCACCGAGGACCGCGCCTTCGGCATGCTCCGCACCGAGGTGCACTGCCGCCGCTGCGGCGGCCATCTCGGCCACGTTTTCGACGACGGGCCGAAGCCGACGGGCCTGCGTTACTGCATGGATGGTTTCGCGCTGGTGTTCCATCCGGCGGCGCCTCAGGCGAGCTGAGCGGTCAGTCTCGCCCGGCAATACTTGCCCGCCCGGCAATTGTGCCCCGGTCATTCGGCCGGGGCATTTTCGTTTAAGCGTCTGATCTGACGCGATTTTTGCTTTTGGCATAACGCTTGCGACAGTCTCCCTGAATTGCGGCCAAGACTCGTGATCAAGGCTCCTGATGGCCGCCGGATCAATGTGGAGACAATGTTATGGGTATCTTCGACGCACTGAACACCTCGGTAGGCGGCCTGCAGGCGCAATCCTTCGCGCTGCAGAACATTTCCGGCAACATCGCGAACGCCTCGACCACGGGCTACAAGGGCATCGATACCAGCTTCGAGGATCTGATCCCGGACTCGACGACGCCAAGCCGCCAGGTGGCCGGCGGCGTCACCGCCTTCGCCCAGCAGACCATCACCACCCAGGGCACGGTCTCGGCGACGACGGTCGCCACCAACATGGCGATCAACGGCGACGGGTTCTTTTCGGTGCAGGCGGCAACCGGCGTCGTGGATAACGTGCCGGTGTTCTCCGGCGTGACCGATTACACGCGGCGCGGCGACTTCCAGGTCAATGCCAACGGAAATCTCGTCAACGGCGCCGGCTATTACCTGATGGGTGTCTCCGTTGATCCCAAGACCGGCAATCCGACCGGCAACGTGCCGCAGGTGCTGCAATTCCAGAACAACTTCATCCCGGCGCAGGCGACCAGCGCGATCCAGTATGCCGCGAACCTGCCGACCCAGCCGAAGACGACGGCAAGCTCCACTGCGGCTGCCGGAACGCTGGTGGCGGACGGCGGACTCAACCCGGCTGACTTCGCCTCGAACCCGCTGCCGGTTGGTACGCCAGCCGCGCCGTTCACTGACAACACCCTGACCGGCACGGGCGCCGTGAACCAGGCTGCGACGCCCGCTCCCATCACAGCCGCGACCAAGCTGTCGGGTACGGCGCCCTCTGACTCGCTGACGACCAGCTTTGCGAACGGCGATACACTCACGGTCGACGGCACGACGATCAATTTCGTCACGACCGGCACCAACCTCGCCGCCGTCCCGCCTCAAATCGACATCACCGACAATGTCGGTACGCTGTTGACCGAAATCGGCAACATCACCGGCGTCGCGCCGACCATCAACGCCTCGACCGGCGCGATCACCCTCCATACCGGTACGGCGCAAAATCTCAGCATCAGCAGCGCTTCGCCGGCATTTTCCGCGCTCGGCTTCGCCTCACCCGTCACCGTCGCCCGCGGTGGTGGCGGCACGGCGGGCACGGGCGTGGTCAGCGCCAACGACCTCAGCACCTTCACCGCCGAGTCGATCTCCGGCGGCGCGGTGACGGCCTACAACGCGGCCGGAACGCCGGTGAATATGCAATTGCGCTGGGCCAAGACCGACAGCGCAGCGCTCGGCGCCGGTCACCAGGACGTCTGGAACCTGTTCTACCAGACCAACACCGCCGCCACGGGACCGCAGACGGCCTGGGTCAACGTCGGCACCAACTTCACCTTCAGCGCCAACGGTTCGCTGGCATCGCCGACGGGATCGTCGATCAACATCCCCGGCGTCACCGTCGACGGTCAATCGCTCGGAGCCATTTCGTTCAACATGTCCTCCGGCGCGCTGACGCAATTTGCGAGCACGGGCGGTGCCGCGACCATCAACACCATCACGCAGAACGGCTATTCCGCCGGCCAATTGCAGTCGGTCGCCATCAACAACAGCGGCATCGTGGTCGGCACCTTCTCCAACGGCCAGAACATCGATCTCGCGGCGGTGACGCTGTCGCATTTCAACGGCACCAACTATCTGAAGGCGCTCAATGGCGGCGCCTATCAGGTGACCGACCTGTCGGGACCTGCGATCGCGGGCGCGTCCGGGACGATCAGCGGCTCGTCGCTCGAGGGCTCGAATACCGATATCGCCGATGAGTTCACCAAGCTGATCGTGACCCAGCAGGCCTATTCGGCCAACACCAAGGTGATCACCACGGCCAACAACATGGTGCAGGACCTGCTCAACGTGCTGCGTTGATCGGCCGGCGCTCTGCTGAGTGACGTACTCGAAGGCGGGCAATTGAAATGGGTTTGAGTTCGGCCCTTGCCACTGCGATGTCGGGACTGCGCGCCAACCAGGCCGCGCTGTCGATCATTTCGTCGAACGTCTCGAATGCGCAGACGCCCGGCTACATCACGCAGACTCCAAATCAGATCGAAGTCGCCAGTGGCGGCTTCGGCTCCACGGTCACGACGACCGGGGTCAATCGCGAACTCGACCTGTTCGTGCAGAACCAGTTGCGCACGGAAACCGGCGGTGGCGGCTACGCCAACCAGATTGCCAACATCCTGGGTCAGCTCCAGAGCGTCTACGGCACGCCGGGCGGGCAGGGCACGCTGGAAACCACGCTCGGCAACTTCACCACCGCCTTGCAGTCGCTGTCGAACAGTCCCAGCGACTCCGCCGCGCAAGGAGTCGCATTGTCGGCGGCGCAGTCGCTGGCGCAACAACTCAACTCGACCACGCAGGGCATTCAGTCGCTTCGTTCCAATGTTGCTCAGGATATCGGCAATTCGGCCAACCAGGCCAATGCCGACATGAGCCAGATCGCGCAGCTCAACACCCAGCTTCAGGGACTGTCGCCGACCGACCCGCAGGCTGCGACGTTGATGGATCAGCGCGACAATGCCATCAACGATCTGTCCAAATATGTCGACGTCCGCGTCGTTACCAGTTCCGCCAACCAGGTCAGCGTCTTCACCAATTCCGGCATCCAGCTTGTCGGCGACGGACTCGCCTCGAGCTTTACCTATAGCTCGCCGGGCGCGCTGACCGCGACCTCGCTCTACAGCACCAATCCCGCCCAGAACGGCGTCGGCACGTTCAACATCAAGCTCCCGAACGGGGCCGCGATCGACGTCGCCTCCAACAATGTGTTGAGCTCGGGTCAGATCGCGGCAGACCTGAAGCTGCGCGACCAGACGCTGGTGCAGGCGCAGACCCAGGTCGATCAGATGGC
>Ga0105237_10006761_pt1 | contig 12655 bp, 10 predicted proteins | sample KBSC24metaG_FD_81520 | JGI IMG/M metagenome (GOLD analysis project Ga0105237, IMG submission 81520) | Corn rhizosphere microbial communities from Kellogg Biological Station, Michigan, USA - KBS C2-4 metaG | ecosystem: Host-associated > Plants > Roots > Rhizosphere > Soil | place: Michigan, USA...
AAGGCTTGCCCAGCGTCGCATAAAGCCCGCCTACGTCATCGCGTGGTCATGCTGGAGGCGCGCCCATCAGGCTGCCGCTCGACGAGCGCATTTGAAAGCGAAAATGCAACTGTAATGCTAGGCGATGTACCCGTTTTGATGCTGACGGCAAAGGGAGATGACATCGATCGAATTTCCGGTCTCAATCTTGGCGCGGATGATTATGTCGCAAAGCCGTGCTCTCCCGGTGAACTGGTCGCTCGCATTCGCGCTATTCTTAGGCGAGCAGGAAGCAGGCCCGGTGATGAAAATATTCTTCAGGTCGGTGACCTCGCCTTACATCCGGCCAGTCGAACCGCCCAATGGCAAGGCAAGCCGCTGGAATTAACGGGTGCGGAATTCAACATACTCGAAGTGTTGGCACGCAATGCCGGGCAATTGGTACCAAAGCAGGAAATCTCTCGGCGCGCATTCGGCCGACCTCTTACGCCATTTGACCGTCGCATCGACGTTCATATCAGCAGCGTACGCCAAAAGCTCGGCACCCGTGATGACGGCACGTCCTGGATTCGCTCCATCCGCGGCCAGGGATATCAACTGGTGCAGGAGTACTGATGCGAAAGTTATTTTGGAGGATTTTCGCAATTGTTTGGCTTACAATGGCTCTATCAATCGCGATACTGTTTGCGATCGGTTCTGTCTTTGGACTGGTACCTCCCGCGCAAGAACTCCGCGACCAACGGACATCTTTCGCGCTCGATACAGCCGCTAGGTTATTGGCGACAGGCGGGGTTGACGTATCACAACAATTCCTGTCCGCCGTTGCGCAGACGCCGTCGCCAGTCCATCTGAAACTGACGGTCATCGGCGGACCAATGGAATGCACCATCAAGGTTACGGATAAATTTGAAAGACGTGTCGTCAATGCAGACCATTGCTTTCAACTGAGCGCCGAGGCGACGGAAGTCGGCTTTCTATCACGCAATCTGCCGAGGCTCGTCCCTTGGGCTTCAGCCATGTTTGCTGCTGCACTCGCTGCCTATTGGCTGGCGCAATATCTAACGCGGCCCGTGGAACAATTAAGGGGTGGATTGCGCGCCTTGGCGCTCGGCCAATTCGATATACGAATCGGCAATAAGATCGATCGAAAGAGGGATGAGATTGCAGCGCTTGCTCATGATTTTGATATCACCGCGGCGCGTCTGCAGGAGTTCCAGAATATCCAACAGCGTCTCTTTCACGATATATCTCATGAACTTCGATCACCTCTGTCTAGGCTGCAGGCAGCAATTGGCCTTCTGAACAAGAATCCCAGTCGATTGCATGCAATGACCGAGCGTGTCGAACGAGAAATCGCAAGAATGGATGATCTCGTTGGCGAGATTCTGACTCTCGCCAGACTCACCACCACCGAGATTGAACCACTGGAGCGACAGACCGTTGATCTAGTCGACCTGCTTCGCGAGATTGCCGACGATTGCGCGTTTGAAGGCGCTTCGCGCGACATCACTCTGCTTTACGAGGGAGTAGGATCCTGCGTGACATCCGTTAATGGTGAGCTCATTTACAGAGCGATAGAAAACGTGGTGCGAAACGCTGTCAAATATTCCCCATCAAATACACAGGTCCTCATTCGAACCAAGAGGGAAGATCAGGCCTTCGCGATTACCGTGGTGGATCAAGGTCCGGGCATCCCCAAAGATATTCTCGAGGCAATCTTTCAACCGTTTCGGCGTGGAAGTGATCTTCCCCCTGGCGCCGTCGGTTTTGGCCTCGGATTAGCGATAACAAAACACGCCTTCGCACGCCATGGCGGCGAAGTACAGGCCGAGCTTCCAGCGGAAGGCGGACTGCTCATGCGTATGATTCTTCCTGTTTAACCACCCATAATTTTGCGAAAGTGCAGGCCATGTTCCACTCGCATGCTTTTTGCATTCCCATGATTCTTGCAATCGGAACCCTCAGCAGCTGCGTCGATACATCCGTAAGTGCACCGGCGGCAGACATGCCAAAGACATTCGTTGGCGCGACAAGACTAACAAGAGCCTCACCGATCAGCCAGGATTGGTGGCGCGCTTTTGCTGATCCTGAACTCAATAAACTCATTGAGCTTGGGAGCGCGAAAAATCCCGAGATATTGGAGGCTCAAGGCCGTGTTGGGCAGGCTCGTGCGAACGTCGATCTTGCATCGGCAAACTTGCTGCCGACGGTCTCCGGCGGGGTCGGCAAAGCGCGGGGTGACAAATACGGATTTGGCACATCGACAAATAGTTATGGTACCGCTTCGGGAAGCTGGCTTGTGGATATTTTTGGTGGCGCGCGGGCACAAAAGCGTGCGGCGGAGGCGCGCTTTGATGCTGCGGTGTTTGACGCCGCCGAAACGAGCCTAAACGTACTTTCGTCAATTGGGTCAACCTATGTGGACCTACGCTATTACCAAGAACGAATTGCGCTGGCACGCCAGACCGTTGAAAACAGAAAGCGCAATCTATCCTTGATGCGGGACAGTCAGGGCGTTGGACAAAGCAGTGGACTGCAGATCGTTCAAGCCGAACAGCTCGTGGCGAAAGCCGATGCAGAGCTTCCGTCACTCGAGATCCAGCTTGAGAGTTCTATCGCCACTCTCGCGAGCCTGACCGGGGTGCCGGATGCAGAGCTGCGTGCTGAACTTCATGATAAAGCGGCTCAACCGCGCCCGCGATACAAAATCGGAGTTGGCATCCCTACCGATGTCATCCGCAATAGACCGGATGTGCGGCGAGCGGAGAAGAACTTCATCGCCGCCGCCGAAAGCGTTGGAGTTGCAAAGGCGGCCTTTTATCCTTCCTTGGAGCTCAGCGGCTATATTACGCCGACAGCAGTCGTACACACCGGCCATGTCGACATCTGGCAAATGGCTGCCAATCTAACCGCACCCATTTTTGATGGGGGAAAGAACAAGGCAAATCTCGCTTCCGCGAAAGCACAATTGCAACAAGCACAAGCCGCTTGGCAATCCGCGGTTCTGAATGGCATCGCCGAAGTCGAAAAAGCGCTTGCGGCTTATAATAGAGATGGACGCAATATTGCCGCGCAAGAAAAACTTGCCTCAACGTCAGAAGAGACATTGCGACTTGGTAGGGTGAGTTTCCAGCTAGGTGCGAGTGAATTCTTCAATATTCTCGATGCTGAGCGCGACTACCTCGAGGCCCAGCAGTCGAGAGCACAAGCCATCCGCGATCAGGCACTGCACTACATAGCGCTCTGCAAGGCTGCCGCACCAGTCACGCAAGGTACTAGGGCGCGTGGACAAATCGCTGACAGTCCGCCGACCTACCGCTTGGGTTACAAGTGATGTCATACTTGTCCGGCGGTGGCTGCATGATTGGTATCGGCTAGCCGCGTTAGCCGCTATGCGACTAAGAACGCGGTTATTTCATCGGCCAAGCCAGCGAGAAAAGTGTTCCGATCCGGATGAGGTTCCGGCACATTTGGCGGCAATTCGTCCATGTAGGTGAAATGGCCGGCATCGGGATCAACTTGGACCGCCACAGATGCCTGAGCGACGAGCATATCCATGAGAAAGCGAGATTGAGCCGGCGGCGTGATAGTATCCTTGGCTCCCACCCAGATTTTCATCGGCATCCTTATACGGTGAAGCGCGCCTGGACGGCGGAAGAAGTTCGTTGGCGGAGCCAAGAGGGCCAATCGCTCAAGGCGTGGAGTCGCGCCCGTAGTCAGTTGCTGCCCATCAAGGGTTTCGCCCTCGGCGCCTTGAAGGGCGAGCAGAGCTGTAGCTCCAATGGAATGCCCGATGCCAACGATGGGGAGGTTGCTGTAGGCGCAACTGTCTATAGATGCTTCGAGCCTGTGGATGCGCATGTCCAACTCGGCTTTGGTCGGGACACTTGAGGCCAGCATTTCGAAGTGTGGCGCAATGACCGTGCAACTCCTGTTAGCCATGGTCTGCAGCAAATGATGGTGGCGTGCCGGGTTACCGCCACGACCGACTGCGAACAAAGCAATGCACTTTGGCTGCTCGGCCTCGATCCGAGTGATGGTAAAGGGTTCCAACTCGTTGGATACGATGTTGGTATCGGACTCAATTCCCATATTTTTCCTCAATCATCACAATAGGTTTAGCATCGTCTTCCGCGACAAACGAAGCCCAAAGTATCTCAATCATTGACGTCCCGACCAGTCACTGATTCAAGGCTGCTTTTTGGTGGCAGGTTTGAGCCGGGGCGATCTCACCGAAACAGAATGGCGCATTCTGAAGGGTCTGTTGCCAATCGAACCGAAGAACCGGGGTCGAGGCAGACGGTCCAAGAAGAACCGCTCGACGCCCTCGGACGACCGCTCGCCTTCATTCTGACAGGCTGCGAAGTGGCCGATTGCAAAGCATACGATGCCCTGATTAGCTTACCCGAACGCTCGCCGGGCGCCTTGATGGCAGACAAAAGCTACGATGCTGACGCCATCCGTGCCGAGCTCGCCGAACGGAAAATCGAAGGGGTCATCCCCGGCAGATCAAACCGCCGCGTAGATCGAACATGACCGGGCGCTCTACAGGCAGCGCAGCCGCATCGAGCGCATGTTCGGCCACCTAAAGGTCAATCGTGCCATCGCTACCCGCTACGATCAATTAGCCAACAGTTTCCTGGGCATGGTCTATCTCGCCACCGCCAGATACTGGCTTAAATTTGTCCACGCCGCCTAGTGTCCCAGAGGAAATGGATCCAGCCAGGCGCCCGCTGTCAAGCTAATGCCATCTCCGACACTGATTGATCGGGACCATTTCGCTCGGATAGTTAATTGCCCGCAGGGATCTGCTGCGCCTTAGAAGCGCACTGGAATCCGCGGAGCTGGAGCGCCGCCCTTACTTGGGCAAGCAGTCGGGAGCCAAGACAGCGACAGAATGACATTGGAGGAACAGTGGCTATGCACGAAGGTGATGAGGCCACAGTCGGCGGTCTGGCAGATATTTCCATTTCCTTCGCCCGCGCATTGTTTCATGCGTTGGGAACGTCGTTAAATGGCACCTTTCGATCGTATCCCGCGACCTGTTGATGGAAGATGCCGATTCCCACGTCAATGCAGCCGCCCTTTCCCGGCGTGGTGCACCAGCTTAGATGACGGGTAGCCCAGTTAAGCAATTCGCTATCTTTATCGGCTAGTTTATTGAAAATTTACCATGGGGAGGGGCTAAAAATGAAAATGTCTATCAGGACAGGACTGACATCACTCCTTGTCGTGCTTGCGCTCGCCTTCTGCGGCAACGCGCTTGTGTCGTTGGTGGGATTGAACGAAACAAACGCATCCACCATCTCACTCGGCAAGAATATGCTGCCGAGCGTTCGGACCATCGGCGACCTGGAGGCCGCCCTTACTGATAAACGCTTGGCCTATGCACAGCACATCCTATCGTTAACGCCAGAGACCATAGCCAAGGCGGAGCAGCGCATCAATGACGTGAAGCAAAAAGCCGCCCAGCAAATTACCGCCTACCGTGCTCTCGCCGCGTCGGATGTCGAGCGGAAGCTGATTGACCAGATTGATGCCGGTGTTGCGACTTACGACACTCTCGCAGCGCCAATGATCGAACTGTCGCGCCAAAACAAAAACGAGGAGGCAGCCGCCATCCTCAATGGGGCGATGCGGGATCAAGCGATCAAAAACGGCGAGCTGCTCAATCAACTCAAGGACGTCAACCTGGACGTTGCCAACCAAGCCGTCGGCAGCGCGGCAAAGGCATTCTCGTCGGCAATGGGAATCTCCATCGCGACCATCGTCGTTATTCTCGGGCTGAGCGGCTTTGGCATCTACTATGCGGTCAGGATCGTTTCGCTACCGCTGACCCGGATTACCGGCTCCATGAAGGAGTTGGCAGAAGGCGCCCTTGATCGAGAAATCCCTTATCGGTCGCGTGCCGACGAAATCGGGAACATTGCAGCTGCGCTGGAAGTCTTCCGCGAAAGTGCACTTGCCAATCAAAGATTGGAACAAGAGGTTGCTGCCCAGCGAACGCTCTCCGAGCGGGAGCGCGACCGCATTGCTCAGCTCGAAGAGGTGCGGGCCGAAGCTATGGCCTACGCAACGGCGCAACTCGGGAGGGGCCTGAAGCAGCTGTCTCATGGGGACCTGACCGGCCGAATCACGGAACCATTCGTCGCGGAACTCGAGAGCCTAAGGGCGGATTTCAACAGCGCCACGGCCCAGCTCGCGGAAACGCTGCGAGCGGTTGCCGATGCAACCGGCGCCATCGACGTCGGGACGAGCGAAATCAGCCAGGGCGCGCAGGATCTATCGAAGCGAACTGAACAGCAGGCGGCGTCGCTTGAGGAAACTGCCGCGGCCCTCGATGAAATTACCGTCAATGTATCGAACTCCTCAAAGAGAGCCGATGAGGCCCGAGCTGTAGCCGCGCAGGCAAATGCGGGCGCGGCACATTCGGGCGTTGTCGTGTCAAATGCTGTAAACGCAATGCAGAGGATTGAGCAGTCATCCAACCAGATCGCGAACATCATCGGTGTCATTGACGAGATTGCGTTCCAGACAAACCTCCTGGCGCTCAACGCGGGTGTGGAGGCCGCCCGAGCAGGGGAGGCGGGCAAGGGCTTTGCTGTTGTCGCGCAAGAGGTGCGTGAGCTTGCCCAGCGTTCCGCACAGGCAGCAAAGGAGATCAAGGATCTCATACGCAGTTCGAGCGTAGAAGTGCAGAGCGGTGTCAAGCTTGTTAGCGAGACTGGGGAGGCGCTGAAGACCATCGAAGGCTATATTATTACGGTCAACCAGCATATGGGCGCGATAGCAACCTCAGCGAAGGAGCAATCCGTAGGTCTTTCCGAAGTTAACATTGCTGTTAACCAGATGGATCAGGTAACGCAACAGAATGCCGCAATGGTCGAACAAACAAACGCGGCAAGCGCAACGCTCGCCGGCGAAGCAACCAGGCTGCGAGAGCTGCTCAACCAGTTCCAACTCGGCGTGACAAGAGCGTCGCAGGATGCGCCGCGCCGCAAACCTCCCGCCTCGCCGGTTGCCGTCACCGCTCTCCACAAGCCGGCCATTTCTCCGGCACGCAAAATGGCTAACACCGTAGCCGCAGCCTTCGGCGGAAAGACAGCGTGAGTGCTGGCAGTCGGGAAGAGTTTTGACGATAATCGGGGTTGATCCGTCAACGTTTGGAGTGTCAAACGGCGCGGAGAGCGCACCCCTCGGGCGGAGCGCAAAGTGCCGATCTTTGAAAATAATTTGAAAAAGAAAGTGGGGCCGCAAACACGATCGATGACGGTTCTATGGCATCTGCCTTTGACATCAGCACCACATCTTTCAGGAGTGAGTTTCCGGTCGCCAACCTGTTTCACAATGTTCTCCGACACGATATCTCGCCTACTTGTTGCGTGACGCCAAATCAGATCAAGCTACAGCAACGAAACCCACGGCCTTGACGGGAGTTTCTCGAAGATTGTCGGCGTCCGCGCTCGCAGTCCCGCAGGCTGAAACAGCGCCACCCACGGCGATCAGCACGGGATTTTCGTAGCCGATCTTCTCCATGCCCTTGGCAAGGTTTTTGAGGCTGCCGTGCCATTCCCGCTGGGTAGCGCGGCTGACGTCGGCCATGATTACGGCAGCGGTGGAAGGCGGCAGGCCGTTGGTGATCAGCCGATCGGCAATGAGCGGTGCTGTCCTGCCTCCCATGTAGAACACGGTTGTCGTATGGGGATCTGCGACGCATGCCCAGTCAACGTCTTCCGGCAGTCCGCCATGCCGAGAGTGGCCAGTGACGAAGCGCACGGACTGGGCGTGTTCCCGGTGGGTGAGCGGCATGCCAAGGCAAGAGGCCATGGCGCTTGCTGCCGTGATGCCGGGAATAACGTCGACGGGGATGTTCTCGCGACGAAGATGAGCAATCTCTTCGCCGGCACGGCCGAAAATCATCGGGTCGCCTGACTTGAGGCGAACGACTCGCTTGCCGGCCTTGGCGAGGGCCAACATCGTTGCGTTGATGTCCTCCTGCCTGCAGCTTTGGCGGCCACCACGTTTGCCTACCAGCATGCGTTTGGCCTCACGGCGGGCAAGTTCCAGCACCTCCGCAGAAACAAGATCATCGAACAGGATGACATCGGCGGCTTGGAGGGCGCGGACCGCCTTCAGAGTCAACAGTTCGGCGTCGCCCGGGCCGGCGCCCACGAGCGTCACGTGACCGGCAGGGTTAGCATTGCTACGAATTCGGTCTGCCTCCGCGATCAGGCCTGGCACCGCATCTGCGTCGGGCTCCTCGCCCGCGAAGGCGCGATCGACGAAACGTTCCCAGAAGTTTCGTCGTTGAACTGAGGTGAGGGCGTCTGTCACATGGGCGCGGATAGCCTGCGCAAGCTGAGCCCAGGATTTGACCGACCGCGGGAGGAGTGTTTCGATGCGCCGGCGGATAGCTTGGCCGAGGATAGGAGCAGCGCCGTCGGTCGAGATGCCAATCACCACGGGCGAGCGGTTAACGATCGAGCCGAACTTGAACTGACAGAATGTCGGCTTGTCGATGACGTTGACGGGAACACCGGCAGCGACAGCGTGATCGTGAAAGCAGCATGCTTCCTCGTCGGTTTTGCAATCGCCTACCGCCAAAGCAAAGCTCTTGAAGCATGCCGCCTGCCAAAATGCATCGTGGTGGACAAACTGGTCAAGTTGCTTCCGAAAGCCCTCGGAAAGCTCGTCCATGGGGCAGAAGACATGCACCTCCGCGCCCGCTGCGGCCAGAAGTTCGGCCTTCCACGCCGCCCCGTCGCTGCCGCCGGCGATCAGCACGGATTTCCCCTTGAGATCGAAAAATACCGGCAGCGAGGTGAGTGGAGCGATCCGCTCCAGTCTATCATTCCGCGGCTTGACGAAGGCAGCCATCGATAATCCCCTTAATTTCAATGCGGCAAGAGCCACAATTGGTTCCGGCATTGAGCTGTCTGCCGATAGCCTCGACCGTGTGGCAGCCGCCTGCGACGGCGCCTACGATCTGGTTGATGCCGACCGAGAAGCAGGAGCAGACGGTTGCGCCAGGGTCCATCTGATCGGTACCTGGCCGGCCGGCGAGCACCGCAAAGCGCGCGCGCGCAGTCTCCAGTGGTGTGCTGAGTTGCTTGACAGCCCAGTCACGCGATACGGCGACAGGTTCGGGCGCGGCATAAAAGGCGAGCAACAGCCGTTCTCCGTCGAAGAAGCCATGACGTTGCTGTCGCGTCGGGTTGTCGACATAGGCGAGATGCTCGCCACGATCAAAAAGGCCGAACGTATCGCGACACCAGGCTTCGATATCGTCAAGTGCCTTGTCGAAGCCGAATTCCACGCGCCATCCGGCTTCTGTCTTCGCGACCGCCCAATAGGGCGCCTCTAGCCGCTCAGGGCGGAAGGCGACAACTGCAAAACCATGATATGCCATTTCGGCTGGCCGTACCTTGACGCCGATATTCTTGAGCGCGGGCTGGCCGGAGATGGGGTCAGTGTGTGGCGCCAGCAGAGCGGCCACGCGCGCATTTGCAGAATACTCATCGTTCCAGTGCATCGGCACGAAGACGCCGCCGCGTGGCTGCCGCTCTGTGAGCAAGGCTCGTAGCACGACTGAACCGAAGGAATTTTCCACCCGTACCAACCCCGCCTTGTCGATGCCAAGTTCAGCGGCGTCCGCCGGGTTGATTTCGGCGAAAGGTTCGGCGAGATGCGACGAGAGCCGCGCCGCCTTGCCCGTGCGCGTCATCGTGTGCCACTGGTCGCGGATGCGGCCGGTATTGAGAATAAAGGGGGCATCCTTGCTTGTGCGGTCATCGCGCTCAGATTTTACGGAGATGAACCTGGCCTTGCGATCCGGCGTGTAGAACTGGCCATCGGCGAAAAATCGCGTGACGCCTTCGGGAGCACCTTTGCGATGCGGCCATTGGAACGGTGACATAGCCTCGAAGATACCAGGAGAGATATCAGCTTTCGCGCCTATGTCGAAGTCGCGTGTGCCGCCATTTTCGAATCCAGAAAGGGCCGCGTGTTCGGCGAAGATTGTGGCGGGATTGTCGTAGTCAAAGCCGTCGAAGCCCATCCGCTTGGCAACTTCGGCCATATGCCACCAGTCGGGCTTTGCGTCGCCGGGCAGATCCAAGAAATTGCGCTGGCGGGAAATGCGCCGCTCGGAGTTGGTGACGGTTCCGTCCTTTTCGCCCCAGCCGGCGGCTGGCAATAGCACATGGGCGAGTGCGGCGGTGTCGGTGTTCTTTTGAATATCGGAAACGACGACGAAGGGGCAGTTGCTAATTGCTTCGCGCACCCGGTCGGCATCCGGCATCGAAACGACCGGATTCGTCGCCATAATCCACAGGGCTTTGATGCGCCCGTCCGCCACGGCTTCGAACATTTCGACGGCCTTGAGACCGGGCCTTGCAGCCATGGTTGGCGAATTCCAGAAGCGTTGCACACGATCGCGCGCGGCTTCGTCCTCAATATTCATATGCGCTGCCAGCATGTTGGCAAGACCACCCACCTCGCGGCCACCCATCGCATTCGGCTGGCCGGTCAGCGAGAAGGGTCCCATGCCTGGTTTGCCGATGCGCCCAGTGGCCAAATGGCAATTGATGATCGCGTTAACCTTGTCGGTGCCGATCGAGGACTGGTTGACGCCCTGGCTATAGCAGGTCACCACCTTTTCGGTTGTTTCAAACAGACGATAAAAGGCCCGCAGTTCACCGGCCGCTAAGCCTGTTTCCTCCGAAACATCCAGCATGCTCCTGGTTTGCGCGGCTTCCAGCGCATCGTTAAAGCCGATCGTATGCGCCGATACATAGTCCTGGTCGAAAGCCGACGATCCTGCGAGATGGGCAAGCAACCCATTGAAGAGGGCAACATCCCCGTCGCTTTTGATCATCAAGTGCATGTCCGCAAGATCGGCGCTAACCGAGCGTCGCGGATCGATCGTGACAATTTTCATATCCGGTCGGCTTTGTTTTGCCGCTTGGATCCGTTGGTTGAGCACCGGATGGCACCATGCGAGGTTCGAACCAACGAGTACGATCAGATCGGCGAGTTCGAGATCCTCGTAAGTGCCCGGCACCGTGTCCGAACCGAAGGCGCGTCGATGACCAGCGACGGAGGAGGCCATGCAAAGCCGTGAATTCGTGTCGATATTGGCCGAACCGATAAAGCCTTTCATCAGCTTGTTGGCGACATAATAGTCTTCCGTCAGGCATTGACCTGAGACATAGAATGCGACCGAGTCCGGCCCATGCTCGGCGATGGCTTCACAAAATTTCGAGGCTACGAGATCGAGCGCGTCGTTCCAGTTTGCACGTTGACCGTCGATTTCCGGGTAGAGGACACGGCCGTCGAGATCGATCGTTTCGGCCAGCGCCGAGCCCTTGGAACAGAGCCGGCCGAAATTGGCCGGGTGCCCCGGATCCCCTTTAACGGAAGCCTTTCCGTAATCGTCGACCGTCGCAATAACGCCACATCCGACACCGCAGTAGGGACACGTAGTCTTCGTTTCAGTAGGCACGCTTGGTCTCCCCGATGCTTAGTCGCCGATGGTTTACACCCTCCTCTGACATCTCCCCCTCAAGGGGAAGGATCAGGAGCTCGCCGTGCCACTGGTCTCCACCCACTGAACAAGAGCGATACATGCTTTTCTTGTTCAAACGGGCAGCAGCAAACTCAAACCGATCTTCCGTCTTGAGGGGAAGATGTCTGGAACGAACAGAGGAGGGTACCACCGCGCACACGGACATGATCTATTCCGCCGCCATCATCATGCTGTCGAGAGCGATCGACAGCATGCCGTTCTCATTGCGCACAGGAATGGTCCTGACCGAGCCCTTGTCCGCGCCGAGAGCTTGCCCGGTTTCGAGCGAGATGACCCAGTTGTGCAGGGGGCAGGTGACGGCAGCGCCGTGGACGATGCCCTGGGAGAGCGGGCCGCCTTTGTGCGGGCAATGATCCTCGATGGCGAAGACCTCGTTTTCGGCCGTGCGGAACACGGCGATCTTGCCCTGCGGGGTTTTCACGCAGCGTGCGCCGCGCAGCGGGATGTCAGAGATGTCGCCGATCGGATGCCAGGTGTCTTTTGGCCAGTTCATGTCCATCTCCTTACTCCGCAGCCTGATGGAAGCCGACCGTCGCCATCGGCCGGAATTCGTGCTTGTCCTTGCCGGAAACACGCTCCGACCAGGGATCGACCTGCGCGAATTTCTGGCTGAAGACGAAGCGCTCGTAATAGGCCCTACGCTTGTCGGCATCCGTCATGATCTGGCGGCGGATCTCATCGAGGCCGATGCGCTTGGCCCATTTGTAGATGCGCTCGAGATAGCGGCCCTGCTCGCGGTACATCTGCGTCAGCGCGACGATATGCTCCAGCGCCTCGTCCTCGGTCTTGACGAGGCCGAGCACTTCCGTACCCTTGATGTCGAGGCCGGCGGCACCGGCGAAGTGGATCTCGAAGCCACTATCCACACAGATGACGCCGATGTCCTTGCAGGTGGCCTCGGCGCAGTTTCTCGGACAGCCGGACACCGCCATCTTGAGCTTTGCCGGCGTCCACGAGCCCCACATGAATCTCTCGATGCGAATGCCGAGCCCGGTGGAATCCTGCGTGCCGAAGCGGCACCAGTCGGAGCCGACGCAGGTCTTCACCGTGCGCAGGCCCTTGGCATAGGCCTGGCCGGAGATGAACCCG
>Ga0105237_10006762_pt1 | contig 12655 bp, 6 predicted proteins | sample KBSC24metaG_FD_81520 | JGI IMG/M metagenome (GOLD analysis project Ga0105237, IMG submission 81520) | Corn rhizosphere microbial communities from Kellogg Biological Station, Michigan, USA - KBS C2-4 metaG | ecosystem: Host-associated > Plants > Roots > Rhizosphere > Soil | place: Michigan, USA...
CAATACATCAGAGTATGCGCAGGCAATATGGATGCAGGCAACCAATTCAGGTGTAGCTCCGGAGCATGCACAATTTGGCAGCGGTGCCAGCCCTGTTATTCCCGATTATATAACACCCGCAGGTGCCAAAGAAGGTGACGCCGGAACAAATCCTGCTGATTATGTGTTTGACCCGGGCCAGGCAGATGATAACAGAATTGCAAAGGCAAATAAGGCTGGAACAGATTGGTTTCATGAAATATTTAAGCCTGCAATGATTCAAAGCCACACTATTTCAGCAAGTGGAAGCAGTGACAAATCCAACTACTATTTCTCTGTAAACTATCTAAACCAGGAAGGCACCTTACTTAATACTTATTTGAAAAGATATTCTGCTAGAATCAATACAACCTTCAGTGTAAAGAATAACATAAGAATTGGTGAAAACGCTTACGTTTATTACAAGCAGAATCCATCTATCACTAACCAGAATGAAGGTAACGCCATCTCGAACACCTACCGTGAACCACCCATTATTCCTATCTATGATATTATGGGCAATTTTGCGGGTACAGGCTCTGATGGCTTAAGTAACGCAGCAAACCCTTATGCTCAACAAATGAGACAAAGAGACAACAAGTCTAACACATGGGGAATGAGCGGTAATGTTTTTGGTGAAGTTGACTTTTTAAAACACTTTACTGCAAGAACAAGCTTTGGCGGTACAGTTGAAAATAATTATTACTATTATTTCAATTATACAGCTTATGAAAATGCGGAAGGCAATACCAGCGCAAACTCCTTTGTTGAAGGTTCCGGTTACAGAAGCCAATGGCTTTGGACAAACACTTTAACTTACAACAATGTCATAGGGGATCATAACATTAAAGTACTGGTAGGCTCTGAAGCAAAGAACGTATATAACCGCGCTCTCGAAGCTTCACGCAGTAATTATTATACTACCAACCCTGCTTACTGGACTTTAGGAACAGGCGACCCAAGCACTCAAAGCAACACAGGCAATTCTCCTTATCAGCTTGCTTTGTTCTCATTATTTGGAAGAGTAGATTACAACTATGCTGACAAATATCTTTTAAGTGGTGTTATACGTCGTGATGGTTCTTCCGTATTTTCAAAGGATCACCGCTATGGTAACTTTCCTTCAGTTACAGCAGGCTGGCGTATTTCAAAAGAAGAGTTTCTTAAAGGTGTTAGCTGGCTTAATGAATTGAAGATTCGTGGTGGTTGGGGTAAGCTTGGTTCTATCAGCAATATCAGCGCAACCAATCCTTACAGCCTTTACTATACCGGTGCAGGTAATTCTTACTATGACATCAGTGGTTCTAATACAAGTGCAAGACAAGGCTTTTATCTTGGCCAGTACGGCAACACTAATACCACATGGGAAGAAGATATTGTTACCAACATTGGTTTGGATGCGACCATTCTTAAGAATAAACTTGACTTCTCCGTTGAATGGTATAAAAAATCAATTAGTGGTTTGTTGTACCAATTACAGTTCCAGATTGGTAACTACATAGGTGGTACTGCTGCCCCTTATGTTAACTCTGGTAACATTCAAAATACAGGTATTGATTTTTCTGCAACATACCACGGTACTGTCTCCAGCGACCTGAAGTTTGATATCACCGGTACGCTTACATCTTATAAGAGTAAAGTAGTGAGCCTGCCTCCGGGTTACAAATATGTAGATCAGACCAGTTCAGGTTCAAGCCGTATTGGTGCCTTTGTACGTACCCAGCCAGGACAGCCAATTGGTGCATTCTATGGCTACGAGGTATTAGGTCTTTTCAAGGATGACGCAGACGTAAATAAATCACCAACACAGGATGCTGCTGCTCCCGGCCGCTTCAAATACAGGGATGTAAATGGTGATGGAAAAATTTCTGATGCAGACAGAACCTTCTTTGGTAACCCCAATCCAAACTTTACTTATGGTTTAAACCTGGCAGTATCTTATAAGAATTTCGATTTCTCTGCCTTCTTCTATGGCTCTCAGGGTAACGATGTAATTAACTATGTAAAATACTGGACAGATTTTCCACAGGTGTTTGGTGGTAATGTAAGTAAAGCTGCAGTATATAACTCATGGCTTCCTACACGCACAAACGCAACAGTTCCAAAGCTTGAACAAGAAGCTAATTTCAGTAACACTACAGTATTCAGCTCATATTATAAAGAAAAGGGTTCTTATTTAAGATGCAAACAAATGCAGATAGGTTATACGCTTCCATCAGCAACTTTAAGACGCTTTGGAATAGACAAATTCAGAATCTATGTTCAGGCAGCTAACCTGTTTACTATTACCAAGTACACAGGCCTTGACCCTGAATTGCAGGCTTCTGATTTAGGTAATAACTCAAACTTTGGAATTGACTTTGGCAACTATCCTGCTAACCAGAAAAACTATAACGTTGGTGTTAGTGTAACCTTCTAATTTCTGCATCATTAAATTCTTATTTTATATGAAAAAAAATAAATTCAGATATTTTATAGCTGCTTCATCAATAGCTGGTGGCATTCTCGCCGTTGCTGCGTGTAGCAAGTTTCTTGACAAAACGCCGGTTGGTACATTAAGCCCCACTGTGGTTTATAACAAAAGCGGTGTTGAAGGTATTTTAATAGGCGCTTATTCATTGCTGGATGGCGAGGGCGGCAATGGAGGTGGCTGGGGTTCCGCTGCATCTAACTGGGTATATGGCAGCGTTTGTGCAGATGAAGCTTATAAGGGTTCAACACCTTCCGACCAGGGTGATATTGTACCGCTTGAAACATGGACCGCTACTTCAACCAACGGCTATCCATCAGGAAAATGGTCGCTTTGTTATGATGGCGTACAACGTGCCAATGAAGTATTAAGAACAATTCCTCTCGCCAAAGATTTATCGGCAGATGATATAAAAGAATTTACTGCAGAGGCAAGATTTTTGAGAGGACATTATCACTTTGAATTAAAGAAAGTATTTAACAATGCTCCTTTTATTGCAGAGACTGTAGGCGTTGATACAAAGCCTGAAGAAGTTGCCAATGTAGACGCAAACGGCAATTATGTAAATATCTGGCCACAGATAATTGAAGATTTAAAATTTGCAGCCGATAATTTACCGGAAACACAAACAGAAATAGGCCGGGTTAACAGTTGGGCAGCGAAAGCATTTCTTGCAAAAGCATATCTGTTTACTGCAGATTATACCAATGCAAAAACAGTGTTAGACGATATTATTTCAAAAGGACAAACTTCTGGCGGGAAAAAGTATGACCTGGCTGCATTCCTTGATAATTTTGATGCCTCTAAACAAAAAGACGATCCTGAGATTGTGTTTGCGGCGCAAATGTCTGTAAACGACGGTTCAGGTACTTCAGGTACATCTAATGGTAACTATGGCGATGTATTGAACTTTCCTTACAACGCTGGACCTGGTGCATGCTGCGGTTTCTTTAACCCTTCACAAAGCCTGGCCAATTCTTTTAAAACTGACGCCAACGGACTACCACTGCTTGATGGCAGCTATAATACTGGTTCGCTGATAAGTGGTAAAACAAGCCCTTATGCCGGCAACGTTGATCCTCGACTTGACTGGACAATGGGAAGACCAGGTATTCCTTATCTTGACTGGGGTCTTGTACCTACAGATGATTCATGGTTAAGAAATGACCAGGGAAGCAATGGAAGGTTTATTCCTAAAAAGAATGTGTATTATAAAAGTCAGAAAGGTAGCTTAAGCAGTACAGAAAATAACTGGGCGGCTACACAGCTAACAGCCAATAACGTTAACCTGATAAGATTTTCAGATGTGCTTTTATGGGCCGCAGAGTGTGAAATAAGGATAGGCGATCCTGAAAAAGCACGTACGTATGTAAACCGCATAAGAACAAGGGCTGCTGATAATACTACCTGGGTTAAAATGGATAATGGAAATTATGCGGATAAATACAAAATAGGTCTTTATCCTGCAGGTTCTTTCAATGACAAAACGTATGCATTAAATGCCATAGTTTTTGAAAGAAGACTTGAGCTAGCCATGGAAGGCCACAGGTTCTTTGATTTGGTTAGATGGGGTACTGCATCAGCGACCTTGAATGCATATGCCAAATATGAAAACCAGATAAAGATTTGTTATATCTACAACAGCCTTCAAACATTTACCCCTGGTAAAAGTGAATACTTCCCTATACCACAGGGACAGATTGATGCGCTTAATGCAGATGGTAAAACCAATCTTAAACAAAATCCTGGTTACTAAAATATTTGATTGAGAAAGTCTATATTACAGGGGCTGTCTTACCAGAAGACAGCCCTTTCTATTTTTGGTTGGTTCACTTTAAAGCTTTAGACTGGAGGCATCATTCACCGGAAAATTTCCCGTCTTTACCTTATTCTTTTATTGTTTTCAAACAATAAAGCTTTAAATCAGTACACAGGCTATATATTCCATATTATTTCATTGCATGCCTGCTAACTGCATCAATAATTGTACAATCACGCTTGTTGTTTCCATCTTACTGGTCATACTTATTTCATGCAACAACATTCAAAAAAATCAATCACATCAATCCACCAGTAATGAAAGTATTTTGGCAGGAAAAAAACTCGCAGCCAACTATTGCCAAACATGTCATGAGCTACCGGATCCATCATTACTCGATGCTTCTACATGGGAAGAAAAAGTTTTACCTGCCATGGGACCAGGACTGGGGATCTTTTACCATAGGTTAAGCCGCTATCCATCCAATATCAATGACCCATATCTTGCAAAAGGTTATTATCCTTCGAAGCCAGTGATAACTGCTGAACAATGGCAGGAGATAATAGATTATTACTCCGCAACATCGCCTGACACTTTAGTGCATTCATCAACAACAAGGAACATCAATAAAAGTCTTCCTTTTTTCAATATAGAAATCCCTTCAATAAAATATAATAACCCGGCAACGGGCCTTGTTAAAATAGATACTTCATCATTTTCCAAAAGCATTATCGTTAGCGATTTACTAAGTCAAAAGCTTTTCTTTTTTAACAGTAAACTTCAATTAACAGATTCACTACATACAACAGGCCCGATCGTTAATATGGATATTCAGCAGGATAAAATTCTTCTTTGCAACATAGGCTTCCTAAATCCAACCAACAATGTCCTGGGCAGGGCGCAGATATTAACTAAGGATGAAAAAGATCATTTTAAAATTGATACTTCACCCATTATAAAAGACCTACCAAGGCCTGTGCAAATAACTTCGGCCGATTTGAATAATGATGGCATTACTGATTATCTTACCTGTGGCTTTGGATATTTAACCGGAGAGTTTTGCTGGATGGAAGGTCAAAAAAGCGGGCCATTAATTAAGCATGTATTAAACCCTTTGCCTGGTGCTATTAAAGCATACATTGATGATTACAACCACGATGGACTTCCTGATATTTGGGTTTTGATGGCCCACGCAGAAGAAGGCATTTTTTTATACACGAACAAAGGAAACGGAAAATTTGAACAGCAGGAGCTATTGCGGTTTCCTCCAGTCTACGGCTCTTCCTATTTTGAACTGGATGATTTTAATAAAGATGGTAAGCCAGACATTCTTTACACCTGTGGCGATAATGGCGATTATTCACCTGTACTAAAGCCTTATCATGGAGTATATATTTTTTTGAATGATGGAAACAATCATTTCAAACAGGAATACTTTTTTGCTCTTAATGGTTGTTATAAAGCCATTGCTGAAGATTATGATAACGATGGGGATTTAGATATCGCAGCTATATCTTTTTTCGCCGACTATAAGTCAACACCGGAGGAAGGTTTTGTTTATTTACAGAATAATAAAGACCTGCATTTTGAACCTTATACACTAGCAACGCTAACATTTGGCAGATGGCTTACAATGGATGCAGGTGATTTTGATGGTGATGGTAAAATAGATTTAATTTTAGGTAATTGCTCTTATGGTCCTTCGGTAAACAAGTCGGCAACAGACTGGAAAAAAGGGCCACCGTTTGTTATATTAAAGAACATCACTCAAAATAAATGACAAGCCTTTATAGTTGATGAAAAAGCTATTGTGTTATTTAATACTTCTTTGCCTTCTGTTATCCTGTAAACAGAGAAGACGCACTGCTTTTGATTTAAAGCCCTCCGTTATTGCGCAAATAGACAGCAGTAATTACACAGAAATTCTTTGGAAAGATTCCGTGCAATCTTTTGGAACAGTAAACGAAGGTGACAGTGTAAAACTCACTTATACCTTTGAAAATACAGGTAACCGACCCTTATTTCTTTCAACCGTAAGGCCGGGTTGTGGTTGCACTGTGGCTGAGTTTACAGAAGATGCTGTATTGCCGGGCCACACAGGTTTTGTAAAAGCAATATTTAATACGCATGGCCATCCGGGAAGTATATTTAAATCAATCAGCGTTACTTCTAATACTAAGAATAAAACCATGCATATTCTAATTTTTAAAGGCCAGGTTATTAGAAAAGAGCAATACGAAAACAAATAATTTTTTTGTTCGTTTCACATTCTCCCCATTATCTTTGCGCCCAGTTCTTTAAAAACTTATCAAGAAAGGCAGAGGGAATTGGCCCGATGAAGCCTTGGCAACCCTTACAGGTTTAACTCAACTGTAAGAAGGTGCCAACTCCACCCGCACATGCGGGAAGAGATAAGTCAGAGTACAAGTTTGATTTTTATGCCTTAATATATTCAAGCCTGTCTGACTTATCAGACAGGCTTTTTTAATGTCGATCAGGGAACAAGGAATTTTGAATATCGAATTATTCATTTCTAAGTTTCGATATTCCTTGTTTAATATTTCTCTTCTTTCTTTCCTGCAAGTTTTACTGAACCTGTCTAAACAAAATTTTAACCCGCTTCACAACTTAACAAACCAGTGAAGCCAAATTACAAAGGCAATGAGCACAGCCACTCAAATCATTCACAGCATCCCTGTAGATGCGCAGACAGGAGCCATCGCTGTTCCAATTTATCAGACCAGCACCTTTGTACAGGAAGCACCTGGTGTAAACAAGGGGTTCGATTATGCACGTACAGGCAACCCAACACGTGCTACATTGGAAGACATTATTGCAAAGCTGGAAGAAGGCAGCACCGGTGTTGCTTTTGGCAGCGGCCTCGCAGCTATTGACGCGGTTGTAAAACTTCTTGAAAGCGGTGATGAAATACTTGCAGTGGATGATATCTACGGCGGCGCCTTCAGACTGTTTACGCATGTGTACGGCAAGTTTGGTATTAAAGTAAATTATACTGATACCACAAATATTGAAAATGTTTTCAATGCTGTTACACCCAACACAAAGCTTATCTGGATTGAAACACCTACTAATCCCACATTAAAAATTTCAGATATAGAAGCCATCGCAAAAATTGCCAAGGCACATAACTGCCTGCTTTGCGTGGACAATACATTTGCATCACCGGCATTACAAAAGCCATTGAAGCTGGGTGCTGATATTGTAGTTCATTCTGCTACAAAATACCTGGGCGGTCACAGTGATTTGATTGCAGGCCTGGTAGTAGCAAAAGATAAAACAATTGGCGACAAACTCAAATTCATTCAGAATGCAAGTGGTGCTATTCTATCACCGTTTGATAGCTGGCTGGTAATACGTGGCATAGAAACATTAACACTGCGTGTAAAACAGCATTGCAGCAATGCACAGGCTGTGGCTGAATGGCTGCAACAGCATCCTGCTATTGACAAAGTGTATTATCCCGGATTGAAATCACATATCAATCACGATATAGCAAAGAAGCAGTCAAAAGGTTTTGGAGGCGTAGTTTCTTTTACGCTAAAGAATGATACAGAAGAAGCTGCAACGCAGTTAGTCACCAATACAAAATTTTTCAAGTTGGCAGAAAGCCTGGGGGGTGTTAAAAGTTTATTGTGTCACCCTGCGCAAATGACACATAAATCAATCCCCGCCGAAAAGAGAAAAAGCGCAGGTGTTGCGGACAGCTTGATAAGGCTTTCTGTAGGTCTTGAAGAAGTGGAAGATTTAATTGCTGATTTGGAGCAGGCACTTAATGCATCAACAAAGAAAACCAGGGTGGCAATTGAAAGCACAATTGATAATCTGTAAAAAGTAAATAAAAAGGTCTGTTGAATAAATTGTAAAACCAGGAAAAAAGTTAGAAATCAGAAAAAAACTCTATTAAATTTGTAGGAATACGATTATGACGAAATCAACAACATACTTTTCTTTAGTCATTGCAGCAATGCAGTGTTGTTGTTGCATGTCTTAGGGCATCATACTATCATGTGTCCTTGCCAGGATATCGCTCCCCACAAATGAAATTTCCGGTTTACAATTAATAACATTCATCACTCCTAAAAAAAATGCCATGAGCAAATTACATTTTGAGACACTGCAATTGCATGCGGGCCAGCAGATTGACCCTACAACCAAAGCACGTGCAGTACCTATCTATCAAACTACTTCTTACGGATTCGACAATGCCGAGCATGCCGCTAATTTATTCGGCCTGCGTGCATTTGGTAACATATACACCCGCATTATGAACCCCACTACCGATGTGTTTGAGCAACGCATGGCGGCGCTGGAAGGTGGTGTGGCGGCACTGGCTACGGGCAGCGGGCAGGCTTCGCAATTTTTGGCCATTCAAAATATTTTGCAGGCGGGTGATAATTTTGTTTCTACTTCTTACCTCTACGGCGGCACTTATAACCAGTTTAAAGTGTCGTTTAAAAGGCTGGGTATTGAAGCAAGATTTGCAGAGGGCGATGACGTGGAAAAATTTGTTCCACTGATTGATAAAAATACCAAGGCTATTTTCCTGGAAACGATTGGCAACCCACGCTTGAATATTCCCGATTTTGAAAAGTTTGCAGCACTGGCCAAAGAATATGATTTGCCATTAATCGTCGATAATACTTTCGGCGCAGGTGGTTACCTGTTTAAACCAATCGAGTGGGGCGCCAACATTGTAGTTGAATCAGCCACCAAGTGGATCGGCGGTCACGGAACTACTATTGGCGGCGTAATTGTAGATGGTGGTAATTACAATTGGGCCAATGGTAAGTTTCCACAGTTTACCGAACCTTCTGAAGGTTATCATGGCTTAAAATTCTGGGATGTATTTGGTGAAGGCAACCCGCTTGGCCTGCCCAACATTGCATTCGCTATACGTGCAAGGGTAGAAGGTTTGCGTGATTATGGTGCTTCGCAGGCACCGTTCAATTCCTTCCTGTTACTGCAGGGTTTGGAAACATTGTCACTGCGTGTTGAACGTCACAGCCAGAATGCATTAGCGCTGGCACAATGGCTTGAGCAACATCCCTCTGTTGAGTTTGTGTGGTACCCTGGTTTGCCCAGCAGTCCATATCATGATTTGGCGAAGAAATATTTAACCAATGGCTTTGGCGGTGTATTACAGTTTGGTATAAAAGGCGGCAAAGAAAAGGCTGCGCAGTTGATTGATGAATTAAAACTTGCAAGCCACCTGGCAAATGTTGGCGATGCAAAAACATTGGTAATACATCCGGCATCCACTACGCATGAGCAGTTGAGTGAAGCGGAACAAATTGCCAGCGGTGTATTGCCCAACCTTGTTCGCATAAGTGCAGGCATAGAACATATCGATGATATCAAGGCAGACTTTGAGCAGGCATTTCAAAAAGTGCATTCACCTCAGTTTGCTTTGAACTAGGTGTCTGAACCGGGATTTGGAAGGATTTGTAAGATTGGGAGGATGTTTTCTATGGCCCGACAGTTGAACGAGAATTAAACATCCGTTGCGTCGCACTCTTGTACGTTCAGAACAGTACTGAACAAAGCTAAAAAAGTACAGATTGTGAGCTATGAGTGACACAACAAAACATGTTCATTGAATAAAGAAGACTGCACTTCGGCTAAAGCCGTTCAACTGTGGTGGTACAACTAACCCAAAGCTTAAACCTTGGGTTAGTGAAAACCTCGTAAGAATTGGCTTTAGCCAAAGTGTATTAAACTATTCAAAGCAATAATTGAAAAGTGATATTGAAGGAAGATGAAGATGTGCGACTGAATAACACAATCAGTTTAAATCCTGGTTCAGACAATTGCTGAATAGAAATACCGAACGCACAAGTGAGTGACACAACAGCAGGTGATAGTAGCAATGAAGATCGGGAAACAAAAAATCGTCAATGGTGAATTGTCAATAGAAAAGCCATTCACCATTGACAATTCACATATAAACACAACAACAAATTGCAAGCGAAGATTTTTGAACACAAAGAATCATTTACCCTGGAAAGCGGCAGAACAGTGCCGGGATTTCATTTGGCGTATACTACGTTGGGGCAACTCAATGCAGACAAAAGTAATGTGGTATGGGTGTTTCATGCACTTACGGCCAACAGCAACCCTGCAGAATGGTGGCCCGGACTGGTGGGAGAACAAAAACTGTTTGACCCGGAAAAGCATTTTATTGTATGCGTGAACATGCCTGGCAGTTGCTATGGCAGTATCAGCCCGCTGGATAATGACCCGCTGACTGACAAACCTTATTACCACAACTTTCCTTTGTTCACTACAAGGGATATGGTGCGTGCTTATAAGCACCTCAAAAAACATTTGGGCCTTAATAAAATTTATATTGGTGTGGGCGGCTCAATGGGTGGCCAGCAGTTGTTAGAATGGGCCATTGAAGAACCCGAACTGTTTGAATTTATTTTCCCGATAGCTACGAATGCAGAGCATTCATCGTGGGGCGTAGCATTCAATGCATCACAACGCTGGTGTATTGAGAACGATGCTACGTGGAAAGAAGAACATGTAGATGCAGGCCTGGAAGGCATGAAGATAGCCCGCTCCATTGCATTGATATCATACAGGCATTATGAAACATATCATAAATCGCAGCATGGTTTTACTACCGATACAGAGGCTTTGAGCGTGGATAAACAGGTATTTAAATCAGAAACTTATCAACGTTACCAGGGCGAGAAATTAGCTAAGCGTTTTAATGCGTTTAGCTATTATTTTTTAAGCCAGGCAATGGACAAACATAATGTAGGTCGCGGTCGCGAAAGTGTGCGTACGGCATTACAAAGTATCAAGGCAAAAACACTGGTGATAAGCATTTCATCAGATGTGTTGTTTCCTACCAGTGAGCAGGAACTGATTGCGGCCTATATACCCAATGCACAGCTAAGCGTGATTGATTCTTATTACGGTCATGATGGCTTTTTACTGGAATATGAAACGATAGAAACGTTGGTGAAGGAATTTGTGGATAGTAAACCCCCGGCCCCTAAAGGGGAGTTGGAGAAACATGCTGCAGGTAGCTAGTTACAGGTAGTTGGTATGAGTTCAGGAATAATAATAACGTCTGCGAATTTCACCCAACCAGTAACCAGCAACAAAAAAATATAAACTTAGAAATTATAAACTTTACAATGGGAACAGATAAAAAATTAATCATCGGGTTATTTGGCTTTGGCGTGGTAGGAGAAGGATTATACCGTGTATTACATCAAACACCTTCGTTAAAAGCAGAGATAAGAAAAGTGTGTATCAAGCATCCTGGTAAAAAAAGGAATGCGCCACAGGAATTGTTTACAACAGATAAAAATGAATTGCTTTTCAATCCGGATATCAATGTGATTGTAGAAGTAATTGACGATGCAGATGCAGCATTTGATATTGTACATACCGCTTTTAAAAATGGCAAAGCAGTAGTAAGCGCCAGCAAGAAAATGATTGCGGAGCACTTAACTGAAATACTGCAACTGCAAAAAGAAACAGGCCTTCCTTTCTTGTGTGAAGCTGCGGCCTGCGCATCCATCCCTGTTATACGCAACCTGGAAGAGTATTATGATAATGACCTGCTGCATGGTATTAAAGCTATTGTGAATGGCTCTACCAATTTCATCTTGACAAAGATGTTTGAAGATAAGCTGGATTATAGCGAAGCTTTATTATTAGCGCAGCAACTGGGCTTCGCAGAAAGCAATCCTGCACTGGATGTGGAAGGTTTTGATGCAGTGAATAAATGGACTTTCCTGCTGACACATGCTTATGGTATTATTCCTAGGAAAGAAGACCTATTGTTTACCGGCATTCAAAACATTTTGTTGACCGATGCCAATGTTGCCAAAGAAAAAAATTATGATATAAAGCTGGTTGCACAGGCGCAAAAATTAAAGAGCGGAAAAGTGGCGGCCTTTGTATTGCCTCAGTTCGTTACGCATGATGATCATTTAAGTTTTGTAAAGAATGAGTACAACGGCGTGGTAATTGAAAGTGGTTTTGCTGATAAACAATTCTTTTACGGCAAAGGCGCAGGAAGCTTTCCAACTGCATCAGCGGTGTTGAGTGATATATCTGCACTTCGTTATGACTATCACTATGAGTATAAAAAACTATACTATCATACACCCGGTGAGCTTTCTCATGATTTTTATATAAAGACCTACGTAAGCTTTAACCAGCTTGCCGATGTTCCCAAAGAGGAATTTGAATGGATTGAAGAATGGCATGGCGGCCAGGAGCGTAGTTATTTTGTAGGTGTTATTCATTTTGAAAAGTTGGTGAAAGACCCATGGTGGAAGCAACATGGTGTATCGCTTATCTTAACGCCCGACTCTATTATTGAGAATATTGAAATAAGAAATTTGAAGAAAAGAAGTTTAGAG
>Ga0105237_10006764_pt1 | contig 12653 bp, 8 predicted proteins | sample KBSC24metaG_FD_81520 | JGI IMG/M metagenome (GOLD analysis project Ga0105237, IMG submission 81520) | Corn rhizosphere microbial communities from Kellogg Biological Station, Michigan, USA - KBS C2-4 metaG | ecosystem: Host-associated > Plants > Roots > Rhizosphere > Soil | place: Michigan, USA...
AACAGCTTTATCAATAAGCTTCACTAATTGGTATAACCGGGTAACCTGAAACCTGGTTAATCTATTAGCACAATCGTTACCTGTCTGCATTGTTGCACACAGCTCTTCAAAAAATGAAAAAATTACAGTTGACAAGGGGGTGATACCTGCTAATATTAGAATTTAATAGATATTGATGCCTAATATTTGTTCAGCCTGTATTTCTTACCTTTTTTTATATCCTTTTCAGCCTGGGGGTCTCCGCTGAGGATTCTTTCGGCTCCAACATTTGCTCCGTTGCTAGGGCAACCTTTCTTCACGCGGCAGGAACTAATAGCAAAGATGAGGCCAAGAAAAAGGATAGTTCTCGTTACGGGTATTATCATTTTATAAAAAATAAGCAGTTAGTTTCGATTGAGAAAGTATAACAGGAACTATCCTTTGGGTACAAAGACAGCAGCATTTCTTATTTCGCTGCATTAATTTCAGAAAACCACGAAAAATATTTTACATAATTATTGGCAATGCGCTCTATTTCTTCGTGAGTGGTCTCTTTTGGCAGGTCCTTCACCTTTTTGGCGGGTATCCCGGCATAAATACAACCGGTTTCCACGATTGTTTTTTCCAGCACCACCGCTCCAGCCGCTATAATGGAGTTACTCTGAATTTCACATTTGTCCATAATAATGGCGCCCATTCCTATCAATACGTTATCACGAATGGTACAGCCATGAATTAGAGCTTTATGTCCAATGGACACATTATTTCCTATTTCCGTAGGGTTTTTCTGGTAGGTACAATGTATCACCGCTCCATCCTGTACATTTACCTTGTTGCCCATTTTAATGTAATGAACGTCACCTCTAACAACAGCATTAAACCAAATGCTGCATTCATCACCCATAACCACGTCGCCTACAATGGTTGCGTTAGGGGCAATAAAACAATTTTTGCCAAACTGTGGGTGCTTTCCAAGAACAGGGAATATTACTGCCATAAAAACTTGATTTTTGCGATTAGAAAAGAAGTTAGCTGTGAGATTAAAAGCTACGGGTTACAAAACGTGCTTGAATCCTCATAGCTTCTGAATCAAATTTCTGATATTAAACTGAAGAAACATAAAAAGATGCAACATCTTTCTAACAGGCAACTTTTTCTTGATCATGTGGCGCAGACATCACCGGCACCCATAGGACTTGAGATAACGAGAGCAGAAGGAATTTATCAATATGATGTGAACGGTAAGGCTTATGTGGATTTAATCTCAGGTTTCAGCGTTTGTAATATCGGCCACGGAAACCCGAAAGTTGTAGAGGCAGTGCAAAAACAGGCAGCGGCGTATATGCACCTTATCGTATATGGTGAATTTATTGAAAACCCTCAGGTGCAATATGCAAAACTGCTAACTACCCTTTTACCTCAAAATCTTAACAGCGTTTATTTTACCAACAGCGGCGCGGAAGCTACCGAAGGCGCCATGAAACTTGCGAAAAGAGTAACTAACCGTTCGAAAATAATTGCCTTTAATAAAAGTTACCATGGCAGTACGCAGGGCGCTTTAAGCCTTATGGGAGATGAATACTGGCGCAATGCTTTCCGCCCGTTGTTGCCGGGGGTTTATCATTTTGATTATAATAGCTGGGAAGCGATTGACGCAATTGACGAACACACAGCATGTGTTATTGCCGAAACAGTGCAGGCTGAAAGCGGCATAAACAAACCTTCGCAGGAATGGCTAAGCGAATTGAGAAAAAAATGTACCGCTTGCGGAGCTTTGCTGGTACTGGATGAAATACAGGCTGGTTTCGGGCGAACCGGGAGCCTGTGGGCTTTTGAGCAGTTTGGCATTCTTCCTGATATTTTATTATTAGGAAAAGCCCTGGGTGGCGGAATGCCTTTAGGTGCTTTCATAGCCAATAAAGATTTGATGAACAAGCTTACTTATGAACCCGTACTTGGCCATATCACCACATTTGGCGGTCACCCGGTTTCGTGTGCAGCCGGTAAAGCAGCACTTGAAGTACTCACTGAAGGAACCTTTATAAATGATGTTAAGCGCAAGGAACTCATCATAAGAGATAAACTCCAGCATCCTGCAATAAAATCTTTGAGAACAGCAGGGCTGTGGGCAGGTGTTGGGTTTGAAAGTTTTGAAATCAATCAAAAAATTATTCACCAATGCATTGCCAACGGACTTATTACCGACTGGTTTTTATTTTCACCGCAGAGTATGCGTATCGCACCTCCCCTGATTATTACAGACGAGGAATTAGTGGACGTATGCAACCGCATTCTAATGAGCATTGACGAGTGCATTTCCAAATAATTATATCGAAAAATTTTGCCGGACCATATCTTATTGTAATCTTTCATTAACTTTTTACACCAAAACAATTCCCTTCAATGAGAACTGCGTTTGTATGTTTATCACTGCTGCTGACATTAAATATTTGTCTGGCAAGTCCGCGTTTCGCCAAAGACAGCCTTGGAATATTTAAAGAGGAGGCCGCATTAAATATCATTCTTACCACCAATATGAAAACGCTTCTGTCTGAGAAAGACAAAAGCATTATACAACCCGCCTTTATCCAGGTTCAGTTTCCAGACAGTTCACTTATTGCGGAAAAAATATCATTAAACGTAAGAGGTGAATATCGTAGAAAACATTGTTACATACCTTCTTTAAAACTTCACTTTAAAACATCTGACAGTTCTAAACTCAGAAAACTGAAAGACCTTAAACTGGTTTGCCCATGTGGCAACACTACTGAAGACGAACAGCTTTTACTTAAGGAGTACCTTGTTTATAAAATATACAATCTTATTACAGACAGGAGTTTTAAAGTGAGGCTGGCGAAAATAACTTTTACAGACACGGAGAACAAAAGAAAAGCAATCACTCAGTATACTTTCCTAATTGAAGACATTGATGACGTCGCCTCACGCAACAAATGCAAAGAAATAAAAGTTGACAAGCTTCCTACAGAGAACACCAATCGTGAACATACCACATTGATAAATATATTCCAGTACATGATTGGCAATACAGACTGGGCAGTTCCTAACAATCATAACGTAAAACTTATCGCTCCCAAAAAACCGCCGGTAATAAAGCCATACATTGTTCCTTATGACTTTGATTTTGCAGGCATCGTAAATGCCTATTACGCTTTGCCCGCACCTGAACTGGGTACTGCATCCGTAAGGGAAAGAGTGTACAGGGGTTTTCCAAGAACAATGGATGAGGTGCAACCCGTAATTGATTTATTGAAAGACAGGAAAGAAAAAATATATCAACTCATCACTGAATTCTCCTTGCTTAACGACAGCAATAAAAAAGACATGACCAGGTACCTTGATGAATTTTACCGTCTCATCTCTTCAAAAGAAAATATTCAATATGAGTTTATTGATAACGCAAGAACACAATAAACGACGCGCAATACATTTAAATATCTCTTATCTTTCGCGAAACAAATTTCAATGAAACAATTGTTTGTATTACTGGCGATATGCAGTTGCCTTACCTATGCCAATGCACAAAAGAAAAAACTTTTTAATGGAAAAGATCTCACGGGGTGGACGGTACACGGAACAGAAAAATGGTATGTAGACAAAGGTGAGCTTATTTGTGAAAGCGGCCCTGATAAACAATATGGATATTTATCAACCGATAAGGATTATAAAAATTTTATACTTACGCTTAAATTTAAGCAGGAAGCAGATGGAAACAGCGGCGTATTCTTTCGCTCAAGAATTCCTGAAGGAGTAAAGATCAGCGGCTGGCAGGCAGAGGTTGCGCCAATCGACAAACACACCGGCGGCATTTATGAATCTTATGGTCGTGGATGGTTAATTCAGCCAAAGCCTGAAGATGAACATTATTTAAAGCAAGGTGAGTGGAATGAATATAAAATAAAAGTAGTGGGCGATGAAGTAACCACATGGCTTAACGGTCACCAAATGATTTATCTAAAAGACGAAAAGATTGGCCAGGGTGAAGGCTTTATTGCTTTGCAGATACATGATGGTGGCGGCATTAAAGTAAGATGGAAAGATATTAATATTGAAGAAGTAAAATAGCAATTAGTTTTAGTACTTATTTGCTGATGCATTAATTACAGAAGCCTTCTGGAAAGGCATCCAATAAAACCCTGATATCCGTATGCTGGTTAAAACGTTTGGTAGTGCTGTTTATGGCGTAGAGGCAATCACCATTACTGTTGAAGTAAATGTAAGTAATGGACAGAATTATTTTATTGTGGGTTTACCTGACAGTGCGGTAAAAGAAAGCCTGCAACGTATTGAAAGCGCTATCAAAAACAATAACCTGTACATGCCACGCACCAAGCTGGTGGTTAACCTGGCGCCGGCAGACATCAAAAAAACGGGTTCAGCTTTTGATCTTCCAATAGCTATTGGTGTGCTTGGCGCCAGTGAGCAAATAATGGAACCTGAGCGCTTAAGCAATTATGTATTAATGGGCGAATTAAGCCTGGATGGAACCATTCAGCCAATTAAAGGTGCCTTACCTATTGCTATCCAGGCTCGTAAAGAAGGTTTTAAAGGGTTGATTGTTCCCAAACAAAATGAGCGTGAAGCGGGCATGGTCAATCAACTTAATGTATATGGCGTTACCCATATAAAAGAAGTAATTGAGTTTTTCTCTAATGAAAACAGTCTGAAACCTGCACAGATAAACACAAGGGAGGAGTTCTTTAATTCGCAGTATGAGTTTGATATAGACTTTAATGATGTTAAAGGACAAGTGAATATTAAACGGGCTTTGGAAATTGCCGCAGCCGGAGGCCATAACGCAATTCTTATTGGTCCGCCAGGCGCAGGTAAAACCATGCTTGCAAAAAGATTGCCTACCATTTTGCCGCCATTAAGTTTACAGGAGGCACTTGAGACAACAAAAATTCATAGTGTTGCCGGAAAGTTACCGGAGAACAGTTCACTCATTAATAAAAGACCCTTTCGTTCCCCACATCATACCGTTAGTGACGCGGCGCTTGTTGGAGGCGGTGGCGTTCCGCAGCCTGGCGAAATCTCGCTTGCGCATAATGGCGTTTTATTTTTGGATGAATTACCTGAATTTAAACGAACAGTACTTGAAGTAATGCGTCAGCCAATGGAGGAAAGAAAAGTTACCATTTCAAGAACAAGAGTTGCTTTGGATTTTCCGGCCAACTTTATGTTGATAGCATCCATGAACCCCTGCCCATGTGGCTTTTATAATCACCCCGAAAAAGAATGCACCTGCCCGCCGGGTGCTGTTCAAAAATATTTGAATAAAGTATCAGGCCCATTGCTAGACAGGATTGATCTGCATGTTGAAGTAACACCCGTTGCTTTTGGCGAGTTGAGTAATATCAAAAGCAAAAGCGAATCCTCTTCGGTTATACGTGACCGCGTTATTAAAGCCAGGGAAATTCAAACAGACCGTTATAAAGACAATCCCGGCATGTATGCCAATGCACAAATGAGCAGTAAAATATTGCGTGAAATATGTGTTATTAATACCGCGGGCGAAGCCCTGCTAAAAAGAGCAATGGAACGCCTTAACCTTAGTGCGAGAGCCTATGATCGTATTCTTAAGGTAAGCCGGACTATTGCAGATTTAGCGGGAAGCGCCGATATAAAAGCAGAGCACCTGGCAGAAGCTATTCAATACAGGAGTCTTGACAGGGAAGGCTGGGCCGGATAAACATCTGTTTTTCTTTCGCGGGGAAAAATCACAATAAATCATGCTATAAATTACATTGCTACCGCCATGTACGCAAAATATCTTGCGCCCGGTTTCCTATCACCTAAATAAAAAATCTACATGGCTAAAACAAAAACATCAGGCAAAGCTGCAACCAAAAAATCACCGGCAAAAGCCGCTGCACCTAAAAAAACACCATCGCCTATTCCTGTAAAAAAGACAGTATTGTATATTGACTCTTCTTTCTTTTTCCCAACATCAACAGAAGAAGGTTATGCAGATGATTACCAGGCCGGACGATATTCTACAACAAACGGGGGAACTTTACAAGCACCTATACTGCTGCCTGTTGGTTCAAAGATGAAAACCATTACCATCTATTTTAAGAATACGTCTTCTGATGAAATGCAGGTAAACATTGTGCGTAAAAGCATTGACCATTGGGCAGATACTGCAGAATACCTGGTTAGCTTTGAAGCACTGCCTTCCGGCGAAGGTGTTGCACCCGATTATTTTGCTTCTGTTGTTATTAACCATTTTGCAGACGCCGGCAAAATCATCGATAAATATCTTTATTATATCATGATAAGCAACACCGGAAATTCTGAAAGTGAACAAAAAAATGTACGCGGAATGCGTATAGAATACAACTAAATAAAGTGTGCAAAATCACTGTTCATTTAGTGAACAATTACATTTCACAACTCTCTTAACCTTTCTAACTTGCACCCGGTTTCCCTTCTAACCCAACAATAAATATAAAGGCTGACCTATAAAGAACACCCGCTAATCACTCTTTTAATCAGCCTCAACCCAACCCGTTTTTTCAACCCTTCATGCTGACAAACATATAAAAGGCTGTCTTCTTGTAAAGACAGCCTTTTTGTATTGTAACCGTTACTGTGAAAAATCACACTACTCTCCGTGAATAATTACATTGTTACGCAGACACAGCGCTTATAACTTGCACCCGGTTTCCTGATATACAATATTACACGCTGACCAAAAGAACATCCACCAAGTATTTTTTTAATCGGCTTCAACCCAAACCCAGGCTTTTCAACCCTTTATGCTGATAATGATACAAGCCGCTCTTTTGCAAGGGCGGTTTTTTTATTGCTTGTTTTTTACCTGTGAAAAATCCTTTTATAATTTGCGTAAAACTACTTAGGTGAAGTTTATTATCATTTTTAACTTGCACCCGGTTTCCGTTATTAACTATATAATAGCTGATTTTTAAAAGAATAGCTTCAAACAAATCATCAGCTTCAACCCTTTAATTTTTTCAACCCAAAGTCAAAAAAACAAAAAGGCTGTTCCTGAGGTATGGGATGGCCCTTTTTAGTTTTATGCTTACCAGGTGGTCTGGAAACCATCTTTTAAAGCTTTGTGGTATTTTTTTAAATCGAACACATATAAAAAGGGCGATTTATGGGCAACACCTTTTCTTCTTTCTCTCAATTTTTTTAGTATGCCGTAAGAAACCATTTTACGTTGAAAGTTTCGACGATCAAGTTTTTGATCAAGAATAGTTTCATATAATTTCTGCAACTCCGGCATGGTGAATTTTTCCTGCAAAAGATTATATCCTACGGGATGATAATTTAAATGCATCCTAAGCGTTAGTAACGCCTGGTCTACAATTGCACGATGATCCATTATCATTTCGGGTAACTCATGAATGTCGTGCCAGTCGCAGGATTCAGAGAAAAAATCACGGGTGGGATTTACGGCTTCAAAATCAACCAATGCATAATAACCAATAGATACAAACCGCTGTAACAGCCAGTTACTAATTGGCACATCGATCTGCAGTTCTTTAATCATTTGCCGGGCATACACCTGGTCGCTACGTTTAGGGTCTCCGAATGTATAAAACTGCTGAAGAAAAATATCCTGAAGCCCGGTTCGCTCCTCAAGAATGCGTTTTGCAGAATCATCTACATGCTCCTCTTTTAAAATAAATCCGCCGGGAAGCGCCCATTCTTTTGCGTATAGCGTTTTGAGTAATAAAACTTTTAGTTGATTATTATGAAAGCCAAATATTACACAATCAATAGAAACACTGGGAATAAAAACCTTGTGCCCTTTTAAAAAAGTCTCTTCCACTTTTTTGAATACAGCCATATTAAATTCATTGATAAAGCAATAAAAATAATTCTTTATTCCTTTGAAGAAGAACAAGAATTATAGAAGCTGTTCAAAAATGATTGATTAAAATACCAGCAGTAGTATTTTATGGTATCGTCCCTTGCGTCGCAAGCACTTCATCGTTTGCATTACTGGCATCTTTGGGTTGCGGATGCATCACGTTTACTACACAATACTTCTTGTTACATACGTTTAACTTTGGCTAAAGCCTATACTTATTTTCCTATTAACCCAAGACTTAAGTCTTGGGTTAATAGCGAAAGCGTTAACAATGGCTTTAGCCAAAGTATTGTTCTTATTCGTTTATACCGGAATTTATTTTCCTGCAAATTGAAAGAAGCTATTAAAACATGAACCTAAAGGCCGCAATAACTTTATAGTCCGGCTCATTGGCCAACTTTCCAGACTCAGGCAGAAAATATCGCTCCTATGAGGTTATGCATTGTTTAGATCGCCCTGCTGGGCATTGTGTATTTAGGTCAACAGGTTTTTACATAATTATTCTCCATCATTTCTAAGCAGCTTCTAAGGAGAAAAGATTTTATTACATGCTTGAGATAATGCTGGTGCATTGCAATTCGTCAATAAGATTAGTAATGCAAAAAACTAAAAAGTGTATTTCCTGGTCATCCCTTTGTTATTAACTATTTCAATCTCTTTTACCTGCATACCTGCATTTAGAAATAAAGCTGATTGAGATAAAAATGAAGAGCCGCAATATGCTTCTTCTTTTCTTTTCCTGCCATCTTTAAGCGTTACTATGGCATATCTGTCACCAGGAAGAAAAGGTTGCAACCGCCCGTTCATCTTACTATGAAAAAGTTTAAGGGCATCTTTGTTTTGTGATGCAGCAATAAAGTAGTTATTGTTATTTCCTTTAAGTCTGACAAGTGCTTTGCCATTGCCTGGAATATAAAGGCCACTTTCAGACATTGGCATAAACCTGAAACCACCTTTGCCATCGCCTTTCATAACCAGTCCTTTCATGGCATCGTAACGGCCGATAGATACTTCTGTACCGTAATCATTACCCGTTGCTGCAAAATCTAAATTTCCATCACTATCAAAATCATCCACCACTATTCCGTATAACGGTGCAACCTGGGTATTCCAGGGCAATGCATGCAGCTTAAAATGACCACCTCCGTTATTTTCTATATAAGCGCTTTGCATATAGTTGCATTCGAGTTTATATGCAGATTGAAGAGATTGTTCATCCAGTATATCTTTCATTTCTGCATGGGCAAACATTTTATACGTAAGAAATTTCTTTTTTAGTGCTGGCAACTGATCAACAATGTCATCTCTTGTCTGTGCAGGAAATTCATTCCTCTGTCCTGCAGAATCATTTAAGTATAAGGATGGGATAGCTACATAATTATTATTCTTTGCAAAATCACCCGCGTATATATGCATTGGGTATTGCTCGTTGGCGCGATAGTAAGAGTTGGTACCAAGATTACCGGCTATATAATCAATATCACCATCATTATCAAAATCACCGGCGGCCAGGCTGTTCCACCAGCCTTTTGAATTGCCAATGCCAGACGAAGAAGTAATGTTTTTAAAACTGCCCTTTTCATTTTTATAAAAACAAACCGGCATCCATTCACCTGTAACAATTAAGTCTATCCATCCATCATTGTCAAAGTCGGTCCACAAAGCATCACAAACAAGACCAGAATTTTTTAAATCATTTGCGCTGCTGTTTGTAATGTCTGTAAATTTTATGTTTCCCTTTTTCGAGTCGTTCCGGTAAATAAAACTGCTTACAGCTTGCGGGTAATGACCAGGCATTAACCGCCCGCCGACAAACAAATCAAGATCGCCATCGTTGTCAAAATCCGCGGCTTTAATACAGCTTTTACTGGTAAGGTTTGCAGGCAATGCATCCTCCCTTGGAATAAAATTTCTACCACCAGTGTTTTCGAAAAATCTATCCTGGTAATTATTGCTATTTGCAGGTGATTCACTGCCACCGCTAACAAGATACAGATCCAGATCACCATCGTTATCGGCATCAAAAAGCAGAAGGCCTTCAGTCTCATGAGGCATGCTTTTTTCTTTATCTTGTTCAGCCAATACTTTCTGAATAAATTTTCCATCCGCTTGTTGTAAAAGAAAAGTCGCCGGTTGCTTTTCGTTACCACCGATGCAGATATCGTCGTAACCATTGTTATCAATATCACCGGCGGCAATACCCGGACCATATTCAGAAAATTTATGCGGTAACAAACGTTGATCGTTAAAGTCAATATAGTCGCGTTCAATATGCTGATAACTGATACCATGTTTTGCAGTAATATCTGTAAATAACGCAGCACTATCAATAGCCGGAGCGTAGCGTGCAGCAGCATTTTTTTCAAACACTTCAAGTACCTGTCCCGGTTTTACTTGCCGCAGTGTTTGATAAAGATTATCCTTCCACTGTATTACAACAGAGTCTATAAGCTTTACGTTATTCAATCCAAATAATACTGTATTCTCAACGCATGAAAGATAGCCGCGGCAAGGAGCATTTTCCCAAACCTGCTTTTCGTTTCCGTTATAATATATAGTTGCTATAGCACCCAGACCATTTTTATTTTTATCATTACCCGTGAATTTTACTTTAAGAAATGATGCATTAACTTTACCCTCTTTATTTGTTTGATTGTTATAAACAAATGCCTCGCTATTGATGTTATTTACTACATAATCTAGATCACCATCATTATCTAGATCTGCATAGATGGCACCGTTAGAGAAAGATGCCTCATCCAGTCCCCATAAACTCGATACATTTTCAAACTGAAGATTTCCTTTATTATGATAAGCGCAATTACTTAATTTAATACTTGGTATCTCCTCTATTAGCTGTTCTTTTGTTGCTACTTTACCGGACCTTGCCCTGAATGCTAAAAAGTCATGATCAGTTACATCTCTAGGATATCCATTAGTAATGAAAATGTCCCGCTTACCATCATTATCAAAATCTGCGATGGATGCATTCCAGCTCCAGTCAGTTTCGGCAACACCCGCATAAAAACTTATATCTGAAAACACTGGCAATGCGGGGCTATCAACGGCTATCCTGCCCTGCCCCATATTTATCTGTAAAGTATTTCTTACATACTGAAGAATATACCCTTCATTAATCATACTCTGATAAATGTAATAGTTGTTACCGCCCATGTTTTTCTTCTTGCGATAATTATCTTCCGGATTCATGTCAACGGCAAGAACATCAGGCAACCCATCACCATTTATGTCAGCAACATCATTACCCATTGCATTCTGCGAAGTATGGTTAAAACAACGCGATGCCTTGTTGCTAAACGTACCATTATGATTATTGATATAGAGTAAGTCATTATCGTAAAAATCATTGGTAACATAAATATCTTTCCAGCCATCGCAGTTTATGTCTGCAATAGCAAGGCCAAGACCATACCCTGGCTCTGTTATACCGGCCTGTTTTGAAACATCTGTAAACACCGGGTGACCAAGCGAATCACTCCAGTCATTTCTAAAAAGTTTGTCTGCATCTTTTCTTGCTGTGTCTGCATTTCTTCCGGAAAGTTGTACCACGTCACGCTGTGCAAGTTTTGTCTGCAACAGGTACATATCGAGATCTCCATCATTATCATAATCAAAGAATGCTGCCTGTACAGAATAACCTGTATCTGCAAGATGATAATCTACCGCCATCTCTTTAAATACAGGCACACCATTTTTATTCAAACCCTGGTTAACATACAATAAGTTTCTTCTGCGATTTGCATCTTTATAAATTGTAGTGCAGACATAAATATCCTGCAAACCATCGCTGTTAATATCTACTACCGATGCGCCGTTACTCCACATACCATCACCTGTAACCTGCGCAATGTTAGTAACATCATCAAATACAAAATTGCCTTTATTGAGGTACAGTTTATTACTTACCTGGCTACCCGTAAAGTATAAATCCTGCAATCCATCATTATTAAAATCTCCTGCTGCAACTCCTCCCCCATTGTAAATAAATTCAAGGTCGATAGGATTAATTGAATCATTTTCAGTAATGGTATTTGCAAAATGTATATTGGTGTGAGAAGAAGATTCTTTTATAAACAGCGTGTTTTTTTGTTTACATGCTGACGAAAGAATAGCTAAACAAAGTAAGATTTTTAAATACTTCATAAGCAGACAAAACAATAAAGTGAACCGGAGAAAAAATTATTATTAAAAGATGTTTATACCGGAAGAGCCATATATAAAAATAAGGCGCCCAATGGAAATTGGGCCGCCTCTGATTATGCCTGCTTATCGGCAATCAATATCCTGGATTTTGATCAAGCTGCGAACCATATTTTGCAGCTATGTCAATTATAGATGACGGTATGGGAAAATATTCATTTTTACCTTTTGCAAAAGATGCTGTTGCTTTATAAGCACGTTTTAATTTTTCTTTTTCAAGGTATTTGTTTAAAGTCTCTGCAGCTATACCCCAGCGTACAAGATCAAAGAACCGATGCCCTTCCTCTGCAAGCTCAAGCCTTCTTTCAAAGCGTACTGCTGTTCTTGCATAATCCTTATCAGGGAATGAAGGATAAAGGTTTATCTGGTAATTTGCATCCACAGTCAAACCAGAATGATAAGCAACAGAACTCTGCGGATTCTTTGCTCTTTGACGAACCATGTTAACATAAGTACGTGCAGTTTCTAAAGAGCCTACTTCAACCTCTGCTTCAGCGGCCATTAAAAGAACATCTGCATAACGTATGATATAAATATCTTTCGCTGTTATGTTTTTCCAGCCTGATGAGGTTAACACATTCTCATCTTTCTT
>Ga0105237_10006768_pt1 | contig 12648 bp, 13 predicted proteins | sample KBSC24metaG_FD_81520 | JGI IMG/M metagenome (GOLD analysis project Ga0105237, IMG submission 81520) | Corn rhizosphere microbial communities from Kellogg Biological Station, Michigan, USA - KBS C2-4 metaG | ecosystem: Host-associated > Plants > Roots > Rhizosphere > Soil | place: Michigan, USA...
ATTTCGAGGGGCGCGAATTGCAGACGCTCCTCATCGGCGGCAACCAAGTAATCATGGGCGAGCTGCTTGTCGCTCACGTCCGCGACGAGTTCATCGACGCGAAGACGCTGCGGATTCGCACCGCGGATATGGGCATGGTGGGACGCATGCAGGGCGGTGGCGGAGGCTACGCGCGGACCCGCGACGTTTTCGATCTGAAGCGCCCGACCTACGACGAGTGGCGGGCCGAGAACTCCGGCGCCTAGCTCTTATCGGGCGTGGTCGTTGCGGTGGAGGTGGACGGAGGTGGTGCGCCTGCCTGCTGTTTTTTGAGATCCTGAATCATCTGCTTGGCCCGTTTCTGCCAGTCATTGAACTGGGGATGGGTCTTGTTCTTGGTGATGATGTCGGCCAACGTCTCGAGTTTTTCCTGGGTGCGCCCTAGGGCGAAGTCGTCGCTGTCGCGGTCAAAGAGCAAGGCGGGATATTCGATGTCGTCCCACTTGTCGCGGTCGGTCTGGTCGGCGCTCTTCATCGCGATGTAAGTGTCCCAGGCCGCCAGCACATCAGGGGAAAGACTGGCGCGCAGCGGATCCAGAATTTCCTTCCGATAGAGGCTCGGGAGATCCTTGATTTTCCACTGGCCCTGCTCCTTGTCACCCCACGCGTGGAACTGAAGATACTTACTGATGTCGGAGTCGCGGACCGCGATGTCCCGGAAATCAGGACCGCCTCCCTGGTGTCCGCCACCTCCGCCTCCGCCACCGGCCCCATTTCCCTGCCGATTGCGGCGCTTGTTCCCACCGCCGTTATTTCCTCCGCCATTGCCGTTGTTGCGGGGTTCGGCAGGTTTTGTCGCCTCCGGTTCCGGTTGAAGGTTGGGATAGGTTTGGGCTGCCGATTTGAGCCAGGAGAGCCATTCGTTGTGGAGACCTTTCTGGTCGGTCTGAACGATGAAGAGTCCGGCGAAGCGCATCAGCGCACAATGGGCCTGCAACTGTGCGGCCAGTATCGAGTTGTTGGCCTGATCCTGAGCCAGGCGGGCGGCTTTTTCATCGGGCGTTTCATTGACGTTTTGCTTGGTGACCGGTGTGGCGTTGGGCATCTGGCCGCCCGCGTTCTGGTAAAGATTCAGCGCCGCCGTCGGACTTTGCGAGGCTGCCTCGAGCTGGTCGAGAAAGGTCTGCATCGTTTGCGAATCGGCCTCGTCGTGCTCCTGCTTGACCTGGTCGAGATCCTTTTCGAGGGCATCGAGGGAGCTTTCCGCCTCGGCGTGAATTCCACAAAAAAGAATTCCCCCGAGCAGGGCGCCGCACAGGCCGAAACGTCTCATCGCGGGACAATAACGCAATTGCTACTTCCACGAAAGAACTTTGCAGGAAACGGTTCTCTCGGAAAATAACCTATTCGAGCATGAGCACGGCCCACATGCGGCCGGTTTTTCCCTTTTCCGCTCGGTACGAGTAATAGCGTTCCAGGTGCGAGGCTGTGCAGATTCCGCCATCGTTGAAATCGCGCACGCCGCAGGCCCGGGCCTGCCGACCGATCTCCGCAGCGAAGTCGACTTCGTAATGAGGCGGTCGGATGCACGGTCCAAGCTGGACGACAAGATTCTCCGGGTGGACTTGGAACGTCTTTTGCAAGCGGACGATCGTTTCGCCGACGATGTTGCCCTCCGTGCCGCGCCGTCCCGAATGGGCGATGGCGATCACGCGCCGGGCCGGATCGTAGAAGAAAACGGGCCCGCAGTCAGCGACGCGGACGACGAGCGGCAGCCGCGGCGTTGCAGTGGCCAGCGCATCCACTCCCGGCACGCGCATGGCTTGGGGCGCATCAACGACGGCAACGAGATTGCTATGCGGTTGCTCGGCCTCCACGGCGTTCTCCATCGGGAATCCTGCCGTAGCGAAGGCTTTCTTCCATTCGGACTCGAGATTTTCGAGCGGGCCAGGGCTGCGTGTGGAGAAGCCGTGCTTCAATCCGGAGAGTTGCAGCGCGGGGAACGTCTCGATTTCCATGACACAAGTTACCCGAAAAACCGGCGGCGGCGCTTAAAAAAGAAACCGTTCCCGACGGGCCTTGGCGGCACCGCGCGGGAACGGTTGTTCGACACTCACTTTTTGGTGACTGACAGCGATCAGCCCTTGGCGGCCTGCTGCTGCGTGCTGCGGCGGATGATCGTGCGGTAAATGCGCAGCCAAGCTTCGATATCTTCCTGGGTGAGATCCTTGAAGAGCTCCTGCAAATTGCGAACGATGCCGCGCTTCAGGCCTTCGACGAGCTCGCGGCCCTTGTCGGTGATGCGGACCAGCACCTGACGGCGATCCTTCGGGTGGCTGAAGCGTTCGATGAGGCCTGCCTCGACGAGACGTTCAACCAGCCCCGTGGTGGCGGGTGTGGTGTGGCGCATCAATTCGGCCAGCTGAGACATGTTGAGACCGGAGGTCTGGTTGAGAAAACCGAGCAGCGTGTACTGCGGAATCGAGATGTTTCCGCGATTCACTTCGGTGGAGAGTTCCACCAGAAACGAACGTTGCAGTTGCGTCGCTATCTCAGCGAGCTCTTCAGCCAAGTGAGTGTTTTGATCGATAGTTTCCATGGAATCCACTATTTATCAATTGAAAGCTTAAGTCAATAAATAATTTGAGCCCCCCTTTGTTAAGGCGACCTTTTAGGGCATAAATCGGAGTCGTTCAAAGTTCCGAACAATGCAAGTATTTTTCGCTAATCCCTCTGAAAGAGAGTGGGCAAAAGCGACCGGGAGGCAAAAAGGACCTAAACTTTGGCCAATGGCTTCTGATAGGGCTGCCCGAGAAAGGCGCTGATGCTCGTAAACTCAAATTGGCGTTCGAGCAAGCCATCGAGAATGCGGCCCACGCAATTTGCGGTTTGCTTGTGGAGATCGTGGCAGAGAATGATCGAACCCGGTTTTGTCTCGGTGAGAATCGTGTCGACGATTTTATCCTCGCCGGGCTGCGACCAATCGCGCGGATCGACGCTCCAGAAGACCACTCCGAGTTCCTTGCTCTGCGGAATGCCGATCTGGTTTTTGCGGAAGGCGCCGTAGGGTGGGCGCAGCCAGGTTGGCACTTTATTGGTCACTTCGCAGATGGTGTCCTGCGTCTTTTGGATTTCCCATTCGACCTGCTGGTCGGAGAGAGTGTTGAGCTTGAGATGATTGAAGGTGTGGTTGCAGACTTCGTGGCCCTCGGCCAGGACACGCTGGGCCAGCTCGGGCGCCTCAATGACGCGCTTGCCGATCATGAAGAAGGTCGAATGAAGGTTGCGCTTCTTGAGTTCGTCGAGGACCACATCGGTCACGCCGGGCGTGGGGCCGTCGTCGAAGGTGATGGCGATGCGGCGTCCCGCGCTTGGGCCACTGCCGATGAAATGAACGCTTTTGGTCTCCTCACCGGGAACGACAGTGGGCGTGGGGTTCTTCGCTGCCGCTGCCTTGTCCACGAGTGCTTGCGCCGCCGAGGCGAGGCCCGTGCCAAGCACGAAACCCCCGGCAGAGGCTCCGAGTGATTTCAGGAATTTGGCGCGCGAAATGGACATGGCCTTGAAGAGTTACCTCAAGGCCATGTTGGAGCCAAGTGGAAAAGCGGAAAGGAAACTACGGTTTGCGCTGCACGTAGGTCACGCCCTTGGCATCGAACGAGCCCTCGATGAAATCGGTGATGGTGGGCGAGCCGTCGGTGGCGTTGACCTTCGCGAAGGCGGAATGGTTGTCCTTGTAGGTGACAGCGAGTCCGTCGGTCCCCAGCGGACCACGGGCCGAGCAGAGCGCGGAACCGGGGCCCTGCTGCGGCGGAATGGTCACCGTGGCGCCGGTGCTGAAGAGAATCGGCAGCTCGCTTGGCGCGTTGGCGGAAATGCCAATGGGACCGGGATTCGCATCGGAGCCGTCCTGCCCGACAATGTCCCATGAGACATTCACGGAGGTGAGATTGACTGCAGGATTCTGTCCCTTGAATTTCGTCTGCGTTCCATTGGGGAGGTAGAAGACATCGGCCGAAGTGAGATAACCACGGGCGATCATCTGCTTCATCGCGTCGGTGGAAGTCGCGCCGTCGGGATATTGGCCCTCCGTCAGCGCATACGACGTCATGAGCTGGCCCAATCCGTGGGAACTTTGCGTCGCGGTCGATTGTCGCGCGATCTTCATCGCATTCCAGGCCGCAGGCACCAGGACGGAAACGAGGACCGAGATGATGGCGAGAACGACCAGAAGTTCCACCAGGGTGAAGCCGCGACTGTAGGGAGGGCGGCCCGATAGCGTACGCGATTTAATCATAAGAAAAACCTAAGCTTTGTTGCTTAAGCGTCAAATAAAGAAACTAGTATTTACGACGATAATGGCATGTTCTTTATGCCGTCATCCTGAGCTTGTCGAAGGATCAGACGCGTTATGGTTAGGTGGCAGATTAGGAAAGCTTGCCGCTCGATGGCTCTAGGTTCCTCCCTTCAGCGTAACGGCAAGAAAAGCGCGTCTGATCCTTCGACAAGCTCAGGATGACGGAGAAGAAGCTTATTCGCCCTTGAGCGGGATGGTGCCTTCAGTGCCGGTGGGGGCGATGGGTTCGGGAGCGGAACTGGTAGCGGGCGGACTGTCTTCGAGCATTCCCTTTTTGCGGAGCTGCTCTTCGAGGGCGAGGTCCATGAGCAGATCGGCGAGGGGAACGGTGCCCTTGTCGAGCGCGGCATTGGCGGCCTTGAGCTCGGTGAGGTTTTCCGTATCGAGCGCTTTTTCAACGCCGTGCATCAGCGCCTCGATTTCCTTCACCTCGTCGGGGACGATGAGATGGCCGACCTGGGCGAGCGCCTTGCGGGTGGAGGTGAGCATGTTGCCGCTCTTGATCTTCGTCTCGATCCACTGGCGCTGGGCGATGTCGTCGAAGGCGTGCTCGACCGATTCGGCGACCATCTTCTCCACGTCCTCGTCGCGCACGTCGACGGCGCTCTTGAGTTGCACGATCTTCTGGTGGCCCGTTTTCACGTCGCGGGCGAGGACGCTGAGGATGCCGTTGGCGTCGATCTCGAATTGGACGCCGACGCGCGGGACGCCCTTGGGCGCGGGCTGGAACTCGAGGTCGAAGGTGCCGAGCGACCAGTTGTCGCGGGCCATCTCGCGCTCGCCCTGGAGGACCTGGATCTTCATCGATTTCTGGTTGTCGACGGCGGTGGTGAAGAGCTCGCCCGCCTTGGTTGGGATCGTGGTGTTGCGCGGGATGATGACGTTCATCAGCCCGCCGAAGGTCTCGATGCCGAGCGAAAGCGGCGTGACGTCGAGCAGCACCATGTTCTGCACGCCGCCCTCGAGGATGCCGGCCTGGATGGTGGCGCCGAGCGCGACCGCCTCGTCGGGATTGGCGTTGCTGTTCGGCTCGCGCGCGAAGATTTCCTTCACCAGCGCGCGGACCAGCGGCATGCGGGTCTGGCCGCCGACGAGGATCACGTCGTCGAGGTCGGCGGGCTTGAGCTTCGCGTCGCTGAGCGAGCGGAGGCAGTTCGCGCGCGTTTTCTGGACGATCGGCTTGGCGAGAATCTCGAGCTCGGCGCGGGTGACGACGGTGGAAAAGCTCTGCTCCTTCAGCGCGAACGGGATTTCCACCCTGGTCTCGGTTTCGGTGGAGAGCCGGATCTTCGCCGCCTCGGCCTCCTCATGCAGCCGGGCGAGGAGAGCGGCGTCGACGTGGGTCTGGAGCTTCGCGGCGAGGCGCCGGGAGAGCTCGTCGGTCAGCGCGGCGTCGATGTCGTCGCCACCGAGACGCGTGTTGCCGTTGGTGGCGAGGACCTGAAAGACGCCCTCGTTCAGCTCGAGGATGGAGATGTCAAAGGTGCCGCCGCCGAGGTCGTAGACGGCGATCTTCGACTTCTGCTTGAGCCGGTCGAGGCCGTAGGCGAGCGCGGCGGCGGTCGGCTCGTTGACGATCCGCTCGACTTCGAATCCGGCGAGGCGGCCGGCTTCCTTGGTGGCGTTGCGTTGCGCGTCGTTGAAGTAGGCGGGGACGGTGATGACGGCGCGGGTGACCGGTTCGCCGAGCGAGCGCTCGACGTCGGCCTTAAGTTTTTTGAGAACCTCCGCGGAAATTTCCTCCGGCGACCAGGCGCGGCCGTGGAGCTCGACCCGGACCGGCTCGCCGCCCTTTCCGGCGACGGGATAATTGACGATCATCTCCTCCTGCGAGAGCTCACTGCCGCGGCGGCCCATGAAGCGCTTGATGGAGGAGACCGTTTCACGCGGCTTGAGGCCCCGGATGCGCCGCGCCGCGCCGCCGACGAGGGGCGCCTGGTCCGCGCCGGGAAAGTGGACGACGGAAGGCGTGAGGCGCCGCCCCTCCGCGTCGGCGATGAGCACGGGAAATCCCGCGTCCATCACGCCGACGAGGGAATTGGTGGTCCCGAGATCAATGCCGACAATTTTGCTCATTCTCCCCAGAATAGCCCGCGAAGGGGCAGGGTGTCAAAGCGGGGTGGAGCAGGAAGTGTCGTAATAGAAGATAACGGAAATATTTTTCAAAGTAACTGATCCGTCATCCTGAGCTTGTCGAAGGATCAGCTCCCGGAAAGCATACACAGTACTCTACCTTGGTTAATTATCGGGAGCTGATCCTTCGACAAGCTCAGGATGACGGGGTGGAGACCATCGGTAATAACAGGTTCGCTTTCGCTCTGGAGGATCGAATGAATGCGATGATCATAGACCGCCGCTACATTTAGAAAATTACGGCTGGGGCTTCACCGTTGCGAGATAGCGCAGGATCATCGCGTTGGCCGCGTCGTCGCAGGCCTTGCGGACGGCGTCGCCGCCCTGGTTGGTGCAGACGAGGACGCCGAAGTGCCGGGCGGGGGCGAGCCAGCAGACGGCGAAGTTGAGCGTGTTCGATCCGGCATGGGTCAGCGCGTTGCCTCCGGCCCAGGGGCGGTTGACCACGCTCCAGCCGTAGCCGTAGGCGATCCTTTGCGTGGGCGACTGCATCGCCTGGTAGATGGGAACCGGGAGCAGCGCGGGCAGCTCGGCGCCACCGCGCAACTGGTCGGTCAGGAAGCGGGTCCAGTCCTTCATTGTGCAGTGGACTGTTCCCGCCGGGCCCATGATTTCCGGGTTGTCCGCCTCGGGTCCGTTGGACGACAAAGGCAGGCCGGTGGGAAGATGGGGCCACGGCTGGTCGAGTTGTCCCAGCGTACCGAGGCCGCCGAAACCGACCGAATCCATCTTGAGCGGCTTGAAGAGCCGCTCGCAGATCAGGTCTTCCCATGGCTTGCCGCCGATCTTTTCCAGGATCGCCCCGACGACGACGTAGTCGGTATTGGCGTAATGATAATTTCCCGGTGGATAGGCGGGCGTCAGCAGCGCCAGCTCCGCGGCTTCCGACCGTTGCCGGAGCAGAGGCCCGTCCTTCGCCAGCAGGTGCCAGTCGAGATTTCCCTTCAGGCCCGCCTGATGACCCAGGACCTGTGCGAGGGTGACGTTGCGCATCGCTGCGGGCACACGGTCGGCGATCTCGGGGAAGAAAGAGATGACCTTCGCGTCCCACGAAAGTTTCTTCTGCGCGACGAAGGTCCCGGCCAGCATCGCGGTCATCATCTTGGTGTCGGAACCGAGATGCCACAGGTCGTGAGTCGTGACCGGGATGGTGGTGCCCACCTTGCGCACGCCGACGGCGGCCATCTCGACTACGCCGTCGGTGGTGAAGATCGTCCCGGCCAGCGACGGCAGATTGTACTTGAGGCGAATCGGATCGAGCACCGAGGCGAGCGAGTCTTCGGCCCCGTCAGCAGGAAAAAGGGGGGCGAGAAAGTAAGCCATACAAGCGAGGGCGGTCAGGCTCCGCATGAACAGCGGACGAGGATTCCTTTTCCAGTTCATGCGGTGCGCCATGTTAGACAGGCTTGCCTCCGGAGCACAATCCGGGACAAGCTGGCCTCCATGGAACGCTTCCGGCGCTTTTTCGTCCTCCTGCTCGCGTTGATTTTGTCGGGCCGGGCCGGGCTGGCCGCCGATGCGAAGCCGCTGGTGATCGGCATGGAGTTGAATTATCCGCCCTTCGAGATGACCGATCACGATGGGACGCCGACCGGCGTGGGGGTCGACATGGCTCACGCCCTGGGCGAGTACCTGCACCGGCCGGTCTCCATCGAGAACATGCCGTTCGAGGGACTCATCCCGGCGCTGAAGACAGGGCGGATCGACCTGGTCATTTCCTCGATGACCGCAACCGACGAGCGGCGCAAGTCGATCGACTTTTCCGATCCCTACCTGAGCACGGGACTCTCCATCCTCGTGCAGAAGAAGGGCGCGATCCAGGGCATCGCCGACCTCGACAAGCCGGGCGTGACCGTGGTGGTGAAGACCGGCACGACGAGCGCCGATTACGCGCGCGATCATCTGCAGAAGGCGAATGTCCTCGCCTTTTCGCAGGACACGGTCTGCGCGCTGGAAGTGGTGCAGGGCAAGGTCGACGCGTTTATCTACGACCAGATGTCGATCTACCAGTTCGCGAAGAAACATCCCGACGCCACGCGGGGCCTGCTCAATCCGTTCCAGAAGGAATCGTGGGCCATCGGCATCCGCAAGGGAAATGGCGGACTGAAGGACCAGGTGAACGCATTCCTGAAAGACTTTAAGGCGCGCAAGGGTTTCGATGCGCTCGGCGACAAGTATCTCAAGGAAGACAAGGCCGCCTTCAAGGAAATGGGCTTCCCGTTTTATTTCTGAGGTCAATCTGTAGCGGCGGTCTATGACCGCCGATCGAATAGATGCCGGGCTCTGTTTTTTTCCTCGTTCCTAAACTCTATTTGGGAACGCGCTTGTCAGTGCAATTCCATTGCGATCTGAAGCATTAGCACGAAATGGAATTTCGTAAGGACCAAGAAACGTTCCCAAATAGAGTTTGGGAACGAGGAAAGATACTCTCTTCGCAGGACCGTCAGCCAAACGTAACCTCCATCGCATTGACATTCAGAGGCAGCTCTGCTAACAACTCAGCGCAACGTGACAACGCCACGTTCCATTTGCCGGGGGCCAAGCGCCCTCCGAGGCTGAAAGGGGATCCATGGAAGCGATTCTGAGCCAAAACGTCCTCGTGCTCAATCGTCTCTGGCAAGCCGTCAACATCTGCAGCGTCAAGCGCGCCTTCATGCTCCTCTACCAGGGCCACGCGCAGGTGGTCGAAGCGGAGAGCGGCTCATTCCAGACGATGACGTTTGATCAATGGTTCAGCTTTTCCCACGGCTATGAAGGAGCCGATGTCGTCAGTACCGTCTCCTTCAAGATCCGCGTGCCCAAGGTGATTCTGCTCCTCTTCTTCGACCGGATGCCGAAGAAGGAAGTGAAGTTTACGCGTCACAACATCTTCGAGCGCGATCACAACACTTGCCAGTACTGCGGCCACAAGTTTGACCGCAAGGACCTCAACCTCGACCACGTCATCCCGCGCGATCGGGGCGGCGAGACGTCATGGGAGAACATTGTCTGCTCGTGCGTCCCTTGTAACAGCCGCAAGGGTAACCGTACGCCTCCCGAGGCGGGACTGAAGCTGCTCCACCGTCCGAAGCGTCCGAAGTGGCGACCGATGCTCCACATCCAGTTCGGCAAGGGCCGGGATGATTCGTGGAAGCACTTCATCGATCTCGCTTATTGGAACGTCGAGCTAAGCGATTAATTAAATCGTATGCGGCAATTCGCCGCAAAAATTTAACATTGGGGTATTTGCGTCGGCATATCCCGTGCTATTCTCCCTGCGACTTTTTTCATCGCATGAATGCTACCAATCAACTTTTTACCATTGAGGAAGCCTTTGTGCGCCTGGGGCAGACTCGCGGGACGGGATGCCTCGTTGTCTTCACGCCTTACGAATCAGCGCATCTTTTCACCCGCGACGGTTTCGTCATCAGCGCTTTTTCCGCGAAGAAGGAAGGGGAGACGGTACTCGAGCATGCGCTGCAAATGGTGGGGGGCTCCTATTCCTGGATTCCGGGCGCGGTGCCACCGAAAGCGAGCCTGGCGGTGAACATCCATTCCTACGTCCTCAAGCACGCCATCGCACGCGACACCAAGATCGCGGAGACAAGCCGCCTGGCGCTCAAGCTCGAATCGAAGGAGAAGAAGAGCGTTGTCGAGTATTTCCTGGTGCCGGAGGAACATCCCGCCACGCAAATCAAGCTCACCAAGGCAACCAGCATCGTCGGGCGCGACGAAGGCTGCGACATCGTGATCGACGTCACCCGGATTTCGCGGCGGCATTGTCTTTTCGACATCACGGGCCGCGGGCTCTTCGTGCGCGATCTCGATTCGAGCAACGGAACTTTCGTGAACGGCCGGGTGATCAAGGAGGGTTATATCAACCCGAAGGATCGTCTGACGCTGGGTAATTATTCGTTCATCGTCCACAAGGAGCAGCTCAATTCCGGGCGGCTGCCCGCTCCGGCCAAGGTGCAAAAAGTCAACTTACTCAAATAGGCGGCTTCTTGTTTCACACGACTTAGCGGTCGTCATTTTTCCGACGACAGATAGGGAAGATGCGTTGATGTTTCCCTATGAAAAGATCAACGCTTCCCTTTTTGGTTCCTGTGACGATGGTGGTGCTGGCACTCAGTTCGCTGGCCTATGCCCAAAGCTCTCCCGGAGCGGCCAGTGCCGGGGCGACCAACTCGCCGCCCAACGGCAATTACCCCGGCTCGGGTTCCTCCATTACCAATAGCACTCCGCCGGGAGCGCCACCGACGCCTGGCTCGGGAAACCAGGGCGCGCGCCGCACGCCGCCTGACGGAGTGACTCCCGGTACGGGGACCTCGCCCGACCCGGTGAAATAATCGATTGAAGCGGGCTGGAGGGAGAGCACACTGGAGGCCATGAAAACACATCTCATGTCTCTCCTTCTCGGTCTGGTTATCGTGTCCATGTCAGCAGGTTCCGTCCTGGCCGCGGATGATCATGCGTATCAGGTAACGGGTCCGGTGCTTGCCGTTACGGATACATCCATCACGGTGCAAAAGGGCAAGGATCCGTGGACCGTTTCCCGCGATGCGAATACGAAAGTCGCGGGCGATCTCAAGGTCGGCGCCAAGGTGACGATCAAATATCACATGGTGGCCGATAGCGTGACGTCGAAATAATTTTCGATCATGTAAAAGAGCCGGTTTCATTGGAACCGGCTCTTTTTTTGTTCCTAAGGTTTAAAATGGCTAAGTCGCATGGATAACCAATAGACGCTTGATGAGTTGCCTTTGCGGAAGATGGCAAAGGGAACGATGTTAAAGGATGAAAACATCGACTTACATTTTGATCGCCCTTCTCTCCTTCATCGCGGCGATCGGAGTCGGCAATCTTCCGCCCCTGCAGGCACAGAGTTCCGGCCAGCGGCCGAGCGGCACCAATGTGTTTAACCAGAATCCGGGACCTGGCGTCTTTTCGAACGGCAACATCGCGCCCGGCGTCTCGACCAATGCCCACATTGCCCCCGGCGTGACCGACAAGCCGAACATTGCGCCCGGTGTTTCCGACAAGGGACAGTAAGAACACGCGAAGAAGACGATTTGGCTTTTTGCGGATTGTTTGTAGGCTGATGGGCTCATGAAAACGCCCAAGAAATCCGCCAAATCCCGCAAGTCGCTCCACCGCTACTGGTCGAGCCAGCTGGTCGATGCGCCGGAACGGGCGCAGAGCCGCGCGATGCTCCACGCGGTCGGTTTCGAGCGGGGCGATTTCAAGAAGTCTCAGATCGGCGTGGCCTCGACCTGGAGCCAGGTGACGCCCTGCAACGCCCACATCGACCAGCTCGCCCTCGCGTCGGCGGAAGGCGTAGCCAAGGCAGGCAGCAAGCCGCTTATCTTTAACACCATTACCATCTCCGACGGCATCTCCATGGGGACGCAGGGTATGAAGTATTCGCTCGTGTCGCGCGAGGTGATTGCCGATTCAATCGAGACGGTGGCGGGCTGCGAAATGTTCGACGGCGTGGTAGCCATCGGCGGCTGCGACAAGAACATGCCCGGTTGCCTCATCGCCCTGGCGCGGCTTAACCGGCCCTCCGTTTTTGTCTACGGCGGCACGATCCTGCCCGGCTGCTTCCAGAAGCGCGACGTCGACATTGTATCGGTGTTCGAGGCGGTGGGTTCCCACGCGGCGGGGAAGATGAGCGACCAGGACCTCGAAAAGCTCGAGATGTGCGCCATCCCCGGCGCCGGTTCGTGCGGCGGCATGTACACCGCCAACACCATGGCCTGTGCCATCGAGGCGCTCGGCATGAGCCTGCCCAACAGCTCCGCGCAAAACGCAATCTCGACCGCGAAGAAAGAAGATGCCTCGCGCGCCGGTGCCGCTGTGCACCGGCTGCTCGACCTCGGCATCCGTCCGCTCGACATCATGACCCGCAAGGCCTTCGAGAACGCGATCACGGTGGTCATCGCCCTCGGCGGCTCGACCAACGCGGTGCTGCACCTGCTCGCCATCGCGAACGAGGCGCGCGTCGAGCTCGCGCTCGAAGACTTCAACCGCATCGCGGCGCGCGTCCCGCACATCGCCGACACCAAGCCGCACGGCAAGTACCACATGGTCGACCTCGACGCGGTGGGTGGCGTCCCGATGGTGATGAAGCACCTGCTCGACGCCGGCCTGCTGCTCGGCGATTGCTTGACGGTCACGGGAAAGACGGTTGCCGAGAA
>Ga0105237_10006770_pt1 | contig 12642 bp, 15 predicted proteins | sample KBSC24metaG_FD_81520 | JGI IMG/M metagenome (GOLD analysis project Ga0105237, IMG submission 81520) | Corn rhizosphere microbial communities from Kellogg Biological Station, Michigan, USA - KBS C2-4 metaG | ecosystem: Host-associated > Plants > Roots > Rhizosphere > Soil | place: Michigan, USA...
CGCACACGCCCTCGGTTGTCTTGTTTCAGAATCTCTGCTCCCACAGTCGTAGATGTCATAGAGCCCCATCCTCTGACATCTCTCACCCTCTCCGATAGACGTGCTCCGCCTGACGCTTACGTTCGTGGTCAGCGCGTATCGACACCAATGCACTGTCGATGATATTTAATAACCTAATCTCAGGTTGTAGTTCACTCAAGGCCGTGAGCAACTCTGGGTTATGAAACGTTTTCACTCCAAAACGCTCATCCCTGAGTTCGTTGGGTATTTGATATTCCTCCAAAAACGCTAGAAACGCTGGTAACTCGCTTTCGAGTTGCGCCCAGAATGCTGCCTTTTCCTCACTCGTTTCGGTAGGCATTGGCATGGGTTGCCTGAATGCCTTTAGAAGTATGATCTTGTCCTTCACACTATCGTCCATAGGTGGCAGAACCATGAGGTGTTCCGGCTCTTCGTTAACGCTGATCGTCAATCTCCACCAGGGCGTCAGGGTCAAGGCTTGCTTATTTTTCCCATGGCAGCTCTGGGTTCGGTTTACCGTGATCATCTTAATGAAAGCTCCCAATGTCGTGCGGGTGCGAATATCCGTGGATGCGGACTCATCTTCAATCATCAAATGCTCGGCACCAAATAGCTCAGCATTAAAGGCCGTCTTTCCGGTCATGAACTGGTAAGGCTTGGCAGCCCTTCCACCAAATATGGCAGTCGCGATATTCTGAATGAGTGATTTACCAGCGTTTGGTGGGCCAGCAACAGCCAAGCATTGGCCAGGCGTATGCTTTCCGGTCCGCAGCGATTGATATGCAGACTTGAACCACCCGTAAAGGTATGGAGTTTGATCTACCGTGTCGTTTTTAAACAGATTCTCAAAGAGCTGCCGTAGTGTTTTCCATTCACCGGCCTTTGGCTCGATGATCTTCGGTGACTGTGTGACGAGTATCCGTTGCCCAGCGACCTCACGGAAGCCCTGGGAGCACCCAGCCAAAGGACCGGCATAAACCACATCCTGCTTGATCTGAATATCACGCTTGGTCCGTTGCACGGGCGTCAATGGATCAGTGCCCTGTGGCTTTGTGCCATACCCCTGCGCCATCAATTCCAGCTCCAGGGATCTCTCGTTGATCTTCTGCCAGCCGCCGGAGTCGTTCGCTCTCCAATAGGTTGTTCCAGAGCCATCGTAATACAGATCTGGCAGTGGGAACACGGAGCTGGGCTGCTTTGGTGAGCGCCCCTTCCCCTCAGTTTGCAGATAAACCAGGGACTGATATTTCCCATTTCTCATCACTCCCGGTATTCTGCATGGCTGGGATGCACGGAACAGTCCAGGATCACAGCCAAGCTGAGGAAGAATAATCTCCAGCTCTTCGAGAATGGCCTTCTTCGGGTAATCGAACCAGCCGTGCAGGGACTTCCCGGCAGTATCCACGACAGCTCTGAGGTTCAGGCCGACTTCATCCTTCAACCATTTGAAGATGGCACCAACCTGATCCTTGGTTAGAATATCTGACTCGATGACCAGGAAGCGCCTGGCGAGCACGTTCTCATTGCTGCGCGAATGTATACTGTTCTTAAAGGTGGCAGGACAGGTAAACTGGCCGGGGATTGTTGGCTCCGTTAACCACTCCTGAGCGGATCGAAAGTTCCTTTGATGCTCCACCTTACCGCTATCAAACGTATTGCCAATCCAAACCACGTCTTCAGGCTTAAACAGTGCAAGGACGTGCTTCCAGCTATTTTCTACTTCCGACTCGGGTAATGCCGTTGGACTGTCCTTTTGAATATCCGCATAGATCCACTTGTGGTTCTTGAGGATCAACGGCAGAGATCTATTGGCTCTCAATTCAAGGAGGTGCTTTCGCATTTCCTGCTGCTGACGTGCCTTCTGTTCTTTAGAATCTACTTTAATCCCGGCGTCAGAATCAACATTCCCAGCAGCTAGGGCTTGGCGTAGTGCTTTACCGGCAGTCATTCTTTCTTCAAAGCAGGACTGGTGAAAACAGGAGATGTTGGCTGCACCGTCTAGATATACGATGCAATCAGTATCTCCCGTTTTCCCACTATGGGTGTCTTCACCAGGACATGTGCAATAGCCCTTTAGTTCTTCAAACCAGTCGATTGGACCTAATTGCGCTTCTGCTATCTCTTTTGGATTTACTTTCGTTGTGTCTTGTTCTATACTAATCATTGTAACTCTTCATACTTCTAATGCTCATCGGCTTCATACCGGTGAGCATTTCTTGTTTCTGTCTTTAGGGCCTTCTAGATTTCCTAGATGAAACGGCCACAATTTTATGCAGCTTTAAGCTGAATATCGATGATCACTGAACGGCCATCCTTCAAATACAGCGCCGCGTCAGGATTGGAACCGCTTCCCAAGCTTGGATTGCGAATACACTTGGTAACGGCCTGAGGACCGATCCCCGCCTCCCGTAGCTCCATAGCCACGAGATTCAATACTTCCGCCGGATACCCTTTAAATTCGTGCAATACCCGTTCCACACTATTGTTGATGGCCAGGTAAACGAATTCCTCCAGATCCCCTTCCGTTAAGCCCAAAGCCGCCCCAATCTTGCGAGCGTTATTCTCACCAATATTGCGGGTCCCCGACTGCAATCCCGAAATCAGGGACTCAGGGACCTTAGCAATATCCGCCAGTTTTGCGTTCGTCAGATTAAATCGCGTTCTCAAAGCATTGAGCCGCTGGCTAAAGGTTTCCATTAAGTTGTTCATCTATGACAACTATAACATTCTACCGGTCGTCTTACAAGGACGATACGCGCTTGCAAGCGACTTTTTTTAATACTCGCGCAATACTTTTGCGCGGCCATGTTATACCACCCGGAGCCACCCATACCTAGTCGCAAGGATGGTCCAACCGGGAACCGATGGATTAACCCCGCAGGATGAGGTTACGGGCGATGACGTTACCATTTTAGTTAATGGATACAGCTTTTAGCTACTTGCTTTTGTCATTCCGCTCCCAATACTCTATTTGTTCTTTCAATGACGCTTTCGGAATAATCTTAGTCCACAGTCCACAATAGGCGGAGATACATTTTTCAAACGGTGGGCAAACCAAGCAAGCCCAAATCACCGGATAGTATACCTTACGCCGTCTGTCCACGTCGCTTATACTGGCTCCGGAAAGGCTTTCCCGCCTCACCGCAAGCGCCCACACAGGACCAACAGAGGCTATATAAGCAAACAGCATTCCGCACAGAATGAGTCCTATTTGCTTTGCTATTTGACGGCGGCTCAAGGTTTATCCTCTTCTATCCGTAAACATAGCCCACATTTTGATATATGCCACAACGCAGTCATTGATGGACTTGGAACTGTGACAAAGAAAAATAATCGGACCATAAACTATTCTTATTGTTCGCATCTGCTCCTCGGCAGTTTCTTCCTCAGTATGATTAAGCGCCCAATTCCATACAGGACCAACTGAAGCAACGTAAATAATCAGCATTCCGCCTAGAATGATTCCTAGTTGCCTCGTTATTTGCTTCCTGTTCACGTAGGAGAGCTACAGCAAGCGCCCCAGAGAGGCAAGCGCCTTTGACAGCCAAGCCGTTACCATGACGGCAAAAGGCTTACTTATTCTCATCCTCTCGGCATCTCTCCTACTCCCCGGTTGCTCTAGCACCCTCAGAAGGCAGAACGCAATACTCAGCAAATCTGTTTACGCAACCCAAGACGCTCTAAAGGCTGGCAGGGTGGATTTAGCCCAAGGTTAAAACGCACAGGCCGCACGGCTCCTAGCGGCACCAGCAAAGCGCCAAGAGGTTTCCCCACTGGTCAGCAAGGGGCAGCGTTACATTGTCCTGCCTGTTGAAGATACGGGCGTGCCAGTGCTTACGATTGGCTCCCCTGCTCTCTCTACCCTCACGGCGGCAGACAAGCCCCTAGCGAGGCAGCTAGAGGCAGAGAACAAGGCATTGGCGAAAACTGAAGAAGCGGCAGACAAGGTGATTATCGAAAAGGAAGCCATTGTAGCCAAGGCGGCAGACAAAGACTTAATTGCCCGTCATTCCTTTTGGGGAAAAGTCTGGTTCTACGGGAAAATTCTTCTAGCCGTGGCAGCGCTTGTGGCGGCTTGCATCTTCTTTCCCGCCGTAATCCCTATCCTCGCTTCTATCGGGCGACTGATTGCAGAGGCATTCAACTCTCTTCTAGCCCTATTCCGTAAGTAAATGAAACCCCGCAGACACCCTTTAGAAAAAGAACGCTTTTTAGAAGGTAATCGCCAACGTTGGGCGGCTATCTTTACCTGTATCGGCATTCTAATTATGGTAGCCACTTCCTACGGCTGACTGAAAGACCCTGCCCCGTTTTTGCAGTTCTTCCTATCCGTGGGAGTAACTTTTATACTGAGTGCGAGTGCAACGGCGGTAATGAACAGTTGGAAAACTACAAGCCTAGCCGAGACTCAGAACGCCACCCTAGAAGAGCACAAGACAGAAGAGCGCAAAGAGGAGATTACAGAGATTCAGAAAATAGAGCGCCCTAGAGACTACGATGGCGAAGGGATAGACTAATCAGCAATTCATTTACTCGCTCTAACCACTTCATCGTATTCATCCCGTGTCATTGAAGTAATATAGACGTAAAAATAAGTATTTGGCGCCCAGCAATCGCAATACCTTGTAGTCAGCCTTGCTGTCATTTTCGAATGCTCACACACCCAGAATATGGGGCGGTAAGCAGTCGCCAAATGCAAAGCCCTTGAAAGGTTGTAACCACCGGGAGCGCCTAAACCACCAACCGTCATCATTGCAGGGCCGATAGAGGCAACATAAAGAAACAACCCCGCCCCAACAGTGGCGCTAATTCGCTTGGATATTTCTGCCCGTGTCATTCGCTAGTCTTTCGGGCTCCAGTTTACGGGTAACGTCCTTATTTGGCGATATACTTTCCAAATGGAATAGTGGACCAAAAAGGCATTACGGGCGCTTCTTGGCCATATATCACAGTAATTCGCCAATATTTTAAACGCTTTAGGCGAACTATCGCAAAAACAAAATATGGGAGAGTAAATGGAACAGGTATAGTTAGCATCTAACGTTACCATAGCGGGCGCAATTGAGCCTACGTAAAGCATAGCGACCATACCAATAGTCGCACCGGCTCTGAGGGTTCCTTCTATCACGGTCATATCCAGACCCTACACTATAAGACACGCAGCGGCAACCCCTTTGACAGCAGCCGCAAGGCTAATGCCTACTGAGACTCAGAAGATTGAGCGCCCAAGGGACTACGACAGCGAGACATTAGGCTAATTATTTGGATACCTCGGGGGGAAAGAACCAAGCGCAGGCATTAACGTATTTGTCGAACATAACACCTACATCCGAATTTTCCTCACATAGGTCTATAATCGGGGAATATATTCCCCGCATTTTGCTCATTAAATTGTCGTTTCTGTTTTCAGCATAAGCCACTACTGGCCCATAGGAAGCAACATAAAGAAGCACCCCCGTTCCTATCGTTACGCTCATTCGTTTTGCTATTTCTCCTTTAGTCATTTGGAGCGCTCCCCTCTATAATCGCTTTACCCACCAATCTACATAAGCCTCCCTCATCTCCCCAAAAAACGGAATCCATTCGCACGTTTTGTTTATAGGCCAATATGCCCGTAGGTAAACGTCTGCATATTTGTAGTAACCCATCCAAATATATGCCGTTGCTGGCCCATAACTTACTAGGTAAAAAAGGAACAAACCGCCAAAGACGGCGCTCACGGTTCTAGCGAAAACTCCTTTTGTCACGCTTCCGTCATATTCCGCCTGAGACAGTAAGACAAGCCCTTTGACAGCGGCGGCTAGGCTAAATGCCTACAGACCGCTTTACAACCTTTCTCCCTTTCATCTTCCAGTGGGAATGCGTTTTTGACCGTAAGGGAAACGTCATTGCCGAAAACGTCTCTGGCGATGCTGTGAGTGACACGGTTCGATCTGGAAGACATTACAATGCCTTGCATAAGCTGCCAGTGCAATGACGGCGCGAACGCGGAACGAACCAAAGGAGCGCCCCGCTATGCGCGCCAGACGGACAGAGGAAGATTGACCTAAAACCCTAATTCCATTAGAGGTATGCGAGAAAGACGAAGTCAATGCCAAAGGCTCCCCAACGCCCAAATCTATCGGCTGACATTTTTTTGGACTCCAACGTAATTTTCACAAAGAGTGCAATAGAATTGGTGCCCAAGGAAGTTGCCGAGCTTCTTCCTAAAATTCGCGGCTTCGAGGACAATGCATTCTTCCTTCCGCGTATTGCTTTACGGGAAATCCTTTTTCGTAGATTATACACCCTAAACCAATTGATTGCGAGCTTAGCAAAGACAGCCTCTACAATTGAGAAGCTAACGGGATGCGAAAAGCAGGTGCTGCATTCGCCGTTGCGCTTTAGATGGCATCTATACCGCCGCGTAATATCGTGGTGCGAAGAAAATTCTATTACCCTTGTTCGCATTCCGATTAACGCTATCCGTTGGTCGGGGCTAATACAGGCGTCCGTTAATCGGCTGCCACCATTTTCCCCATTTTCGCCAGAAGGAAGCAGCGAAAAGGGATTTAGGGATGCTCTCGTAGTTGAGACGATAGCACAATACGTAAAGCTGCGCCCAACTAAGCGAATTGTATTTATCTCGAATGATAACCTGATTTTAGATACTGTCAAAAAGCGGAAGGAAACGAAGTCCGTCATTCTCCACAAAAGCTTAGACGAATACCTTTCCTATCTTAAACTTCAAAGCAAGCACTTCGTGGATAGCTTTATCGCTACGGTGCTCCAAGCTCTCGCGGAGGCGTTTTACTCTCCAAACGTGCCAGATTGCCTCTACTTGAGCGCAAACGTAGTAGAGAAAATCCTCCTGAATCACGCAGTAGAACTAAACAGGCCTCCTCCTCCCACTGCCTACTCTCCCTTTCCCTATACGTCGAACGCGTTTTCCGTGACTGCAAATGGAGTTCAACTTGGTGAAACAAACATCGCGAAAGTTATCGACAACACCACCTTTGACGTTTCGTCAGGAGTGAAGCTCGGTCAGTCTTGGTCGCTAGGCATATTCAGCATTGGCGAAAAATTTCGCATCGCGGAATTTAAAGTATTTTGGCGCGCAACGTTCCACGTAAGCGGTGAAGAGGTTAAAGTAATTAAAGCGGAGTTTCAGTCTATTCAATTTACTTGCACGACGTTTACTGACACTACCGACCCCCTCCTTGCTTCATACAACCTCCCCCCTGTAGCACAACGTCCGTTACCACAAATCCCCCCATCTTCTACACCATCTCAAACCACAGTGCCTGTTGGAGACCTATTCGGCTAACAGCCCTACTAAGGAATCTTTTGTGCCGAGGCTCGACGGAGTTCACGAATCCAGAGCATGCAATGCGGATGCGCCCATTATTAATTTAGCTCCCCCCCATTTCCTGTCAATAACTCCTGTTTAGGCTATCCTTAGGTAGGACAGAGTTTCTGTCTCTTTGTGGTCGCAGTCTGGCTCAAATTCCTGCGGTGGCAATGGCTTATCGAGAAGACTTGACGCTGATTGCATCAACAATAGAGCGTAAGGGATGGCAGAAGAACCCCTATACCTTTCCCAACTTCCAAGGGCCGAACCCGAGCCTTTGACATCCCAAGAACAAAAGATATTAAACGAGATTAAGGACCGCGAGGAATGGCAGCGAAACCTTGTCCCGTTTATGGTCGCTGCAACGAAGCACTACTTCGCATGGGTAGCCGGGTTTGCTGTGTCCGCGCTGGGCTTTTTTACGCAGATGGCTCGCACAGGAGAATGGGCTTGGTTATGGTGGCTTTGCTTCGCGCTCGGTGTATTGGTCTCCTCCTTCCAGACATGGAATGATCAAGAGCGAATCATTCGACACCTCATTAAGCGCCTGGTGAGCGTTGAAACTGAATTAAACGACAGAACAAAGCCTCAGCGCACTCTAGATTCTCTGGCCGCGCCAATGGCGAAAGGGTCAGAGCTACGGCAGCGTTGCGGAATGTTTGGGAGAGCCACGTTCGATGTGAAGGCTACACAGGCAGAAGCAGAGCAATGGGCAAAAGAAGTTCGCGCGGTCCTGGCTGCCGAGGTTGGCGCTATGGCGGTTTACGATTTCGACCACGGGAATTTTACTTTTGTGGGCGCGGCAACAGAAGGCTTGCCTACATACCTCTTTGTGAACCAGCACGTAGCAGGGCTGAGTAAGGTAATCGAGGACTTGCGGAAGAAGACAGTCGCAGGAGGCGGGTAGATTCGCGTGGCAACCGAAGGACATGAATTCATCATTCTTCTGATCGGGCACCCAAAATGCCCGCTGAATATCGCGGAGATCGGCTGCGGGGCCATGTATCAGCAAGCACAATAATATACTAAAGAGGGATGCAGCGACGGAATCGGCGGCAGCGCCGGTCACCCGAGTTTTTCAATCGTCGACCCACCGCGCCCAGACAGCCCGTCAGCGAGCGGAAAGGGGCCTAGGAGGCGTCCGGTGCCCCGGCAGGTGTGTCGGCGCGGGACCACCGGATTCCGCCAACCATGGACCGGGCGGCAACGTCTTCAGAATTGCTGAGGCAGAATCCACACGTTGATGCCTTCCTTTATCTCCGTGGGCGGCTCTTCTGGTGGCCTCTCGTTTCCTAGATGTTCGTAGTGCAGCTTGGTGATTGGCGTGCCCTTCGCCTCATAATAGTCCTGAAAGGCTTGGCACGCTATTGCCTGAGCCTCTTCATCCCTGTCAGGACTCATAGAGCGAGATTCAGCAAACTCTAGGATAACCTTGGCCTTGGGGAGGTTTGAAGCTGGCTTCTGTAAAAGCCCTGAGATGTCGGCGCTGAAGTATTGGCTCATAGGGTAATGTAGCGCATGCCGCTCCTCGTGCAAAAGCATTCCTCTCTTTATGGCAAAGCGTAGTAGGCACGTTTTAGTCGTCTTGAGTAGGCTCGTCTTCAAACGTGATCACCATGTCTGGCCTTGGCATTAACACGGAAATAACCTCTTCGTCTTCATAGAAGCGCATGCGCACCGCAAACATCCTCTCCTTATTCCCGGTAATATCAATGTAACGGTAATCAAAAATGCTTCGGTCCGCGCACGGACCCATTTTTGACATGACCGATCTATCAAAGACAGGCGTGAAGAGTTTAAATGCCTTTTCCATCTCAATCTGCATACCTAGACTCTGTCGATAAAAGCTCTTGCAGACTCCCACGAACGGAAGCTTATGGATCAAGTAATGTAATCCGCGTGCTATCTTCTCGTAATAGATGTAGTGCTCTCGGTTTTCGAAACTGACGACGGCGGTGCCATTAGGTAGAACATTCAAGCTGTTTATGAGGCTGTTAGCAAGGCCGCGTTGCTCCGGATTCTTTAATCCGCGAATGGTCGTGTCATTAAACTCGGCAGAGGCAGAAGGCGATTCACAACCTCCTTGAATGTAAAAGCGCATCCTTTCGTCCAGCTTCTTAAATGCGTGGTTATGCTCATCGCATGATGGAACTGTCTTCAGTTCCTTTCTCTTGTTTTTGGGAAATAAACCTTTAGGTGGAACGTGTTCCCTGGAGGTGGGTGTAGTCCCGCACCAATAACAAACGTCGTCTGCTGGCATAAGCCTCGTAGCTACCTGAGATTGGCGCATTCGACACGGAAAATGTCACGCGGCTGTACGTTCGAACTGGCAACCAAGATTTCTCCACAGAAATCCTCCGTATCGTCCCTCCCGACGGCTCCCTCGATGCCCCGATTGCCTGGTCCTCACGGATGCCTGCCAGTGCGAACAAACCGGCCTGGCTGTGGGACCATGCACGCGGAGGTCAACCAGTCACGGCACGAGCGGCAGGCAGTACCGAGAGAGGTCGATGTAGGACATGCCTGGAACACCACACCCACCCCCACAGATCCGAGCTGCAAGGCGAGGGCCTGGGATCGCTCAGGAAGGCCGTGGCAAGCCTGGATCACCTCAGGCTGATGATGACTCGGAGCGGTTGGCAACCCACTTCCACAGGCAGGCCAGTCCACTGCAATTACGGCTTGTTTTGGCAAGCATTTGGCAAGCAGCAAAAGCTCACAGAATTGGGGCTAAAAGCGGAAGCCCTCTGATCTTGCCAAAAAGCATGGGTAGCTTTTGGCAAGCAAATCGTGCCGGTCTGAAAACCGGCACACGAAAAAACCGGCTGGCCAAACCCTTGCCAAAATTGCTTGGCAAGAAAGCCTTTTTTTGCCCGTTTTCGGCCATTCTCCCGCCAAAAATGAGAATGCCTTTACGCCTTGTATCGCACTCATTTTCAGTGCTTTACGCCACACTTTCGCCTTCATGCGCCCCGCGTTTCAAGACCGGCGCAATAGACCACTCTGCCACCCCTCCATCGGGGCCGCACGGTAGGCGAATCTTTTCCGCGCCGCAATCAGGGAGTCATTTTTCGTCCTCGTTTTCCCGGCCGCTCACATGCCGCTGAGCCTGCTAAAAGATATGAGAATGTGATCGCCGAGCTTTACGGGAACTGAGTGAGGAAGTAGTCTGATTACCAAAGCCACCGTGTCGAGTCCGCCTCCTACATTTGAAGACATTGATCGCCTGGCCCTCGCTCGTGAAGCGTTCGCGACCTACCGCACGCGGTGTTTTTGGTCTCTCGCGCCGAACTTCACGGTGAACGTGGAAACTCTTCCGCTGGTCGTCGAGGGCTTGCGACGGCACGGCGACCGCACGGCGTTTCTCCTCGCTGCACGTTTGTGCCGTTAACAGATTTTCAACGTGAGGTCTTCGCCACCCTGCGCCGGGCCCGCAGTCCTGACAGCTTCGTCTTGGCCAAAGAACCCAGGCGCCCAGCTACGTCTTCCTCGCATGCGGGCGGTAATGGATGACCTGGACCTTTTCCAAGGTCACCAAGCCACCGTCCATCATTTCGTCGAGTACGGGTAGAAAGGCGTGGATCTTGTCCGTCTCATCCACGATCTCGATCACCAGCGGCAGGTCCGTGGAAAGCTGGAGGATTTTGGCCGTGTGCATGCGACTGGTCCGGCCGAAACCCATCGGGCTCTTCAGCACGGTCGCACCAGCGAGGTGCAACTCGCGCGCCTTCAACACGATCGCTTCGTAAAGTGGCTGATGGCCGTGTCGGTCGGTATCGCCGATAAAGATGCGCAGGAGCGTAGCCTCGGTGGGAAGCGGGGTGGAACCAGCGGCGGAATCGGTGGACATCATGGCGTGGAGTCAGGGTTAACGTTGGTTCAGCAGCGCGGCGGCCACGTTGCCCACCCAGACCGCGAGCAAACACAGCGCAACGGAAAGAAAGATATTTAGACACGCCCTCCCCCATTCACCGGCCGCAGCCAAATTCAGCGTTTGGAGGCTGAACGAAGAGAATGTGGTGTAGCCCCCCATCACGCCAATCATCACGATCTGCCGCCACAGCGGTGACGTCAGAAACATCCCATCCGGGCCGGTGACCGACGCAAAGAATCCAATCACGAAACATCCGGAGACATTCACCACCAGAGTGCCGACCGGGAATGTCTCCCCGTATTTCGCCGCCATCCATGCGGAAAGCCACATCCTCAGGCCGGTTCCAAAGGCACCGCCGAGCATGACGGCGAGATAGGATTTCAACAGCGGTGGCATCGCCTGACGAATAACGCTTCAAATGTGAGAGGCAAGCCGCGCGGCAGACGATTCGGGCAACCGGGCAACGAAATCCGGCGATTCCTCGCGGGGCGACACCGGGCAGCGCCTGCGCGTGTGGAGGGTGTCTCTCGCATGCGGGACACGCACACAAGTCCGCGCCCGCGTCTCAAGTGTCAGTGCCGAACCACCGCAACCGCGCGGCGAACAGATAGTAGAGCACCGGCAGAATGAAAAGGGTCAAGACCGTGGCCACGAGCAGTCCGCAGATGTGCACCGCCGTGAGCGGACGCCACAGTTCACCGCCCGTCAGGGCGAGCGGTATGAGGCCGCCCGCCGTCGCCAGCACGGTGACGAGCACGGGTCTCATGCGGACCAGTCCGGCCTGGATCAAAGCGGCCTGAAGTTCCATTCCCTCCCCCCGAGCCTCTTCGATCGCGTCGGAAAGTACAATGATGTGACTGACGATGACCCCAGCCAGGCTGACCACGGCCAGCATCGCCATGAATCCCAGCGGGGCATGAAAGAGCGTCAGGCCGGCCAGCGCACCGATCAGGCCGAGCGGCACGGTGAGCATGACGACGAAGGATTTCATCACGGAGTTGAATTGGATGATCATCGCGAGAGCGATCAACGAAAGGGAGATCGCCATGACACCTGCCATCTCATCGCGACTTTGTTTCAGTTCCTTCGCCTCGCCTACGTATTCCAGCCGGTAACCGGACGGGAACTTGATCCGATCGAGCGCGGGCCGAGCACGCTCAAGCACGCTCGACGGCAATTCGCCTACCGCCGAATACGATTTCACGGCGACCGCCCGCTGCTGGCCGAAATGGCCGATCGTGGCGTACTCCGGTCTCGTCTTGACCTCCGCGAACTCGCGCAGGGGCACGAGCGCTCCGCTCATCGACTCGGCGGAAAGATTGCCGATCTTCTCCTCGCTATCGCATTCCTGCGGGCGCACCCGCAGCAGGACCGGCACGAAGCGTCCTTCCTCGCGCAATTCCGTGATTTTCAATCC